>CDYM01033112.1_pt1 | contig 112326 bp, 103 predicted proteins | sample 554981 | NCBI WGS metagenome assembly CDYM01 (sample SAMEA3182081, study PRJEB8094) | gut metagenome | biome: human; feature: gut; material: Stool; isolation source: human stools | place: Canada | collected 2012-12-04 | reverse complement strand
AGCGTGGATCGAGGTATTGCCTTGATTCCGGAGCGATAGAGGTCGCCGCAGAGGTTAAGTGTAGTCTCTATATCTCTCAAACCAGCTCTGTCAGTGAACTGTGCAAAACTCATCACCATGAACTGGTCACGACAATTGAATTTGATAGCATGCCGGTCTCCTTTGTAGCGGTCGACACATTTCTTGAACTCGTATTCGTTAATGAGAGACATAATCTGAGCGAAGATTGTTTTTCCTTTGTTCATGGCTTGCGGATAACCTCTTGATGGCTACCGCAAAGTTACTGATGTTCTAATCGAAAAATTTTCTAATGCTTGTAACTTATTGATGTTTAATAATTAAAACATTGTCGGAGAATTTTTCTCCGGACACTAGTGAATAAATATATTATTTAATTGGTTTGTTAAGTAACATATAAGTAACAAAATTGCATTGTAAACAATTAATTGGAAAATAACAAAAACACATAATTTGAACAAATTGTATTTATATGTAATAAATGCTTATAGGATAATGTTTTATGTGGTAATAGCTGGATTATTTGATTGTGTAATTTCTGTTTTCGCTATGTTTTTGTACATTTATTTTGGAAAAAATAAGAATCAATACGAATTATTCGGCATATTTTTTTCTATGAACAAGCTTATTTCGTATATTTGCATTTAGAAATATGTGCAAGTCAAATATTTATGGCAGGAAATGGCTCCGTGATAAATACAATCCGCTTGGCCTGCCTTGGAAAGGGCAATGGTCAGCCTTTTTCCCTTTCACTGGAAGGGTTGTTTTTTCATGCACCATATTCTGTTAGCAATCAATCAAATAAGCCTGTCGGAAATTTGGAAATGTGTGAAATTCGTGTAAACACACACACACACACATTCTGACCGGCATTTCCCGCGCGTTAATTTACTTATTTTCAAAAAGATATACAAGGATGGGAACTCTTTTTTCAGGAGTTTTCCGCCCTTTTCCGTATTCGTATGTCCTCTTTTATCCACCTTCAAACTGAATGATGTATGAATACAGAAACAATATATACCATTACAGCCGCCTGCACGCTGATTGCTGCGGGCATCACATCCTTCCCGTACAGGCTGAGCTACGGCAATACTTCATGGCTGCCCTGGTGGATGCAGCCTGACAGCAGATACCTTGAGCGTCCTTATGAGTACGACTATCCGGCACGCAACATCAACCTGCTTTTTTCCGTTTCTGTTGTGGCAATCGGGATTCTGTCGATACTTTTCGTACTGACTCCGGATCTGCCCGACAACGTACCGGCAGAAAGATGGTTTGCCGCCCTTGCATTTCTTTACCCTGCCTATGCCTTCTGCCAGGTACTTTTCTGGCGGAAGGACTACGGCGACGGCTTCTGCTATGCCGGCAGGATTACGTCATTCAGCTATGGAAAGGTATATACGATTCTTCTGACAGCTGCAACCACATTTGCCCTTTACCTTACAAATGTGGTGACATTATCTGTTTATCGTGGGGTGAGTATGCTCTTCTGTCTGCTCTGTTGTCTGTTCCTCATACATGATTATATCCGGGTATTCCGGCTTCGTGGCGACAATGAATACAGTGACCCGATAGGAATAAAGGAAATGTACCCCGAAAGCCTCGGTCTGCTGGCTTTTCCGCCTCTTGCTATCGGTGTACACGGTGTTACGCTATCTGTTCCGTTTTCACCCTGCAGTCAAAGGTGACGAACACGAGCGCAGGGGCTATCTGCGGTATTGGAAACGGCACAACTTTGAAGATGAAATAATATAACTGATAATAATATGACTGAATTGAAAAAATGGATTACGACCGCACTGCTGACACTGCTGTTGCTTCCGGCGATGGCGCAGCAGAAAGCAGACACGACCTACACCTTCCGCTTCGTGCCAAGGGAAGACATGTTCTACGTGCCTTGGAATGGGAATGACACAGAGCTTGCCCGCCTGCTGGAGTGTATCGAAAAAAACAAAGCCACAATTCTTGACGGCAAGCTGCCGCTTTATGTCGATGGCTACTGCAACTCGCTGGGCAGTGAAACCGAGAACCTTGCCACGGCAAAGATCCGTGCCAACCGTGTGAAATCCGAACTGATTATACGCGCGGAAATAAAAGAGGAGAATTTCATTACCCGCAACCATGCGACAGAGGGAGACTTTGTCACCGTGCGCCTGACGGTACCGGTAAAGGAAACAGCCGCGACGGATGCGGAAGCGGAAGCACGACGCAAGGCGGAAGCCGAACGACTGGCAGCCGAGAAGCGTGCCGAACAGGAACGGCTTGCCGAAGAGCAGCGCAAAGCGGAAGAAGCCCGACTTGCCGCTGAAAAGGCAGAAGCCGAAAGGGCGGCCCAGCAACAGACGGCAACACAGCAAAATGCCATCGTTGCCGATACTCCTTCGGAAACAGAAACCCCAACCGATTATCATTTGTCCCTGCGTGCCAACCTGCTGCGTTGGGTGACGCTGACCCCCGATTTAGGGCTTGAATGGCGCATCTGCCCGTCGTGGGGCATTGCCGTAAACGGCTCGTGGACTTCATGGAGCTGGAGCGACAAGGACCGCCGCTATGCACTCTGGGAAGTGGCTCCGGAAGTACGTTACTATATGGGTGAAAAGAAAGCCTGGTATGTGGGCGCGATGTTCAAGGCGGGCGAGTTCAACTACAAGCTCTCCGAAACGGGCAAGCAGGGCGACCTGATTGGCGGCGGCATTACCGGCGGCTACCAGCTGCGGCTGAACAAGGCATTAAACCTTGATTTCAACCTCGGCTTGGGCTATCTGAATGCCGACTATGAGAAATATGAAGTCATCGACGATGTGCGCGTGCGCCGCGGCAACGAGACAAAGGACTGGTGGGGCCCCATCAACGCCGGTGTGACATTGGTGTGGAAACTTTTCTAACAGAGGGAGGAAGACGATATGAAAGCAAGACAATATATAAATATGATGGGAATGGCAGCCGCCGTGCTGCTCTCTTCCTGCGTGAAGGACACGCTCTATGACACGCCGCACCCCGACAAGGGAGCTGTCACCATCAGCCTGACGGGACTGTCGGCAGACGATAACTATGTACTCGACATGGACGGGAAGGTGGCCGACATTACAGGTTCGCCATTCACCAATCCCGACCTGCTCAATCCGGGAACACACAGTATGGTAATCTATAACCGTGCGGAAGGTTTCACTTTCGACGGACGAATGGCACGGGTCAATGCCCCTGATGGCAAGAGCCGTGCGGACGGTGCATCCGTAATCCCCCTGCCGGGCTATCTGAAGACCGTCAGTCAGGAGATAACCGTAACAGCAGACGACACGCTGCGTGTCAATGCCGTTCCGATGCAGCGTGTACGTGACCTGCAACTGGAACTGGAAGTGACGCAGGGACGCCCCGAACTGATACAGAGCGTGACCGCCACCCTCAGCGGCATAGCCGGAATTTTTGACATGGAGAAGGGACAGACCATCGGCGAACCGACCTCCACGGTCTTCTCCTTCACCCGTGACGGCAGCAAGCTCACGGCCGATGCCCGCCTGCTGGGCACGATGGGAGCCGTGCAGACGCTGGTGCTGGACATCGTCTTCACCGATGGCGGACGCACACAGCACACGGAAGTCGACCTGACGGAAGCCCTTGCAGACTTTAACAGCGATATGACCACCGCCTACCGTGTGACCGGAACACTGGAAACCCCCGTCGGCATGGAAGAAGGCAAGGGCGAAATTACCGGATGGGAAACGGGGGACGAAGACGACGTAAATGTGACCCTGTAACAGAAACTATATAAGACGATATAAATATAAAAAACAGATATACTATGAAAACCCGATTTTTTGCTTTCGCAGCGCTGGCATTGACACTTGCCGCCTGTAACAACGACAACGAGAACCTGAATGACGGCCCCGTGGCCGCCAAGTTCACCGCCGACATCTATGAATCTGTATCCACCCGCGTCAATCAGGACGGTACAGACTGGACTGACGGCGACTGCATCGGCATCACCGGCGCCGGCTTCATCAACATACCCTACGTGAGAGAGAGCGGCCAGTTCGTGCCCGAGGATAAGACCATCTATTTCAATGATACCGAAACGAAGACCTTTAATGCCTACTATCCGTATCAGGCTGAGGGCGGAACGGTGACCGTCAGCACCGCAGCCGACAAGCAGGGCACGGGCATCGACTTCCTCTTTGCCTCGGGAGCCACGGGCGATACCCACAACCCGACGGTGAGCTTCACCGGCGACCATGCGTTCCACCACTGCATGAGTCTCATCAAGTTCACCTTCAAGGCAGGCGATGGTCTCATTTTCAACGAAACGGAACCTGCCGGCTACACGTTGGAGGGGCTGAAGCACGAAGGCACATTCGACACGGCTACCGGCACGACTGCCGTAACCGCAGCCTCCGAATCGCCGATTACCATGCAGCTGGGCGGTGCCACCACTTCGCAAGTCATCATTCTCCCGCAGGTAGTGAACTCCTCTCTTAACCTTAAAGTGTCTTTCAACGGACTGGACTATACAACCACACTGCCGAATCCATCCAAGCCCGAAGCGAATCAGTTCTCAGCAGGCTATGCCTACACCTACAACATAACGCTCAGCAACAAGGGCATCACGGTGGAAGAACCGGAGATTACCCCGTGGGAACCCGGAGATTCGAACGATGCAAATGCCACGCTGTAAGTTCCACACACCGCTGCCCCGGCGCATGCGTCAAGCCGGAGCTGCCCATAGACACTATGGTGCGACGGCCGCCTTCGCAGGCGGCGGCAGCACAAAACGAAAACAAATAAAAAGACAACCCGATATGAAGAAAAGACATTCCATCCATCTGCTTCTTGCCGCAGCCGCGCTGCTCCTTGCCACGGCAGCCTGCACGAAGAACGAACTGGCGGACGGTGACCGTCTGCCCGAAGGACAATACCCCCTTGAGATAGCCCGCATCACCCTCGGCGTGGAGGGCGGCGAGGCGCAGCCCTGGGGCGCACCGGCGACGCGCGTCAGCGAGACCGCGGACGGCACGGGCAGCGTGTTCGACACGGGCGACCCGTTCGCCGTGCAGATAGACGACGGCACAGAGACTGCCACCTACACCGTGCAGGACGACGGCACAGCCACCTCCGACGCGCCCCTCTACTGGACGAACACGACACCCAATCGCACCGTCAGCGCCTGGTACCCCGCCACGGACGGCACCCTCGACCTCGGCGACCAAAGCCAAAGTCTTGCCTACCTGTTGGGCGGTACGGGCACGGGCGACTACCAGACCGACGTCACACTGAGTTTCACCCACCAACTTGCCAAGGTGCGCGTCACGCCTTCGGACAATGCACTCGGCGAGGTGCAGAGTCTTCAGCTCTATACCTACACACAGTGTACTTATGAAAAGGGCACGGTAGTGCAAGGCTCGCAAGAGGGCTGGATAGAGATGAAGAAGTGCGAATACACCGAGAACGGCAACGCCATCACCTGCTGGGAGGCGAACGTGGTGCCCGGCTACGAAATCAAGAAACTGAGGGCAAACGGCACCGAGGAACGCACTCTCTCCTCTGCCATCACCCCCGTGGCGGGCAAGTTCTACAACATCACGCTGGACTATGACCCGGGCTATACCGAAGTGAGCGAAGGCAACTACACTGTGAACAACGAGAAGGGCCTGAAGAACCTTGCCGAACTGGTGAACAATGGAGCGACCGACATCAACATCACCCTTAACACAGACCTCAACCTAACAAATATGGAGTGGACGCCGATAGGAACTGAAAGCCGACCATACACCGGCAACTTCGACGGCGGCGGCCATACCATCACGGGGCTGAAGATTGACAAATCGGGAACGGACTATGTAGGACTGATTGGCTGTCTCGGCAGCGGAGGTAAGGTGCAGAACGTGACGCTGACAAATATAAGCGTATCCGGTGCAAACTGCGTCGGCGGCATAGCGGGACAGAACTATGGCACTGTAGAGAATTGCTCGGTCAATGGCACGGTGACAGGTAAGGGGTTCACCGATACCGGCGGCATTGCGGGATCAAACTATGGCACCATCTCCGGCTGCTCGGCGGAAGGGACTGTGACGGGTAGTGTCAATGTCGGTGGAATAGCCGGACTCGGTGCCCCTAATTATGACACAGGAACCGGCAGCTTAATCGGGTCAACCATCGAGGGCTGCCATTCTACAGCGGCTGTATCGGGCATTAGCTCTGTCGGCGGCGTGCTGGGCAACCTGGGAAACAATAGCTTCCTCATGGCCTGCTACTCCACGGGCAACGTTACTGCCACGATAACGTATGGTTACGCTCATGTCGGCGGCGTGGTGGGTATAAACGGCCAAGGTACCGTAACCGCCTGCTATCACGCCACGGGCGAAATCACCAGTTCAGTAGGAGATAGAATCGGCGGCATCGCTGGCTGCAATGACCAAGGTACTTTCACCGCCTGCTACTGGGACAGCAATCTCAGCAGCGGCACCGGTTCTAATAACGGCAAGGATGACACTCATAAGGTGGACGGCACTGACGTTACCTGGCAGACGGCAGTTGCCGCCATGAACACCGCCTTGCAGAGCGCAGGCTCAGGTTGGCACTACGTACTCAACGGAGCGCTGCCGACATTGGAGGAAAAATAAACCGTCGGACGGGAAAAGTTCCGCCCGTAACGGAAAATAACCGAAGTATAACAGTTGTATCTGCGGTTATTGAAAAGTGAAAAAAGAAGCCTTCGGCAGTGCCGGGGGCTTCTTTTTTTTGAGAAAATGGAGATGAATATAAAAAATATATTTTACCATTTTCAGAAATCAAGTTCGTTTTGCCCGTATTTTCTACACTCTTCATTGCTTGATATACCTGAATCCGACATATCTGTCAATCCAAGACCAAAGTCTCTTGAAGACCCAAAGAATCCAGCCTTTATATGTATGAGATACCCTCAAACGGCGTGTAAGGCTATCTCTTACGCCGTTTGAGGGTAACACCGTTTTACAGGGGATTTCCATCAGCCTATCTGAACGCCTCCCGATAATTGGCGGCAAGCATACTTTCGATGTCCGATTCCTTGTATAGAATCTTGCCGCCCAACTGGTAATAGGCGATTATGCCGTTGTTGCGGTAGTCCTGCAAGGTGCGTCGGCTCACTTTCAGCCGTGCAGACACCTCCCTGTCCGTCAGGAAGCGTTCACCGCCTAATGTCGGACGGCTGTTCCAAGCGTCCGTGATGCAAAGGAAAGCGAAGTCCGGCACAATCCAACCGCTTCGCACCTGCGTGGCAGCATTTGGCATCGGTGTGGTAGCCTGTGGCGTTCATCAGGTTCAAATAAGCCTGCTAATAAACCTGAGCTTGATGTAGAATGAAGTAAGACTTTATTTTATGGAATAGGATTGATTTGAAGAAACATAAAAGCCAACCCATCAAGGAGAAGTTTTGATGGGGAGCAGGTTTGTGTTTCGGGCATACCGAAACGGTTCGCTCCCCATGTTTTGGAAGACGCAAAATCCCTAAAAATAGGTATTGCCCGACAATTTCAAGCCTTGTACCTTTGCAGAAAAATTAAAAACAGACATTGTTCATTATAAATGCAAGTGCTGAAAGAAGACATACGAGGACGAATATTGACGGTTGCCAGACAGCAATTCGGACAGAAAGGCTATTCTAAGACTTCCATGCGTGAAGTGGCGGAATTGGCTGGAGTTGGTGTCGGAAACATCTACAACTACTTCACGAACAAAGATGAATTGTTCCATGAAGTTGTCCGTCCTGTCTTGTGCGCTTTGGAAGCCATGCTGCAAGAACACCACGGCATACGGGGCGAAGATATTATGATGATGCGGTCGGAAAAATACCTGAAATCCTGCATTGACGAATATGTTTCGCTTATAGACAAACACCGTTCGCTAATGGAAATACTGTTGTTCCGTGCGCAAGGTTCTTCATTGGAACGCTTCCGTGAGAATTATACCGACCGTTCCACGGAATTGGTTAAGGCGTGGTTCGCGTCCATGCAGCGGAAACATCCCGAAATCAATACGGCTGTGTCCGATTTTATCATTCACCTGCATACGGTATGGATGTTCACGATGTTCGAGGAACTGCTGATGCACTCCGTGCCCCGGCAGGAAATGGAGGCTATCCTGCACGATTACATCCTGTTTGAAATCCAAGGTTGGAGGGCAATTATCAAGATATGAGATACAGACAGCATACATACAGACAATCAGCCGCGTCAGGACGGCTGGCAGGGAGGAAATCTTTACGGAGGTTTCCTCCTTTTTTTATGAACAAATCTGAATATCGTTCACTATTAAACACTCCAAAAATATGAGACAGAAATACGAGTTTAAGAGTATTGTAGCGGAAACATTGCTTATTCCGCTATACATGAGAGCCAAAGAAAGTCGCCGGAACAATCCCATCCTGTATGACAAGGCTGCGGAACGGCTGGCGGACAGTCTGGAATACGATTATTCCCAGTTCGACGGGGCAAAGTTGAGCGAAGTGGGATGCGTGGTGCGCGGATGGTATTTCGACCGTGCCGTGCGGAGGTTTATCGAAGCGCATTCCCGTCCGGTCGTGGTCAATGTGGGATGTGGACTGGATACCCGTTTCCAGCGTATCGGAAGTCAGAAAGCAGTCTTTTATGATTTGGATTTGCCTGAGGTCATTGCTCTACGCCGGGAATTGATACCCGAACAGCCGGACAATGTCTATATTGAAGCGTCTTTGTTGGAGACCGACTGGATGGATGACCTGCGCCGGAAGCACCCCGAAGCAGAATTTATCTTCATCGTGGAGGGGGTACTGATGTACTTCTACGAGAAGCAAGTAAAATCCTTCCTGCATCACGTGGCAAACCGTTTCGGGGGAGGTGAATTGTGGTTTGACGTGTGCGGCACGATAATGAGCCGACATGGTGTGAAGCCCGATTCGCTCCGCAAACACGAGGCTCAAATCCGTTCCGGCATAAGCAACGGGTATGTAGTGGAACAATGGGAACCGTCTTTAAAGCTCATTGAACAGGCTAACTATATGAAGTTCTTCCGTTCACGCTGGGGATTCTTCTTCGGGCAGATATTGGGGAGGATGACGCGGCTATGCTATAAGTTCAGTTCATTGCTCGGATATAAAATCACATCAAAATAGCGTAATAACAATGGAAAAGTCAAAAAAGAAAAAAGGTTTGTCCCGCCTGTTTGAGATAGCGGGGCAAAAGAAAGGTCTGCTTGTGTTGGCAGGCTTGTTGTCCGCCAGTAGCGCGGTGTGTATGCTTGTGCCTTATTGGGCAGTTTATGAAATTTTGAAAGAGTTGCTGTCGAATGGCTCCAATCTTTCCGCTTTGGACGGAACGGACATGATGCGTTGGGGATGGATTGCATTTGGAGGGCTTGTTGGCGGATTGATATTGCTCTATGCCGCCCTGATGTCCTCACATGTGGCTGCATTCCGTATCTTGTATGGGTTGCGTGTCCGTCTGTCTGAACATATCGGCAAACTGCCTTTGGGATATTTGAACAATACCTCTACGGGAGCCATCAAGAAAACAATGGACCAGAATATCGAGAAAATAGAGGGCTTCATCGCCCATACCATTCCGGATTTGGTCAATGTAATGGCAACGGTAGTGGTAATGCTGGTCATCTTTTTCTCGCTGGATGTGTGGCTGACAGTCGTGTGCCTGGCCGTTGTGGTACTTAGCTTATTCCTGCAATTTTCCAATTTCATGGGAAAAAGGGCAAGGGAGTTCATGGGTATCTACTACGATGCGCAGGAAAAGATGAGCGCGTCCGCCGTGCAGTATGTACGGGGAATGCCCGTCGTCAAGATATTCGGGCAAAGCGTCCGTTCGTTCCGTCAGTTCAATGCCGAGATTCAGGCATACAAGACATTCGCCTTGAAGTGCTGTGATACGTATCAGAACGGGATGATAGCATTTACCGTCTTGCTCAATTCGATGGTAACGTTTATTCTTCCTATGGGCATCTTGCTGATGCAAGCCAGTCCGCAATCCTTGTCATTGGCGGTAGTATGGCTGTTCTTCATTATCATGGGACCGGGTATGGCTTCCCCCGTTTATAAACTGACATTCTTGGGAGGTAATACGCGCGACATCGATGAAGGTGTAAACCGTATCGACCGCATACTTGAAAAGAAACCTGTGCCGGAGCCGGGACATCCGCAAGTGCCTGCCGCTTACGATGTAGAGTTTCGCCATGTGTCATTCTTCTACGAAAACACGGAACAGGGAACACGGACGGAAGCCTTGCGTGATGTCAGCTTCAAAGCTCCACAAGGAAAGATAACCGCCCTTGTCGGTCCTTCAGGAAGCGGAAAATCAACGGTTGCCAACCTGATACCCCGGTTCTGGGATGTGGAGCAAGGGGAAATTTGTATAGGAGGCATTGACATTCGTCAGATAGATACGGCAAAACTGATGGACATGGTTTCATTTGTATTTCAAGACACTTTCCTTTTTTACGACACATTATATGAGAACATTGCCGTAGGTTCTCCAGATGCTACAAAAGAAAAGGTAATAGCCGCTGCGAAAGCTGCCCAATGCCACGATTTCATAGAGCGTTTGCCGCAAGGCTACGAAACAAGGATAGGCGATAAAGGTGTATTCCTGTCCGGCGGTGAAGCCCAACGGATATGTGTGGCTCGTGCCATATTGAAGAATGCTCCGATACTGGTGTTGGACGAAGCGACTGCTTTCGCTGACCCCGAAAACGAGCATAAAATGCAGATGGCTTTGCAGTCGCTGATAAAGGACAAGACGGTCATTGTGATTGCCCATCGCCTTTCTTCCATCATCTCCGCACATCAGATTGTCGTCATGAAAGAAGGACGCATTGTGCAATGCGGAAAACATGAACAGCTGTCCGTGACGGAGGGTGTATATAAAAATATGTGGGATGCCTATACGAGCGCATACCATTGGACATTGAACAAAAACTAAAAGCAATATGAGAAAGAAGAATTTCTTAAACAAGGTCTTGCAAAACACAAGTTGTCCGCAAGGATTTTGGGGACGGATGATTTTGCGAGGAATGAATTGTTTTCATGCATCTTTAGCTAATCGTGGCATGAAGCAAGTGGAATGGCAGCCGAATTGGAATGTTCTTGATATAGGCTGTGGCGGTGGTGCGAATTTGAAACGTTTATTGAATTTATGTCCAAAAGGAAATATCTACGGCATAGACCTGTCAGAAGAAAGTGTTTCATTCGCCCAAAAGTACAACGAAAAAGACTTGAATAAAAGATGTTTCATACAACAAGGGAATGTTTGTTCATTACCTTATGAGGATGGATTCTTTAATGCTATCACGGCTTTTGAAACGGTCTATTTTTGGTCGCCTGTAAACATAGCGTTGTCTGAAGTGGCGCGTGTTCTCCGAGAAGGAGGTTGTTTCCTTATTAGTCTGGAAGCGAGCGACCCCGAACTTGGAAAAATGTGGACGGAACGGATAGACGGTATGGTTGTCTATACTCCGGCAGAATTGGAAGAACGGTTGCATGAAGCCGGATTTTCATCCATCAGAACAATCCGTAAAAAGGAAGAAATACATATTATAGCATATAAATAAAATAAGATATGAATGCAATAAAGAATATTACAATAGGTCACACGGAAAGACTTTACAAGCCGGTGGGTTACACCATGCTTGCCAACTTAGTCAATATCGTGCCGTTCTGTCTTTCCATAGAAGCGATACGTATCATTTTCAGTGCATTTGACGGGAGCGGACAGCCGCTTGACACGACCCGCCTGTGGTGGATATTCGGCATTATGGCTGTTTATATGCTGGTCATGGCTTTGGCGGAACGGGCATCCTACCGAGCCAATTTTAGAGGAGCATACGAGATGAGCGCTTCGGGACGTTTGTCACTGGCGGAACACCTGCGAAAACTCTCGTTAGGCTTTCTGTCAAGGCGTGACCCCGGTGATTTGTCGTCCATGCTTGTTACGGACTTCATGATGGCAGAAACCGGAATTTCGCACCACCTGCCCCAACTTATGGGTGCCATAGTCATGCCCGTACTGGCTTTTGCTTCGCTTGTATGGATAGATTGGAGGATGGCGGTCAGTATGTTTGCCGCCTTGCCGCTTGCCTTGCTCGTCCTGTGGGCAAGCACAAAGGCACAGCGGAAGTTAAGCGGCAGGCAAATTCAAGCAAAAATAAATGCTGGAAATCGGTTGGAAGAATACTTACAGGGTATTCGTGTAATGAAAGCGTACAATCTGATAGGTGACCGCTTTGTTAGGTTGCGCGATGCTTTTGAGGAACTTCGCCGTGCCTGCATCCGCCAGGAAGCTCTGTTAGGTCCGTTCGTCTTGTTGAGCATTACGTTGGTACGTGCCGGGCTGACAATGATGGTGCTGTGCGGAACTTATCTTCTGTTGGGAGGAGAGCTTTCCATTCTTGTTTTCGTGCTGTTCCTCGTGGTCGGCTCGCGTGTGTTCGACCCGCTGACTTCCGCCCTCACCAATTTTACCGAATTCCGGTATTTTTCCATTGCCGGAGGACGCATCCTTTCGCTGATGAACGAACCGGAGATGAAAGGAGAACAGCAGTCCCCGGCAGCGGGCGACATCCGCTTTGAACACGTATCGTTCGCTTACCAAGATAAAGAGGTGCTGCACGATGTAACCGTCACACTTCCCAATAACTCACTGACGGCTCTTGTCGGCCCGTCGGGAAGCGGAAAAAGTACGCTGATGAAACTTTGCGCCCGTTTCTACGACCCACAGAAAGGATGTATCTTTTTCAATGGTGTTCCGATGAATGAGATAAATCCAGAAAGTCTGATGAGCCACATCTCTATGGTATTTCAGGATGTCTATCTGTTTCAGGACACCATACGCAATAATATCCGCTTTGGTAAAACTGACGCGACGGAAGAAGAAATTATAGCCGCAGCTAAAAAAGCCTGCTGTCATGACTTCATCATGCGCTTGCCTCAAGGCTACGACACAATGGTGGGCGAAGGTGGCTGCACGTTGTCCGGAGGCGAGAAGCAACGCATATCCATCGCCCGTGCCATACTGAAAGACGCGCCGGTCATTCTGCTGGATGAAGCGACCGCCTCACTCGACCCCGAAAATGAAGTGGAGGTGCAACAGGCCATTGACTCGTTGATAAAAGGTCGCACCGTCATTGCCATAGCCCACAGGCTCAAGACCATCAAGAATGCCGACTGGATTATCGTCTTGGGCAATGGGCGGATAAAGGAGGAAGGAACGCACGATGAACTGCTCCGGAAACAAGGGCTTTACGCGCATTTATGGGAAATACAGGAGAGCATTTCCGGCTGGAAACTATGAATCCGTCCCGATTCCGGCTTTCCCCGCCGGGGACGGCGGTTATCGGAGCGGAGTAGAGAAATTTCAATGTGGGCAAGCGTTTTGTCAACTTAATTTATAAGTGAGCATCGTGGCACCCGAAGGGAAACTCCGTTGTTCTTCCAGCTGCCATTTGGACAAGGCGGGACTTGGCGGGAACAATGGAATCCCGTTGCCCAGCATCACGGGGAATATGCACAGCAGCATTTCGTCAATCAGGTTTTCGGCAAGGAGGAGGGAGATGATTTCCCCACCGCCCACCAGCCAGATGTCTTTCCCCGTTTCGAGCGATTTAAGCTGCCGGACAAACGTCAAGGTATCGCGACTGATAATCCCGAACTGCCCGGAAGTTGCTGCTTGAATGGAGCGTGAAAGCACCCACGTCTGTTTCCCAGCGTAAGGCCAGTCGCAGCCAAAGCCGAGGATGGCGCGGTAGGTATTGCCGCCCATCAGCAACGTATCCACCGAGTCATAAAACCGATGATAGTCGTAATCTTCTTCATCGGACTGGTAAGCGTCCAGCCACTCCACGCTGCCATCTGCCGTGGCGATATAACCGTCGAGCGAAGTGGCGATATATAGTTTCAACGGTCTCATAGCGAAATGTCTTTTTTATACATCCGCATCTGTTCCCCGTCGTCGCCCTGCACCATGCAGAGGTATTCCCAACCGTAGCGTTCGTAGAACGAGGTGTGTTCCGTGATGAGGTAGAGCGTGCCGATGCCTTTCGCCGCCATATCCTTGCAGATATGTGCCAAGAGGTGTCCGGCAATGCCACGACTGCGCAGTTCTGGCTCGACATACAGGGCGCAGACATTCGGCGTCAGGTCCTTGCGGTCGTGGAAATCGTTCGCTATCACACCGGCTCCGGCAATGATCCGCCCTCCATCCACCGCAATATACCATTGCGGGACAGCCGCCGTTCCCCGGATGCTCTCGTCAATGCTTGTCAGGTATTCCTCCAAAGGAATTTCCCATTTCTCCTGAAACCAGCGTGCCGCCGGGATGCGCCATGCAGGATGGAAATGAAGTGAAATGATATTGTCGTTCATCGATATATGTTTTTAGGGTTGTGAAGATAACGAAAATCGGAGAGCGGGGCAAGGATGTCGCCGAGAAAATACATACGATGAGCAAACGGTACAGACCCATAGGCGGCAACAAGGAAAAGACTGCTGACGTGCGCATCATTGCCGCTACTAACGAGGATATGCAGTCAGCAGTAGCCGAAAAGCGTTTCCGTCAGGACTGGTTCCACAGGATAAAGGAATACACGTTGAACATACCGCCGTTGCGTGAGTGCTGTGAGGACATCATGCCGCTTGCGGAGTTCTTCCGTGAACTTGCCAACAAGGAGTTCGGCAAACAGGTGAAAGGCTTTGACGCGGAGGCAAGGAAGAGGATGCTCGCCCATCCGTGGAGCGGCAATGTGAGAGAACTGAAAGGAACTGTACGTTCGGCGGTGCTGTTCACCGACGGGGATGTGATAACGGCTGACAAACTGAATTTTGAAGAACCTCTGCTGTCGGGAGAAGCATCCTTGTCCTTGAAGAACGTGGAAATGGAAAAGAGGCAGATAATCCGTGCTCTGAAACAGGCGGACGGCAACCGCTCGCTGGCTGCTGAACTGCTCGGCATCGGGCGCACCACACTATACGGCAAGATGAAACAATATGGCATCAAGTACAAGGAATAAGACACGATTACCGCAGGTCAGAAACAGGTTGCCCGACTTCGGAGGAGCAACTGGCAGCAAGGCTTTCGGGGAGTAACCCGAAAGGTTTTGAGTAACTCAAAACATACCTTGCTGCTGCCACTTTTCGGCAGTAACCGAAAAGCCTTCGGGTAACTCGAAGGACACCTTGCTGCTGTGCTTTTGAGAGCACAAGAAATCCGTCAATAAATGGATTTGAACAAGTGTTGTTATTTCGGCTTTCAAAGCATCGTTTCCCGATGCCCAAGCTGCCCAAAAGAAGAAAGGGAATGAGGGCGGTGTGCAAGCCTGCATCTTATTGAGATTACAGGAAACAAAGCCGGCTTAGAAACTGGCAATAGTGTCAATTCGATGTAAATATGTGCCAATCACAGCCAAAACTGACATTAGACCAATAAGGAAATGTTATTTTGAGCAAATACATCCTCGCTTGTTCACAAGCTCAGCAAACCAATGATTTACAAAATCGACGATGAACAGAACCGGACAACCAAGAAAGTAATCCAATGCAGATAGGAAGCAACATGGTTTCAATGATATGCTGATTTGCTGTCGTGCTGTTGTGCAGGTTTACAACAGCGAAACTTCAAATAAAGGTATCAGCAATGGATTGTGGCTTGAGAGAGGTGGAGTTTGAATGATATAAATCGGTGGTACAAAATACATCCGTCTATCAACGTAGTAATAAAGCAACAAAAGAATGGTGCAATAAACAAAAGCATATAGGCATACGCACGCTGGCCTGCAAGCCTGCCCGCGCTCCAACCTGCCTGCCGACCGGTCTGCCGGCGTGCCTGCCTGCCGGCACACAGACAGGCAAACCTACCAACAGGCTATTCGCAAATGGGCAGGCTCAAATATAATGTGGAAACGGTATGGAATTAAAAGCAGGACAGTGCGACTGATTTTCATCAGCAAGATGTGCAACAAATGTACAATAATGATAAGATGTTTGATTTTCTCTATTTTTCAGAGGAATAGCTTTGGTTATAAGGAAGAAAAACATTATTTTTGCAAATGAGAAAAGCGTTCTTTTGATTGATGCAGAACATTGCAGAATAGAGAAGCCCGCTGGTTCCCAAATCGTTACCTGTCAAGCTGACAATCTTTGTAAGTTCTTTGTTTTCAATGAGTAAGAAGGAATGATATGTCTTCCAATATGAAAAGTTATGTTCTTGTTGATCCCGCAGACTTCGGCAATCTCTTTCAGATACTCGTTGCACTTCTGGTTTGACGGTACGGGGAGCAGACGTTTGCCTTTACGGAAGTGTTTGTATTTCTCAATAATCTGGAGCGGCACATCCAGCAGTCGCACGTTGAACGGGACTTTGGTCTTCTGTCGATGAAAACTGATCCAGGTATTGCCATCAGCCCATACATTCAGCTGGTCTTCCGTGAGGTTGTAAACATCAATGTACGCCAATCCTGTATAGCAGCTGAATATAAATATGTCTCTGACCTGCTCCAGCCGCAGGCTTTCAAATTCCTTATTGTACAAACGGGAAACCTCTTCGATCGTAAGATAACCCCTGTCCACCTTGTCAAGGTGTAGTTTTTGTTGCTTGAAAGGGTCTGCTGCAACCCATCCGTTGTCTTTTGCCATCTTGTATATGGAGGCAAAACGGTGGATAAACTTTACTGCAGTATTATTGTTGAGCCGATGTGCCGAGCGTAGCCAAAGGTATAGTTTGTCCAAAAAACGCTTGTTGATATCCTGCAAGGGAAGGTCACTTACCTTGAACTCATCCCGGAGAAATTCCTGCAGGCGATTGCGGCAAACCTTATATCGGAAGAAGGACTCCTGGCCGTAATCCTGTGTCAGTACAAGTTTTTCGTAATCCTCAATGTATTTATTGCACAACGCAATGAGTGTCATACTGCGCTCGTCCTGGCAGAGTATGGAACTCTTGATCTTACTTGCCGTTATTACCTCGCCGCGATAAATCATATCATTGTACTTGCGTTTGATCGTGGCGTGAAAATCGAACAGGGTGCTGTTGATCACCTGTTCCTCATGTGTTTGTCCCTTAGTCTTGTACTCCAGGGGAAGCCATCGTTCGGGTTCTATGTACATCTTGGTCGAAAAGTGTACCATCTCCCCGTTGACGGTAATGCGTGCTACGATGGGTGCTTTGCCATCAGGACGACATTTGCCCTTCTGAATGACGAAAATCACGCTGAAGGTGTTCTTGCTTGCTTTTTTGTCTGCTTTCATACTCTCTGTTATTTGGTGATACAAAGTTAAATATCAATAATTTACTGAAAGCCAAAGCAGTATAGTCAGAAGTAGTCGTATTTCAGACGTTTGTAGTCGGGTTACGCGCAATGTCTATTGCGGTTACGAACAGGTTACCGCAAGATGTCTATTAGGTGGATATTTGCCTGTTGATAATCAGTTGTTTGCCGTCCTGGAGTAGTCATATTCAGCAAAAAAGGGACGCTGAACGGACAAACAATCAAACAGTTAGATGCGCAACTAAAACAAAATGAGGATGTTACTCGTCGTAACATCCTCATTGTCTTGCGGAGAGAGGGGGATTCGAACCCCCGGTACAGTAATCCCGTACGTCAGTTTAGCAAACTGGTGGTTTCAGCCACTCACCCATCTCTCCAAACCTGACTCCGTTCAAAAGAGCGGTGCAAATATACAATCTTTTTCGTAAACAAACAAAATATGCAGCCAAAAAAGAGCGAAGCCTGCAATCTTTCCTGCTCGGAATCTCCGCCGACGCTTCAGCATGGCATTGCACCTCGCAAACCGGCTGCCACTCGCCAAATAATGCGACAAGCCCGTAAAGCCGATATATTTGATGCAAACAGGTATGGCGTTTGCATTTTTTTTGTACATTTGCAAGTTAATGTACGACTATGGATAAAAAAGAGAACGACATAATCGGAGATATTGAAAGTCAGGAGTATAAATACGGCTTTACTTCCGATATCGAGACCGAGACCATTCCGCGCGGTCTGAGCGAGGAGGTCGTACGTCTCATTTCGAAGAAGAAAGGCGAGCCCGACTGGCTGCTTGAGATGCGCTTGAAGGCTTACCGTCACTGGCTTACGATGGAGATGCCGACATGGGCGCATCTCGATATTCCGGAGATTGATTTTCAGGACATCATATACTACGCCTCGCCCAGGAAACGCCCGCAGCTCGATTCGATCGACGACATCGACCCCGAGTTGAAGCGTACTTTCGACAAACTGGGCATTCCGCTCGAGGAGCAGATGGCGCTTTCGGGCGTGGCCGTCGACGCCGTCATGGACTCCGTTTCGGTCAAGACGACTTTCAAGGACGTGCTGGCCGAGAAGGGCATCATTTTCTGCTCGATGTCGGAGGCCGTGCGCGACTATCCTGAGTTGGTGCGCAAGTATCTGGGCTCGGTGGTTTCGTATGCCGACAATTTCTATTCGGCGCTCAATGCGGCGGTCTTCTCGGACGGCTCCTTCTGCTACATACCGAAGGGTGTCCGCTGCCCGATGGAGCTGTCGACCTATTTCCGCATAAATGCAGCCGGTACGGGACAGTTCGAGCGTACGTTGATCGTGGCCGACGAGGGCTCGTACGTAAGCTATCTCGAAGGGTGTACGGCCCCGCGGCGTGACGAGAACCAGCTGCATGCCGCCGTTGTCGAGATCGTCGTGTTGCGTGATGCCGAGGTGAAGTACTCTACGGTTCAGAACTGGTATCCGGGCGACAAGGAGGGCAAGGGCGGAATTTACAACTTCGTCACCAAGCGCGGCGTGTGCCACGAGAATGCGCGCCTGTCGTGGACGCAGGTCGAGACCGGTTCGGCCATTACGTGGAAATACCCGAGCTGTGTGCTTTTGGGAGACAATTCGGTGGGCGAGTTCTATTCGGTTGCGATGACCAACAACTTCCAGCAGGCCGATACCGGCACCAAGATGATACACATAGGCCGCAACACGCGCAGCCGTATCGTCTCGAAGGGTATCTCGGCGGGCCGCAGCCAGAATTCGTACCGCGGCATGGTCAAGGTTGCCAAGGGCGCGGCCAATGCACGCAACTACTCGCAGTGCGACTCGCTGCTCATAGGCGACAGGTGCGGGGCCCATACGTTCCCCGTGATCGACAGCCGCAATCCGACGGCCGTGTTGGAGCACGAGGCCACGACCTCGAAAATATCGGAGGAGCAGCTCTTCTACTGCAACCAGCGCGGGCTGTCGACGGAGGACGCCGTAGGACTTATCGTCAACGGTTATGCACGCGAGGTGCTGAACAAGTTGCCGATGGAATTCGCCGTTGAGGCTCAGAAGCTGTTGGCTCTGAACCTCGAAGGCAGTGTAGGATAATAAGAAAGAGAGACATATATGCTTACTGTAAGAAATTTGCACGCACGAGTTGCGGACAAGGAGATTCTGAAGGGCATCGACCTCGAGGTCAAGGCCGGTGAGGTTCATGCCATAATGGGCCCGAACGGATCGGGCAAGAGCACCCTGGCATCGGTCCTGGCCGGCAACGAGAAGTATACGGTCACCGAGGGTGAGGTGCTGTTCGAGGGCCGCAACCTGTTGGAGCTGCCCATCGAGGAGCGGGCTCGCATGGGCCTTTTCCTCGGGTTCCAGTATCCGGTGGAGATCCCGGGTGTGACCATGGCCAACTTCATGAAGATGGCCGTGGGCGAGATGCGCAAGTACCGTGGCGAGGAGCCGTTGACGGCAGCCGAGTTCCTGCGCATGATGCGCGAGAAGAGCGCCATTGTCGAACTCGACACCAAGATGACGTCGAGGGCCGTGAACGAGGGTTTCTCCGGCGGCGAGAAGAAGAAGAACGAGATATTCCAGATGGCCATGCTCGAACCGAAACTCGCCATACTCGACGAGACGGACAGCGGTCTGGACATCGATGCCCTGCGTATCGTGGCTACGGGTGTCACCAAGCTGCGCACGCCGGAAAACGCGACCGTGGTGATTACGCACTACCAGCGTCTGCTCGACTATATCGTTCCCGACTATGTGCATGTGCTCTACAAGGGCCGTATCATCTATTCGGGCGACAAGACCCTGGCGCTGAAACTCGAGAAGGAGGGCTACGACTGGCTCATAAACGATTACAAGGAGTAAGACGATGGGATTTCTTGATATGATACGCGACGGGGCTTTCCGGCAGTTCGGCGGCGGCCGCATCGGTGACGGTGACGGCACTCCGCTGGTGGCGGTCAATCCGTCGAAACTCGACGTGTCGGTAGCAGCCGGCGCACATGCGTCGCTTGTGATCCTTCACACCGAGGCCGGGGAGACGGCTGCGGAGATAGTGCTCGAAGATGGTGCCTCGCTGACGATCGACGACATATACCTTGCCGCCGCGTTTTCCGCCGTGCACATACGCCAGCAGGGCGGCAGCTCATGCCGGCTGACATCGGTGGAACTTCAGGGCGCCAATGCCGACTACGACATCGACCTCGACGGTGCGGGAGCCTCGTTCGACGCCGACGGTGTTTTCGTGGGAGCAGGTACCGACCATTGCGTCTTCGACCTGACCACACGCCACAACGTTGCCGACTGCACGAGTTCGTCGCTGGTCAAGGGCGTGGTTTCGGGCCGGGCTACGGGCGAATTCCGCGGCCATGTATATGTGGCTCCCGATGCACAGCGTACCGATGCCCGCCAGCAGAGCCGCAATATCGAGCTGGGCGGCGATGCGCACATCGTAACGAAGCCGCAACTTGAAATATATGCCGATGACGTGAAGTGCAGCCACGGTGCTACCGTCGGACAGATCGATGACGATGCCGTACTGTACATGCGTCAGCGCGGATTGAGCGAAGCCGATGCCCGCAGGCTGCAGATCGAGGGCTTCGTGAGTGATATTGTAGGCCGTTGTTCGGCCGGGGAGACTCTCTGCGGTGCTTTGGACGAGGCCGTAAGGTCGAAACTTGAAGAACTGTGATGTTTGACGTTGAAAAGATACGCGAGGATTTCCCGATACTCGGGCGTAAGGTCTACGGCCGGCCGCTGGTCTATCTCGACAGCGGTGCCACGGCCCAGAAACCGCGTTGCGTGACGGATATGGTGCGTTACCTGCACGACGAGATGAACGCCAACGTACACCGCGGCGTACACTATCTCTCGGAGGAGACCACCGTTATGTATGAGGCTGCACGCGAGCGTATCCGTGATTTCATCGGGGCCGGTAGCAGCGACGAGATAATCTTTACTGGCGGGGCAACGGCGTCGATCAATGCCGTGGCATACGCCTGGGGCGGAACCTTCATCGGAGCCGGCGACAATGTGGTCATCAGCGAGATGGAGCACCACTCGAATCTTGTCCCGTGGCAGCAGATTGCGATGTACAGGGGAGCCGGGATACGTGTGCTGCCATTCGACGACGAGGGGCGTCTCATGACCGAACGCCTCGGCGAACTGCTCGACGAACGGACTAAGGTGGTGGCCGTGACGCAGGCGTCGAATACGCTCGGGACGCGCCCCGACCTGAAAACCGTTATCGATGCGGCTCATGCCGTCGGTGCGGTGGTCATGGTCGACGGTTGCCAGGGTGTGGTGCACGGTACGGTTAACGTGCGTGAACTGGATTGCGACTTCTATGCCTTTTCGGGTCACAAACTCTACGCACCCACCGGCATAGGCGTGCTTTACGGCAAGCGGGCCTTGCTCGAAGCGATGCCTCCGTTCCTGTTCGGCGGTGACATGGTCGACCGTGTTTCGTTCGAGCGGACGACATTCGCGCCCCTGCCGTTGAAATTCGAGGCCGGTACGGCAAACTTCATCGGGGCCATAGCCCTCGGCGAGGCCGTGAAATATGTTACGTCATTTTCCGCGGACGATATAGCAGCGCATGAGGAGCGCCTGTTGCGTTATGCCACGGAACGTCTCGAAGCGATCGACGGTTTGAGTATATACGGCAATACGCCGGGCAAATCGCCGATAATATCGTTCAATATCGAGGGCGCCCACCATTATGACGTGGGCATGATCCTCGACAAGATGGGTATAGCCATTCGCACCGGCCAGCATTGTGCCGAGCCCGTGATGACGCATTACGGCGTTACGGGCATGTGCCGTGCATCGCTGGCGATGTACAATACCGAGGCCGAGATCGACGCCCTTGCAGCGGGTGTCGAGCGTGCCGCCCGAATGTTAAGATAAAGCGAAGAGATTATGTTCATTGTACTTGAGGGGCTCGACGGAGCCGGCAAATCTACACAGATACGCATGTTGAGGGAGTTTTTCCTCGCACGCGGCATCGGGAGCGAATACCTGCATTTCCCGCGTTTCGACTCTCCGGTCTACGGCGACCTCATAGCCCGTTTCCTGCGCGGTGAGTTCGGTACGGCCGATCAGGTCGACCCCTACCTTGTCGCCCTGCTCTATGCGGGAGACAGGAACGATGCGGCTCCGATGGTCCGCGGCTGGCTCGACGCCGGCAAGGTGGTCATAGCCGACCGTTACGTCTTCTCGAATATCGGGTACCAGTGCGCCAAGATTGCCGACGCGGCTGCACGCGACAGGCTGCGCCGCTGGATCCTCGACCTCGAATACGGCTACTACGGCATACCGCGGCCTGACGTGTCGCTCTTCCTGGACGTGCCTTTCGCCTTCACCGAGCGCAAACTGACCGAGCAGCGCGAGGGCGACGACCGCAGCTATCTCAACGGCGCCCGGGATATACATGAAGCGTCGTTGTCGCTGCAGCAGGCCGTGCGCAGCGTCTACATGGAGACGGCTGCCGGTGATCCGGCATTGCAGGTCGTAGATTGCAGTAACCCGTCAGGCGAGATGGAGTCGCCCGAGGGTATTTTCCATAAGATTGAAGAGGCCCTGAGCCCGTTTTTGAAGTAGTTGCAGTATGTCGATAATCCACCACCGCGCATTCAGGAATCTGTCGCATGTGTGTCGTTTGATACTCGGTGCGGTATTCATATTCTCGGGTTTTGTGAAGTCCGTAGACCCTTGGGGTACCGCATTGAAGGTCAACGAATATCTGTCGATATACGGCATGGAGTGGTTCCAGCCCGCATCGATGGTCTTCTCGATATGGCTGTGCGGCGCCGAGCTGATGATGGGTCTCATGCTGACGTTCAAGGTGCGCATACGCCTGATTTCGATCTTCGCGGTGCTGTCGATGATCTTCTTCACGGTGCTGACATTCCTTAGCGCCACCTGGCTGCCGGTCGAGGACTGCGGCTGTTTCGGCGACGCCCTGAAACTCTCGCCGTGGGGTACGTTCTTCAAGAACCTGGCACTGTTGCCGCTGGCTGTCGTGGTGTGGTACCGTTACCGCCCCGACAAGGTGCTGGCCTTTACCAAACTCGAGGTATTCCTTACATGCCTTTTCTTTACGATAGGTATGGGTGTCGGGACATACTGCTATTACCATCTGCCGCTCATCGATTTCCTGCCATACCGTGTCGGAGTCAATATCTATGACGAGATGCAGAAGTCCGTACATGAAAGCGAGGAGGGCGAGGTCGTTCTGGTGTGCCGCAACCTCCAGACCGGAAAGCTGCGCGAATTCGATCTCGAAGACCGTGAATGGCAGGACTCGCAGAAGTGGGAGTGGGTCGATACGCGCGTCGGGTCGGACGAGAACGACAGCCCGGTGGTCATAAAGCCGTTGGTCAGCGAATTCTCGCTGCGCGATGCATACGGCGATGCCACGGCGTTGGTTGTCAATGCCAAGGGACGCGTCTACATGATATGCGTCACGCGGTTCGACCGCATAGGAAGCAAGTGCGAGGAGCATTTGCGTTCGATAGTCGAGCGTGCCGAGGCCGAGGACGCATGGGTTGTGTGCCTCACGCCCGAGTACCTGCCCGAGATTACATACCATTCGTTCGGCGGCAGCACCCCGGTCAAGTGCTACAATATCGACGCTACGGTTCTCAAGACCATGCTGCGTGCCGAAACGGGACTTGTGGTCCTCGACGACGGTACCATAACGCAGAAACTTAACTGCCGGGACATACGTTAAATATCAACCGATATGAAAACAGCATTGAAAATTTTCGGTATCGTCATCGTGGTGATACTGGCCGTTGCCATTATCGTGCCGATGGCGCTGAAGCCCAAAATCGGGGAGATCGTCAAACGTGAGGCCAACGGAATGCTTGCCGCCCGTCTCGACTTCGACGATCTCGACATCAGCCTGCTGAGGCATTTCCCTCATGCATCTCTCGAATTGAAGGGTCTGTCGCTCGTTGGGGTAGACCGTTTTGAAAACGATACCCTTGTGGCTGCGGACCGTGTATCGGTGGTCGTGAACCTCATGTCGCTGTTCGGCGATTCGGGCTACGAGGTTACGAAGGTGCTTCTGAACAGACCTGCTGTTCATGCCCGCCGCCTTGCCGACGGTGCCGTGAACTGGAACATCATGAAACCTGCGGAGGAGGAGACCCCTGCTGCGGAGGGCACCGATGAGGGTGAACCCTCGTCATTCAGGCTTCAGGTTCGCGACCTGCGCATAACCGACGCCGTCCTGTCGTACGACGACGATTCGTCGCGCATGAACTTTTCGGTATCGCCGATGAACCTGCGCCTGCGCGGTGACATGTCGGCCTCGCAGACCGATCTCGGCCTGCATCTTGTTCTCGGCGGCCTTAACTTCACGAACGGGGGAGTGCGGCTGCTGAACAACGCCGAGGCCGAACTGAAAGGCACCATCGCCGCCGATTTCGATAACGGCCGGTATACTCTTACGGACAATATGTTGAGGCTCAATGCTGTCGAGCTGGGCGTCGACGGCTGGGTCGAGACTGGTGACGACGCCGTCGCCATGGATATTGCCGTCAACAGTTCGAAGGTGCGTTTCAAGGAGCTGCTTTCGATGATCCCCGCATTCTATACACGGGATTTCAAGAACCTGACGGCATCGGGAACGCTGACCCTCGGCATGTGGGCCAGGGGCGAACTCAAGGGCGACATGCTGCCGGCATTCGGCGTCGACCTGAAGGTCGCCGACGGCAGTTTCAAGTACGATGCGCTGCCCGAATCGGTCAGCGGCATCAATCTCGACCTTTCCGTTGGCAACAACGGCGGAACGCTGGACAATACCGTAGTCGATGTCAGCCGTTTCACCATGACCATGGCCGGTAATTCGCTGCAGGCCTCGGCGCATGTGGCTACGCCGGCAAGCGACCTTCGTTTCAAGGCAGCGGCCGAGGGCCGTGTGGACCTCGGGGCGATAGGCAAGGTATATCCTCTCGACGAGTCGACGTCGCTGTCGGGTATCATAACGCTCGATGTTGCAGCCGAAGGCCGCATGTCCGACATCGAGAAGCAGCGTTACGAGTCGATGAAGGCATCGGGAACTCTCTCTGTCGAGCAGATTACGGCCCGTCTGGGCGGCCTGCCCGAGGTGCAGGTCGGACGTTTTGCCGCCACGGTTGCGCCTGTCTCGATGGAACTCTCGGAGTGCAGTTTGACTATCGGCGCAAGTGACCTGAATGCCCGCGGACGCCTTTCGAACTATCTGGGCTACATTCTGCGCGGCGATACGCTGCGCGGTTCACTCGACGTAACGTCGAAACTGCTCGATGTGAACGAACTGATGGCATTGATGCCTGCCGACGAATCGGCCGATGCCGAAGAGGGTGCGGCCGTGGAGACGGAAGAGCCTGCAGCCGGTACGGCATCGGTTGTCGGTGTGCCCGAGAACCTCGACCTCTCGCTTTCGGTGCTGGTGTCGAAGATACTTTTCCAGAAGATGACCATCGACGACTTTATCGGACGCATGAGCGTCAGGAACGGGACGGTGGCTCTCGACCGTCTGGCATTTGGGGCTTTCGGTGGCAAGATGTCGGCTTCGGGAAGCTACTCGACCGCAGCCAACCCGTCGTCTCCGGCATTGAAACTTTCGCTCGATGTTGCGGGTGCGCGTTTCGACGAGACGTTCAGGCAGCTCGACCTCGTGCAGAAGATGGTGCCCGTATTCGAGAAGATCGGCGGCGACTACTCGATGGATATGACGCTGTCGACATCGCTCAAGTCCGACATGAGCGTGGATTACGGATCGCTCAACGCTTCGGGCGTTATAAGTACGGGACACCTCGATGTCTCCAATGTTGGTGCGCTCGACAAACTGTCTGAGGCCCTGGGCAACGACAGGCTGCGCAATATCGCAGCCGACGACGTGCGTATTTCGTTCACGATACGCGACGGGCGTGTCAACACATCGCCCTTCGACATAAAGATGGGAGACATTGCGATGACCCTCTCCGGCTCGACCGGGCTTGACCAGACGATAGACTACAAGGCACGCGTTGCGCTGCCCGGCAAGGTCGGCGGCGGTGTCGTATCGGACGTTACGGCCGTTATCGGAGGTACTTTTGCGGCCCCGACGGTTATGGTCGATGTCGAAGATGTCGCACGTCAGGCCGTGACCAATATCGTCAACGAGCAGGTGCAGAAACTTACCGGCAGCGAGAACCTGAACGAGGAGATCGAAAAGCAGGCCGCTCGTCTGCGCGAGGAGGCTGCCAGGGCCGGTGACAAACTGGTAGAGGAGGCCCGCAAGCAGCGTCAGAACCTTATCGACAAGGCTTCGGGAGCGCTCGGGAAGATTGCTGCCGAGAAGAGCGGCGACGCACTGGTGAAGGCAGCCGAGAAACAGGCTGCCAACCTCAAGGCCGAGGCCGAGAAGCAGATAGCCAAACTTACGGCCGAATAGGTCGGCTTTATAGCTCATACGGCCTGATATTGGCCCGTGCGGCCCGTATCGGTATAAAAATTGACTTTCAGCAATGAAAGTCAATTTTTTTATGCGTGTATTCATATTGTCGTCCGTCCTGCTGCTCGCGGCGGCATGCGGCGGCCGGCGTCAGCAGGAGGTTGCCCGCCCGCGCGTGGTAAGGGTCACGGTTGCCGAGCGGGCCAAATACGTGGACAAGGATTTTGCGGGCCTTTCAACGGCCGATGATGCCACGAACCTCGCCTTCAAGATTTCGGGGCAGGTTCTGTCGGTCGATGTCGCCAAGGGCGATGCCGTCGCCAGGGGCGAGCTGCTTGCCGTTCTCGACCCCCGCGAGGTCGAACTGCAGGTTTCGGCCACGCGGTCTGCCTATGAGGAGGCGCGCTCTCGGCTCGACCGGGCAAAACGGCTGCTCGAACACCATGCCATATCGCGGCAGGAGTTCGAGTCGGCGCAGACGCTCTACTCGCAGGCGCAGTCGTCGTACGAGAATGCGCTCGACCTGCTCAAGGAGACCAAACTGCGGGCCCCGTTCGCCGGGGTTATCGAACGCACCTATGTCGACTCCTACGAGCGCGTGTCGGCGGGGCAGAGTATCCTCCGCCTTGTCAATCCGGTCAGTACGACCGTCGGTTTCACCGTGCCCGAAAGCAGTCTCGCGCAACTGTCGCGCAGCGACACGGGTTTCACGGTCGAGTTCGACAATTACCGCGGCGTGAAGTTCCGGGCCGTGCTGAAGGATTATGCCCGCACGTCGTCCGACGCTTCGGGTTTCCCCGTCTCGTTGAGCCTCCGCGATGTCGATACCGCGCGTTACGATATTTTGCCCGGTATGTCGTGTACCGTTACGATGCGTACGGCCGATGACCTGCCCGATGCCGTATCATTGCCCGTATCGGCCATCTATGCGCCTGCCGCCGGCGGCGAATACGTATGGGTCGTCGACTCTTCCGATGTGGTGGAGCTGCGGCCCGTGCGTCTCGGCGAAATTTTCGGCCGGGACCGCGTGATCATCGACAGCGGGGTGGAGCCCGGCGACCGCATCGTCACGGCCGGAGTCTACCGCATACGCGAAGGGGAACATGTCAGAATAATCGAATAGACGCGTGTACAGATGAGCCTGCCTGAATATTCGCTGCGCAATTCGAAAGTCGTCGGATTTTTCCTCGCCGTACTCGTGCTCGGCGGGTTGTGGGGATTTGTCCGCATGGGCAAGAAGGAGGATTCGACGTTCGTGATCAAGAGCGCCGTCATTACGGTCGTCTATCCAGGGGCCACGCCGCTCGAGGTCGAGCAGCTCGTGACCGAACCCGTCGAGCGGGAGGTGCAGTCCATGCGGCGCGTGTACAAGATAACCTCGGATTCCTACTACGGCATGTCGCGTATCATGGTCGAGGTCGAGCCGTCGGTGCGCCCGTCGGAGATCCCGCAGCTGTGGGACGAGTTGCGGCGCAAGGTCATGAACATCACGCCGAGCCTCCCGGACGGGGTCGCCAGCGTGACCGTGAGCGACGATTTCGGCGATGTCTACGGCATGTATTACGGCATATCGGCCGACAACGGCTACACGTGGGACGAGATGCGCAACTGGGCGCAGTATGTCAAGACACGGCTGTCGACGGTCGACGGCGTGCAGAAGGTAACGCTCTACGGCGAGCAGACCCCAGTGGTGAATGTCTACATCGCTCTGGGGACGCTCGCCAACTTCGCCATACGCCCCGAGACTGTCATCGCAACCATAGGCCAGCAGAACCGCATAGTCAATACCGGCGAGAAGGTTGCCGGCGTCATGGAGATCGAGATACTCGAAGGCAGCGCCTACAAGTCGCTCGACGACATACGCAACCAACTGTTCATGTCGTCGGACGGCAAACAGTACCGCCTTGGCGATGTGGCCCGCGTCGAACTGGAGTACTCCTCGCCGCCGACTTCGATAATGCGTGTCAACGGCGAGCGGGCGATAGGCATCGGCGTCTCGACCGAGGAGCATGTCGATGTGGTCAAGGTCGGCCGTGAGGTAGACGCCGTAATGGCCTCCATCGGGCGCGAGATGCCCGCGGGGCTGACGCTTACGGTACTATATCCCGAGAACCGCATAGCGCGCGAGGCGAACTACGCCTTCCTGCTCAACCTTGCCGAGTCGATAGCCATCGTCGTGTTCATCATCATGCTCGTGATGGGGTTCCGCTCGGGTTTGGTGGTTGGCAGCTCGCTGCTCTTCTCGATCGGCGGCACTATGCTCTTCATGGAGCTCCTCGGCGAGGGGTTGAACCGCACCTCGCTGGCCGGTTTCATCATCGCCATGGGCATGCTCGTCGACAACGCCATTGTGGTTACGGACAATGCCCGCAACGACATGCTCCGCGGCATGACGCGGCGTGAAGCTTTCATACGCGGGGCCGATGCCCCGAAGTGGGGACTGCTGGGAGCGACCCTCATTGCTATTTTCTCTTTTCTGCCGCTCTATCTGGCCCCGTCGGCCGTAGCCGAGATTGTCAAGCCGCTGTTCGTGGTCATAGCCGTGTCGCTCCTGTTGAGCTGGGTGCTGGCGCTGACGCAGACGCCGCTGTTCGGCAATGCGCTGCTTGTCGTGAAGCGGCAGGGGCACGGCTCCGGCAGTCGGGCTCTCGACATGCTCGATACGGCCTTGTCGGCCATGCTGCGCCACCGCTGGACGGTCGTTGCGGTTACGCTTGTGATGTTTGCCGGCTCGATAGTGCTGATGGGCATCATGCCGCAGAACTTTTTCCCGTCGCTCGACAAACCATATTTCCGTGCCGACGTGATATTGCCCGAAGGCCACAACATATTCGAGACCGAGAGCAACCTGCGACAGATGTCCGAGTGGCTGCGTGAGCAGCCCGAGGTCAAGACCGTCTCGACAACGGCCGGAGGCTCGCCGCCACGTTACTATCTGGCCAGCAGCAGCGTGGCCATGCGCCCGAATTTCGGCAACCTGCTGGTCGAGCTCCATTCGAGCAGGCAGACGGCCGAGGTCGAGCGCCGTTTCGTCGAGTATGTCGCCGGGAATTGCCCCGACGTATGGCTGCGGGCATCGCTGTTCGCCCTGTCGCCCGTCCCCGACGCCACAATCGAGCTCGGCTTTATCGGCGGCGACATCGACACGCTCGTACGCCTGACTTCACAGGCCGAGCAGATGATGTGGCGCAATCCTTCGTGCGACAACATACGCAACAGCTGGGGCAACCGCCGTCCGGCATGGCTCCCTTCCTACTCGCAGATGAAGGGACAGCGCATAGGCATCAGCCGCAGTGCCATGGCCCAGGGCATAACCATCGCCACGAGCGGCTACCGGCTCGGCGAATACCGCAAGGGTGACCAGTTCATGCCCATACTCCTCAAGGACGAGAACATCGATCACTACAACCTGACGAACCTGCAGGCCCTGCCCGTATTTTCGGCGGGCGGCAACGTCTACTCCGTCGAGCAGGCCGTCGACTCGTTCAGGTTCGGGTTCGACCGCGGGGTCATCAAGCGCTACAACCGTCAGCGCGTGATGAAGGCGCAGTGCGACCCTGTTCCCGGCGTCAACGCCAAGAGGCTGTTTTCGGAGCTGTACGATTCGGTGCGGCGCAATGTCGCGCTTCCCGAAGGTTACGAGTTCAAGGTCTTCGGCGAGCAGGAGACGCAGGCCGAATCGAACGCCGCCCTGGGTGAGAACATGCCTTTGACCCTGCTGCTGATCTTCGCCGTGTTGCTGCTGCTGTTCGGCACCTACCGGGAGCCGGCGGTTATTCTGCTGATGATACCGCTCATATTCATAGGTGTGGTTCTCGGGCTTGCGGTTTTCGGCAAGAGCTTCAACTTCTTCTCGCTGCTGGGCCTGCTGGGCCTTGTCGGCATGAACATAAAGAACGCCGTGATACTTGTCGACCGCATCGAGGCCGAACGCTCGACGGGCGGCACCGACGACATCGGGGCCCTGAAACGGGCGGTTCGCAGCCGCGTCGTGCCGGTTACGGTGGCTTCGGGCACGACCATACTCGGCATGCTGCCGCTGCTCTTCGACTCGATGTTCGGCGGCATGTCGGCGACGATCATGGGAGGGCTCCTTGTCGCCACGTTCCTGACGATCTTCGTCCTTCCGGTGACTTATGCCCTCTTCCATGGAATAAAGGTGAAATAAATAGACTTGCAATATGCGCCACATACTCATCATAACCATGCTCCTGACCTGCGAGGCGGCTGCCGGCCAGACGGCGCTCGAAGATTACCGCAGAAGCGTCGCCGAATACAGCTGGATGCTCAAGAGTTACAGCGAGGCCGTCGATTCGGCCGGTCAGGCCAAGGACAAGGCCCGTACGGGTTTCCTGCCGTCGCTCTCGATGAACGGCCGCTTCTCGGTCCAGTTCCGCGATACCCCCGGTGTGCGCCCGTGGGATTTCGCCCTCGAACCGCAGGTCATACAGACCATCTACGGCGGCGGCTCGGTGCGTGCCGCATACGAATCGGCGACGCTGGATTACGACATTGCCGTGTGCGACGAGGAGTTCGCCATGTTCGACGTGCGCTATGCCGCCGACTATGCTTACTGGACGCTGTCGGCCATGTCGCAGTATCTCGAGTCGAGGCACCGTTATGTCGACATAATACGTTCGCTCAAGGAGCTTGTCGACAGGCGCTTCGCCGAAGGGTATATCGCCAGGGGTGACGTGCTGCAGATCGAGTCGCGGTTGAGCGAGGCCGAATACGAGCTGTCCGTCGCGGAGCAGAACCACGCCGTGGCGCTTCACAACTTCAACATACTGCGCGGTACGCCGTTCGAGCAGGAGGTCGAACTCGCGCAGACCATTCTCGACTCCATTCCGATGCCGTCGCGGAGCAGCGTCGACGAGATAATAGCCTGCCGTCCCGATTATGCTGCGGCTCTGCTGCGCACCGACCGTGCGCAGACGGCCGTGCAGGCTGCCCGGGCAGCCTACAATCCGCAGCTGAGCATCGGCGTCGGCGGGTCGTGGGCCCCATATACGCCCAACCGCACGGGCGAGACCGTGATCAACGGCTCGGCGTTCGTCCAGCTGAGCGTGCCCATATTCCACTGGGGCGAGCGTCACCGCAGCGTGGGTGTGGCCCGTGCCGCGCAGAAGCAGAGCGAACTTGCGCTGGCGCAGCTGCATGACGACATCATGCGCGAGGAGATGAACGGCTGGGTCACGCTTGTGGACAGCCGTGCGCAGGTCGAGGCTTCGCTGCGGAGCCTGCGCATCGCCGGCGAGAACCTCTCGATAAGTACCTATTCCTACGGCGAGGGTGTGGCTACGGTGCTCGATGTGCTGCAGGCGCAGCTGAGCTGGCTGCAACTCTACACCAACGCCATTACCGCACAGTACAACTATGCGGTAGCGGTGTCGGCGTACGAACGCATTGCGGCGCGTTAGGCGTTGACCTCTTCACTGCTGACGATGGCCGTCTCGTGCGATACGGGCGCTATGCGGCGCATCATCTGCAGCGTGCCGCAATACTTGTCGTTGGTGAGGTTGACCGCCCGGCTGATTTTGACCTGATCGTCGATGCTGCGGCACTCGATGTTGTAGGCGATGTGGAAGGAGGTGAAGATGCTCTTCGCCATTACGGTGTCGGTGTCGAGCACGCCGCTCATGGTGATTTCGAGGTGTTTCGGCCTGATACGCTCCTTCGCGAGTATCGTCATTACGGTTATCCCGGCGCATTCGGCCGTGGCATAAAGCATCATCTGCTTGGGATTCAACGAATCGCATTTCGATTTTCCCGTGAGCCGGAACTTCGTGTCCCTGCTCCATTCGATAGTTACCTGTTCAATCATGGTATTTTGGTATTTGTTCGTCCTGCAACGGGCAATAATCGTTCCCAAACCGTGCGCTGTGATGCATTCTGCCGGCATTGGCGACGTTTGCCGGGGCTTGCGGCCATTTGCGATCCAAGGCTGTGTCGAGTTTGTGTGATTTTGTCTCCATAATATTCGGAAAGTGCCGGCCGTTTGGTTAAAAATTCATATATTTGCGCAGTATATCATCGGTTGGTTATGCGAAAATTCTCAATGATACTTGCGGTGTCGCTTATGGCTGTCGCCGGTGCGGCGGCAATGACGCCGTCGGAGCCCGAAGTCTCGATGAAACGCGGCATCGAACTCTTCGAACAGGGCCGTTGGAGCGATGCCCGCCATCAGTTCACGAAACTCCGCGACGCACTGCCGCATGAACTGCGCGGCGTGTTGCAGGATATCGACTACTACCTGGCAATGTGTGCGGTCGAACTCGGCGATCCCGATGTCGAGGAGCGGCTGCTCTCGTATATGGACACCTATTCCGGGTCGGTCTACAACAACGACATAAGGTTTGCCCTGGCGTCGTATTACTGCACCCGCAATGAATACGACCGGGCCCGTGAGGACTTCGTCGATGTCAACTACCGCATGCTCACGCCGCTGCAGCGCGAGAAGTACGATGTGCGCATGGGCTATATAGAGTTCCTTGACGGCCACTATGACGCGGCCTACGGCTACTTTGACAAAATCGGCGCATCAAGTGCTTATTACGACCATGCCGTCTACTACAAGGCCTACATCGAGTATGTCCGCGGCAACTATCAGGTGTCGAAACGTCTCTTCACGTCGTTGCGCAACAGCGACGCCTATGCCGAAGTCATTCCATACTACCTGCTCCAGATCGAGTACAAGGAGGGCAACTACCCGTATGTCGTGGAGACCGGCACGGCACTGCTGGTCAACTCGTCGGCCTCGCAGCGCATGGACCTGCAGCGCATCATGGCCGAATCCTATTTCCGCATGAACAACTACCGCAAGGCCATCGACCTGATACGTGCCTTCGAGAAGTCGGGCGGCGAGATGGGGCGTGAGGAGAACTACATACTCGGATATTCGCTCTATCGTACGGCAAATTACGGTGCTGCCCGTGAGGCCCTGCAGAAGGTGTGCGGTGCCGATGACGCGCTTACGCAGAATGCGTCGTACCATTTGGCCGACTGCTACCTGCGTGCCGGCGACAAGTCCAATGCAAGCAAGGCCTTCGCCATGGCGTCGAATGACGCCTACGATGCGCGCATAGCCGAAGATGCGCTGTTCAACTACGGCAAGCTGCAGTACGAGCTCGGTGGCGGAACCTTCAACGAGGCCGTCAACGTGCTGACCCGTTATATCGAGAAATATCCCTCGTCGAAGCGGTTGACCGAGGCGCGTGAACTGTTGATTGCCGCCTATTTCAACTCGCACAACTACGAGAACGCATACAATGCCATCAAGTCGTTTCCCGACCCCGACAGCAGCATACGTGCCGCCCTGCAGAAGATCACCTATTTCCGCGCTCTCGAAGCCTATACGCAGGGCGATCCCGACCGCGCGCAGAATCTTCTCGAGGAGTCGCTGGCGATAGATGTCAGCCCAAAATACAGTGCTCTGGGTGCTTTCTGGACAGGCGAGATATGCTACGGGCGCGGCGATTATGCAACTGCTGCCGAGAAGTACACCCGCTATCTCGAACGTGCGCCCCGCAGCGAGCGCGAGTACAAGATGGCGCTATACAACCTCGGATATGCACGTTTCTCGCTGGGTGAGATGGCCGAGGCCGAACGCAGTTTTTCGTCGTTCCTTTCGAGCTACTCCCTGCGTGACAACTACCGCGCCGACGCCTTCAACCGCCGTGGCGATGCATACTATTCGCTGCGCCAGTTCGAATCGGCCGTGAAGGATTACGAGGCTGCCGCCGCTATCGGGACTAACGAGCGCTACTATTCGCAGTACCAGCGAGCCCTGGCTCTGGGCATTCTCGGCCGTACGGGACAGAAGATTGATGCGCTGAAGAGCATCGTCGATGCCGACCGCGGCAACTATGTCGATGAGGCCACCTACGAACTCGGCCGTACATACATAGCGCAGGAACAGTATCGCAACGGAGCCGACATGCTCGAACGTTTCATAGCGGCATATCCCAGTTCGCAGTACCACAATTCGGCCCTGCTCGACCTGGGCCTGGCCTATGCCAACCTTAACGAGACCGACCGCTCGCTGCAATACTACGACAAGGTCATAACGCAGGATCCGCAGTCGTCGGACGCCAAGGAGGCGTTGCGCAGCGTGCGCGAGATATACGTTGCCTCGGGCAATGTAGATTCCTATTTCGATTATGCCGCCAAGGCCGGTGTCGAGTGTGACCTGAGCCAGATGGCACGTGACTCGCTGTCGTTCGAGTCGGCGCAGAAGATCTATTCTGCCGGCAAGACCGACGAGGCGATCAGGCTGCTCGAACACTACGTGGCCAACTATCCGAAGGGCTATTACATGAACGATGCGTTGTTCTACCTCGGTGACAGCTACCTGAAGAGCGACCGTACGGACGATGCCATCGCCACGCTCATAACCTTGTCGGAGCGCCCGGCAAGCCAGTACACACAGCGTGTGCTGGACGAACTCTCGCGCCTGACGTATGACGAGGGACGGTACGACGATGCCGCCAAGGCATACCGCAAGCTCTACGATGTGGAAACGCAGGTTCCGGCCCGCAATGATGCCGCAACGGGATATGTGCGTTCGGTCAAGGCTCTCGCCAACGATGATGCTACGGTTGCCATGGCCGACGATGTCGAATCCATGGCCGATGCCGGTGAGACGGCTCTGCGCGAGTCGCGTTATGCCAAGGCGCGTGTCCTGGAGAAACGCGGTGACGTGGACGGTGCCGTCGATATCTACCGCAAGCTGAGCGGCGACGTGCGATATGTTGAAGGTGCCGAGGCGTCGTACAAGGTCATCGCTCGCGAATATGAGAAGGGTAATGTCGATGAGGCCGAGAAACTCGTATATGCCTTTGCCGACAAGAATACACCGCATTCGTACTGGCTCGGCAAGTCATTCATACTGCTGGGTGACATGTACCGTCAGAAGGGTGACCTGTTCCAGGCGCGTGCGACATACCAGAGTGTGGTCGACGGATATACGCCTGCCGATGACGGTATCGTGGACGAGGCCCGTGAACGTATAGCCAAACTGAATTAGAGAAGGAGAGTAGTCTATGAAAAACAGGATCATAATTCCGTGCATTTGCGGCCTGATGGCCTGCTGCATGTCGTCATATACGGCTTCGGCGCAGGTATCGAAACAGGTTGAGGTTACCAAGGCATATGTGCCCGAAGTCTCCGAGGCGGTCAAGCTGCCTATCGTCCCCAACATGGTCGATACGGTGAAGATGCACCCCGATATAGATTACCGCATTACTCCTCTGATGTATTCGACCGACCTTGCCACGCACCAGTTCAAGCCGGCAACGGTCACGTACTGGGAGTTCAACCGCCCGTCGGCCTTTTATGTCAAGGTGGGTGCGGGATATCCGCTCAACTCCATTGCCGACGTATATGCCTCGACGTACAATGCCCGCGAGGGTTATGTTATGGCTTACGTCAACCATCAGGGTCAGTACAGCGATATCAGGAACTATCAGGGCATCAAGACCGACGCCGTGCAGATGCAGACCCGCGTAGGTGCTGCCGGAGGCGTTTTCTGGGGCAAGCGCATGTTCGAAGGCGATGTCTGGTACCAGACCGACATGTACAGCCGTTATGCCGATACGGGTCTGGGTGTGGATTTCGAGGACGTGAATCTGAAGATGCGCCTGGGCGACGATTTCGTCGATCTGAGCCGCTTGAATTTCAATATCGAGGTCCGCGGCTCATATTTCCATGACAAGTCGAAATGGGGCGATCTCAAGCCGAACATACAGCAGGCCGATTTCGGTGCCATGTCGAAGTTGGCACGCAAGTTCGGCCGCCATTATATCGAAATGGATCTCGGATATGACGGGTATTGGGGTATAAAGGACTATTCGGATTACACCGACCATGTCGCCAGGGCCGGGTTGCATTATGCGTACACCTCCGATTTTCTGGAGCTGGCTATCGGTGCAGACTATTATTACGACCATATAGCTACGACGTTCAAGAAGTCGCACCATTATGTGATACCTCATGCCCGCATACAGCTCAATGTGAGCAACCGTGGGGTAATTACACCGTATGTCGAACTCGACGGGGCGTTGCAAAATAACAGTTACTATTCGCTTGTCAAGCGCAATCCTTATGTTGATTTCTTCGACCCGGCACTGAGGACGCTGCCGAATACGGTGAACTATAACCTCGATTTCGGAGTCGACGGCCACTTTGCCCAGGACAAGTTCTCGTACAGACTGTATTTCAACATGAACTTCATAGAGAACAGTCTCTACTGGTATAACTATGACATCATGTGGATCCGCGCCGAGAATGCACGTCAGAATATCATGTCGCTCAACCTCGAGTTCGAGTATAAGCCCGTCAACCAGTTTATTCTTGCGGCCGGTGTACACGGGTTCATTTATACGGATTTTGCAAACATATGCAACGGACGCAGTCCCGTCGAGGCCTATATTAAGGCGCGTTACATGTTCGGCAAGTTCTCCATAGGCGTATCGGCCGATTTCTGCGGCGTGTCGAAATGGAGCAGTTTCGAGAGGATAGACCCCGAAGCGCCTGCAACACCGTCGAACATGCGCATGCGTAATCTTACGACGCCGTTCTATGCCGACCTCGGCCTGAATTTCGACTGGCAGGTGGCTCAGCGTTGCACGGTCTTCATCGAGGGACACAATCTGGCCAACATGAATATCTACCCGTGGGCCTTCTACCGCGAGTATGGGGCGAACTTCACGGTAGGCGCCAAGTTCCAGTTCTGACGTCAGGGCGCCATGCCATCATCGGGCACACATGCGCGTGCGTGTGTGCCCGAGCGTTTTTTTATATGGAAGTGACCGCACAAAACTTTTTTTGCAGTTGCAGGTTTGTGAATGGAAAAATTTTCGTATCTTTGCGCACCCGCAAAGTGCGGGGTTGGATTACAATAAATTAACAAGTATTAAAACGTAAAGTAAAGTGGATTCATTAAGCTACAAAACTATCTCGGCGAATGCATCGACGGTCGACAAGCAGTGGGTCGTTATAGATGCAACGAACGAGGTATTGGGTCGTCTTTGCTCGCAGGTCGCGAAAATCCTGCGCGGAAAGAACAAGCCGAGCTACACTCCACATGTCGATTGCGGTGATTACGTTATCGTTATCAACGCCGACAAAGTGAAGCTTACGGGCAAAAAAATGACCGACAAGGTCTATGTACGTCACACGGGCTATCCCGGCGGACAGCGTTTCGCTACTCCGGCGGACTATCTTGCCAAGAAGCCCCAGTTCGTTATCGAGGAGGCCGTACGCGGCATGCTTCCCAAGACTCGTCTTGGCGACGCTCTCTTCAAGAATCTGAAGGTTTATGCAGGTGCGGAACACCCCCATACTGCACAGAACCCCAAACTCATTAAATTAAACGAGATTAAGTAAAGACTATGGAAGTTGTAAACACCGTTGGTCGCCGTAAGGCAGCTGTGGCTCGCGTATTCGTGAAGCCGGGCAAAGGTCAGATTACAATCAACCGCAAATCTCTCGAAGACTATTTCCCGTTGGAGATCCTCCAGTACGAGGTAAAGCAGCCTCTTATGGTAACCGAAACCATGGGAAGTTATGACGTGACCATCAATCTCGATGGCGGCGGCATCAAAGGTCAGGCCGAGGCAGCACGTATGGGTATCGCACGTGCACTGTGCGAAGTGAATGCGGAATACCGTCCTGTATTGAAGAAGAACGGTTTCCTCACACGTGACCCCCGTGAGGTTGAGCGTAAGAAGCCCGGACAGCCCGGAGCACGTCGCAAGTTCCAGTTCAGCAAGCGTTAATCGTTTCGGACCAGACTTTCGGCAAAGCACGATACGGGTTCCAAATCGTCACGACTACTATATATATTATATGTATTACCTGACGGTTGCCCTGTCGCGGAAAACTTCCCGGATTGGCCGGCTGGCCACTGCCTGGGAGGTTGAAGGAAAGAGGATTAAAACAAAAACAAAAAAACAGAACATTAAAAATGTCACGCACAGATTTTAATACATTGTTGGAAGCAGGCGTTCACTTCGGTCACCAGAAGCGCAAGTGGAATCCCAAAATGGCTCCGTATATCTTTATGGAGAAGAACGGTATCCACATCATCGACCTGTATAAAACCGCAGTAAAGCTCGACGAGGCTGCAGCAGCGCTGAAGCAGATAGCAAAGAGCGGCCGTCGTGTACTGTTCGTCGCTACCAAGAAACAAGCAAAGGAAATTGTTGCCGAAAAGGTGTCGGCAGTAGGCATGCCTTACGTAACCGAGCGTTGGGCAGGCGGTATGCTGACTAACTTCCCCACCATACGAAAGGCCGTAAAGAAGATGGCAACCATCGACAAGATGACCAACGACGGCACTTTCGACAACTTCTCGAAGCGTGAGAAGCTGCAGATCGCACGCCAGCGTGCAAAACTCGAAAAGAACCTCGGTTCGATCGCAGACCTTACCCGTCTGCCGGCAGCCCTGTTCGTCGTAGACGTACAGAAGGAGGCCAATGCAGTGAAGGAGGCCAACAGACTGAACATTCCCGTATTTGCAATGGTAGATACTTGTTGTGATCCAACCAACATCGATTACGTTATACCTGCAAACGACGATGGAACCAAGTCGATAGCCGTAATCCTCGAGACTGTATGTGCCGCTATCGCCGAGGGTACTGAGGAGCGCAAGCTCGAAAAGGAGAAGGAGGCGCTTGAGGCCGAGAACGCCGAGGGTGCTCCCGCCAAGAAAGAGGCGAAACCCCGCATCAAGAAGGCCGTTAAGGAGGCTCTTGACGCCGAGGAGGCAGTCGTAGCCGACGTAGTAGCAGCCACCGAGAAGGCCGAGGAGGCAGCATCGGAGGTTGAGGCCGAGTAAAAAGCCGAATAACAATTTAACAAGAAAGGACCATATTATGGAAATCAAAGCAGCTGATGTAATGAAGCTCCGCAAGATGACAGGTGCGGGCATGATGGATTGCAAGAAGGCTCTCATCGAGGCCGAAGGCGATTATGACCGTGCACAGGACATCATACGTGAAAAGGGTAAGCTCGTTGTAAGCAAGCGTGCCGACCGCAATGCTTCGGAAGGTGTAGTTGTTACGAAGATCGTAGGTCAGAAGGCTTATATTCTCTGCCTCGCATGCGAGACCGACTTTGTTGCACAGAACGCCGAGTTCGGAGCTTCGGCAAATGCGATCCTTGAGATCGCCGTAGCGGCCGATGCAGCCGATCGCGATACTCTGCTTGCAGTGAAGAACGCCGAAGGCCGTACCGTCGAGGAGATGGTAACCGAGAAATCGGGTCAGACCGGTGAGAAGGTAGAGCTGGCATACTATGCACGTATCGAGGCTCCCTACTGCAACGCATACGTACACTTCAACAAGAAGCTCGGTACGGTTCTCGGTTTCAACAAGGTCGTTCCCGAGGAGGTTGCACACACCGTTGCCATGCAGGCTACGGCCATGGCTCCCATCTCGATCGACGTTGACGACTGCCCCGCAGAGGTTGTCGCTCACGAGAAGGCCATCGCCCTCGAGCAGATGAAACTCGATCCGAAGAACGCCAACAAGCCCGAGACGATTCTCGAGAAGATCGCCGAAGGCAAGATGCGCAAGTTCTACGAGGAGAATACCCTGCTGAACCAGACCCTCGTAGGCGAGAAGATCACCATTCGCGAGTATATCCAGAACGCCGACAAGGAGGCAACGATTGTAGCTTACAAGCGTTTCGCCCTGGAGGCATAAGGAGTCTGATCATATTGAAAAGGCCGGAAGAGTACTTCCGGCCTTTTTTATGCTTCTTACGTCCGGCATCGGCTTATAAAAGACCGAGGTCTTCCGCTACGCGGCATGCTTCGATGGAGTTCCGTACCTGGAGTTTGCCCAGAATCTCCTGCCTGTGCCTGTTGACAGTGTTTATGCTGATCGACAAGCCCTCTGCGATCTGTTTGCTTGTCATGCCGCGGCTTATCATCTTCAGTACCTCAGTTTCGCGTTTTGTCAATATTTTTATGGCATTGTCTTCTCCATGCTTGATGATCTGCCCGGTTGCCGAATTGACTATGGCGCTTGTTCCCGGGAACTCGAATGTCATGGGCCCGTACAGACACAGGGCAAACCACAGGCCGTTGTTTGCCGGGTCGGAAATGTAGAACAGACGGTGGACGGCCGGCACGATATTGCCGAAGCGGTTGCGCATGCGCAGTTTGTTGACGAGGTAGTAGTCGGCTCGCCTGCTTTTGGGAAGATGCCTGATGAAATGGAAAAAGCGCAGCTCGTTAAGGTGTTTGTCATGCAGGTCGTTGGGCTGTATTAGCTCCATTATGCGTCTTTCCCATATCGAATCGATCGTCTCTTCGCCGGCCGGCCGGTTGCCTATGCCGAGTGTCTCGGCAAACCGGCCATAATAGATGTGGCTGACGTTGGACTTGAGGTCGCTGAGTACCGAAACTGTATTCTCCATGGAGGCGTAGTTGCGGGCGGCCGTTTTGTATCTTTCTGTCAACGAAGGGTCTGACTGCGGTGATTCATCGGAGTCTCTGAGTTTCATCAGTTCGCTGGTGAGCCTGTCCACTATGTCCATGCGGTAAAAATGGTTATTTATAATTATTTGTACTTATATTTCAGTGCAGTACCTTTGCAAAAGTAGTCAATATTGATGGTTATTCATGTTAATCCAATAATAAAATGAAAAAGTGGTTTTTGTCGGGGCTCTGCATTGTCGGGGCCGTTCAGATGGGCGCCGCCCAGTCATTGGAGAAGATGCAATGGTTCAACGAGCCCGAGCAGTGGGAGATCGATGAGGGAACGCTTTCGATGTTCGTTACGCCCCAGAGTGATTATTGGCGTATTTCGCATTATGGCTTTACCGTCGATGACGCTCCGTTCTATTACGCAACCTACGGCGGGGAGTTCGAGGTCAAGGTTAAGGTCAGCGGCGACTACAGGGAGCGTTTCGACCAGGCAGGTCTCATGCTTCGCATCAATCATGAGAATTACATCAAGACCGGTATAGAGTATGTCGACGGCAAGTTCAATATAAGCACTGTCGTCACACACCATACTTCGGACTGGAGCGTCATTACGCTCGATAAGCCCGTGCCGTATATATGGATTAAGGCTGTCAGAAGGCTCGATGCCGTGGAGATCTTCTATTCGTTCGATGACAAGGAGTACGTCATGATGCGCAATGCGTGGTTGCAGGACAATATCCCGGTTCAGGTAGGGTTGATGGGTGCAAGCCCTGACGGCAAGGGGTTCAAGGCTACATTCGAACATTTCAAGGTGAAACATCTCCCCGACAAGCGCAGGCTGGAGTGGCTCTCCAGGAACGCCGCGGAGTGATGAATGCATGAAAAAACCGTTACGGGCTGAAACCTCGTAACGGTTTTCTGTTTTATGATATTTGACGTCGGCGGTTACCTTATTCCCAGCCTCCACATGGCGCCGAGAATGCATCGGCGGATCAGCGGCGGGGTAGCGGCCCATATGGCCGAGACCGTGCGCCAGCGGCGTGACCCGCACTCGGTGCTGCGCCCTTTACGGTCTATTATGCAGCTGACCATGGCCACCACATCGGCCGTGGTGCAGTGTTCGACTTTCCGGTAGTTGCCGTCACCGGCAAGCGTGAGCCTTTCGCCGTCGCGTGCAGTTATGCGGTGCATGACATGGTGGCTGTGATGGCGGAACAGCACGATGTCCCCTTTTTGCAGTCTCTGAGCGTCGCACGGTGACAACCGTACCGAAGTGCGGTCGCTGCGCATGAACGGGCGCATGCTGTGCCCCTTGACGCGTATCACGACGTCACGGCCTTCGGCGATGAGATCTTCGACCTGTGCGAAGAATATGTCGTTGCCTATTGTCATCATGCCTTGACGTTTTCCGTGCCGAATATCGTCGAGTACGACAGCCGTGCGGCGTCGGCATCGGGAAGACATTCGAGATGGTAAACCGGCACCTTGCCGAGAACCTCGGAGAGCGTGTCGCAGATGTTGTCCTGCAGCTCGGTGTCGTATGCGAATGCGGGCGGACACGAGGGCAGCAGTGCGCCGAGGGCATTGATCGTTCCGAGACGGTGTATCTTGTTGTACGGGGCCTGGCTCAAGCGGACTATTCCCTTTATCGGGAAGCTGCGGTTGACGTAGCAGGGCGTCTTGCCGCTCCACGGCGAGCCGAAAGCCGTCGGTATGCCGTCGACGCATTTGATTATGGGGCTGTCGTCATTCAACAGCTTCGCCCCGTCGATATTCTCGCGCCACAGACGCGTATGGGTGCTTTTCCCTGTACCGGACTCTCCGAGGAACATTACCGCACCGCCTTCCTTGACTATGACCGACGAGTGTACGGCTATGGCGTGGTGCGGATTTACGGCCAGCCCGAACATGATCCACAACCCGAATCGCAGAAGTGACGGTTCGGGGGCTTTGCCTGCGGCTATGTTGCTGTAAACCTTGGCCGAGCCGAACTCCTTGATGAATACCGTGTCGTGCGATGCGTCGTCGCAGCCTTGCGGTCGCATGTAGAAGAGATGTCCGCCTTCGTAGCGGCAGAAGAAGCAGTCATGCTTCGCGTCCTCGAACTCGAACCGGTGCAGCAGCCTGAAATCGTAATCGCCGACGGCGAGAGGCAGGTCGGCGTGCAACTCCATTACGGGGCGGGCGGCATCGTCGTAATCGGCGGCAAAGGGCTTGAACCCGCGCAGCCCGGCATCGACCAGGTCGGCGCACGGCTCGTCGGCGCGCAGGCGGAATCCGGCCAGTATGTAATCCTTATTCATGTTGGTCAAGTGTTATTGTGCGGTCGCAATAGTCGAGCGAACTCTCGCGGTGGGCTATTACGACGATTGTCAGTTCCTTGTTGTTCCTCGACAGCTCCCCGATTGCGGCGTTGATGTTCTGCTCGGTCGAGTTGTCGAGCGACGACGTCGCCTCGTCGAAGAAGAGCACGTCGGCCTCCTTGTAGAGTGCGCGGGCGATGCCTATGCGCTGGCGCTGCCCGCCCGAGAGGCGGTTGCCGCACTCCCCGGCCGGAGTGTCGACCCCGAGCGGCAGCGAGTCGATGAACTCGCGCAGGTTGGCCATGTCTATGGCCCGGTCGAGGCGTTTGCGGTCGACGGTATCGGGATCGGCGCCGAGGGCTATGTTCTCGACGAAAGTGCCGTCGGCAATGAAGACGTTCTGCGAGACGTATCCTATCGTATTCTGCCATTTGCGCCTGTTTGCGGCGGTCAGCGGTTCGCCGTCGACGCAGATGACCCCCGAGGTCGGTTCGTAGAACCCGAGCATGAGGTTGAACAGCGTGGTCTTGCCTGCGCCGGAACGCCCGCGTATGCCGAGGCGTTCGCCTTTGGCTATCGTCAGCGACAGGTCGTGTATGACGTCGCGGTCGCCGTCGGCAAAACGGAACGACAGGCTGTCGAGACGTATCTCGTGCCTGAAATCGAACCTTTCGGACGATGCGTCGACCGAGGTGTCGATGTCGTCGATGTGTTCGTCGCGTATGATCGGAATGGTGTATCGGTTGTAGCGCAGCGAGGCCCATGAGCCCATGATGTTGCGTATCGACGGCATCAGCCGCAGTGCAGCCACGGCGAAGACGCCGAAGAGTATCTTTATCTGGTTGCCTTCGATTCCGAGATTGGCGAGTACCATCAGCGACAGTCCTACAGCCAGTCCCGTTTCGGTGAACATCTGCGGGAGCATCGACAGCGTGGCGTTCTTCGAGCGCACCTCCACCACCTCGTCCATCGCCTTGTCGAAACGTGCGAGCATCTGCGGGAAGGCATTGCATATCTCGATGTCGGCATAGCCGCGATAGGTGTCTATTACGCTGCGGGTCTTGGCCCGCTGGGCCCTGTTCTCGGCTTCGCCGTAGGAGTTGAGGCGGTTGCGAACCATTCTGACATAGAGCCATACGGCCGGCAGGAAAATGACGACTATGAGCACGGCCGCCACGACGTTGTAGAACGCCAGCGCCACGAAGAGCAGCATGAACAGCGTCGCTTCGCTGAATATCACGGCCATGGGGCGCAGTACGCCGGCCACGAATGTGAGGCTCACGACGTTGACGTTGCGGGAGAGTACGGCCGAGTTGCGGCTCTTGATGAATGGCAGTCCCCGGTTGTGGTAGTTGATATAGAGCCTGCGCGAGAGGTACCTGTACATGTCATAGATGTAGTCCCTTTCGGTACGGTATAGCCATAGCCCGAGCAGCGATTTGGCCGCGATGAAGATTACGACGGCCGCGCAGACCGCAGCCACGAACCAGCCGGTGCTTTCGAACCCGCCGGCTTCGTAGAGGCTGTTGAGTATGCGGTTGCCGTGTATGCTTTCCGGATCGAGAATCAATACCAGCACGGGCAACAGCATGGCGAGCCCGAGGAAGTTGAGCAGACCGCGCATGAAGATGGTTGCGATGACCCATACTCCTTTGCGGCGGAACGGCTTCGGTATCGTATCGGAAGCGAATATTTTCATGACTACAAAGATATTGTTTTTTTTGAAAATCGGCCGTGAAATATGTACATTTGCGTAATGGCAAGTGTGCGTTCCATCGGATTTATCCTGTTTTTGGTGCTGTCGCTGTTTGCGGCCGGATGCGGTGACCGCAAAAACGAGGGCGGCAACGAGGCATTGCTGCGCGAACTCGACCGCGCGGTGGCCGGACGCCATCTGCTTGAGGAGCCCAAGCTCCGCCGTATCGACTCTCTGAAACGTGAACTCCGCACGTCAGCGCCGCAGCGGCGTATGGATATCTGCTTCAGGCTCTGCGACGAATACCGTTACTACAATATCGACTCGGCCGTGCTCTACGTCCGGCACATGAAACAGCTTGCCGCCTCGTCGCGCGAACCGCGCATGATGGCGCAGGCACGCCTGATGATGTCCATGGTCTATCCGATCGCCGGCCGCGAGAGCGATGCCTTGCGCGAACATGCGCTTGTCGACACGTCGTATCTGACTCCGACGGAGATGATCGACTACCTGAATACCGGCCGTACGCTCGCAGCCACCATGCGGCAGCGCTCCGACAACGATTCGTTGAGACGCCGTTATTCCGAACTTATCGACAGCTATGGTAGGCGACGGCTCGAAATCACTGCTCCCGATTCGCCGGAACACGGCTGGTTTACAGGTGTCGAACTTTTTGGCCGGGGGGAGTATGACGGGGCATTTGACTCATTTGCCGGAGCTTTCGATACGGCCACGGACCCGCACCTGCGTGCGCGTATAGCTTATGAGTGGGCCCTGTGCTGCTCGGCCATGGGCGACCTGGAGAATTATGAGCGTCTGCTTGCCGTTTCGTCGCTCAACGACCTGCATGCGGCGGTCAAGGAGTATATTTCGCTGCCGAGACTCGCCATTCTGCTCTTCGAACGCGGCGATGTCGAGCGCGCGAACCGTTACATGCGCTGCACGATGGAGGACCTTCTCTTCTGCAACCACAACTCGCGTGTGCTGCAGTTCTCCGCCTCGAACGAGGCTATCAGCGCGGCTTTTGCCGACGTCATGGCTTCGCGCCGCCACATAGCCATCGCCATGGTCATTGCCGTCAGCCTCTTTGCCGCAGCGGTGGTACTGGCCCTGCGCTGGGCCCTGCAGCAGAAACGGCGCGTGCAGGCCGTGAATGCCGATCTGTCGGTTGCAAACGAGATGCTTGTATCGCGCAATGCCGAACTCTCGGACCTCAATATCCGCCTTCGTGACATCAACGAACGTCTGACCGATGCAAACCGCATCAAGGAGCAGTATGTGGGGCATTACATGGATCTGTGCTCGTCGTACATAGGCAAGATCGACGAGTACCGCCACCGACTTAACAAGACGGTGAATGCCGGCGGTGTCGAGGCTGTGAAGCGTGAGTTGATGTCGCCCGATTTCGCCGATCGCGAGCGGCGCGAGTTCTACCGCATGTTCGACTCGACGTTCCTCGACATCTTCCCCGACTTTGTCGACAGGGTGAACGCCCTGCTTGTTGAAGGCGAGCGTTTCAAACCCAAATCCGGTCGTACGCTCAATACCGAGTTGCGTATCCTTGCCGTGATCCGTCTCGGCATTACCGACAGCGTCAAGATTGCCTATTTCCTGAACTGCTCGCTCTCGACGATCTACAACTACCGCACTAAAATGCGCAATGCGGCCATTGGCGACCGTGACGGTTTCGAGGCTGCCGTGCAGCGTATCATGTCCGAACAACTACATAATAGGCACTGATTCGGTTGGTTAAAGCGCTGTCGTACAGCGGTATCTTATTTGCGTCGCGCTACAATTGTCGGCGGATTGCTCCTGAAGGCGATTTTTATGGTAACTTTGTATTCGGAGCAAAAACAGATAACCAATCATAAATCTACAACCCTATGAAAAGTCTCAGATTATTTTTGTGTATGGCTGTGGCCCTGGCATGCGGACACGTCTCCGTGTCGGCGCAGGAGGACCCGCGTGCCGACGAACGGGCCGTTGTCGTATCGGGCAATGCCCGCTTTACAGTGCTCACGCCGCGCATGATCCGCATGGAGTGGAGTGCCGACGGAGTCTTCGAGGACCGTGCCACGCTGACGTTCGTCAACCGCAAGCTGCCGGTTCCGGCATTCAAGGTGCGTGACACGCGCTCGAAGCTGGTCATCAAGACGGACAGCCTTACGCTTACATATACCAAGGACGGCAAGTTCTCGCCCGAAAACCTCAAGGCCGAGTTCATGCTCGGTGACAACAAGGTAGTATGGCATTACGGCGATACAGACTCGCTCAACCTTATGGGTACGGCACGTACTCTCGACGGTACGTACGGCTGGAAGATCGGCCGCGAACCCATGGAGAAGGGTCTTGTGTCGAGAGCGGGGTGGAGCGTTGTGGACGACTCCGCACGCCATCTCTTCGTCGATACCGATTCGCACTGGGGCAAATGGGTCGGCTGCCGTTCCGATGTCGAGCGTCAGGACCTCTACCTCTTTGCATACGGGCATGACTATATGGGCGCCCTGGGCGACTATGTCAAGGTCGCAGGCCGTATCCCGCTGCCTCCGAAGTTCGCGTTCGGTTATTGGTGGAGCCGCTACTGGCAGTACTCCGACAATGAGTTCGTGGATCTGGTCACAACAATGAAGAGCTTCGATATCCCCATCGACGTGCTTATCGTAGATATGGACTGGCACGAGACATGGTCGCTGCGAGCCAAGGAGTCGCCGCGTGATGCCTATGGACAGCGTATCGGCTGGACAGGTTATACGTGGAAAAAGTCGCTTTTCCCCTCGCCCGACAACTTCATGCAGTGGTGTCACAACCAGCATCTGAAGACGGCCCTGAATCTCCACCCGGCTTCCGGCATCGAGCCTTTCGAGGAGCCTTATGAGCGTTTTGCGGCCGACTATGGCTGGACCGAGAAGGGTAAGGGCGTACCGTTCCGTATCGACGATGAGAAGTGGGCCGACAGCTATTTCAAGACTGTTCTCGGCCCGATGGAGAAACAGGGCGTCGATTTCTGGTGGCTCGACTGGCAGCAGTGGCTCGAAAGCAAATACACTAAGGGTCTGAGCAATACTTTCTGGCTCAACCACGTCTTCAACCACCATATGAAGGAGCGCAGCGACGAGCGCCCTATGATCTACCACCGCTGGGGCGGACTCGGCTCGCACCGCTATCAGGTAGGTTTCTCGGGTGACATCTACATTGCGTGGGAGTCTCTCGGATTCCTGCCGTGGTTCACGTCAACGGCGTCCAACGTCGGCTACGGCTATTGGGGCCACGACATCGGAGGCCACATGTTCCCGCGCGGCGTGAAGACTACCGATCCCGAAATGTACACACGCTGGTTGCAGTATGGTGTTTTCACGCCCATCTTCAAGACCCACAGTACGCGTGACCGTCGTATCGAGCGTCGCGTATGGCAGTTCCCCGATTACATGCCCGCCATGCGTGAGGCCATACGTCTCCGTTACGACCTGGCACCTTATATATATACGGCCGCGCGTCAGGCCTATGATACCGGTGTCTCGATGTGCCGCCCCATGTACTACTACTGGCCCGAGGCCGATGAGGCTTACGACATGAAGGAGCAGTTCATGTTCGGCGACGACATAATGGCTACTGCCGTATGGAAACCTGTCGACAAGGTGACGGGACTTGCTCCGCGCCCGATGTGGTTCCCTGAAGGCGAGTGGTTCGATTGCGCCACCGGTCAGATGATCGAGGGCGGTAAGGTCGATACGCTCTATTACACGATAGGGGAGAATCCCTACTATGTGCGTGCAGGTTCGGTTATCCCGATGAACCCGTCGAATGTCGCCAATCTCCAGGAGCCTTGTGACAAGCTCGTACTTACGGTTATCCCCGGTGGTGATGGTAGTACATCGCTCTACGAGGACGACGGCATTGCCAAGGATTATGCCGAGCGTTATGCGACTACCGAGATAACCAAGCATGTCGACGGCAACAGAATCATCGTGACGATAGCTCCGCGCAAGGGCTCGTTCGACGGCGCAGCTGATGAACGCCGGTATGAGGTCCGTTTCCCGGCCCATTTCCCGCCTGTAAGCGTCAAGGTTAACGGCCGTGAGTACGAATATGCAAGATTTGCCGCCGACGGACAGTGGGGTTATGACGGTTATACGCTTGCGCCGATAGTTTACGTCCCCGCTACGTCGTGTTCGCAGGAGTGCGTTGTCGAGCTGACGTTCGACGAACAGGCCGTGCAACAACAGTCGCGCCTCTATGGTAAGCAGGGTGTGTTCCGCCGTTTCGTGACGCTGACGCCGGAGTTCAAGGAGGAGTTTGCAAAGAACTACGATGCCTATGCCATGCTTCCGTCGGAGTATCTCAACGTTTCGCAGTCGCCGAACTTCATCATGGAGTACCCGCAGCAGATTGTCGAGTGGCTCGACCGTTACGACGCCAATATCGGCCTGATAGTTCCTGCTCTTGAAAAGGTGGGAACGTTGAACCCCGATTTTATCAGGCGTCTGAAGGTTCAGATAGGCGAGTAGTCGCCATAACCGGTTGTTCCTTTGCGGCGTGCGTATGCACGCCGCTTTTTTCGTTATATCCGAAGAGGTTTCCCGGTGTTTCCGAAACTTTGCACAGATGTTATTTTTTTATGTCTTTTGATGTGCGGCTGTTGACGGAAAGAAGCGGCGTGTTATCTTTGTTGTCCGAAGAAAATCCCTTTTACCGCAAAAATGAAAATGTTTGAAACCTTATTGCGAACAACCGTTTTCGATATGATGTGAGTTTCCTGTCATTGTCGCAAACTTTCCTTTTTATATACTATATATATAGTATGCGTTTTGTGTGTTTGCACATTTTGATACGCTTTTTTTGAAATAATATTTGTAAGTGATATTCTTTTTGTTTATTTTTGTTAGTGTTTTAAACGGGAAAGTCAACTGAAACATACGTTTTTGAGATTGCATAACAGCCCGTTTATCGAACCTAAACCGAACTGAATGAACCGTTTTTACCGCTTTATGCCGATGTTTGCCGGAATTTGTCAGGTGAGAGGTAATGAGTACCCGGAGTGCAGAATTACCCCCCCCTCCGGATTGTTTTTTTGATATGTAACATATTTAAATACAATAATTTATCCGCGTATGTGTAGCTTGTCGGCTATGCATGCGCGGATTTTCTTTGTATATGACCGTGATTAAATAAACCTTAAAACTATAATATCATGACTATAACTTTACGCAAATCATTGGATTTCGTTTTGAAATCAGCCATGTTGCTTATTGCATGTTTTTGTCTTTCGTGCAGTAGCGATGACACCAAGGACGAGGGCAATACCGGCGATGGCGGTGGCACTGAAGAACCTGGCGGTGATGAATATGAAGATATAAAGGTTGTAGACGGTAAGGTCCGTTTCTACCTTTATGAGGACGACAATGCTGCCCGCAAGGCCATGGGGGTCGCGGCACGCGATTGGGGTAAGGCCGTTATAGCTGTTAACGGTAGCGAATATGATATTGAGACGGATTCTGATGGACGTCGTTATATTACGGTAAAGGCTTCGAGTTCTGATTCGTATAACGCTACGTTGACGACAGAAGAATCTGACTATTGGCTCGGAACATCTCTCTATGCTGATATAAAATTACCATACTCGCAGTTTAGTACACGAACTGCCACAACATTGGACTCGTATCCAATGTATGCATCGTATACAAAGGAAACGGGTAACAAACTCATTTTTCGCGATGCTTTTGCTGTTATTGACGTCCTGTTGAAAGGCTCAGCTAATATCGTATCTATTAAGGTTGAAAACATAGCAGAACAGCCGATTGCCGGATTGGCTAATTTCCTTCCATCTCGAGGGTACTTTAATGTTACCGAAGGAGTTGATTTTGTGGTTCTCAACTGTACCGAAGAAGGTGAATTTGTGCCTTTGACGTCGTCTGGTAAACATTTTTATGTAATGCTTGCAGGGGGAGCCTATAATTCGGGATTGAAATTGACGATAACCGATTCGGATCATCGTGCTATAACTCACGAAATGGCGGCGTGTCAGTTGGAAGCTGGTCGTCTGACGACAGTCGAACTAAACTATTCACCTGCTGAAAATCTGCTCTTCTATGAATCGTTTGATAATTTTGTCTGGGGTGGCGACATTATGGGCGGAGCCGACGCTGTGGGCTATGCACCATCAGATGCAATTCTCGGTATCAATGACGGAACCGATTTGACTGGCTATGAAGACGCGTTTGTAAAAGTGGCATACAATAGTCCTGGATCTGGGTACATGCAGTCGAATACGTGGGATGATGTGAGCGGTAATACGCTTGCTACATCACACCAAATGTCCGAATCGTACATTAAAAGTCGGAATATTTGCGATTATACTTATATGTTCCGTACGCAGGAGTATCAAGGATGTGTCGCGATAGGAACGGCATCTACGGTGCGTGGAATAGTTCAAACACCTCCAATGCGCTTAATGGACGGTATACGCAATCTTACGGTATCGTTCGATATGTGTCTTATGCCTAATATGCAGGATGATTTTCTTTTTCAAGTGGTTGATGGCGGTATGATTAAATCAGTGATGCTTGACGGGGTCGAGTATCAACTTGACGGTGAAAATCTGGGATTTGTTGGTAATGCTTCCAAAATAGTTGTTGGACAGAACGAATTGACGATACCTTCGAACGTGAGCGACCCTAAAAATTGGCACCATTTCAAGGTCGAAGTTGAAAATGCTACAGATGGGACCGCATTTTATTGGGCCAGCAATACTTCGACCGGCGGTATCAATCATGGTTTCTATCTAGACAATATTGTAGTATATGCCGGCGAACCGATGTCTTTGGGTAAAAATAATCTGCGAGTCCTCTATTGGAATATCCAAAATGGTATGTGGGCAGATCAAGGCAACAAATATGATAATTTCGTAGCGTGGGTTAAGAAATATGATCCTGATATCTGCATCTGGTGTGAATCAGAAACCAACTATCAGACTAATTCTGCTTCTGGTATACCTGCGTCCCAACGCTTCCTTCCAGATGGGTGGCCTTCATTGGCCGCACGTTATGGCCATGCCTATACGGCCAGAGGCGGAGATCGTGACAATTTCTCTCAAACAGTTACGTCTAAATTGCCTATAAAAACAATCGCGAAACTTACAAACTCCGATGAACCTAGCAAACCCATTTCGCATGGGGCGGGCCTTCATTCGATTACGGTAGATGGCACAGAGTTATACATAGCTACGGCACATATGTGGCCCCAGGCACATGCTTATGGCGGCAGTACTACGGAAAACAATGAGGGTGATTACTATCGAGAGTTCGAGATGGCTTATATTGTTGAGCAGTTCTTCAATAATCCCGAATATGCATCACAGCAGAATTGGTTGTTTGCCGGTGATTTCAATTCGCGTTCTCGTGCCGACAACTGGTATTACGCCTATCCTGACGATGATCCACGTCTGCTGACTCAGGATCAGGTGCGTAACAATACAGATTTGATTGATATCATAGCTGAGCGATATCCCGGATACTTTGTATCTACTACAGGCGGTAATTCGCGAATAGATTACATGTATGCATCGCCGATGATGTACAATCGCATAATAAACGCCATGGTACTTATAGACAATTGGACTAAGCCTGTAAAGACCATATTTTCTAATTTCTACATTCCATCGGATCACCGTCCGATACTCGTAGATTTTGAGATGTAGGCAAAACTCTAACCATAAATATATAACAAGTTAAACCAATTCTAATCGCTAACCTTTATTAATTATGAAAAAAACATTTTTAATTAGGAGGTTCATGGTTCAATTGCGAAGCTTGTATGGTGTTGCCATATTGTCGGTTGCAATACCATTCATGTTTGCGTGTGAGAAACATGAGAACTCCGAACGAAGCGAATCGATTGAGGTTTACGCAAGTCTTGACGCCACAGAGCCGAGTGAGGCAGGTTTTGTTGATCCCCGTGGAGGCGAGGGCGTTTTGTATGTGCGTTCCAATGTCGATTTTACGGTGAGTTGGCAGGATGATACTGCATCACCGTGGTTGCGGATACTTGATTATTCTGAAATTGATTCTGCGACCGGATACCACATCATCCGCTTCGAGACAGATCCTCGCAGTACCAGTTTCGGTTACTACACTCGCCGTACCGGTATGATGATTATTTCGGCGGCGGATGGTGCATTGAATTTTAATAAAATTCTACCTGTACATCAAGGCCTTACCGCTCGTGTAAGTAATGATTTTTCGAACTTCCGTTATGGTTCGGCCGATCCACGTATTTCCGATGAAGATGTTCCTATAAAGGATTGGACGACCACGCAAATTGGTTACGGCTTTACGTCGACTGTTATGGAAGGTGAGGAATATGCTCATTGCTATGGTAAGAACGGGTACTTGCGTTTGGGAGATGATAAGGGGCACGGTGCAGATCTGATTTCTCCTATCACAACAACTCTGCGTAACGATTCGTTGCTGATGGTCTCGTTTAAAGCGGTCGCATATACCGACTACCAGAATAATAAGTTCGATGACAATAAACTTCATGTAGAGATTACTGGAGGTGGTGTAATTGCTGATTTCTTTGAACAAGGTACTACACAGATGGACTTGGAAGTTGGGTATTATGACATGTCAACAGCCGACTTCCCGACGGATATGTGGAATGGAACCGACTATGTAATCTTCATTGCAAGCACCGAGCAGAATCCAATAACCAACAATACGCAAATTCATTTGACGGCTGGATCGCTTGTAGAGACAATGTCGACAAGTAATCGCATATTCATCGACAACTTTTATATTCGTCGTTTAGAAGAGAATGAAATGAAAATCTACTATACGATTAACGGAGGTAGCGGACGTGACCGTATCCTTGGTCCGGTAATTTTCCCCGATTCGTATACAGATACCGTGGAATGATGATCGCAATCAAACTTTTACCTAAAAAACAACCTTATAATGAATAGATTTTTCTCACAACTAAAAGAGACCGTCGGAACTTTCATGTTGACGGTTGCACTTGTGTTGGTATCGGCATGTATGATGCCGGTGGCTGCACAGGAGTCTGCGACCAACATCAGCGGTACGGTATATGATCCAGACGGTAATCCGTTGGCAGGAGCTACGGTGTCGATAGTAAATACGACTATCGGTACAATTACTGACGGTAACGGCCAGTTTACAATATCGGCTCGACCTTCCGATAAGTTAGAGGTTTCGTATCTTGGCTATACGACCATGACTATGAACGTGGGTACACGCACTAAATTCACTGTAAATATGGAGGCTGATGCCTCAACCAATATCAACGAAGTTGTGGTCATAGGTTATGGTCAGACAACGCGTCAGGATTTGACAGGTTCTGTTGCCTCAGTTGCTATGAAGGATATCGAGGGTGTTCCTGTACTGTCGGTCGATAATGCTCTCCAAGGACGTATTGCTGGAGCCGATATTCTCTCCACGACTGGTGAACCCGGTTCTACTACTTCTATACGAATTAGAGGTACCCGTTCGATTAATGCATCTAACGAACCTCTTATAGTTGTTGATGGAGTGATGGATGCCATTCATGACCTAAATGATATCAACTCTGATGATATTGCTTCTATATCGGTGCTGAAAGACGCTTCGTCAACGGCGATATACGGTTCGCGTGGTGCCAATGGCGTTATTCTTATCACAACCAAGATGGGCATGGGACCCAAGAATGAAAAGACTAATGTAACATTCAAAACCGATATGGGATTCTCGCAGCTCCCACGCCATTTGGATATAATGAATGCTACGGAGTTTGCTATTTACCGTAATGAATATGCATCGTTCGGAGGTGACGCCAATCACCCTAATGTGGGCTTTGATACTCCTATGTCCGGTCAGCCATATCCTGATCCTTATTCTTTAGGCAATGGTACCAATTGGATTGACGAGATCACTCGTACGGCAATGTATATGAATTACGCGCTTTCTCTTTCTGGCAATAGTGAGAAATCGTCGTATTACGCATCGTTCTCCTACAATGATACGGATGGTATCATTCAAGATAGCGGTCAGAAACGTTTTACGGGTCGTATCAATTTGGATCGTCAATTGTTCAAGTGGTTGAAAGTTGGATATAAAGGCAATTATACATGGCGTCACAACGATCAGAATAAGGCTACTATAGGTGGAACAAACTGGTGGAGTGGGGCACAATACCTTTCACCTTTGATCAAACCCTATGACCAGTATAACCCTCTGTATTATAATGGGCAGAAGATCAACACGCCACGCGTATTGATTGACCAAAATACATATTTCCTTGAGCGCCACTCGACCACTCACACTTTCACTGCAAATGTTGAGCCTGTTAAGAATTTTGTCATAAGCAGCGTTTTCTCATATTATCTTTATCAGCGACATACTTATCGTTACTATCCCGGTACTCTGCCGTTGAAGACTGAGAACGAAGGAGGCGAAGCATACCGTGCCGAATGGGATGAGCAGTCATTCTCGTCGGAAACTACTGCTACATACAAGTTAGAGAAGGACAAGCATTCGTTTGATATATTGGGCGGTTTTTCTGCATACCGATTTACATCGCACGATTTCAACCTATCCGGAAAGGGTTATATGGATGATGCATTGATGTGGAATAATATGAACGCAGTGTTGGACAAGGAAACGTATTCGGCTAATACGGCTTATTCTAAGTCCACCAAGATGTCTGTATTTGCTCGTGCTAATTACAATTATGATTCACGTTATTATTTGACTGTTACGGGTCGTTACGATGGTGCATCAAACTTTGCAGCCGACAATAAGTGGGCATTTTTCCCGTCTGCTGCATTTAAATGGAATGTTTCCAATGAAAGTTTCTTGGAAGATGTCAAATGGATTGATGAGCTGGCTATTCGTTTGAGCGCCGGTATTTCAGGAAATGACGCTATCAGTACATACCGCTCGTTGGCAGCTATGTCTTCTACTACGGGAGGTTACCTATTCGATGGCTCGCAGCCGGTTGCATTCTATCGTAGCCGTCTCGATTCTCCAGACCTTACGTGGGAAAAGACTACATCATACAACCTTGGTATTGATTGGACTATGTTCAATGGAAGGTTAAGCCTGACGGCGGAATTGTACCAATCAAAGACTACCGATCTGCTCATGTCGCTTAAGGTCGCAAGCCAGACCGGTTACACTTCGCGTTGGACCAATATCGGAGGTACTTCAAATAAAGGTATCGAGATATCGATAGAGAGTCAAAATATTGTTCACCCGAATTTCCATTGGTCAACTACTTTCACATTGTCGCATAACAAACAGATGGTCGATGACATTGGTACCGAAGACTTTATTTCAGCATATGATTCTCCGGGTAATAATCCATATATGATGTATGGTTATGTAAAGGGATATCCTCTGAACTCGCTTTGGGGCTTTAAATACGCCGGAACGTGGAAGAGTGCTGAAGAGCGTGAGAAGAATGAGATTACGAAGACATATGTAAGTGCTTCTAACGTAGATGGTGGTGCCCGTTACTATGATATCAATCATGATGGTGTTATGTCTCGTGAGGATCTTATATATCAAGGTAATGCAGACCCTGTAATCTATGGTGGTCTACAGAACACCTTCTATATTTACGGTCTGCGACTGGGCGTTTATTTCACCTATTCATTAGGTGGTAAGATCTACAACTATTCGGAGATCTACATGGCTGGCTCGCAGTTTACTAATCAATACCGTTATATGCAGAATGCATGGCATCCCGTACGTAATCCGAATTCAGATATTCCAAGAGCAGGTGCTAAATCGGATGCCGCACTTCCAAGTGATTTCATGATTCACGATGCGTCGTTCCTTCGTCTGAAGAATATCACGTTGTCGTATACATTCGACTTGAAGAAAAAATGTTCGTGGTTGAGAGATATTACGTTGAGCGTATCGGGTGAAAACCTATATCTGTGGAAGAAGTACAATGGTTTCGATCCTGATGTATCCAGTGAGGGTACATCGTCGACACTGCGTCGTATGGATTTGGGTGCTTACCCCAAACCGCGTACTATAATATTCGGTATTCAGTTAAGATATTAAACATAAAAACGAATTTACCATGAAGATAAAATATTTGTTAATTGCAACGCTCTCTCTGGCAACATTCTCGTTATCCTCGTGTACTATGGAAGAGGATACGTCGGGAATGTCATCACCCGACAATTTCTTCCGTAAATTCTCGGAATGCCAGTCCGTCGTTAACAGTTGCTATATTCCCATAAAGAATATATATACTTATCAGTATATGTTGGCTACCGAGTGTTGTACCGACATTGCTTATGCCCCTTCGGGTACGCTCGATGCACGTCTTGATATCTCTCCGGCCGTGCCACGTCATGGTTCGACTGTTTGGACACAGGGGTATATTGGCGTTCAGCGTTGTAACTTTGCAATTAACGGCATTGAGCGTGCATTTAAAAACGCGGTGCTTACATCGGAGCAGTACCACCAGTTATTGTGTGAGGCTAAGTGCCTTAGAGCATTTTTCTATTACACTTTGACTAGTTTCTTTGGTGATGTGCCTTTCTATTTCGATGACGTGACAGACAATGAAGTCCTTTTGCGTATTCAAGTGTTGCCTCGTATGGATGCTAATGAAACTCGCGCAAAATGTATAGAAGACCTACAGTCTATTGCTTCGTTGGTTCCACAGACTCGTACTTCAGACAATGAGGGTGATCGTATGGGTGCTGCATGTGCCTACATGCTTATAGCAAAAATGGCTTTGTGGAACGCATATACCGATACTAAAGCTGAATCTGAGACGTATTGGTTTGATGTGGCTCTTGAGGCATTGCAGCATCTTGAGGATATATATGGTCCGCTGTCACAGTATTCGTATGAGGAGAATGTCATGTTCCGCAATAAAAACACTCCTGAATCAATATTTGAGGTTCAACATACTTATACACAGGGCGGTTTAGTATATACGTCTAACGTGGCCTGCATTTGTACGCCATATCCTCGCTCTGCCAATTCCGCCATCTACGATGGTGTCGAAATTCCTGAATTGGGAGACAACATGACCGTGTGGTCTGCAATGCGTCCAAATGTATATTTCTGTCAAGGTTTGCAGAATCGCCGCGGTGCAGACATACGCCGTAACTACAACATGGCGTGGGAATATAATGGTGTTGAGTTCGCCAATGTTAATACGCGCCCGTGGTGTGGTCCGAAGTTTTGGTGCCCTAACATGCAGACCTCGCAGGATGGTAATAACTATAAGGTGTTCCGTTATGCCGATGCCGTGTTGATGATTGCTGAGTGCTATTGTGGTAAAGGTGAGTATGAGACTGCAGTACGTTATCTTGATATGACGCGCGTGCGTGCAGGTATCGGCAACTATACATATCGTACGCCTGCTCGTCTTGAGGAAGAGATACGTAACGAGCGTGCTCGCGAGCTCTTCGGTGAGTTCCAGCGCAAGTTTGATTTGGTGCGTTGGGGTATATGGTATGAGGCAACTACGGCCAACAGCGACTATGCATATTTGCAACTTAATACCGAGCAGTCATTGATCAAGCCTTGCCATCGTTACTATCCTATACCAGATACAGAGGTTGCATATTCACGTTACAATCTCGACAATAAAGAATATGCGATGTATGGTTTGTAATAACAGTTAGAATACAACAATATCATGAAATTAATATTGAAAATAAGGAAAAAATCGGTTGTAGGAGCAATAGTCGCCATGGCGGCGTTTGCCTTCATATTTACCGGTTGTCAGAGAGATTTCGAGATGGATCTGCCACTTGCAGTGAATTCGAACGATGTGTCTCTCTCGAAAGAGGCAGGTTCAACCCATGTACTCGTGTATTCCGACGGCGAGTGGACGGCGCGTTTTACCAAACAGGTCAAGTGGGCGTCCATTAACAAGAAGCGTGGGTATGGCAATAACGAAATAGTTTTCACATATGCGGCAAACTATGGTGCTTCGCGTTCGGTGGGTGTGATTTTTGATAAGGGAAACCTTGCCGATACTGTGGTTTTCACGCAGGCGGGAGCCATTACCGAACCATCTATTATATTTGACAATGCAGCTTTAACATTGCTTAAGGCGTCTGGGACGGTACAGTCTACATATAAGACTAATATGCCTTACAGTATTGACGATTTTCAAGCGACAGTCACATATATCGACGAGAATGGTAATAAGAATGAGCCTATTCCAGTTGAGATTACACGTCAGACCGAAGAGGGTGAGGACGGTGATGACAATGGCGAAGGTGACGGCGAAGAGGAGGAGGGCCCCGTGGCTATACCTGTTGATCCATGGATAAGCAACGTAGTACTCACATCTAACGATATCCATTTCGACGTCTTGGAGAATACTACCGGGTTCCCACGTATGGCTGAACTTACGCTTTTTATAGTTGATGCTACTGGAACAACGACATCTTCGGTTCAGACTATTACACAGAGCATAAACAATCCCGAGTTTGAACTTGGAACGGATATATTAGAAGCCGAAGGATATGCGGCGTCGTATCTTGTTGAGGCAACGGTGAATAATTTGTTGCCTTACGCTGATGTGGTGGATATTGACGTGGTTTATGATCAGCCCGTCGAGGAGGGTGCTGAGTGGTTGCTTACTCCTCGTATTACGGCAGAAGGCTTGGCTATTGACCTTACTATGAATGAGTCGGATAGCGAGCGTACCGCAACAGTGGCAATAAGTTTTACCGATGCCCTTGGCAATTCGGTATCCGGTACACTCAAAGTGAAGCAGGCTATGTATCCTGTTCTGGCTGAATTTTCAGAGGTCCGAGCACTGCCAGAAGGTGAGATAACGTTGCAGAAATACATTGAAGGTTTCGTGGTGAGCGATCCGGAGAGCAAGAATATTATCTCGAGCCCACAGACGGCGCAGTTCATGTTTGACCGCGGGGTCAATGATCGTACTATTTATGTTGAAAGCATCGATGGAACATATGGTTTCTGTATGCAGTTCGATACGGCTGAAGATAATACCCTGGAGCGTTTCCAGCGTGTACGTATTGCTTTGAATGGACTGACTTTGGATCGTGTAGATGATCCTGTAAGTTATACTATTACAGGCTTGACTGCTACGAATATTCTTAAGACATGGGCTGCTGATGAGTTCAAAATCCCAGTCAAGACTAAGTCAATCACAGAGCTTACAGATAATGATATTTATACGCTCGTATCGATTCCGAACCTTGAAATAATGGATAAGGCCGGAGCCTATACCAACTGTACGGACGGCTATTCGTTGATGGATGATATTAACCCGATCGGTAATTCAACTTCGCCCCGTTGGGATGTAGCTCCGCTTATGATGTACGACCGCGACGGTAATACCATCAACATGTTGACCAATGCGGCAGTACCCTGGCGCCGATTCAGCACTGGCCATATCAGCGAGTGGAATGTCGTAGTTCCGCAGGGTTCTGGAACGTTCCGAGGCATAGTGGTTGCTGACGAGGTTATCAAGGTGCGTTACGGAAATGTTGGCCGTTATCAGTTGCGAGCCATGACCGAGGAGGAGATCGATCTGAACGACGAACCGTTCATGCAGACTCTTGTCGAGTGGAACTGGAACAATCAGTCCAAGACATTCGAAACGATTCCCGAAATCGGTAACGGTTCGCTCAATCTATACGGCGCTACTACGGCTACTGCTTCGGACTTCAACGGTGCTGCATGCTCGGCTCCCGGTATTACTGGAACCACTGCCGAATCGAAGGGCCTGCGTTCTTATGCGGCAATTAACGTGAAGAAAAAGTGGTGGAATTTCGATACGAATGAGGGCAATTATTTCGATGTTGAGTTCTCGACACAAGGCGTCAACGGCAATACCATGATATTCGGTATAACATGGGGTACCGGTGCCATGAATAATACCTCGATATTTGGGCCGTCGCATTGGAAACTGCTCTACTCCATAGACGGCGGAGAGTCGTTCAAGGAGGCAAATACGGGAGATATTGTCAAACTCCGTTATGTTGTATGGTGGTCGACCACTCCGAACGATGCTGCTCCGGGCTTTACCGAGCATATACGTGTATTGCCAGATGAATGTTTCAATAAGGAGAAAGTGATACTGCGTCTGCAGGTCGCCGATACAGTAACCAATATAGTTCCTCCTACTTCGGCTGAAACGTGGAGGACGAATCTGGGTAGTGAGAAGGGTACGCTGACGTCATCCAATACAGAAGCCCAGCAGGAGGTGCGTATCGGTACGATTACGGTACGTTACAACTAAACGTGTGCCCCGTACGAAGAGCGGGTTTTTAGCCTGCTCTTCGCAGGGGGCTATGCAAAAAGAAAACAATTAAAAACAAGATGAATATGAACTATCTAAATTCAATATTCAAATTTCTGAGTGTGGCATTTTTAGCTACGACAATGTCGGCTTGTACGATCGATGACGCCACCGATGTGCCTTTGGTGGCATTGGGATCGATCGAGAAGAACTTCGTCGTTGAAGCTGATGCTAACACTTTCGATATCGACATTTATGCCAATGGTGCATACCATGTCGATCGCATAAACGAATCTGATTGGCTTAAACTGGAACTTGGTTCAATAGAGGACGGCAAATCGAAAATTACAGCCGACGTAGAGTTCAATGAAGGATTCAAACGTATGGCCGGGTTGGTGCTTTGCTCTGATGTCGATGCTCGTCGCGATACTATATATGTGAGACAAAAAGCTTTAGTTGACGCTCGCATTGAGTTCGATAACTCGTCGGTAATCGTTAAAGGAGCTGGCGGTACGGAGAGCACTCCTATTATAACCAATGTTCCGTTTGAGGACATGACTGTAGAGATTAAATATACCAACGAATCGAATGCAGACTGGGTGGAGAGCCTTGTTATAGAGGATGCCGATACGGAGGAACGGTCACTTGTTATCTCGACTGTGCCGAACGAGGATCCTGAGGCGCCGCGCTCAGCCTCTGTATCATTGTCATTTACTGATGGATGGAATGAAACAGTGTCTGTGTCATTCAATCTGTTGCAGCGTTCTGCAAACGAAACCATGGGACGCGAAATAACCATGGAGGAGTTCCGTGCAAACTATGCCATGAATGATGTTATTGAGGATTATGTGATAATCGAGGGCATCGTTGTCAGCAATACTGTTACTCATTCGCAGTACAACGGCCTTGCGTTAAGTAATGCTGGCGATAATACGCAAGAGACAACGTCGACAATCGACTATACAGTTTCGGCCCGTACGGTATACCTCGAATCCTACGACGGTGCATACGGTGTTGCGCTGCTCACTTCTACTGAAGAGGATAATGTATTCGAGCAGTATGATCACGTTCAATTACTTATACAAGGAACGACAGGTATGCTCTATGAGAATCCTGACCGCTATGAAATCCACAATGTGACTAGTGCCATGGTAATATCGCGTACGGCAGGGTCGAAAGATGACGTTCCGGACAAGACTCGTTCAATAAACCAGTTGACTGATCAGGATATATATACATATGTGACGTTAACCAATGTCGAATTTCCTATTCGTAAGGGATCTATCACGCCAGTTAACGGCGGTTATACCATTGATACCAATGCACATCGTTTGGCGAAGTATCCGTTGTTGGTACGGGATATAAACGGCGATGCAATGTATATGATGACCAATACCAACTGTGCATATCGCAGTGACGGTACGAGATTGCCTTATGGTTCGGGTAATATTTCTGGTGTTATCGTTCATGAGCGCTTCTCCCGCTTTGAATGGCGCAACGGAGCAGACCCGGCCGATATAGAGTATGATCCGACGCTTGGATACATTGGCCGTTACCAGATCCGTCACCAGACCAAGGAAGATATTTGGGGAGAAATGAATGATAGTGTTGAGGATAGTTTTTCTGCTCTGCTTACCGAATATCGTTTCTGGAATCCAGATATCGAGAATGAGGTGTGTCTGCCGACATATGGTACCAATGGCTGGCTGACACATACATACCAGGAGAAATACACCGGCTCTGCCCAGAAAGAATATATGCAACAAACCTACAAGCAACATATGTATGGTGCCGGTACATATGATTATCTGGGCCCGTTGGGGAATAATGAAGTTTATGCATTCGGTTACAACGTAGGTAACAAAAATGGGTGTGGAATTATAATCGATCCTGCAAAGGAACATTATAGTCAGGATTCTCGTATGTTGGAGTTCATAAGCAACAATCCTGATGGTACCATAGAGTGGTGTGGTCCATATGCGAAAAATGCTTATGCCGGTAATGGCGCTGCAGGCTGGAGTAACATAACTGGTAATACATATGACAATGAGATAAACTACAGTAGTGCAGATAAAAATAAACCTACAGGTCTGAGGGGTAAGGGTAATGTTAGCGGTAATTGCTATACGGCATTCGGCAATAATTACTGGTGGGATTATGATAACAATCGTGGTTATGCATGGCTCATCAATTTCTCGACGGCAGATATATCGACATCGCATATTTCAATGCAGATAGCGATGATGAACGGGTCGCAGAATTTCTATGCACCGAGATTTTGGAAGGCAGAATGGGCGTTGACTGATTCGCAAGCAGCTGAAGATGATGATCAGTGGCACTTGATAGGAGAATTTACAGTTCCTGATGTGTCTGTATGGACCAATACGCTATTCTCATCGATAACGGCATTCAAAGGAATGAATTTTGAATTGCCTCAGGAAATTCTTGGACATGAAAATGTTTATATACGTCTTATGACTACGAGTGATTTGTGCAGTGACGGTAGCGATTATGCGAATGCACATTTCATTGATAAGAATCCTGATCAGCAAGGAGCGAATTATTTCAGTTATTTTGCCATACGCTATAACAGATAATTATATATTGTGATTGACAATTCGGAGGGGGAGGCAAAGCCTTCACCCTCCGAATTGTCTAAAACGCATAGCAATCATTTTTCTGACAGATGAAACGATTTATCATGCTATTTGCCATAGCGGTTTTTGCGGTTGCCTTGCCTGTACACGCTAACCGTATAGATGACAATGCGTTTAAACTCATGTCGTTTAATATCCGTTACTATAAGCCCGGAGCAGACGGCGATAACTGTTGGGAAAACCGCCGCGAGGCCGTACTGAAGGTGATACGCGAAGAAGATCCCGATATTATCGGATTTCAGGAGCCGCATCGTCCGCAGGTCGATTTCCTGAAGATCAACTTGAGCGATTATGCCAGTCTCGATATGGGGCGCGATGCCGATACGGATATAAAGAAACGTCCGGACGGAGGTGAACATCTGATGTTGATGTACCGCAAGTCTCGGTTCATATTGCTCGACAGCGGCTTTTTCTGGTTGAGCGAAACTCCTGACCGTCCTTCGCGCGGTTGGGACGCCATGTGCCGTCGCGTAACGGTATGGGGCAAGTTCCGTGACAAAAAATCAGGCAAAGAGTTTTACTACTTCGATACTCATTTTGACCATGTCGGCACCAATGCCCGCAAACATGAGGCCAAGATGATAGTAGAGCATATGAAAGAGATTGCCGGTGACAAGGCGGCCGTGATAATGTCGGGCGACCTCAATACGACATTCGATAATGAGGCCCTCACGCCGTTGCGCGGCTGGTTGGACGGTGCACGTGAGACTGCACCCGTAACCGACTCGCTGCCTACGTTCAATGACTGGGGAGCTCGCAACCTGTGGATAGACCACATATTTTACCGTAATGTCAAGGTGTTGGGCTACCGCACGATAATGAACGATGCGGCACGTTACGGTGTCCCCTATACGTCGGACCACAATCCCATAACTGCATTCTTCAAACTCTGATAATATGAAAATTAAGAATCTGTTTATTTTGCTGGCGGCAACGTTCGCCTTGACCGTATTCAATGTGTCGTGCCAGAAATCCGGGACCGAAGGCGATAATACCGAGGAACCGGGTGAACCGGACGAACCAGAAGATCCCGATGAAATTGACTGGTCGCTTGTCGATTCCAAGGCTACTGTGCGTGGTGTCGTCACATGTGACGGTGTGGGCATACAGGGGGTAGTCGTTACCGATGGTGTCAACATGACCCGCACCAACAAGCAGGGTGCATATGGTCTGCGTACATCGTCGGATCAGTCCAAACTTGTATATCTGACCATTCCGTCGGGATACGAAATCGCATCGACACGCGGATTCATACCGTATTTTTACCGTCGCATATCGGCACCCACGAGCGTGGACAAGGTACAGCAGCACGATTTTACCCTCAAGAAGGTAAACAATGACAACCATATCATGATCGTGTCGGCTGACATGCATATCCGCAACAGGTCCATGATCAAGAGCACGTCGGCTACCACGCCGTCGATCTGCCCGCCGGCCAACGAGCTTGACTCGACGACCTTCCGCCGCACGTATCTCGCGTCGTTGCGCAATTATATCAAGACATTGCCTGCCGGCGTACGTGTCTACGGCATGAACCTTGGTGACATGACCCAGGAATCGCACTGGACCGGAGCCAACAAGGCCGATATACCCAACTATGTCAATGTTCTCGAACGCGGCTGCATGCCCATACAGACATTCCATCTTATCGGCAACCATGACCATGACATGGCGGTTCAGAATATTGCCGATGACGATGATTCGGCTGCCGAGCTTGCATATATGGCTGCATTCGGCCCGACATACTATGCAGTGAATATCGGCAAGGTGCACTATGTTGTGCTCGACAACATGAAGTATATCAACAATGGCGGTGACCGTGCCTTCGATATACGTCTTAACCAGAAACAACTTGACTGGATACAGAAAGATGCCAACTATATGCCGGCCGATATCGAGCGTATCGTCATAGCATGGCATTGCGCGTCGTTCCGCCGCAATCCGGGGGCTGCTTCGCCTAATCCGATGACCAATGCCAATGAGGTCCTCGATGTCTACAAGGACAAGAATGTCCCCATAACCATATGGTCGGGTCACCAGCACATAGCCGAGACTGTCAGCGTACCGCGCGCTGACGTGGAGGCTACCGAATATGTTCACCCTGCAGTTTGCGGTGCATGGTGGTATTTCCCGCTCTGCATTGACGGTGCTCCGTCTACCTATACTGTGTATGATTTCAATGGCGGTACATTGGCGAGCCGTACGAGCGTCAATTTCAATGAGCCTGACGGGCAGTATTGCCGTGTCTACAATTCGGGGCAGACTACGGCAGACGGCAAGAAGGTCATACGCATGAATGTGTGGGATTGGCATACGAACTGGAAGTTCGAGTGCCTTGAAAACGGCGCCACCGTTCCGTCTGCGCAGTTGCAGCCTGTACGTCTGTATGATGATGCTTATGTTTCGGCTCACGATGCTTGCGGCAACGATATAGATTCGTTCGATTTTCTCAACAAGTACCGTACGGACCATATGCTCGAGTACACGCCGGTCAATCCGGACGCCGAAATCCAGATTACGGCGACCGACTATAATCGCAAAATTCATTTGTACCGATTGTAAAATTCAAATGTGCATTTTTTCGTGATTTTTGCACTCCGAACGAAAAGCGTTTAACTCGTGTTCAAACTACCTTTGTACAAAGGAATTAAACGATCGGAATGTTTATGCGGCAACCTTGTCGAGTAACATTATGATGTTTTCTTTTATCTTCCGTTTGTCTCGGTTCCACTCGACCGGTTCGATTCCTTTCTCATATTGCGGATAAGGTTTTTCCGGCTTTATGAATCGAAAATGCTTGCAAAGCGGGTAAATGTAGCGATATGTTTTTATCTGCAGCACTTCCAAATCGCCAATCAAATACGCGATATTCGAGCGTAAATAAGTGGATAACGACGTCGTATCTGTAAGGTTTTGTTCGTGTATGATTTCCTCGGTTCGTTTATTCCGCAGGAACCGCGTATAATGGAATCCGTAATACCGGAAATTCGACGCCTTGTATATCGTTCCGCAGCCGAGGCGACCGTCGGCGAAGCTCTGAACGGCGACGATGTTCGGATCAGCTTTGCGCAGCAGTTTGAGTGATGCGGCAATCAACACGCTTTCGGCGTTCTTCCCCAGCGTGTCGTCGATCCACATGCGATTGAGCTCGCAAACCCACGCTTTCGGGTTCGGGTGCGTAAATATCTTTGCGGCGGGGTTTTTCATGTACCCGTAAACGGCAACGCCGAGGCATTTGTCGGGTTCTTCCGCCCGGAACACTCCGAAATTGTACTTTCCGAAGCCGCCTTCGTTCCACTTGTGCGAGTAGTGGTTCTCTACGATCATACGCTTTGCCTCCTCTTTGGGTACGCCCTTGATAATCAATTTCCCGAGCGTGGAGGTCTCTTTCACGATTGCCAGCCCGTCGATCGGCTGGGCTTCTGCTTGTTTCTTACATGTCATTCAGCATAAAGCAATGTTTTTAGGGATTTATAAAATGGTGTTCAAAATGTTTTCCTATCTTTGTAGTCTCTTACCTCTGCACACCAGCAGGACATAGAACTACAAATGCGAAAACGCCGATACGCGACCAAAGGATTGCCCTCGGTTGTGCGTATCGGCGCATTTATGTTAGTGCAGAGGTAAGAGACTCACTAACGGCCGGGGGCTTTTTCATGCCCCCATGTTATGGATCAGTTTTTCATCATCGGCGGTCGTTTTTCAGGTGGGATGTATGGATATTTGCGGTTAGGGATGTAGGTGATCCACGCGAACAGATGCCGCCACCATCGACGGGTATAAGAGGGATCGTGCTGGTTGTAGATCGCCTCGGTTTCAAAACAACTGTTCCCATAGGCGCGGTTGTAGGGCGGCAGGAGAACTTCTATTGCGACCGAAAGGCCGTAAATCAATAAGGGCGCCGGAACGGCCGCCAGCATCCACCATGCGGAAACCCCGAACAGGAGGTGTGCCGCCACCGTACCCAGCAGACAAACGGCGACGATCTCCAGTTGCTGCCGCATGTGGATTTTCTCGTGATTGAGTAGTCGGGCCGTCAATGCGACGCCCTCTTTCACGAACAGCCAGACCAGCACGGTCAATGCCGTGAAGCGGCCGAACGGAATAAAACGATTATATACGATTTTCATCATATTACGGAAACTCTATAACAGGAATATTTATCGATATGGCCGTTCAACATCATAAAGCTCAAAGTAATCAGTTTCGAGCCTTTGGGGATGGCGATGCTCGAATTGGCGGCATCGCCTGCCAGCAAAAGAGAAATGGTCAGGTTATTCTCCAGTCCCGCTATGCATCTCAATACCAATTCGATAATTTGAAGCGGAGCGGATCCTGCCGGAATCGTACTGTCGATCGCAAACGAGGTTTGGGTTCGTCCTATCTCTCGTATATACGAAACATATCCTCGGCCTTCGAGGTAGCTTACATTGGAACTTAATTTCAATGTACTGCCGAGGGTCATTGTTGAAGATGAAATTAGACCTTGCGTTGGAATGACATCCAATTTCTTTTTGTCGGCTGCCGACATCAGGCCGTTTGCCGACCGGGTGGCTACGGCCGTCGATGCTTTGCCGTTCCAGGTCGTTTTCTCCGCGTCGCTTACGAAGCGGTGGTTCGCGTCTTGTGTGATGTTCGAGGCCGAAACAGGCCCCTCAAAATTCCCCCCCCCGACATATGAGAGGGCGTTCCAGGCAGTGGCGCCATCTCCGATTTTGTGTTTGCGCGTGTCGGATTCATAGACGACCTCTCCTTTCAGCAGGACGGGATTTTTGGCCGTGAGAGTCGCTGCGGTATGTACCGGATGCTGGATCCGGCTCTGTATGGTTTTGTTCATATCGATCAGGTTTCAAAAAAGGTGACGAGTCCGTATATCCGCATCCCCAAAATGAGTGCGCTGTATCATATTTCCCCCCGTAGGAGTTCATACTTTCTGCGTCCCCGTCACCAGAATATTCAGATATGCAAGACTGACGGTGTCAAACCGCAGTTGCTTGCAGCAACTTTGAAATAACTGCGCGGTCCTTCGATGCGTCTTTGGGCATCGCCGACGAAAAGGACTACGCCGGAGTAGAATGATACGTACATTTTTAGTTTTCCGAACTCGTCCTGCCCGGCCCCTCGCCCGCAGATGTTGATTCCTCTGTGCAGATCGAACTTGACCTTCCCGCAATAAGACGTATCGCTGATCCGTGTCACCCACCTGCCGAACAGGGCCTCGACGGAGATCACCGGAAGCCAGCCGCTCTTGTCCGCTTTGTCGGACTCGAACGGGATCGGATCGATGCGTGTCGATGTCCACGACAACTCGCCGCGTGAAAATCTGTCCTGCACGAGTTTGAACCCGCTGCTGGTCGGGCGCAGCTTCGCAGCGCTCGACTTTCGGACTCGTGCATTCTTGTAGTGGAGTATTCCGACGCTGCAGCGTTTAAGAATCGGATCCGCAGGGTCGGTCGCGGGTTTGACGTAAAGCATTCCCCCTTGCACCTTCCACCGCAATGCGGGTACTTTTTCGACATCGGAGGCATAGGCCAGTGTGTTCCAGGCCGTCGTGCCGTCGCCGAGTTTGTGGCGTCCGGTATCGGATTCATAGACGATTTCGCCCTTGAGCAGGACGGGATTCTTGGCGGCAAGTGCCTCCGCCGTATAGACCGGAAGTTGTGTCCGGGTTTGGATTGTCATTTTTGCTGCCATAGCGTCAATTCATTCCGGGGATTGAACATTGGATAATCACCTCGCCGTCCGTCAGGTCGTCGAGTTTCTTCTTGTCGGCCGACGACATCAGACCGTTTGCTGACTGGGTGGCGACGGCCGTCGATGCCTTGCCGTTCCAGGTCGATCGCTCCGTATCGGTTATGAAGCGGTGCGTGGCGTCCTGCTCGATCATCGAAGCCGGATGGGAGGCCGGGTGCCGGTAGTTGTTCGCCCCCGATGAGATTCCCGCCAGCTTGGCCTTCTCCTCGGAGGTGTAGTCCTCGGTGGAAAGGCCCTTGCCCGCGACCTTATCGACCTTTCGGCCGATCTGCGTGGCGACGGTCGTAGCGAAATTCGGATCGTTGCCCAGGGCGGCCGACAGCTCCTTGAGCGTGTCGAGCGCCGCAGGGCTGCCATCGACCAGTTCGGCGATGGCCTTGTCCACATAATCTTTGGCCGACTGGAGCGTCGCGCGGTCGCCGCTCTCGCGGGCGGAGGCCTCCTCAGCGACGGCCGCATCGGTGTGTTCATTGGCTGCTCGAAGGGTCGCGGCATCGCCCTGCCCGCGCTTCTGGGCCTCGTCCGCCACGGCGGTATCGGTATAGGTCTTGGCCGAAGAAAGGGTCGCGGCGTCGCCTTGTGTCCGCTCCTCGGCTTCCGCTGCGACAGATGTGTCGGTATAGGATTTGGCCGAGGAGAGTGTCGCGGCATCGCCCGCGGCCAGCTCCCTGCGGATCGCGGCCTCTTCACCTTTGGCACGTTCGATCTCGGTGTCGAGTCTGCCGTCGAGCGCCTCGATGTCATTTTGGACCTCATTGAACGCCTTCTCGGAGGAGGCTACATGGACGGAGAGGTCGTCGGTTACTTTCTGCACTTTCTTCTCCAGCTCCCGTCCCTCGGCCGTATTGTATTTCCCGTTAAGCTGATCGGTAAGCCCCTCGACCCCACTCATCGGGATTTTGTCCTCGGTCTTATGGAAGAAGCTGTCGAAGAGGTCCGAGAACTGCTCGGCCGTCGGGTACATTCCCCGGCCGAACCATTTGCGCAGCTGCGCACGTACTCTGATTGCCATTCTGTAATCGCGTGATAAGAGTTTTACTTCGTCCGCATGACATAGGCCAGCGTATAATAGGGCGGGCGGTTCTCGTGCGAACCGCCGCCGCCCGTGCGGTCCGTTGTTCCGAAAGGCGTCGTGCGGTCATGCCACGATACGGCTTCGGGATAAGAGTTGCTGCCGCCGCTGCGCCAGCTGCCGTTACCTCCGGTCCAAAGATTCTCCCCGTGTGCGTGCGAAGGTATCTCATCGACGGTGAGCGTGTGTTTCTTCTCGCCGCCCACCTTGCCGTAGCTGCCGTAGTCGGCATCGCTGACGTTGTAACCCACCACGAAGCGGCCGCGCAGGTCGGGCAGGCGGAAATAGCCGCTCGTGGTCGAGAGTTTCCGGCCGTTGCAGTCGTAGGCGTTGTTGTAGGTGCTGCCGATGGCCTTGTAGAGTTCGGGGTACTCCGACTGCTTGAGCTGCTGCCCTTCGCAAAGGGCGTAGCCGTCGGGAATGCGGGATCCTGCCCAGATTTCGACCATGCCCAGCGGCGTGCGTTGAATCTTGGCCAGGGCGGTCTGCAACGCCACGATCTGCGCTTCGAGCTCGGGCAGCGACTGCGCCTCGCGGAAGTCCGCCCATTTGTAGTTCTCCTCGCCGACGCCCGGAGCCAGCGACCGCTCGACGTAGGCCTGCGGATATTCGTACCCCTGGGCCTGTACCGGGATCGCGGCTTGTTTGAGGCACATACCGCCCGAAATGGAGCCGCCCTCCCAGTAAATGACCTCACCCTCTGGAAAGTCCTTTGTTTTCAGAAAAACATAACCCGCCTTGCGGCGCGTGCCGTTCTGCTCCTCCTCGCAGCCCAGCAAAATAGTCTTGTCTCCGGCAAGGTTGCCGAGTACTTGCAAGAGCGCGATGTTGGTCTGCAAGGCGTCCAGCGTCTCGCAATCGACCGGGAAATTCTTGTTCGGTTGCAAAAGGAATCGTCCTACCGTCTGTTTCATTCTCAAATGTAGTTTATCGAAAACCGTTTCGACGCCAGTTTGTACGTGCCGACAATAGCCCGCAGGCGGGAGGCGTCCACCGTGTCGTATAGCGAAATCGGGATGTTCACCCAAAAATCGAATCCGTTGATCCCGCCGAAGCCCCGGCGGTTGATAATAAAAGCCCTGCCCGTGTCGCGGGTCGGCAGCAGGAAGGCCTGCTCCTCCTCTCGCTTGTGAAGCATCAAAACACCCGCGCTCGCTGCCTCCTCCGTGATCGTGATACGCCGCTCGATCGGGTCGAACTGGTCATTCAATACCGCCCGTAGGTAGCACACCTGCCCGTTGTGGGTAAGGCGGTAAACGGTATCGCGGCGGAACAGCACGAAACGGGTATGCAGGTACCCCAGCGGCGAGACCATTGCATAGGCGAGCGTCGCAAGGAGCGGTTTGCGCCAGAACGTCGGCAGCAGGAGCAACGCGAAACGCTTGATATTTACCTCGTACTTACTCATACACGTACCTGTTTATCGTTATCGTCCCCGCCTTGAAATAGCCCGCGACGGGAACATGCCGGGCGTTGATCGGAACGACTGCCGTTTCCCCGTTCGCCGAGGTCGTCGCGCCCCGGAACTCGACGATCTTCACCCCCTCGACTTTCTGCAACTCATCCACGAGTGCCATGTTCGTATATTCGCCGTTGAACGGGAGGTCCTCGATATATGCCCGCACCGTCTCCCGGCACGCGCCCTCGACCTCCTCGGGCAACAGCATCGGATCGTAATAAATATCGACCTCGCAGTTGAACGTGTCGGCGTCGATATTTACCAAGTTGATGCGCACCCCCGCGTCCTTGAACTCGGCGATATATGCCGCGAGCTGCGTTTCGGTCTCCCCGTCCAACCTCTGACGTACCCCGCCGTTTTCTCCGGCAACCTTGATCGTCAACAGCGAAGCGTCGCTGCTTTCGGTGGCCGCCGCATATTTCACCACACGCGCCGCCTCTATGTCGGCATCGCTCATGCCCGCCGTGTCGTAATAGTCCGTATCAGCCACGAGGATTTTATCTTTCATAAAGGCCAGCACTTTGTCACGATACCATTTGGGGCGGTGCGGCAAAATCTCCTCGATACACGAGTTCACCTCCCGCCTGTGCTCGTCGAAAAGGCTCTCCACGATCCACGCGGCGCAGGCGAAAATGTAGAACAACACGCTTTCCACCGACGCCTTGCTGAAATGCGCCGTAAAGCTGTCGCCAGCCTCGAAGCCGTAGGCACGCGCCACGTCCTCGTTGCGCATGAAATCCCCGGCGATGCCGTCTTTTATCTCTGCAATAGTCCTCGCCATTAGCTCACTATAAAATCAATTTCAATTCCCATAAAACCGATACCCCCGTAGGGCACACACGCCAAGTCCTCCGCCGAAATGTCGGTCGCCGGGCGGACGCCCCGCGCCTCGTAACGCCCGAGAACCAGTTTATCGACCACCGGGGCGGTCTCGAGCTCCACGTCCGGGGCAAGCTCGCCCGATACCGGGATGTCGTTTTTGATCGACATGCCGAGGGCACCTTCCACGCTGCCGCTCGTTTGCAGCGCGACGTCGATAAGGCTCTGTCTGTCGAGGGGTTTTATCTTGTTCATTACTCTATCGTTATGCGGTTGTCGTCGATCGAAACGCGCGAAACCGGAACCCCGCACGTTTGGAGCATCTGTTTCGCGTTGTTGCTCCAAAGCGGATCGCCATTGCCGTTTGCCAGTTTGGTAATCTCGGCACCCACGAGCGGGTGTTCTTTCAACTCGCCCCGGGCTGCCAAAAGCACGCATTCGGCAACCTGTTCGGTATTGTCACCGAGTGCCAGCGCGCCGTCCTTGACCTGCAAATCGCCCGTGTCCGGGTCTATTAACATTCCAACCATTCGATCAATGTTTCACTTTTTCATCCTCGTAGTCCGATACCGCGACGCTCGGGTGTTGGCTCGTGATTGCCGGAACCATGACCGGAGCGGGGTTTGACTGCGCCGTTGCGCTGCCCGCCACCGCAACGACACCCGTCGGAATCTCGTGCGTGTGGCTGTTGAACGCCGAGATAAACTCGTTGAGCTTCTGCGTGAGCTGCTCGATCTTTACCATGCCGCCCAAACCGCCGCCGTTGATGACAACCCCCTCGGGACTGATCTTTGCCGTCGTGTCTCGGACGGCAATATCGACCTGCCCGTCCATTATCTCCGCCGAGGTGTCTCCGATTTTGAGGTCGATTTTATCGACTTTCTCCGCAAGGACGACCACCGCCACCGATGCCCCGAGAAACGACACGACGACGTAGCTGCCGACCGCAGGAAACAGCACGACGCCCTCCCCGCACTCTTGGTTGGCTTGCAGGTTCACGCCCACGAGCGGCGCACCCTCGTCGAGCGGGGTGCAGTCCACCGTGCGGGCGTCCTCGTCCACCGCATCGACCGTGCAGACCTTGCAGTACGGTTCTGTGCCTGCCGCCGCCATTTTCCGGATTGCTTCCTGTATCGTCATTCTGCCACTCTCGCCCCGAGGGTGATTTCCTGTCGGAAACCGCTCGGGGAGTATTTTATTACGTTTTTCTGTACTTGATAGACGCCTTTGCGCTCGCCGTCGATCTTGATACCCACGTTGTCGAGCTTATCGACCAGCTCCGCGCCAAACGTCGTAAACGACCCTACGAGACCGTCACGTTTCAGCCGTTCGAGTTCCTGTTTCGCCCATGCCTTTAACTCCGCCTCCTGCTTGTTGTAGGTGTGCAGCGTCCGGGTTTCCCCGTCCGTGTCGCCCACCTCGACCCGGATTTTCTTGTTGTTCGGCATAAGCGAAACCGCCTTGACCTTGATTTTCACGTCGGCGGCATTCTGTACTTTGAGCTGCGTGTCGTCGATAAGGTTCAGACCCGTCGCAAAGACCTGTTTAGGACTCTTGCCCCGTTCGAACAGCACACCCGAGTACAACACAGGTTCGTCGTCCTCGATGCGGATAAACGACCGCACCCCAGCGTGATCTTTCAACTGTCCCAAAAGTGCGCTCAACGTGTCAGCCGTAACGCGGTACTGCCCGATCGACTGCTCCCCGAAAACCTTGTACCCGATGCCGAGTTTTTGATCTTTGAGGATTTGCCCGATCGTGGCGTCCTTGTACGTGAGCTTCTTCGCCTCTCGCTGTTTGAGACGGAACATGTAATCCTCGCAGGTGATCGTCGTCGGGGTTTTCAGCCCGAGAGTCGTTATGAAACCTCGGAAAGCGAATTGCAGGTCGCCGTCGTACCCCAGCCATACCGTCACCTCATCGCCGCGCTTGATCGGAAGCGTACTTTCACCCTGCCATTTCACTTTTTTAGGCAACTGCAAAACGCACGTGTCCGTGAGCGTCTCGATGTCGCGGGTGATCTCCACCGAAGCGACCTTATCGAAAACCCACGTTTTCGCGCTTCTGATCTCTATTTTTGCCGTTAGCCTAAACATTATTTAACCGCTTTTCAAATGCCGTTTAATATTCGGTACTCTTGATTACATAATCCTCGTCCGAGAGTGCCCGCACCTCGATCGTCTGACGATTCGACGCCGTTTCCTGTTTGAGTGAAAACCGCGTGACGACCATACGCCCGATGCCGAAGATCGATAGGAACACGCTCGTCACATCGACCGCCTTGTTTTCGTCCAAGAACTCCCGTATCTTGCGGATGCCCTCCTTCGGGTATTCGTCCACGATCTGCCCGTTGGAATCCACTGCGACAATACCGACACTTATGCTGATGTCATAGTCGCCGTTGCAGATGTACTCCTTGATCGTACCGTTCAGACCGACGAGCGTCGTGCGGACGATGTGTTTCTCCTGCGTGACGGTGACGACCGCATCATTCACGACCAGCGTTTCGCCGTTTTCCTTGCACAAGGTCAGCTCCGTGAGCACGTAACGGCTCTCCCAAAACGTCCGGTCGGTGATCGGCGTTGCGACCTCTGCCCCCTCGATTGTTCCGTCGTGTCCTTTCCACGAGGGAACCTCCTTGTTTACCTGCGAGGGGACAAGGTGCGCAAGGGCAACACGAGCGCGACGGGCGACACCCGCCGCCACGAACTCAAAACTTATAGGGGACAATCCGCTCATTACATTGCATAGTTTACGTCGTTCACCGCCCCGGTCAGAGCCTCCGCGACCATTTCCTTTACCTTGCCGATGTCCTCGTGCATGTTGGTCGTGTGTATCTCGAACTTGTCGATCACCTTCTCGATCGTGACGTTGATGTTTTTGATTTTATCCGCCTTGTCCGGACTGCCGCCGATGCCCGCCAATCCTGTCGAAATAGCCCCACCGCCCGAATCCGGAGCGACGACGACTGGATCGTCCGTGTCGCCCGCCTCCGCTTTCTTCTTGGCTTCCTGCTCCGCCTTGCTGCGTGCCATTTCACCCTCGTAAGCGTCATTGAATGCCTTGCCGACGCTGCTGCCGAACTCCGAGAACCCGCCTTTCAGCCGATTGATCGCCTCCTTGATCCCTTTACCGTCGAGCGAAAACGCCGCTTTGATAAGGTCGCCGATAGACCCGAACACGTTTTTTGCCAAATTCCAAATACCCTTGAACGTGGCGACAAACGCGGCACCGAGACCTTTAAGCACGGCACGGAACTTTGCCGAGGTATTCCAAAAATAGACGCCCAATGCGATAAGTCCCGCGATTGCGGCGGCAATCCAGCCGATGATCGGGATGTTCATAATAGCGATACCCACAGCCCGGCACGCCGATACCGCCGCGACCTTGAACGTGGCAAAAGCTCCCGAAGCGATGCCCGCGAACGTCGCCGACGCCGTGCCGCCCGTGACAAGGGAGAGCACCCACGCCCCGAGAGCCTTTATACCCGAGAGCAGCCCCACCGTTGCAAAACGAACGACGGCGGCGGTCGCCCGGGTGATGTTCCCGAGGAATCCGATAGATACCATTTGCCCGGTACGGAGTTCGGCGTTCATGAAAAGCAACTGGTAACGCGCTGCCGTCACCACACGCGAAAGAGACGAGAACACACCCGCGAAATTGATACTCTTTACCAGCGTCATAGCCTTGCCGACGCCCATAATAAGCGGCATAAGCTGCGAGAGCGGAACGAGCGAACCCGCGACCGTTTCGACCCAAATGCCGAAATCTCCCGTCGCGTTGAATATCGAAATGCGGAAATCATCGAACCGGGCTTGTATCCGGGCTTTCTTCTCGTTGTACGATTCCATGATGATCCCCGCCTGCTCGAATGCCGTATTCGTTCCGGAAATGACGTCCGTGTAACGATTCACCTCGTCGATGCCCTGCACCAGAGCCATTGCCGCGTTGCTGTTCTCACGCCCGAACAGTTTCGTAAACAAAGCCGTATCGTCGAGCACGGTTTTGAGGGGCTGCAACCGCTCCGTGAGGGTTTTCGACTTGTCCGTGAGTGCGTTTATATCCACACCCGCCGCCGTGAGCTCCTCCTGCACGTCTTTCGGCAGAAAGCGCCCGGTGGCGAGTATCGACATGACGTTTCGCAGGGCGACACCGCCCTCGGCTCCCTTTTTGCCCGCTTTGTCGAGTACCTGTATCGCGGCATTCGTCTCCTCGAACGATACGCCCGCCGCCTTTGCAGCCATACCGCATTGCTCGAGCGCGACTTTGATCGTCGGCAGCTCGGCGGAACCCGCCTGTCCCGCCGCCGCCATGACGTTCATCATCTGCGCCATTTTGCGGCTCGCCTCCATAGGATCGGCAAGCGATACCCCGTACTGGTTCATCGCCGTTGTGAGCACCTCGGCGGCAGCTTTCGCGTCTCCGCCCATCGTCTTGCTCAATACGGCGATATTGTCCCCCATAGCTTTGAGGGCGTCCGGAGTTTTGGCAAGTTCCGGGGAGAGCTGCGAGAGCAGCAGTTTGTACGATTCGACGCTCTGCGCTGCCGAACCGCCGAACGTCTTTGCCGCATCACGCGCGTAGCGCTCGATCGTTTTGAGGCTTTCGCCCGTCTCGCCCGAAATTGCCGACAGGTCGGCGAGCGAAGCGTTGAGCGCGGCACCCGGGGCGAGCGTTTCGTCCACCGTGCGCGAGAACCCCTCGACAAACTGCGATAGCTGGTTGAACGCGACAACCTTGCCAGCAAACGAGTCCCATATCCCGGTAGCCTGCTTTACGGTATTGTTCAATGCGGTAACATCCCCCGTAATCTGCTGCGCAGCGGTGGAGGCGTTTCCGGTGATGTTGAACGAATAGTTAAAAGCGTAGTCACTCATTCTCTGGAGTCTCGAATAATTTTGCTAAAATCTTGGCAAGGTTGGTCAGTCGCCTCCCCTCGATCCATACAGCCTCGGAGAAACGCTGCGCCCACTCCTCCTCGGAGAGTTGGCGCGGGTCTATGTGGAAATTCGCCCGGATCAAGGCGCACCCTTTGGCGATGTACTGCTCCCCGTCGTTATCGCTCAGTTGGTACGCCTCTACACGTTTTTTAAGGTACCCACAACACGGTCGAACATCGCCCCGAGCTGTTTAATAGCCGCCATGCGTACCAGCGTGTCGGTTTTCATTACCGGATCACCGCCGAGCCAGCAGTTCTCGAACATGACCGAGGTACTTTTCACCTCGTCCTTTTTGGTCAGTTGGTTTACCGCCGACATGGTTTCCATGCTCGGGCGGCGGAAATAACCGACAAACAGGTCGCCGTCATCCTCGACCTCGATCATGTGTACCTTGCGGTGTTCGCCTTTCCACACCTTGACCTGCTCGTCCGACACACCGCCGTTGCAGATGTTGAGCGTCTTTACAGTCTCTCCGGTGTCCTTGTCCTTGTAGGTTCTCACCCCGTCCTTGTCCGTGAACACGAGCGTGCGGACTACTTCGCCTTTGGCGTCCTTGATCTCCTCGGTGTTGTTGTTCTTGTTCATAAATTACTCGATAAAAAGGGGCAGGCAGTCACGCCCGCCCCGGTTAAACTTGCTGTTACTTGTTGTGCCACTTGATATGCGAGGGCACCAGCTCGAGATCGACGAGCTGCCGCGTGTCCCCCTCTTTCCAGTTGCGGGCGTTCTTCTTGAAACGGCAGTTCATAATCTTGTCGGTTACGATCTGCCCGTCCTCGGGGATGTACGCCACAACGATAGGGAACGGTGCGAGGTCTTGCAACCGCCCGGTCGGGCTTTTCGCCTGCCAGCCGATCACCTCGCCCATTGCGACGGTGATCTTGGCGCTCGGGGTTACTCTGCCTTTGGAGTACGAGACCGGGAAACGCCCCGCCCCGTAGTGGTTCTCGACAACTTGGTCGTCGCCGTACTCGATCGCCGTAATTCCGACGACAGGCACGCCCCCGACGGTCGCCGTGATGTCGCCCCACGAGTATTCGATACCGTTGATAAGAGGGATTAAATCCGTTGCTTCTGCCATTCAGCCGATTGGTTTATGCTTTTTTTGCAAAGCCGATTTTACATCTGATCCTGCGCAATACCCCGACGCCTACCTGCTTGATGACGAACTCCAGCTCGGAGGTCGATAACACGTCTTGATCGGGGTCGATTTCTACCAACATGCCGCTCAACTCGCCCGCTTTCTGCATGTCCTCGAGCGGCTTGTTCGCAAGCTCGGTGAGGTATTCCACCTCGTAGGAGGCGAGTTGCCCGGTCTCCGCGTTCACGTAGAGCTCGCCGCCGAGTTTCGGGAGCAGGGCTTTACGGATGCCGCGAACCGCCTTGTCCATAGTACGGACGTTCTCGATATAGGCGTAATCGCTCACCGCATCGTCCATTGTGTGCGAATCGTTGAAATACGAATCGGCAAAGCCGTCGTAAGTCACGAAAAACAGGTAACGCGAGACGTCGAGGTTCTCAACGATCGCCGTGTCGAGGTCGCGCAGCAGCGTTCCGTCGCCGAACGCAGGCAGGTCGATACCCGTCGGGAATTTCTCGACCGAGGCGATCGACTGGTGTACCGCCGCTTTGGAGGTGATGCCCAGCCACACGCCGAGCCCGGAAACCGAGGCTTTCCCCGTGTTGCCCTTGTCGGCGTACAACTGCGCCCCGACACCCTTGCCTGCCTGTCCGATGATGACCGAGACATTGCATTTCCCGGCTCCCGCAAGGCTCGACGGTAGCGACGTGACGGAGGCGACTTTCGGAGCGTAACCGATTGAGAGCGGACGGTCGTATTCCTGCAAATAGGTGGCGATGCCCTGCAACGCCGTGAGGTCGCCCGCATCGAGCTCCTTGTGCCCGCACCACACCGCAACCTGCCGCAGAGAGCCGCCCGCGTAGTTTTGCAGGCTCTTGACCTCCGAAAAGGTGTAGGTGCCGCCCGTAGGCTTGGCGAAAAGACCGACATACAGGCTGATGCCCGGGTTGAGACGGTAAATTTCGCTCAAATGGTAGTGCAGCATCCGGATTTCCCACGCCGCGCCCTCGTCGCTGGTGATGCCGAGTTTCTCGGCGGTCTCGATCGAGGAGCACGCCTGTATGCGGTTCTCCTCCGAGAACCCCTCCGGCAGAGCCGTCACGTAGGCGAGGAACCCGCTGACGTGATCCTGTCCCGCCGCCGTCTTGGGGATGTTGCCGTTGGTGCGTTCAAATTTGATACTCTGCATTCGGCTATCTCTTTACGGGCGTTACCGCCTTGTTGTTGAGCGTGCGGGCATGGTTGTCCGCGTCGTTTTTCTCGTAGAACCCGCGACCGTCTGCCGTCATGTACACGACCGACATATCGGGGTTGCTTTTGAGCAGGGCTTTGCCGACCTTCTGCACGGCGTCCGAAACTTTCGGCTCCGATTTTTTGGTCGGGGTTTTCGCTGCGGGTTCTGCATTGTCGGCAGCACCGCCCGGGGTCGGCTGCTTGCCTCCCGCCTGCGGCTGATCCGTCATGCCCTCCCCGGTGTTGTCCTGCGGGGGTTCCTGTCCGGTCGGAACAGGTGCCCCGGTCTTGTTTTGCGGGTTCTCCGCCTTATCTTCTTTTTTTGCCATAGTCAAATGGTGTTTGAATGGTTTATAAATGCCGTTTAAGTTTCCACACCAGCCACACGACCCCCGCAGCGACGGCAATCCCCCCGAGGGTGCAGAGCAGACGTTGCAGGGGATTCAACCCCCGCCGTTCGTGGGTTTCGGTGTCCGTGTCGGTATGCGTACTCTCCCCGCTGGTTGTCTGTAATTCCGTTTTGGCAGCTTCGCGGCTGCTTGATTCGCCGGATAGTTCCCTGTGTTCGTCGATCGTCTGCCCGGTGGTCTGCGTCTGCCGCCCCGCATCCGTCTTGCGCCGCGTTTGGGTGGTTTCCCGTTTGAGCGGCGGCGTCCCCGTGACGGGATCGGTCGGTTTGTCCGTGTCGTACTCCCGCACGGTGGTCGTTACCTCCTCGTTGCTCGTCAGCTCGGTTGTCGTTTCGGTATCGGTCTGTTCGTGCCGATCGCCGACCGCTTCCAAACTTTCGGTGTTGCTCGTTTCTGTTTCCTCCCCGTAATCGGCAGCATGTTCGAGGTTACTTGTCGTCGTGCTCCGGATCGTCGCATTCTTTGTGCTTGCGCAACTCGTGAGAAACAGGGCAGTCAGCAGCGTGAGGGCAAAGAGAAATTTTGCCGACGGCTTTTTCCAGTCTTGAAACATTCGTATTCAGTCGTTTTACCTGCACCTCCAAAGGGTGCACGATGTTCTGCATGATAATCTCGTTTCCGACACGCACGTTCTCCAGTTCCTTGCGGTTGGCATCCGCACGGGCAGCGGCAACCTCGGCGCGCAGCCTTGCGATTTCGGTATTGTATTTCTGCCGCGTGAGTTTCGAGGCAAGCCACGAGGTGACAGGTGCCGCAGTAATGCCGATAATCGCTAACAACAACTCCGTACTCATTGCACAATACCGATAGATTTCAACCACGCGGGAACGTCGAACGAGGGGCACGCCTTATGCACGCCCGGCAGGTCGCGGTGCCCGACGATCTTCACCCGGGGATGCCGGGCGTGGAACGCCAGCACGTACCGCTTCAAGGCTTCGAGCTGCTGCGGGGTGCGCGTGTCCGCCGGGGTGAGTGCCTTGTTGTTCTCACAACCGCCAGCATACACGATATGCCGCGACACGCCGTTATATCCGGCGGCTCCGTTCGTGATCTCCCAATCATCAACCCACGCATCCTCGTTGTTAGCGACAAGCCGCTCGACACTACCGTCCAAATGAAAAAGGTCGGTATATCCCACTTGCCGCCACCCTCTGCCTCGCGGTTGGGGAGCCGTGTGCCACGCCCGGATTTCGTCGGCTGTTACCTCGCGTCCTCGGGGTGTGGCGGTGCAATGGATAACCAAGTATTTAAGCTCCTTTTTCATTTGTCGGGTAGTTTTGGGATTACTTGTTGTCGCCCGCGCTGGCGGTCACCTTGGCACTCACGATCGCGCCCATAGCCTCGTTTTTGAGGGGCAGGCAGATCGAGTAAGTGCGGAAACTGATAAGGTTTTCCTGCGTGGTCGGGTTGTTCTTCGCCTCCGATGCGTAGGTCTTGACGCTGCCGTTGGCTTTCATCATGCGCGTAGGCGAGAAAGCGATCGACGCCTGCATGTCCGTATCCGCCGGAACAGAACCGTATGCGACCTTTTTCAGCGTGGTAGCGTTGTAGTACGGGCAGTCGTCATACTCGTAGATTTCAAAGCCCAGCACCTTGTTGATCTTTCCGCTCTCGGCGTTATAATACTGGTTGTAGAACTTCTGGTCGTTTTCGAGCAGGTCGGCGACATGGTCGCTGCACAACACGAGGCAACGCCCCGCCTTGGGCACCTTGTTCTTGTCGAACAGCTTTTTGAGGCGCACGATGTCCTTGCGCGTCATAATCTTGCGACCCTCGGACGCCTCGCCGCTCGTGAGGATCACGGGAGTTGCCGTGCTGTTTTCGTTCGGGGCGATCGCGTGAATGGCTCGGGAGTATTTCTTCTCCGAAATAGCCTCCTTGTGGCGTTCGATAACCGTCGCCTTTTTGTCGTAAGAGAGCGAATACAGCTCGTCGTCGGTGATGCGCGTCGGCTTGGTCTGATACTTGTCGAGCGTCACAGCCTTGTCGCCGTCCTCCAGTTCCTCGATCTCCAGCGGGTACGAGGTATTGTTCACCAGTACGGTAGGATCGCCGCCGATATTCACGAAATGGATCACGTCTTTTTCGACATACTGGTCGAACGAGCGGATTTTGCTGTACCAGCCCAGCCCCTCGGGATCGGTGCGGAACGCTTTAATCATAAAGCCCGTCCACGCCTCGGTGTAAAGTCCGGCGCAGGCAGCCCCCGAGGGCATGAAACCGCCGCACAGCCCGGACAGGAAAGAGACGCCGTTCACCGCCAGCACACCGTACACGGGCTGAACCCCGAGCGCGGAGGCTCCGACAGCTCCGGCGGCGCAATTCACGGAAATCGCGCAGATAAAGCCCATAAGGGCAAAAAGAAACTTTTTCATTCTGTTAGAAAGGTTTTGAGTGTTACTTGTCGATCTTGGGGACATAGCCGAACTCGGCTTTGAAAAGTTGCATGAACTTCTCCGGGTTCTCTTTTTCGAGCTTACGGAGCTGCTCGTCGGACATTTCCGAGTATGCCAGCTCGACGCTCGCGCTCGAAGCCGCTCCGCCCGCCGGGTTGATAAGCTGTGTCGGCTTCTGTACCGGGGTCAGCATGGCGATAGTCGATTGCAGGACGTCGAAACCTGCCTTTTTACCCAGCGTGATAAGGTGGTCGCGCTTGTCGGCGGTCGTCTTTCTTGCCTCGATAGCAGCATCGACCGCCGCCTCGATGCGGGAGAGTTCGAGCGTCTCGATACGGGCGACGTCGCCCTGCAACTTGGTGATCGCGTTTACCGCGTCGTCCTCGGTAGCCGTTGCGGGCAACCCGAGGGTCAGTAGGATTTTGTTCATCGAAAAAAGGGTTTGATTGTTACCGTTGTTCTCTTCCGGGGCAGGCTCCGCCGCCGGGGAGTGTGCGTTTTTGAGGAGCGGGACGATCTCGCTGTCCGCGCCCGATGCCAGCCGCAGGATTTTACCGCTCGGCTCGTATAATTGCAGGGCGTCGTCGTTGGAACCGATGTCCGCAATGGAGACCTCGACGAGCTTCGAGCGCACGACCGTTGCACGGGATTGTCCCGGCAACAGGTACTCGGTCGCCGTGCTCAACTCGACGGGCTCCAGCCCCGCCGAACACATGCGGATAAAATCCTCCTCCCACTTGCGGGCGATCTCCGCCGCAAACGGGTCTTTCATGTCGAACACGGGGGTACCCCGCAACTCGTCGCCCTCGACGCGGATATTCTCGACGCGCCCGATCGGAGTGCTCTTGCCGTCGAAACCGCGCGTGTGCATGTAGAGGAGTACCGGGTTGCGCTTGTACTGCGTGAGGTCGATTCCCGGGGTAAGGACACGGGTGCCGTAGCTGTTAAGTCCGCTCGTGTTGATGATAAAGTCTTTTGCCATTCGTCAAAAAATAGGGGACGGCATTTTTCTTTTAAGGGCTCCACCGTCCCCGTCGGTCATACTTCTAAAAAGGGTTTTTGTAGCGGGAGGCGGACTCGAACCGCCGACCTCGAGGGAATGAACCTCGCGAGCTGCCAACTGCTCTATCCCGCGATATTGTTGCGGAGGCAGGAATCGAACCTGCGACCTTGAGGGAATGAACCTCACGAGCTGCCAACTGCTCTACTCCGCGATGTTGAACGATGCAAATTTGCGGGGTTTGCAACGCCCTAACAAAAAGAGTGTAAATAGTTTGCAACCTTTTTTATTTTCACGGGGCAGTCACCGAATTTTGCATCGTGGAAAACTCCCGTTCGGGAGCACGAACCAATTAAACCGCATCTTATGAATGGCAAATAAGGTCTCCGAGGAGAAAAAGGAATTTGCCCGCGTGCTCTACATGTCGGGCGAACAGCAGAACATCATCGCCGAGAAAGTCGGCGTTTCAAAACAGACCATAAACAGGTGGGTGGCAGAGGAAGCGTGGGACAAACGCAGAGCTGCCCAAAGCGTCACACGCCCCGAAATCGTAAACAACCTGCTGCGGGCAATAAGCAACGAGGTTGAAAAGCTCAACGAAGAACGGGATGCCGAGAAAGTAGCCGGAGCCTGTGATAAACTTTCCAAACTGGCGGCGACAATAGAGAAGCTCGACAAAAAGGCGAGCGTCGTCGATGCGATCGAGGTGTTCATCGGTTTCGGCAAGTGGCTACAACACAGGGCGACCAATGACGAGGAACTCACCCCCGAACTGATAAAGGCGATCAATCGGTTTCAAGACCTGTATGTCTCGGAACTTTTAAGCACGAAAGGGCAATAATGTCAGTCGCAGGAGTAAATGACGCCACCAAACGGTGGAAAGAGTGGTGCGACAACGTACAGGCGCAGACCACCGTAAACCGGGCTGAAAGCGAGGCGGACAAGCAGGCACGCATCAAACGGGCACGGGCGGATTATGCCTTTTTCGTGAATTACTATTTCCCGCACTACACCGACGACCCGGCAACAGGAAAACATACCGAGAGCGCGCCGTTCCACATCGAAGCGGCGAATAAAATACGCAAGAACCGCAACCTCAAAGCTGCGTTCAAATGGGCGCGAGGACACGCCAAGAGTACCCACATGGATATAATGATCCCCATGTGGTTGAAGTGCCAAAAGGTGCGGGATATAAACGTAATGGTGCTCGTCGGCAAGTCGCAGGAGAACGCAAATACCCTGCTGGCGGACTTGCAGGCGGAGTTGCAGTATAACCAACGCTATATAAACGATTTCGGCGTTCAGTACAATTCCGGAAGCTGGGAAGAGGGCGAATTTGTTACCGCCGACGGGTGCGCATTTTTCGCCCGGGGACGCGGGCAGTCGCCCCGAGGCTTGCGGTACCGGAACCACCGCCCTGACTACATCGTGATCGACGACCTCGACGACGACGAATTATGCGGCAACGAAACCCGGGTAAACAAACTTACCGACTGGGTAAAAGAGGCGTTGTTCGGTGCCCTCGACGGCGGGCGCGGGCGGTTTATCATGGTCGGCAACCTTATAAGCAAGTGCAGCGTGCTCGCCAATATCTGCGCAACCGACGGCGTGCTGGTCTCGCAGGTGAACGCGATCGACAAGCAGGGGCGCGTGGCGTGGGCGTCGAAATGGTCGATCGACGAGCTCCGCGACATGGAGCGTTTCATGGGGTACCGCTCTTTCCAAAAGGAAATGATGAACAACCCGATTACCGAGGGCGCGGTGTTCAAACACACGTGGATCAAGTGGAAGAAGCTGCCGAAGCTCTGCAAGTACGATTACCTCGTGGCGTATTGCGACCCCTCGTTCAAAGGCACCAGCAAAAACGACTACAAGGCAATCAAGCTGTGGGGAAAGATCGGGACGGAACTGCACCAAATCGAGGCGTTCGTGCGGCAATGCTCGGTCGCCGAAATGGTGCGCTGGTGGTACGACCTGCACGAGCGGATGATCGTCGCCGGGGTGATATGCTATTACTACATCGAGGCGAATTTCCTGCAAGACATCATCCTCGACGAATTTACCCGAGAGGGGAATTTACGCGGGTACCAGCTACCCATACGGGCGGACAAACGCAAGAAGCCGGACAAGTTCCAGCGCATCGAGGGAATCTCCCCGCTGTGGGAGCGCGGGTTCGTGTTCTACAACGCCGACAGGCAGAACGACCCCGACACGCTCGCGGGACTGGAACAGACCCTCGCGTTTGAAAAAGGAACCAGCAGCCACGACGACGCGCCCGACGCCGACGAGGGGGCGATCTACATCCTGCAACAGCAAACAAGAATAAAAACTTTCGCCCCCAAGTTCGGGCGGCGACCAACCTCTAAAAACTCATGGTAAAGATTTTCAGAAAGTGCGTAAAGGCATACAAGAGCTATGTGCTTTACATCCGATGCAAGCGGGCAATCAAACGAGCCGACCGAAACGCCGTAGTGACGGGCAAAAAGTGGCTCGTGCTCATGTACGGCGGCAAACCCCTCGTCGTGAGCAAACAGCACCTCAAAGCCAAGATTAAGGAGGGCGCGTTCTGCAAGGGTTTCACGCCCGAAAAGGCGGAATCGCTCGCAATCTACAAAACCCGGTAACAATGTTTCTCACCGAGGACGATTACAGGGTGGTATGCGACGAAGACGAACTCGACATACTCACCCGCAGCGAACCCGAGACCCGGCAGAAAGCCGAGCGGGTCGCTATGGAGGAGGTCGCAAGCTACCTCCGTCCGCGCTATGATACTGAAAAAGCGTTTGCCGCCGAGGGAGACCAGCGCAACGCGATGCTCGTGCAGGTGACGGTAAATATCGCCCTGTACTATCTCGTGCACTGGCTCCCGCAGAACTTGGCTCTCGACGGACGGCAGGAGCTTTACGACAACGCGATCGCATGGCTTACCCGCGTGAGCAAAGGCGGTTCAATGCCGAATCTACCGACGTACACCGGAGAGGACGGGGAAACCGATACCTCGAACCCGATACGTTACGGCGGCATGTCCGCCAGCAAATACGATTATTAAACAGCGGTTAAACGCCGCTTAAATTGTGATTTTATGCTGAATGCGTTTTTTTGATAATTTCCTTTCAATGATGCCCGGAACCTCGGCTCGGCACAGGCGCGACGTGCTCAATCTCGCCGCGCAGGTAAAGAAGAAAAGGGACGTCCTTATCGAACTGAACCAGCAGACCGAGAGCCTCACCAAAAAGGACATCGCCACGTGGCGGCAGGCATGGCAGGCGGCGATCAATTACGAGCAGCCGAACCGCTGCGCCCTGCTCGACGTGTACAACGACGCGCTGGTCGATCTGCACCTCTCCGGCTGTATCGCCCAGCGCAAGGGAAAGACCCTGCAAAAACCGTTCGTCCTCACCGGGAAGAACGGCAAGGAGGACGACAAAGCCCGCCTTATGTTCGAGCGCGAGTGGTTCAACGATTTCCTCGACCTCGCACTCGATAGTCCTTATTTCGGGCATTCGTTGATCCAGTTCGGAGACATCACCAACGAGAACGGCGTAATGTCCTTTACGGGCGTCGAACTGGTGCCCCGCAAGCACGTCGTACCCGAATACGGCGTTATTACCCGGGAGGCGGGCGACGACTGGAAAAACGGCATATCGTACCGCGAGGGCGACATCGCCGTGTGGTGCATCGAGGTCGGGAAAGCTCGAGACCTCGGCGTGCTGCTTAAATGCGCCCCGCAGTCGCTCTCCAAGAAAAACATGCTCGCCTACTGGGACACGTTCGGCGAGGTGTTCGGCATGCCGATCCGTATCGGCAAAACCATGTCACAGGACACGAAAGACATCGCGCGGATCGAAACCATGCTCGCCGAAATGGGTGCCGCATCGTGGGGGTTGTTCCCGGAGGGCACCGAGATCGAAATCAAGGAGACCAGCCGGGGCGACGCATACAACGTGTACGACAAACGGATCGACCGATGCAACTCCGAAATTTCCAAAGGCATACTCGGGCAGACTATGACGATCGACAACGGCAGCTCTTTGTCGCAGTCGGAAACGCACCTCGAGGTGTTCGAGAACATCTGCCGTGCGGACGCCACGATGATAAAGTACCTCGTGAACGACCGACTTATCCCGCTGATGATCCGGCACGGGTTCCCGCTCGCGGGGGTGACGTTCGACTGGAACGAGGCGACGAGCTACACCCCGGCAGAGCAGCGCGAGATCGAACGCCTGCTCCTGCAGGAGTACGACATCGACCCGAATTATTTTGCCGACAAGTACAAAATCCCGATCACCGGGGTTAAGAAAACCAGCGCAAACAGTTTTTTCGAGTAGGGGCTGACGCCAGCAAAGGCAAGGACGCCAGCCCCCGGGAGGTGCCGACAAAGAATTTCCGGGCGTTTTACCGGGGTCTTGACGATGCGGTCGAGGGTTTATACCGCGACGAGCTTTTAACGCTTGCAGACGACGAAAAAACGCCCGATTTCGGGTTTGACAGCCGCGTATTTGAACGTGCCGCAGAATGGGTGCGCGAAAGGGGCGGTTTTACCCCCTCCATGTTGCAGGAACAGCCAGCCCGCGACGTGATCGACGAGACGTTTCGCATCCTTGGAGGTGCCGTGTCGTCGTCAATAGGCGAGGAAATGCCCGCAGAACTTACCGGGCTGCTGGAAAACAACGCCTTTATTTTCTCCGGACTGAAAACATACCACTCGTTGAACGAGGTCGGCTTGTCACTGATCGGGGACGACGGAGGGATAAAACCGTTCGAGAAATTCCACGAGGACGTCGCAAAAATCGACGCCAAGTATAACCGCAACTATCTGTATGCGGAATACAATCACGCGGTAACGTCGTCCCAAATGGCGGCGAAATGGCACGATTTCCAGCAGGACGGCGATCGGTACAATTTGCAGTACCGGACGGCGAACGACGAGCGGGTGCGGGAGGAACACCAGCGGCTGCACAACATCACCCTGCCCGTGAGCGATCCGTTTTGGGAGCAGTTCATGCCGCCCAACGGCTGGAACTGCCGTTGCGTCGTCGTACAGGTACGCAAAGGCAGGTACCCCGAGAGCGACAGCCAGCAGGCGGTCGGGATCGGCGAGGAGATCACCGAGGAACCCAAAAAGCGGATTTTCCGGTTCAATCCCGGAAAGGAGTTAAAAGTGTTCCCGGACAAACACCCGTATAACAAGGCTCCCGAAGCAGCAAAAAAGATCGTCGCAAAACTCGCCGAGGAGATAAAGACCCCCGAACAGGCGGTGCGATTCATACAGGAACAAGAGGATCGCCGGGCATGGTTCGAGCGCGGATTTAAGACTTTGGAAGTAACGAGACGAAAAGGCGTAAACGGTTCTACCGATATGAACGGAAATATCGACATGACCCGCGAGCGGCTCGATCGGGTATTGTCGGGGCTTACCAAGCTGCGGCAGGGCGGCGAGGTTTCGTTCGAGGAAGCGGACGCACTGGCGACCTTTTGGCACGAGATCACACACAACCGCAACAAACCCGGCAACGAATACCTTACTACGTTGGCGAGGCGGTATATGGAGCTGGCGAATGAATTTGTAGCGAGAAAGACGCTGCCTGAATTTTACGAATCGTTCGGAGGAAAGATGCAGCATCCCGAGTTTATGGACGACCGACAATCGACCGGATATAATACGTGGGTACGCAATTATTGTTCGCTGATCCGAAAGACCGGAGCAGACCCCGACAAGGTGCTGGATGCGGTGCGTGAGCACTTGTTCAACGAGCACTATTCACAACAAGCTGCCGGATTGGTAAAGGCGATCAAGGACAGCGGGGCGACCAAAGCGGACGGAACGCCGTTAAAGGTAACGGAAATAAAGACGCTGGTAAAGGGGTGTTTGCTATACGGGGAGAGAATGTTCGACGAATACGTGAATATATCACTCGCAGAACATTGATTTTAATTCACCGTCAAACTCTTTTTGAATGGCTTTCGACAACTTTTTATCGGTAGTGAGGTCGGCAAACTCTAAAAACGTACTTGCCCGGTTCTCCTCCGTGATATGGGACAAAAAGAACTCTTTATCGCCGATGATCTCGCCGATAATAGCCTCGTCGTCCGTAAAGTCGAGGAATGTCCGTTCCCGGAGTTTAAGATTGTCGTAATCCAACATAGTACGCATTTTTGCAAAAGTAGCATATTTTCAATTACCAACCAAAGAAAAATGCCAAAACCTGACGAACTGATCCGAAATATACTCTCCGACATGAAAGTCGAACTTACCGAAATGTTCGACCGGAATTTCGAGCGCAAAGGTTTTTTCGGCTCCAAATGGAAGCCCCGGAAGAACAAAAAGGCGAAAGGGTCGCTCCTGCATGTAACGGGAAAAATGCGCCGTTCGATCCGGGCGTCCGTTCGTGGGAAAGGGGTGCATTATTCCTCCCCGCTGCCGTACACCGCACTCCACAACGAGGGCGGAAAGTTCGCACAGAACGTCCGTACCCATACCCGGACAAACAGGCGCACGGGCAAGACCTATACCGTGCGGTCGCACACCCGGCAGATAACGATGCCGAAACGCCAGTTTATCGGCGACCACAAGGAGGTGCGGCAGGCGATCAAACAGATCGTCCACGAGAATATAACCGAGTTTTTCGATAACCTCGCAAAAGAGTTGAGAAAATGAGAAAGGCAATCTACAAAGCCGTTGCCGACAGGCTGAAAAATCAAAAGGTCGGTGTCAAGTTCGTAAGCCTGTGGAACCGGAACACCGAGCAACTTTCCAAACAAAAGGCGTTCCGGCTTCCTGCCGTGTTCGTCGAGTTCGAGCCGATCGAGTGGTCGCAGCTCTCACGGGGCGCACGATCGGCAGACATTCGGGTACGGCTCCATGTCGTAACCGAAACGCTGGCGTCTCCCGAGGAGGGCGGGAAATACCAAGACCGGGCACTCGAACACCTCGACCTTATCGAGCGGATCGACGCGGAGGTGCAAGGTCTCTCCGGTGAGGGGTTCAACTGCTTTATGCTGGTCGAATCCGTGACGGATCACGATCACGAGCGCGTACAGCATGACGAGGAGTGCTTCGTGACACACGCGACCGACACCTCGGCGGTCAAGCCCCAAGCGGTCGCCGTCGGCGTCACACTGGTAAGAGGATAAAACAAGCCCCGGCAACCTTTCTCGGTTCCGGGGCTTGCGTCCTTATTTGTCGGGGATTTCGTCGTAGCGTTCTTGCAGTTCTTCGTCCAGTCGTTTGTCTGTTTCACGAAGCCGGGAAAACAAATCGGCAAAGTCGCTGAAACCGCCCACCGGATCGCCTCGCATGGCATTACGGATATACTGCTCGTAGGCGTCGGTAATTATTTCGCGCTGCTTTTTATTCATCCCGTGTTTGTTTTTGGATATTTTCGAGATACTCGACACCGCAGCGGGTGACTATGGCACCGAAATACGGGTGCGGGTCAATCGCTTTATAAACACCCATAGGATGCCCGATTTCGATCAATTCCGGGGCGATAACCTCGATTTCGCGGAGTAGTTTTGCGGTATGGCAACTGAATACGTCCGCGCCTCCGACAACCTCCTGCAAGGCGGCGATCTGCTCATTGTTCAGTTTGGTTCTTTCGTTCATAAATCAAATAAAGTAAGTTGTTTGTTTTCGGGTTCTTTCGGTAACGGCTCGTTTATGTAGTTCAAGAAAGTGCGGTAACAAATACCGTATTTCGGCTCGATGAATTTTCGCCATACAGCCCGGTAGCACTTGGACTGATTGCCAGCCTCGTAGTGCTCCCTCGTTATCGCGCAAACCTCCCGGATGCGTTTTAACGTGCTTTTATAACGAACTCCCTTTGCCATGTGCCGAAAACTTACTATTTTTGCAAAAGCGTCCCCACGCTTCGCTCGTTAGTCGGTTCCCGGTTGGCGGGCTTCTTTTTTATACCCCGGACTTGCCGGGGTAAGGTTCGATCGTGATCTCGATGTTCAGCGTCTTTTTTACCCGTCCGCTGCCTCGGCAAACGGGACATTCATACGGCTGCGGATCATCCTCTCTCCCGTATGGGTGAAACTCCGGTACCGTGTAAGCTATCCCGGTGCCCTTGCAGTTGCGGCACACCTCGATACTCTCTTTTTCATAATTGCGCACTTTCTCTGACATTCAGCCTTATTCCTCTTTTTTAGGTTCAACAAAAAACGTTTCGTCCTGCTCGACCTTGATGCCGACTTTCTGCATCAACTCGGGCATGTCCTCGTTCTCACGATCGGCGAGGAGCTTGTCTTTGGCGACCTCCTCGCTGGTGCGGACATACGCCGGGTTGAACTCTTTGAGCAGCTCCAGCACCGCCGCCCACGTAAAGCCCTTGCGGGTTTTGAGCTTCGGTGTCCCGGTGCGGAACCCGAGGACGCCGTGCGCCGTCTCCATGCTTTTCTTTTTGGAGAAAAGCTCGTCCCGGTTCTCGGTGGCGAACGTCTGCATCACCTCGAGGGCGTCGTCCTTTTGCTGCTGGAACTTGGCGATCTCCTCGGCATTGCGCTCTCTAATCTTGGTAATCTCCGCGTCCATTGCCGCGTTGATACCCTGCAATTTGGCGTCGGCAAAGGCGAATGCGCCGAAAGCCTCCTCCATTTGGTCGCGCGTAACTCCCGAAACCACGACCTTTTTAACTCTTGTTTTTGCCATTGTTATAAAAATGAAAGTTGGTTATTTCTTCTTGTTGGCGCCGTCGAATATCCGGTGAAACATAGCCTCGATCGAGGCGCATTTCACGATTTCGAGGACTTGGGGGTTCTTGGAACACACCGAAGCGATAGCCTCCGACACCCGACCACCTCGACCGCCGAGAAACCCGACGCACGTCGATGTTTTATCGTTCCCGTCATCCGAAACCGCAAAGAATGCAACACCGCATTTGTCGGAAATTCCCTCCCCCGCAGAGTTGAACATAGATTTGAGTTCCTCGGCGATCTGCCCGGCACGGGTAGCGAAATCGACAGGTTCCCCGGGCTGGTCGGTTTTGGATTCCGACGTTGGGTGGACGAGGTTCGCGGGTTCGTACTCGACGGCATACGTTAAACCTGTGTATTCATCAACTACGTCTACTGCCATACGTTTACATTCTTTAGGTGTTAAATCAAAAAGATTCTTGCGAACAAATACACGTTCATAAGGAGCCGTAATGATTTTATACACAATATCACCAAGATTGGTATTCATGTTGGTTTTGAGGCACACTGCCTGCATTTCAAGCGGAATATATCCGCAACCGATGATTGATTTCTGATTGCTCATAATTTTTTGTTTTTAAGTGGTTTAATTTGTCTTTTTTCGCCTACGTTGCAAGCAGGTTAATCTCTTTGTTTTTCGGGTTCTGTTGCCTTGTAGCGGCTTGTACCTTTGTTTTGGCATAACAGCCGAATACCTCCGTAAAGCGGAATTACAGGATCGCATTGCCTCGGTAAACCGCAACAGGGCTCCGGCGAGCTGCTCACATGCGGCTCTCATAGGTCGCATATTCCGGCTGGTGAACGATCTGCAAGCCGCACTCCTCGGCGATATTCGCCTCGATGCGCGATCCCCGGCTGTCGCCCCAGTCTTTGAGCAGATAGATCGCATCGCATTCGAGCAACAGGGCAACGTCTGCGACGAGGTGCTCGTTCCAGCTCGCCTCCGAGCCGAGCCCGTTGTTGGTCGGGTTCACGGGTTCGTGCCCGAACGCCCGGATTTGCTGCTCCGCCTGCTTGAACTTGGCGGTTACTTGGTCGGTCGGCAAGCCCGAAATTTTGCCGCTGATGTACCATTTCATCGTCTCGCCCTCCATTTGCAGTAAATCCACAACTTGCACAGCCCGACGATTACCACAACAAGCAGCACGAGGGCAAGAGACATCCACATAGGAGCGAGAACCCACCACCACGACCACGCGATGCACTTTGTCAGTTTCAGCACGATAAAGGCGATTGTGAGCAAGCCCAAAAAGCCGATACCTGCACCCGAAGAATTGTTGTTTGAACTCATAATTTTTTGTTTTTGAAAGGTGAATAAATCCGTTAATTCAATATCGCCGGGGAGGTTTTCCCCGCCGTGTAGCTTTGAGCCAAGAGCTCCATTGCGATACGCTCCGCCGCATCCATGTCCTTTTGTTTGTTGCGGAATGTATTGTACAGGTTCCGCAGACGCTCGGCGGGTATTTTGTTGAAAGACTGGTACCCGGTGGAACGGCAGGCAATTCCTTTGATTATTTCGGCGTTGCTTTCCTTGTCGATTTTACGCAGGTAGCCGCCGATCGCAGCCATAGCACGCTTACGCAGTTTATCCATTTGGTCGCCTTTGTCGCCCTCCAACTGCTTGGAAAGCGAGGCACAAACGTCGATAAGGGCGTGCGTGTCTATGTCGGCACTACTCTCGACGCCGAAGCTCTCGACGATCGCCCGTTTTTCCGCCTCCGTCAGTCCCAAACGCGAGCAAAGGGTGTGGAACTTGCGGAGTACCCCGTTGTGAATTTTATCCATTGTGTGCATAATTGTGTATCATTAAAGTTTATCAATCCAATACTCATTTGCGCCCTGTTCCCATATCACGAAATCGGCACCTCCCTCACCTTTTTCGCCTTTGAATCGGGTCGTTACGAATCCTTTGTACCCCTCGACCCGGATTTTCACCTCCGAGAGCTTTCGCACGTGCTGCGCGATAGCCGGATAGGGCTTGTTGTTTTCTTCGTGTGCTATGAAAATGAATAACTTGTCGGGAAACTCGTTTATCAATTCCATGAACACCGTCCGCGTGAACCCGACCAACGCCGTAATCGAATCAATCACGATCACGTTAGGGCTTTTGCGCTTCCGCAGGCGTTCCCGCAACTCCTTGATCGGTTCTTTCGCCAGCACGATAACCCGGGAGCCGACCTCCTGCATTGCGGCGTTTTTCCATGCGTTCTGAAACGACAGCGATAAACCTTGCTCCAACGTGTCGTAAGCCGCCCGATCCACGAACCCGCACAGGTATTTGAGCAGCTCCAAAGCAAGGTGCGTTTTACCGCCGCCGCTCTCCCCGTAGATAATCCATGCGCCCCGGAGTTCGGGTTTGCCGAACGACGCGAGCCATTTGCCCGTGAAATCGGCAACCTTGAACTTGGCATTCACCACGTTTTTATTGCTTATCGCTTTTGCCATGTCTAAATCCTTTCTCCCAATCTGATAATGAAAACATCGTGATCGGGCGCACCCCATTCGGGTTTGCCTCTGCCGATTGCAATGTTGTCGATTCTAAACAGCATTGCGGTATGGGTGTAGCCTCTGCGGAAGCGGGCATGGGTAAGTTCCTTTGGAATCATGTTACCACGATGGAATGCTTTTATTAAATCAATACCACATCTTCTGCATTTGGCAATAGTCCAATCGTCTATGGGCTTTCTGCCGATCAAATTGCCTTTAGAATCAAATACCGGATTGTCACATAACCGTTTTATCCAATATGGTTTAATCTCGCGGTACTCCTCGGGCTTTTCGCCGGAGGCTTCCATGTCGTACCACTTGGCTTTGACTACAAGGTCGATCGCTTTCATTTGAACACCGTTTATTTGGAGGTTGAACGCTGTTTGACCGCGTGGACTTTGCGTTTTACCCGGCGCAAATCGCTCTCGCAGTCGTCGATAATCTCGTTTATTGTTTCCGGATCGGTCACACCGTTTGCGATGCACACGGCGGCAACGTCCTCGCTGTTTACGACCTGTATCGGGATGAACTTGCGCCCGACACGGCTGTAAATCTCCTTGTAGCCTTTCCGGTTAGTTCGCACACCTTTTTTGATGCGTTTCTCGAGGTAGTCCGTCGCACACAGGATGATCCCGACACGATCCTCGAGTTTGTTGTACAGGCTGATGAAAAAGTAGAGCACTTGATCGCTCAACTTGTCGGCTTCATCGAGTACCACGAGCGGCGTTTCTTTCTTTTTGAGGGCGAGAATAATGTCCGACATCATTTCCGGAACGGTGCAGCCCGTCGAATCAATCCCCATACATTGCAGGAGTTCCGCCATAAAGTGCTTGCGGTTCCAATACTCGGAGCACGAGAGGTTATACACATTCCGGTTGCTGGCAGCATAGCTCTTGATCGCCTCGCTCTTACCGCATCCGGCATCACCCGTGACTGCGAACACGAGGGAATTGTCCTGCGCGTCCTGCAAAAGTCCGTACATGCGTTTGTAGCCGCGTGTCTCCACGACAACCCACGCACGCGGATCGTAACCAATTTGCGAGGCGATCGTGCGCCACATTTCCTCACTGATTAAATCCCAGTTGTTATTGAGCACTTGGGAAATTGTCGCCGGGCTGACGCCGCGCATGGAGTTCGCGGCTTTGTTCTGTCCGCCTTTGATCTCGCAGAACTCCGCGAGTTTGGTTCTGATTTGCTCTTTCTCGATCGTTTTCATATTATCTCTATTTCTGATTATTAGTACAAGTTGAAAGTTTCCTCGTCCTCGATTTGAGGAACCGGGCGGCGCACCGTTGCAATTTCGATCGCCTCTATGTCCTCGATCTCGTGGGCTTGCAGGCGGCGCGTCTGCTTGTGGTTCTTATTTTGCCCCCGGCTATCACACAACAGCAGACGGGTTGCAACGTCGAGCTGCGGGTTGTCATTGAATAATTGCTCGACTTTGTTGCTGGCGAGGGCGAGACGTTCGGTTATGTCGTTCTCGAGCTGCTTGTTGAACTCCCGTACTCGGGCGAGCTGCTCCGCATCCCCCTCGCGGCGGTCGGCGAGAGCCATAGGCTGCACGTGTTTCCGTTCGAGCATGAAGCGCAGGGAACCGTCCTCGTTCACCGCGAGCACATGGTCGAGGTTGTCCGGGTCGTATTTCACCGCCCAGCGGACATGCGCGTATTCCCGGAACTTGGGGTCGAAACAATCGTAATCCCGTTTTATGCCGCCGATCGTCGGGCGCAAGCCCACGCCCTCGAGTGCGTTGCGGTACCCCGTATCGGCTCCGAACGTGAGGAGGTATTGTTCATCGGAAAGCGGCAAGCGTCGCTCCTCGGGTAACTTGTCGAACAATCTCACGTACTCGGCACGTTTTTCGGCGCGCTCCCGCTCAATAAAAGCCGTAAGCTGCTGGCGGCACTCCTCCTCGGTCGGGAAGCTGTGGCGGTGTTTGTTCAAAAACTCGCTATTCGGTTGCAAATCCTTGTTCGAGGTTATGCCGAACCCGCCCCAGTTCGTACAGAGCTGGCAGTATTTCCTGTTGAAATAATTGAAGAACGGCTCGATCACTTTCGATTTGGCGTTGTGCGCACGGGCTGGAGTGTATATGTCTCCCATGATCTGATAAATCGGTTTGAGGTTCCCTCGTCCGTAGTTGTCACTCTGTATTTGATTCGAGTAGTAACGGCGTCCGAAAAGCTCGGCGGTGTGGTTCGCAGCATTCCGGAGGGCTGCTTTGATAAGTTCGGGGGTCTCCCGTTCGCCGATCGCATAGCCGACCGGATAATTGATACAAGGGTCGAGGACAATAACAACCGTGAGGCGATGCGTGTAGGTGGTGGTAGTACGCCCGTTCTTTTCCTCTGTCTTTTGGTAAAGCAACTCGGACACCCAGCCGTCCATTGTCCAGTATAAGAGCGGAGCTGTGGGGCGCGAACGCTTCACCTGCATACTCCGCTGGTTGCGGAACCGCGTCTCGCCGAGGCGTCCTCCGGCTGTCACGAGGTCGTGTTTCTCGCGCCATACGCCGACCGCCGCCCCGGTAATCGTTTTCCAGCCCTGCGTTTCTGCAACTACGTTGTAAATCCGCGCGATCTGCGCGTTGTCGAGGTTGCGAGCGTCGGAAATAAGCCGGATAAGGAGGCTTTCTTTGGTATCGTCGTCGATCTTGGCAGCGTTGCGGGTGCCGTATTTGCCCGTTATCAACGCCCCGTAACCCTCACGCACGTACTGGTTGAATTTCTCTTGCAGGCGGCGCGGGTTCTCCGGCAGGGTGTGCGGGAACGTGTCCGCGATACGCGGCAACGCCTGCGCTGCCTTGCGCCAAAATTCCGCCTTGCTGATACACCGCTTACTCTGTTTCCGGTGCTGACTGTCCGATCGCTCCAGCACCAGCCGGAAAGCGTTTAGGACTGCCGCATTGTTGGCATATTCAGTCTGTTTGTCCGTCGACAAATACTTCCCGTCGCCGAACTGGTGACGCTGGTAAAAATCTAACGCTGCGCCGTCCGGTTCGACGCTCTCGACAAACGGTTTGCTTTCCGCTTGCGCTTTCAAATCCGGACGGCGGCGGTAAACCTCCAGCTGGAACTTTAACGGCAACCTGTCGAGATCAAACAGCGCGGGGTTGCTTCTACAAGCTTTGCGAGCTTGGATAGAAGCATCCTTTTTAACGATGCACTGGATTGCATTCATGGTTGCAATGCCCGCTAAGTCATCGTATGTTACACACAATTTACCGTTGTAGTATTCCATGTTTCACATCTTTATTTTTGCTCCCGTGCCGGTATCGCTCCGGGTAACGCCTTCACGTTCACGGGAAATCGCTATCTTTGTGCGTTCAACTACAAATGTTTAGCGATTATGGAAAACTATATCTGTTTCACTTTTCACCTTCGAAATCGAGTGATGCTCGAAACTGTTCGCGGGAAATTCGGAGCTCTTCTAAGGTCGTTACACCTTCGATACAGAAGTGAATCCGAGTTCCTGCCTTATCGAGACTTATCGAACCCACGTGTCCGGCCATGGCGCCTCGACTTCTCCATGTTGCCACCAGAATACCAGCAAGACAATCATTTGGAAATACTCCGACATCTGAAAGAATCATATTTGCCACGGTTAAAGGCTGCTCATCCTGAATGGGGAGACGTAGCCATTTATAGGAATCTTCACCTGTATCCAAATCTGATTCACTCAATGTCGGATTGGTGGCGATGAGATTCTCCACGGCGTCCCGGTATGCGCGGGCGCACCTCTGTACCCTTTCGAGGGCATCTTCCTTGTGTCGCTTCATCGTCTTACGCGTTTAACTGATTGTAAATCTTTTGCAGGGAATACAGAACATCGCCCCACGTCGCCACTGTCATGTCATTGAATGTCGCCACAGGCTCGTGGTCGATGATGATCGTCGCGGCGTTGGTCTCCCGGTTCACCTGCAACTCCACTCGATCGCCGAAGTTTTGATACATCATTCCCCGCACGTGGTCGTGGCGTGTTTCTACATTCGGACAATAACCTTGCGGTGCCCGCTCCCCGGTATAAATCAATCCGCCTCGTTCCAGTGCGGCGGCACGGAGCATTTGATCGCGTTTGCTGTTGCGTTCGTACTTTAGCGCTCGACTGAGAATCACCCTGTGAACCTTGAAAGTTTGATACAACTCCCGGAATACAGAGGGCGGTAAAAGGATTTGCTTTCTCATAATTGCCTATTAATTGGTTATTTTCAGTATATTTGTTGCGTGGTTGTGTTAAAACCACATTGCAAAGATATAAGATATATCTTAAACAGCAAAATTATTTTTAAGATTTTTTCTACAAAATGAGTGGAGCACTTATAAGAATTAAACAATATCTCGATCTGAAAGGGATAAGCGTTAGAGCGTTTGAGTTGAAATGTGGATTCTCAAACGGCTCATTTGCGAGTCAATTAAAGAATGGCAAGACAATAGGAATTGATCGTTTAGAAAATATCTTAAATGCTTTCCCCGATATTAACATAGAATGGCTTCTTACGGGTAAAGGCAGTATGGCCAAGACCGACACGGTACCATTACCCAAAAACGACCAAACAACCGTTGCGATAGGAAAACGCTCGGACAAGAACGAGGGCATTCCGTTGATCCCAATCGATGCTATGGCAGGGGCGCTTTCGGAGAACAGCCAAACGATCATGGAATATGACTGCGAGCATTACGTCATCCCCATGTTCAAGGGAGCCGAATTTCTGATTCCTGTAAAAGGTGATTCCATGCAGCCCAAGTATTACAGCGGGGATATTGTTGCCTGTAAGCGGCTACCGCTTGATACATTCTTCCAGTGGAACCGCACCTACGTGATAGACAGCGAGCAAGGGGTGCTCATCAAACGGGTAAAACAAGGCGAGGACGACGATCATATCACGTTGGTATCTGACAATCCAGAGTACGACCCGTTTTCGCTCGAAAAATCCCGTATCTACTCACTGGCTCTCGTGATCGGGGTCGTGAGGGCGGAATAACCATAAAACGACCCGAATAGGGATTTCGAGACTTTTTATAGGATTTGAGTGCAGAAAGATAGATTTATATTATTGATATTCAGTGTTTTGTGTTTAATATATGGGATGTAAAACCCCGTCAAAAAATGACACTTTGGGGGGTGTTTATGAACCTTATTTTTTTATTATGTGGGGGCAAACCTCAATAAAAATGTCATCCATTAGACCACCCATTAGACCATCCAATGCGTATTTTTGATATTTTGGTCTGAAATTCAGATGTACGCATTTTGCGCATCCATTTTATAAAAATTGCGTTTGAAATGCCGGTTAAACACCGCTTAAAACCTTGCGGCGGACACATGTCGTTTTCAGCCCCGTATGCCGCAAATCCCGCCCGTATCGGTATATAGAGCCGTTCGGGCATAAAAAAAGGGCGTAAATCGCCCCGTTTTGCCTGTAAATACAAGCGCAATTCAAATCGAGTTCAACCAACCGCCGCCGGAATTAACACGAAATTCAAGCAAATGCACATTTGAATTTCGCGCCGAAATTTTGTCGCTCTCTCGTAAGTCGTTGTATTATTGCCGCTTGTCTCTCTTTTCTCCCTGTTCTACTGTGTACATCTCAATTTCATGCCCGTACAATAAAATCGGGAAATACATTGAGCGGGTGAAAATAGAAATTCGAATCTTTTTTTGTTCCGAAAATGCTTTTTTTGCGAAAAATAGCTATATTTGCACTCCGAATTACCGGCCGAAGGGTTGGTGATGGACCGGGAGAGATGCCGGAGTGGTCGATCGGGCCGCACTCGAAATGCGGTGTACGGGCAACTGTACCGGGGGTTCGAATCCCTCTCTCTCCGCGATAAAGCAATCGTAAAAGAAGTAAATCCCTGCAAATTAAACATTTGTAGGGATTTCTTTTTGAGCCATAGATACAAGATAATGCATTTTAATACGAGTTTTTCGTGGCTTATTCGGTGTACTTGATTTTCGCGAAAAAAAGTACACCGAATAGTTTGTAATGCGTTGTATTGCATTGTTTTACATCTTGACAAGCAGGTGCTTGGGATATTATTTTTGCACCCTAAAATCAAGTATCTATGGAAAGGACATCTTTCAGTTTGTTATTCTACATTCGCCGAACAAAACTTAATAAATTCGGCGAAGCGCCCATTTTTATGCGCATTACAGTTAACGGGAATCGTTCGGATGCTTCAGTCAAGCGCTTCATCGCACCTCGTTTGTGGAATTCAAGTAAGGGTAAAGCTACGGAAAAAGGTTTAGGTTGTCGGGATCTAAACTTGTATTTGGATGCTATTTCCTCGAATATTCTTCGCATTCTACGAGATATGGAGTTAGCGGGAGAAGAATTGTCTGCACGATCGATTCTCGACCGTTATTTGGGAAAGAATTTACCGGAGCGTCGGACACTTGTTGAGGTCTTTCGTGCACATAATGAGAAATGCCGTAAACTATCGGGTATCGATTATGCTCCGGCGACGGTATCCCGGTATGAAACCTGTTTGAAGTTACTTTGTAATTTTTTGTCTGTTCATTATCAGAAAGAAGATTTTTATTTGAATGAATTACCGCAGGATTTTATCGAGGAGTTTGAGCTGTATTTGAAAACGAATCGAAAATGCGGTCACAATACGACGATCAAATACCTTGCTAATTTCAAGAAAATTACGCGACTTTCACTTGCCCGTGGCTGGTTGAATAAAGATCCTTTTTCCGAGTATAAATTTCATCTGAAACCTGTCGAACGGGATTTTCTTGAATGGCGTGAATTGCAACGTCTCAAAGATAAACATATCGATATTCCTCGAATGGCCCAGATCCGTGATATTTTCGTCTTTTGCTGCTTCACAGGATTGGCTTTTTCGGATGTGAAACAGTTGAGGCCCGAACATATTGTTTGGGACATCAATGGGGCGAGATGGATTCGTAAGTCACGTCAGAAAACGCAGAACATGTGTAATATTCCTCTGTTGGATGCAGCAAATGAAATTTTGTCGCGCTATGCGGACAACGATTACTGCCAAAAGCGCGGAGTTTTACTTCCTGTATGCAGCAATCAAAAGATGAATTTATATTTGAAGGAATTGGCAGATATATGCGGTATTCGAAAGCATCTATCCACCCACACGGCTCGTCATACTTTCGCCACGCTTACGCTTGCCAGCGGAGCAGCCATTGAGAATGTGGCCAAAATGCTCGGACATTCCGATACGAAGATGACACGTCATTACGCACGGATCTTGGATACGTCGATCATGCGGGATATGCAGCTTGTTGCAAAAAATATGGCACAGTAATCATCGTGTTGCCTTTTCTCATTGATGATCGTGAAAGATAGTAAAAACTATTTATGACAGATAAATTTCGTTGAGTTGTATATTCCCGTTTTGTGGTAATATTTCTGCCGGAATCGATTTATTCGGTTCCGGCAGAAATATTCTATCTGCTATCAATTCTACTGTCTATTCGCTGTTTGTCCGCAAGGAAATTTCATGTAAGTAACAATGTAAGTTACAAAGAATATCGGTCGGAAGTTGTCACCTTTGCACCGTAACCAACTATCTCGATTATGGATAAAGATGACAAACTCCGCCTTGCGGAAATTCATGCAATGGTCAAGACGATTTCCGTGGACCTTCAATTTTTGAGACGCCACCGCAACGTGCTTTTCGGGACACCGGTTCTGGAGTTCAACGAGGTTTGCTCGGTGCTTCACCTGAGTGCCCGTCAGGTGCAGCGCCTTCGTGAGCGCAAAGAACTCGTCGGGTTCAACGTGGGCCGCCGGCGCTTGTACTTTCAGACGGAGATCTACGACTACCTCTCCCGTTTGGAGAGAGAAAACCTCAAACATCCCGAACAGTCAATGGAACAGTGATTATGGAGCGACCGAACAATCCCAGTGAAACGAAGTATCTGCTGATCGGGGAAGAGGAGTTCGAACGTCTTCTGCGCAGCTATTATATTCTCGGCAAGGGGCTTCTGGCTTTCGAATATCTTTGCGGTCACAGCGACCGTCCGATGTACCTGTCAGCCGAGGGCGTGTGCGAAGTGCTCGGCATTACGCGCGACGAGCTGGACGAGCACCGCCTGAAACGACAGATCAAGGCGAAAGTTTTCCAGCGGCAGATGATGTACAGCCTCTACGATCTGGTACTCCTCGCCGAACGTCTCGTGCGCCATAAGATCCGGTACAGGCTCTCGAAAGCTCCCCGCTTCGATGCGACGGGCCAACGCCTGTGATTCGCATTGTATCTCAACTTGTCAAGACCGGCCGTTTGCGGCCGGTCTTTTTCTCCGATTTCGTAAAAGCGACGAAACGACAGCAGGAAGAAAGGAGGTATAGACAAATACCATATATCCGATCTACCGGCCCGCTTCGAGGGAAGCCTTTCGGAACTCTTTGAGCAGCGCCATCAACTCCAATGCGGCTTTACGAGCCCTCCGTCCGGCTGCCTTGTTGCCTTTGAACCACTGAAGGTATGCATCCTTCTGAAATGCTGCGATGCGATCGTTGATCTGTTCGAGTAATTTTTCCATATCGATTTTTATTTGGTCGTTATGAAACAAATATAGGCAAAATCGGCTGCTGTCGGACTCTTTGCCCGCTTTTTTATGCATGATACAGGATCGTCCCGGTCGGACGCGGGGCAAGTTAGCGGCAGGCTCACAGTCCCTTATCGCCTTTCCCGCGCACGATCTTCCCTTCTTCGAACGGTATCGCACGCGGAAAAGTCGCACGGGGCGCCTGCCGCAGTTTCCGCCCCGTCGTCCGACCATGCAGGACATTCGGTCTGGCGACACAATAAGAATATTCACCAAATTGTTTCGAACCATGAACATCTATCGGATTTTGGCGGAAGGCTACGCCATGTATCTCTTCCGCGTTGTGGCGCGTACACAAACTGCCGCCTGTATGAAGCTCTCAGTGCTGCTCGGCATAGCGGCCGAGAACTGTCGCGTTATGGAAACACTTCCTCTGAACGACCATGTACGGGAAATCGAATCCTGCCGTACGCGGGTGTCTGCGCGATGATATGCTGGATGGACCAGAAGAGCTTTACACGCTTGACGCTTACTCCCGACTATCGAACTACTTCGGAGATACAGAGGACACAAGGCTTGTTGGAGGAAGTTTTGCCCACTATTCCCGATGCGGAACTGTTGTACGGCGTTTTCTATAATGAAAATACGGAATACTGCTCGTTCGAACAGAGCCGTATCTGTTTCCGACGCAACGGAATCCTCTTTCGGATCAATAAGCAGTATTCTCCCAAACCGACCTATGCGATCGACATCGACACCTCGAATTTCAAGCACATAGATCTTCATATGCAGGCTCATATCCGGGATAAATATCCGGCACCGCACCGCATCGGTATCCTTTCCGAGCGTAAGGTCAATATTTGGGTGGACTACCTGACTAAGATCTGGCACGACCTGGAACACCTCGATCGAGAACGCAATGCCCATATCGCCGCCCATCGATCGCGGTTGAACAAACTCTCGGATGTCAAGTGGAACAAAGATCGGGACAGAGGATCTATCGAGCGTAATGGTCTCTGCTACAGTTTCCGTTACGAAACGGGCACGATTCAGGAAAAGGTATCGCTCGATTACGGCCCCTGTACGCTCGACGACTTCCTGGCCCTTTCAGATAACCGCTACAGACCGAAATGCTGAACCTTTTTCAAAACGATTCCGAATCGGGAATGATACCCTTTCCGGAATATTTCATACGCAACCTGTATGTCCATCGCTTCCGGCTGTCGAGCCGGAGCGCTGACACGCGCCGCCGGATCGTCCGCTGGCTGTTTCTGCATTTCCACGTCTATGACTACCACCCTGCGGATGCTGAAACTACGGGACGCTACCTTTCGCGGGAACGGTTCCCGCCCCTGCTCTTTATGACGCTGACCGAGGATTTTCGCAAGGACTCCTCGCTGTGTCTGCGGATAATCTCCACCGACTTCTATACGCTCTATCTGGAAGGGAACGTCTATTGTGACGGCCGGTGGCATAACATTCGACTGTAACCTGTTCCCGCCTGAAAGCGGCGGGAACGCAAACCTGTTTTACGATGGCGAATATATGTATCAACCGCTTCTATTGTTCGACGGACAATGAAGCGAACTACGAAAAGATTCTCTACGGCCTCGGCGATCGGTTCGACCTGTACGATCTCGACGGCCGCGATAACTGGATGCGCGGGGAGTTCGACTCGAAATGGTGCTATCCCGAGGAGGCGATCGCAGCGATGATGAAGACGTTGGAGAAGGACCCGACGCTTCATATCGAGATCGTCTCCTGTGAGCCGGGGATGCAATACCTCGAAGCGCATATCTACGACAACGGCATGTGGAATAGCTTTTAATAGGATGAAACGGAATTTTCGAGTAGGTGTACGCTACACGTTCGAAGGAGCCTACACCGTTCGGGCGGTTTCCGACAAGGAAGCCGCCCGGCTTGTTTTACGACGATGCGGCCTGACGTGCGGCAACATCCATACGACGCTCGACGAGCTCACGTGTCCGGATTGGGACTTTCCTATACATCCCGACACACGGATAGGAAACGTCGAACCGATCGAGATGCCGGAGCGGAAGGCTTAAAATTATCAATACGAACTAATCTATGACCAAATACAGATTTTATGAGGACAGGAAGGTCTCGGTATAGGAGCGCATCTACTTTTCCATCGAGGCCGCAACGATCGAGACAGCGGAGGCGCAAGCTGCGGCGATCGCTCACAGGTCCCTTTACGCTGCGGCGTGCGACGACGCTGCGATCGAAATCGAGGAGAGCGAAACGCTAAATTGAATTAAGACCTATGAAACGATTTGAAAAAATTGCTAAGCGCTATGCGCTTGCGAACAGCTATTTCAAAAACCGGCTGCTTATCTGGCCGGATACGCTTTGCGAAATTCACGATTACCTGCAACAACACGGTGAACTGCCGTTCCGCTACGACGGGGATAACTGGTCCTACGACGCACTGTGCGAGCGGCAGAAGCGACGTGGTGTCCGCCTGTCGCAGTACCTTACGCCCGATGCTACGGCCCGGCGGATCGCCGCCCTTGCCGTGCGGTATTTCGAGAATGACAGCCGTATCATGGACGTCTGCTGCGGTACGGGACAACTCACCCGGGCCTTGATCGCCGAAGGCGTGCATCCCTCGCAGATCGTGGGATTGGAAGTCGACCGGGAGCTGGCGGACTTTTACGCACGCCTGTATCCTGTGACGCAAACGCTGATCGGGCCATATCGGGACATCGATTTCCGCTGCGAGAACGTCGTTGCCAACCCTCCTTTCGAAACGACGGAGGTCGTCGATTTTCTTTCGTGGCTTGCGAAGGTACAACAGCCGGGCGACCGGAGTGTGTTGCTGCTTCCGCACGGTTTCATCGACAAACAGCGCCCCAAGGGCATACAGGAAACGCTGCGGCAATTCAAGGTTCTGTACCGTACACCTATGCAGGAGCGGTTCGCGCGGACAAATGTCATAGCCGAAATAGTCGTTCTGGAGCGACGATAGCATCCATTGCGAAACATTCCGGCAGGCCGCTCGCTCCCGGTTCTGCATTTCAGGTCGGGATCGGGAGCGGTTGCGGTATTGCCGTTTCCGCGATTTTTCGTATTTTTACAGAGTATTGGCATTGTTCGATGATGTAAGCAAGACGCCTATGACGACTCTTCGCTGCGTGGTGGAACGTATCACCTATCAGAATCCCGAAAACGGGTATTCGGTATTGAAGGTCAAAGTAAAGGGCTACGATGATCTGATTACGCTCGTGGGCAACCTGCTGGAAGTTCCCGTGGGGAGTGTCCTGCTGTGCCGGGGCGAGTGGAAAGTGGACAAGCGTTACGGCAGCCAGTTCGTTGCCGCAACGTGGGAGGAGACGATGCCCGCTACGGTTTACGGCATCGAGAAATACCTCGGCAGCGGACTGGTGAAAGGCATCGGTCCCCGTTTCGCCCGTGCGATCGTCCAGCGATTCGGTGCGGCGACGATCGAAGTGATCGAAACCGACATCGAACGGCTCTACGAGGTGCCGCAGATCGGCCGCAAGCGCGTGGAGAAGATCCGCGAGAGCTGGGAGCGGCAGAAGGAGATCAAGAACGTGATGCTGTTTCTCCAAAGCTACGGCGTAAGCACGGCCTATGCCGCCAAGATCTACCGAGAGTACGGCTCGGAGAGTATCGACAAGGTTCGGGAGAATCCTTACCGCCTCGCCGACGACATCTGGGGCATCGGCTTCAAGACCGCCGACGGCATCGCCGGCAAGATGGGCTACGGGAAGAACGATGCCCGCCGGTGCCGGAGCGGGATCCTTTACACGCTCGGCCAACTCTCGGACGAGGGACACGTCTATGCCGAACGGGAACAACTCGTGCAAGCGGCCTGCACGCTGCTCGAAGCCGACGCGGCACCCGTCTGCGAAGCGTTGGAGCGGATGATCCTCTCCGAGGAGTTGATAACGGAACGGGAGGCGATCTACCTGCCGGCGTTCTATCATGCGGAGTGCGGCGCGGCACGGCGGCTGAAAGAGCTCGCGGAGAGTGCGGGCCGCACGTTGTTCACTACGGAGCTTGACCCCGGCGTTCTTACCGCAGAAACGGGCATCGACTACGACGACGTGCAGCTCGCTGCGATCCGGCAGGCCGTGACCTCCAAGGTCATGGTGCTCACGGGCGGCCCCGGCACGGGTAAGACGACCACTACGCAGGGCATCATCGCGGCGTTGAAGAAGGCGGGGCTGCGCGTTCTGCTGGCGGCACCTACGGGACGGGCGGCCAAACGCATGAGCGAAGCGACGGGTATGGATGCCAAGACCATTCACCGGCTGCTGGAATACAATCCGCAGGACGGTTATAAACGCAACGACGAAAATCCGCTGGACGGCGACGCCCTGATTGTGGACGAATGCTCGATGATCGACATCCTGCTGATGAACAACCTGATGAAAGCCGTTCCGGTGACGATGCGTCTGGTGCTTGTGGGTGACATCGACCAGCTGCCGAGCGTCGGTGCAGGCAATGTCCTGCGCGACATCATCGACTCGCAGAAGATTCCCGTCGTGCGCTTGACGCGAATCTTCCGGCAGGCACAGAAGAGCCGGATCGTGATGAGCGCCCACGCCATCAATCAGGGCCGTTTTCCCGATACGAGCAACGGCCGCGATACGGATTTCTTCTTTATGAAGGAGGAAGACCCCGAAAACGGGTGGCTGCCACGGTCGTTCGGCTGGTGAAGGAGCGCCTGCCGCGCGCCTATGGACAACGGCCGGACAAGATTCAGGTTCTCACGCCGATGCAGCGGGGCATCGTGGGTGCCGCCAACCTGAACCTGTCGTTGCAGGAGGCCCTGAACCCTTCGGGGCCGAGCCTGAATCGCGGAGGCTACACCTACCGTCAGGCAGACCGGGTGATGCAGGTGCGCAACAATTATGATAAGGAGGTTTTCAACGGCGACCTGGGGTATGTCGAGAGCGTGAATACGGAAGACCGGACGCTGACGGTGGATTTCGACGGCCGCAGCGTGGAGTACGACGTAACGGAGCTCGACGAGCTGACGCTGGCCTACGCCACGACGATCCACAAGGCGCAGGGATCGGAGTATCCGATCGTGGTCCTGCCGGTGCTGATGACCCATTACGTGATGCTCCAGCGCAACCTGATCTACACGGGTATCACACGGGCCAAGAAGATCTGCGTTCTGATCGGTGCGACGAAGGCCCTTGCCTGCGCCATCCGGAATCAGGCCGTGCTGAAACGCAATACCAAACTCAAGGAGCGGCTGAACCCCGCCTTGAACACGTGATCCGGGCGATCGCCTTTCGACGACGGATCGGATCACTTACCGCAGCAGATGCCGCAGGGCTTCGAGGGGATGATACAGCAGCATCCGGGGTCCGGCATAGCGCATCACGGCCCGAATCTTTTCCCGCTGTGCCGGAGCGTAGCAATGAACCGTGCACTGTTTGCAGGAGCCTTTGAGAGGGCCGTAGCGGCAGGTTTCCAACCGCCGGCAGGCGTAGGACAAAAGGCTGCGGCACGCCTCGCACAGCTCCGCGTTGTGCTCCTTGCGACGGCAATAGAGGCGTATCATCCGTTCTACCGTCCGTTTTTCCCGTTCGATGCGATCCATCCTATTTCGCCTTTACGGTCAGCAGCTCCCGCCAGTCGGTCGTATAGCGCGGCGAGAGATGTTCGCGGTTCATACGGAACGGCTCGGTTCCCTGTGCCGCGATGACGATGCTGCCCCGGCCATAGACCTTGTTCACCCGATCCAGAGCCTCCATCAGTCGTGCGTGCTTCTCCTTGTCGGGCGGTGCAAACAGAGTGCCCTGCACGCCCGTTGCCGGTACGATCTGCGCGAGTGTCACACCGGCTTTTTTGTACCCGAACCCTGGACGATAAATTTGCCGCAGCGCTGCACGGGCCTGCCGGACGATCTCCAGCGTGCTGTCGGTAGGTTCGGGTAAGGTCAGCACGGCCGTTTCATAGCGCTGGGGCTGGTCGTCCCGGTGGCGGTTGGTGAAAATGAATCCGTGTATCTGCCCGCAGAGAGCACGCTGGGCGCGGAGCTTCTCGGCGCACATCGAAGCGAACTCCGCGACGATGCGTTCGAGCTCCTCCCGCTCGTAGATCTCCTTGGGGAAACTGCGCGAGACGGTGATCTGCTGCTTCTGCTGCGGCATCTGTTCGAAGCCGATGCACTCGATGCCCTGTAACTCGCGCCACGTCCGCAGACCCGTAATCCCCATGCGCCTGTGTATCCACTCTTCGGGCAGCTCGACAAACTGCCGGGCGGTCGTGATGCGCATCGAATCGAAGAGCTTGCCGTAGCGGCGTCCGATACCCCAGACCTCGTGCAGGGGAAAGGTCGCAAGTACCTTTTCGATGTCCTCGGGCCGATGCATGTAACAGCAGCCGTCGAGCTTCGGGTAGCGCTTGGCCAGCTTCGAGGCGATCTTGGCCAGAGTCTTGGTCGGCGCGATGCCGATGCTCACGGGAATGCCCGTGTTGCGGCGTATCGTGCGGCCGATGCGACGTCCGTAGTCATCTAACGGCTCGGCGATACCGTGCAGGTCGAAGAATGCCTCGTCGATGGAGTACACCTCGACGGAGGGGACGAGCGTGCGGAGCGTCGCCATCACACGGCGCGACATATCGCCGTAGAGGGCGAAGTTGGCCGAAAAGACGGCCACGCCGTGCCGGTCGATAAGCCCCTGTACCTGATAGAGCGGCTGCCCCATGCCGATGCCGAGGGCTTTGGCTTCGTTCGAGCGGGCGATGATGCAGCCGTCGTTGTTCGACAGCACGACCACGGGTCGCCCGACAAGATCGGGACGGAAGACCCGCTGGCAGGAGGCGTAGAAGTTGTTGCAGTCGCAAAGGCCGTACATCGAAGGTGTTATTTGAAGGTTTTGACGACGTGACGCACCACGCCCCAGATCGAGAATTCGTTGTCGGCATCGACGCGAATGGGCGGATATGCGGGATTGGACGGCAGGAGCCAGGCCCCCGCAGCTTCCAGCTTGACCCGTTTGACGGTGAACTCCCCATCCACGTAACAGACGGCGATGCATCCGTCGTAAGGCTCGACGGCACGATCGACGATCAGCAGGTCGCCGTCGCCGATACCGTCGCCCGTCATGCTGTCGCCCTCGACACGCACGAAAAATGTCGAGGCAGGATTCGGCACCAGCTCACGGTTCAGGTCGAGCGGCATGTCCAAAAAGTCGTCCGCCGGCGACGGGAACCCCGCCCTGACCGTGCCGCCCGACAGAGGAACTTCGCACAGAGTAGACAGGCCCGGACGAAAGATTCGCAGTGTTTTTTTATCCATTCTTCTACATTTTACGGAACAGGTGTGAGTCTGTACCGGCCTTGAAACAGCACCTCGGGGAGCGGATCGGCGGACATCTCTCCGGCCCAGTAGCGCACGGCTGCGGCGGCTATGTCGCGGGCCGTGGCCGTACGCTCGTCTATGGCGTCGAGCCAGCGCATGTCCCCTGTAAAACGGTCGTACGTTTCGAGGATTTGCACTTCGCATAGCTGTGCCGAGGACATGCCGCTGTAATTCCTGTAATATTCGCAGGCCGCTCTCTCCGTGAAGAAATAGGCGCAGTCGGTGCGACCGATACGCATGTGCGGAGGACGGTGCAAATCGAATGCCGCATCCCAGATGCAGCAGACGCACGCCTGATGCTCCGGATTGAAAGGGTCGAGCTGCGGAAAGTGGTCGGCAAGCGAGGGAATCGTTTGCAGGATGCTTTGGCCGCTTAACAGCGACTGGACATAAACAAGACGCATGATCTGCGCGTGCCGGGCATAGTCGGGGTGTCGCAGGTTGTTGTCGCGCGTTTTCGTATCGAGATCGATTCCGATTTGCGTACGGTCGGATTCCAAACGGTAGAGTGCCATTGCGAGATTCTGTTTCGGGTGCCTGCAAATATAGCGATAAGACACCGAAAAGAACACGTAATTTTCGATTTTCCTTCGCCTCCGGTTGCCTGCGGGGAAGCTCGGCACGCGCACGGCCGCTGCCGCGCCCTCGTCGGCTGCGGACGGGAAAATCATCCTCGGCGTCGGCATACCTCCGCCCTGCGGTATTTTCCCGTCGCTGCGCCGCCGTCGCGCACCGGTGTTCTTCCCGAGGCAACCGGTACGTCCGGGATAATACAGATCGTCTGCCCGACAGATTCGGAGGCGGTCGAGGTTGTTCCGCGACGCTCCGGTCTTCGCTTTTCATTTACGAATCTCCAAACCGATAACGAACCATGACACATGATCCGACGAAGGGCTGTTATACCCTCGACACGTTACGGGCATTGAATCCGCTTTACGACCACGAACACGGCCTGACACAGCAGGACGTCGAAGCGGTCAATGCCATGAAGAAATACATCGAATCGACACGCAGCGCCGACAGGCCGCAGTGCGGCGATCG
>CDYM01016617.1_pt1 | contig 119138 bp, 81 predicted proteins | sample 554981 | NCBI WGS metagenome assembly CDYM01 (sample SAMEA3182081, study PRJEB8094) | gut metagenome | biome: human; feature: gut; material: Stool; isolation source: human stools | place: Canada | collected 2012-12-04 | reverse complement strand
GGTGCACATTCAGCTTGGCACTCAGAGTGCACATTATCTCATATGACTTCTCTATTCCTTCCCACAGAAGCTTCGCATCCGTAGGATAGCGCATCTCGCTCTCGTAACAGGTTGCATCCGTATACATCGTATCCAGGTCCTTCATGTACGGTTTCCAGGCTCTTGCCAGTATCTCCTGCTGCTGTTGGATCTTCAGCCCGCGGGCCAGCTCCGAAAACACGTCGTCCAGAAGTTTATAGTTCGTCAGAGGATGCATCGGGTCTATTCTCACATCGCAGAAGAGCTGATAGTGGACGTTGCCGTTAAGATGCTCCATCAACCTCGGGCTGCTCAGACCTGTGTACATCTTCAGGAACATCAGCGCAACCTTGCCCTCCGGGGTGAAGTATGTTTTTCGTCCTTTCTTCGCTCTCATGCTCTTGCTTATCAGTCCAAAGTTCTCTGCCATCTCACCAAGCGGCAGCCTCTTCCTGATTTTTCCCAGCTCGCTAGTCTCGAACGTCCGCCTATACAATTCATAAAAATCGAACTCCGTGAAAGGAAGATCGGGTGATATTTCAGAGAAATTTTGTACCTTAGCCATGCAGATTAATTTTTGCGATACCTCCAAATTTGGCTTTTCTAGGGCAATTGGAGGTATTCTTTTTATCTTTAGCTAAGATACAAATTTTATATTACATTGGCAATCAATTCATTATAAAGTTTTATTCTTTTTACGACAGTCCCTATTGTAACACCAAAAACCCACCTTATCATGAAAAACTCTACTTCATCAATCGATGGGTGTTGCCCCTTTTGGCCGTATCCGTCATGGCAGGTTCTTCGTGCTCGGATGATTCAACGGAAGGGGGAGGTGCTCTTCCCTCGGTTGCCATCAAGTTCGATGCGCAGCTCTATCCGCTTACCCGTACCGATGTGAACGAGAAATTCCGGACGGCATGGAAATAGGGTGACGCCATCGGTGTATTCGCAACGGAGTTCGGAAGCGAGCTTCAGAGCGAAGGAAACGTGCTTAACAATGCCAAGCTGGTCTACGACGGTGCATCGTGGACGCTGGAGAACAACCCCTCGGCGAAGTGGCCCTCGGACCAGCCGCTGGACTTCTACGCCTACTATCCCTACAACGAAAGCTTTACCAATCCGCTCGATATCACCTTCAACATCCTTGCGGAGCAGACCGATGCCGACAGTTTTGCGGCCAGCGACCTGATGCTCGCCCGCACCATCGGCGTGGCACGCGGCGCCACGGTCTGCATGATGTTCTACCATGCGCTCACGATGATCGACGTGACCTTCGACCCGATGGAGTCCGGCGCGGATGATATTCAGGTTCAGCTGAGCAACGTCTGCAACAGCGTGAAGGTGAACCTCGCCGCCACGGAGCTGAAGGCCGAAGTGGACCTCAGCAGCAAGGGCGACGTCGCTCTCTACCAGTATCCCAATACCCTTGAGGAGGGATATGAGTACCGTGCATGGGTTCCCGCCCAGACGGTTGAGGCGGGGGACCACCTGCTCAAGTTCCTCTACTCGGGCTGGCGCGAGATGGCCGGCAGCACGCTTCAGGAGCCGCTGTCGCTCCCCTCGGGTGAGGTCCTCACCATGCAGGGCGAGTTCCTCGGTTACCTTTCGCTGACCCGAATCACCGCCGGCGAATTCATGATGGGTACGCCCGAGGACGAATCCGGCTACACCTACATGGAGACCCAGCACAAGGTCATCCTGACCAAGGACTACTACATCGGCACCTACGAGATAACCAACAGCCAGTATGCACAGTTCCTCAACGCCACGGGCGTGGCCGACGTGAGCGGCGACCTGAGCCAGATTACCGCCAATGTGGAGGGATACGGCATCCAGACCCTCTTCCAGAAGAGTCCCAACTGGAACGTCCGCTACGATTCGGCAGAGGGAAAATGGGTTCCCGTGCTCGACAAGGGCAACTACCCCATGTCCTACGTGACGTGGTACGGTGCGAAGGCCTATGCCGACTGGATTGGCGGCGAGCTGCCGACCGAGGCTCAGTGGGAGTATGCCTGCCGTGCCGGAACGACGACCGCATGGTCCTTCGGTGCCGACTACTCCGTCATTGCCGACTATGCCTGGTGCGATGAGAACTCCAAGGATAACGGACCGAGCGAGGTCGGGAAGCTGGAGCCCAACCCGTGGGGCCTCTACGACATGCACGGAAACCTCTACGAGTGGTGCTCCGACTGGTTCGACTACTACTACGGCATCGAGAACCTGACCTCCGATACGGTGGTCGAGGACCCCGTGGAAGCCGAGTCGAGCATGTATAAGGTCATCAAGGGCGGTTCGTGGCTCAACTACTGGCACTACCTCCGTTCGGGCTACCGCAACGTCTACTTCCCGAATGCTCCCTCTGACTGCAACGGTTTCCGCGTGGTATTCCCTGTTAATGAGTAGCATTGAGGCAGTCTGATTGGCTGCAGTCTGCCCGGAGCGCATTGACCGCTCCGGGCTTTTTTTGTGTGATGGGGCGTGCCTGCACCTGGAGAGGCGGCCAGCCGGGCAGTCTGGCCGGAATCTCTGCGTCGGAGCTCGGGCCGGGAGAGGAGCCTGGCTGGTGCCGGAGAGGCGTCGGACGGGAGCCGGCGTGGCGGAACCGTGCCGAAGTCAGCGTCTGTGCCGGAGGCGTGTACCGGAGGCTGGCAGCTTCCGTGCCGAAACCTATGCGGGTGCCGGGGAAGTGCACCGGTTGTGGTCGGTTCCGTGCCGATGCCGGCTCTGTATCCGCCGGCAGTGCGGGGCAGTTCAGCCGCCCGGCGGATGTTGAGGGGGGGGGTGGTCCGACGCCCCTCTCCCGCCTGAGGAGTCCGGGGATGACGGTGCCCGGTCACCTATAAAAACTAAGAGCGGAGCCCTCCACGGTGGAGGACTCCGCTCTTTTCATGCGGGGGCGGAACAAGGTCCGGCGTCACTCGCTGATTTTGTACATCACGTAGAAGAGCTCGGTCGAACTGCGCCACATGTTGTCGTAGAAGTTGTCGCGCGACGGCTCGCTGCTTGCATCCGGCAGGATGAAGCGGAAGAGCGTGTTGTCGCCCTCTTCGCCGAAAATCATGGTCGAGGTGACGTTGTTCTGCGTGATTTTCATCTGGTTGGTGGTCAGGTCGAGCGTCCACTGCGATTCGCCCGGCGGCAGCAGGTGGCGCAGACGCGGGTTCATGTCGAGCGGCGACTCGACGCTGTAGGGCGCCATCACGCCGTAGAAGTTGCCGTAGGCGCCGTCTTCGCCAGCCGAGTGGACGAGCGTGCCGGTCAGCGCATTGTCCGTAATCTCGCCCAGGGTGATGGTCACCCGGTCGTCGTACTCGGGGAGTCCGTAGTCGCCGAACTCCGAGCCGCTGAGCTGCGTGGTCCACGAACCGTCGCCGACGCCGCTCACGCGCTGGTCGCACGCCAGCTTGACGTCGATGATGCGCCACGTCCCCAGATAGAAGGGGTCGTAGGTCTCCAGGTATATCCACCAGTCGAGCACGTGGCCCGAGGCCGAGGTCACGCGGATGCGGGCGCGCCGCTCGGGGTTGCTGAAGTTGAGCATGTCGCCCTCCTTGACGTCCGACGTGGCCCCCTTCGAGAGGACGATGCCCGTGACGGGCACGTGGGCGTAGTCGTAGTCGTCCTGGTTGAGGATGTAGACCGTCGCCGTCGCGCGGTCGCCGTCGCGCTCGGTGATGGCCTTGCCCATCTGTCCCTCGATACGCAGCTCGAGCAGCGTGCGTTCGTTTCCCGAAAGCTCCTGGTCGATGGTCTTTTCGCAGGATGCTGCCGTGGCGACGAGCAGCGCCGCGGCGGCTATGGTCATGAGTCTGTTTTTCATCGTCGTGAGGTTTAACGGTTGGGGTTCAGGTCGAGTTCGCGCTGCGGAATGGGGTAGAAGGCAGCCTCCTCCTCGGAGAGTTTGCTGGCCTCGGGAACGGTCGAGGTGACCGAAGCCGTGCGGCGCAGGTCGTAGAGGCGGTTCCCCTCGAAGGCCAGCTCGAGCGCACGCTCCTGGATGACCGCCGTGCGGAACTCCTCGAGTCCCATTCCCGCGGGCAGGTCGGGGATGCCGGCGCGCTCGCGGATGCGGTTCACCAGCGCCAGACCTTCGTCGGGTCCGGCCGCCTCGGCGAAGACCAGCGCGATGTCCGAGTAGCGAATGAGGTAGGGACGGGCGCTCGTGCGCTCGCCGATGAAGTCCGGGTCGACGTACTTCGACGAGAAGTATCCGCGGACGGGCGAGGGGGTCACCACGTTGCCTTGCTCGTCGTAGATGTCGCGGTGGATGAGCTCCGTGCGGCGCTTGTCGGCCGCCATGTAGGTCTGCTCGGCGAAGGAGTCCTCGATGAGGAAGACACCCCAGCCGTTGCCGTTGCCGCGCTGCAGCGAACCGTCGCTGTACTTGATGTAGATGGGCGCCGAGCCGTTGTTCGGGAGGAACTGAAGCGGAATCTTCGAGTACATACCCTCGTCGGTACCGCTGCGGTCGATGGCCATGATGAAGATGTGCTCCGGTCCGTCGGGCTTCTCGACGTCGTAGATGGCGCGCAGGTCATTGTCGAAGCCGTAGATGCCCGGGTAGTCGAAGACCACCTTGCGCGACCACTCCTCGGCCAGACGGTACATCTCGTCGGATGAATAGCTCATGTCGGTGTAGCCCGGCGCGCGGTGCGCGATGCTCGAGGCGAGCGTGAGGTAGACCTTCGAGAGGAGCGCCTGTACGCCGACCTTGTCGATGCGGCCGAAGACCTTGTTGACCGAGAGCATCGGCTCGGCGCGGTTGAGGTCCTCGAGAATCCGTTCGTAGATTTTCTCGATGGAGGGGGCCATTTCGGGGGTCGTCTGCTCGAGCGAGGCGATGGGCTCGGTGTAGAGCGGCACGCGGCCGTATCCGCGCACGAGGTTGAAGTAGTTCCAGGCGCGCAGGAAGAGCGCCTCGCCGATGACGCGGTTCTTGACCGTCTCGCTCAGGTTGCTGTCCGTCACGCGGCGGATGACCGTGTTGGCGCGGTTGATACCGATGTAGCAGTACTTGAAGTAGTACATCGTCAGCTCCGTTTCGGAGTTGACCGTCCACTGCTGAAGCATGTGGATGTCGCCCGGCTCGTCCGACTTGGGATACATCGTCTCGGTGGGGATGTCGCCCAGATACCAGATGCCGCGCAGGTATTCGAGGTAGTTCAGTGCGTTGTAGGCATACATGAGGCCCGACTCGGCATCCTCCTCGGTCTTGTAGAAGTTGTCGCTCGAGTAGAATCCGTAGGGCGTTTCGTCGAGCGAGCAGGCGGTCAGCAGCGAGCAGGTGACCAACAGATGGAATATGCGTTTCATGTTCGGTTGCGTTTTAGAAGTTCAGGTCGAGTCCGATGGTGTACTTGCGGAACTTGGGGTAGCCGCCCCAGTAGATGCCGTCGAGTCCCACTTCGGGGTCATACCCGTCGAAGCGGGTGAAGGTGTAGAGGTTGTCGATGTTGGCGTAGACGCGGATGCTGCGCAGGAAGCGGCTCTTGAGGTTGATGTTGTACCCCAGCGTGATGTTCTGGATGCGCAGGAACGAGCCGTCCTGGATGAAGTAGTCCGAGAGCCAGTACTGGCGGGCGTTGTTCAGCCGCGGGAAGTCGTTGGTGGGGTTGTCCGGCGTCCAGCGCTTGGCCTTCACGCGCGGGCTGAAGGTGTAGTTGTTGTAGAGCACGTCGTTGCCGTAGACGCCGTAGAGGAAGACCGACAGGTCGAGGTTCTTCCAGCGCAGCGAGAGGTTGAGGCTGGCGGTGAAGTCGGGGTTGGGGTCGCCGATGATGCAGCGGTCGTCGGCCGTGATGGCGTAGTCGCCTGTCAGGTCGACATACTTCAGCTCGCCCGGACGGTCCTTCAGTCCGTCGGGGTCGATGAATCCCGGGTCCTCGCCCTCCTGGATGATACCGTCGACGCGGTAGCCGTAGAAGACGTTCATCGGCTGTCCGACGGCATAGATGCTGGCGTTCTGGTTGAACATCGAGATGGGGCTGCCCGTCACCTCGTAGTACATGCCCGTGAGGAAGTCGCGCGACAGACCGCTCGAGATGGCGTCACCCAGGCTGACCACCTTGTTGCGGTTCATCGAGTAGATGAACGTGGCCGAGAAGTCCCAGTCCTTCGTGTGGACGATGTCGCCCTCGAGGCTCACCTCGAAGCCCTTGTTCTCGACCTCGCCGTCGTTGACCCAGATTTTGTCGTAGCTCGACGAGAGGGGCAGGTACTTTTCGCGCAGCAGGTCGGTGGTGCGCTTGTAGTAGACGTCGGCCGTGATGCGCAGGCGGCGGTCAAAGGCGGCGAAGTCGACGCCGAAGTCCACCTGTGAGGTCTGCTCCCACTTCAGGTCGGGGTTGGCGATGCCGCCCCACACCATGTAGCGGTTGTTGGCGCCCGTGCGGCCCACCTCGTAGCCCGGTCCGATGACCGTCTCCCACTTGCCGTCGTGCCAGAACTTCTCCATGCCGTAGCGGTCGAGCGTCTGGTAGCAGCTGATGCCCTGGTTGCCCGAGATACCGTAGCTCAGACGCAGCTTCAGCTCGCTGAGCCACGACGACTTCTTGAGCCACGGCTCGTTGTGCATCTTCCAGCTCACGGCACCCGAGGGGAAGTAGCCCCACTTGTTGTTCTTGCCGAACTTGGTCGAACCGTCGGCACGCATGGTGAAGGTGAACAGGTACTTGTCCTTGAGCGTGTAGTTGAGTCGTCCGTAGAAGGAGAGCAGCTTCGAGAGGTAGTAGCCGTCGTTGGAGATTTGGCGCATCGAGGGGTCGCCGGCATTCATGTTCTCGTTGCCCAGCACGTCGTTGACGAAGCCGCGCGAGGTGGTGTAGAGTCCGCGTCCGGTCTCCCAGTTGTAGGAGTGTCCCAGCATGACGCTCAGGTCGTGGTTCTTGTTGAACTCGCGGTGGTAGGTGGCGTAGGTCTCCGAGAGGAGGTTCTGCGCGAAGGAGTTGTTGATTTGAGCGATGCCGCCGTTGTCGTGGGCGTCCTGCGAGGTGTTGCTGGCGCGGTAGACGTCGGCCACGGTGGTCTGGTAGCGGTAATCCAGCTGCGAGTGGAGCGTCAGCCCCTTAATCAGCTCCCAGTCTACGGCCACCGAGTTGATGTAGTCGCGTCCCGTGTTCTTGTTCTTGACGTTGTTCATGATGATGAGCGGGTGGCTGAAGTCCTGCGCACCGGCGAGGAAGTAGTCGCCGTTCTCGTCATAGACGGGCCAGAGCGGGTTGCGGCCGTATTCGAGCTCGTTGCAGATGTTGCGGTTCGAGACCGAGACGACGCTGTAGGTCGAGAGCTTGAAGTTCTTGAAGAGCTTGTAGGTGATGCCGAGGTTGGCGTTCAGACGGTTGTAGGAGTCCTTCTTGTAGAGTCCCTGGTCGTCGTGGTAGTTGACGTTGAGGTTGATGGAGGAGCGTTCGTTGGCGCTGTTCACCGAGACGGTCGTGCTGTTGAGCACCGGGGTGCGCAGCGTGAGGTCGACCCAGTCGGTGTTGGCCCACTCGCCGTTCTGGATTTCGAGCAGCGAGGGGTAGTAGACGCCGCCGATGGTCTGTCCGATGTAGAGCGGGGTGAGGCCGGCGTTGATTTGCTCCTCGTTGGCCACCTGTGCCATGAGCATCGGGTCGTGCCAGATGTCGAGCTCGTCGGAGAGCTGGCTGACAACGGTCTGGTGCTTGAACGAGATGTTGGTCGTCCCCTCCTTGGCTGACTTGGTCGTCACCAGAATCACGCCGTTGGCACCGCGCGAACCGTAGATGGCCGAGGCCGAGGCATCCTTGAGCACCTCAATCGACTCGATGTCCGAGACGTTGATTTGCGAGAGGTTTCCGGCATCGCCCAGCGGAAATCCGTTGACCACGATGAGCGGGGTGTTCGAGCCTTCGAGCGAGCTGTTGCCGCGGATGCGGATGACGGCGCCCGAACCGGGGTCCTGCGAGGTGTTCATCACCTGCAGACCGGCGGCGCGGCCCTGCAGCAGTCCGTCGACCGAGGTCGAGGGGATACTCGTCAGGTCGTTCATCTTGACCGAGGCGACCGAACCGGTCAGGTCGCTCTTCTTGACGGCGCCGTAGCCCACCACGACCACGTCCTCCATCAGCTGGGAGTCCTCCGTGAGCGTGATTTCGTAGAACGAGGCGGCCTTGGTGACGGCCTGTTCGGCGCTCTTGTAGCCCAGCATCATAATCTGGAGCGTGGTGCCCGGTGCGGCGTCCAGCGCGAAACTGCCGTCGCTGAGCGAGGTCGTGCCGGTGGTGGTCCCCTTCACAATGACGCTCGCACCCACTACGGGGTTGCCGGCCTGGTCGGTGATTTTACCCCGGATTTCGGCCGTCTGGGCGGTGACGCTCCCGAGCGACAGCACGAAGAGCAGCGTCACGAGCAGACGTACCGGCTTGAATGGTAGAAGTCGTATCATAGGTTGGTGTTTTAAGGTTTTCAGTAGTTGATGAGTTGCTCGGGCAGCGGCTCGGGGGTGAGCGACCCGCTCAGGTAGTCGTCCAGACAGATGAAGGTGCCGGCCGTCCATCCCAGCATGGCGGGGGTGTCGTATTCGGCGCTCACGTCGGTCGAGCCGTCGAGGACGTTGTACTTCTCCCACAGATTGCCCGTCGTGCGGAAGGTTGCGGCCACGGCCTGGAGCCATTCGCCGGCCAGACGGCGCGCTTCACGCTCGAATCCGTAGCGGGCCAGACCCTCGACCGCATAGAGGCAGGTGGGGGGCCAGCAGTTGGGGTAGGACCACTGGTAGACGTAGTCGTAGGGACGCTCCTCGCAGGCGGCGATGCCGCAGTCATACTCGAGGCGGTCGAGTGCGGCGACAATCTGCGGGGCATACTCCCGCGTGACGGCTCCCGTGTAGAGGAGCGAGAAAACGGCGGCCGAGAGCACCTCCGAGCGGCGGTCGTTCACGTAGTCATAGTCGTAGAACTGGCGGCGTTCGGGGTCGTAGCAGTAGCGCATGATGCGTGCGCGGCGTTCGCGTGCGCGGTCGAGCCACTGCTGCACCTCCTCCTGGGGGCGTCCCAGCTCGCGGGCGAAGCGGGCGAAGTTGAGCTCGTAGAGGAAGAGGTTGGCGTTCAGGTCCAGAGGGCAGAAATCGGTGCAGCGGCGTTCGAAGCGGGGGTTGAAGTCCCACCCCGATTCGGCCTCGGCCACGAAGTCGAGCCCCAGCTTGTGCAGCTCCTCGGGCGTGCGGCCCTGGGCGAGGAAGTCGGTGCCGAGACGCTCTCCCGCCGTGACGAGGAACTCGTTGACGAGGGCATCCGAGGCCGAGCTGCCGTAGCGGTTGAGCCCCACGGGGGTGATGCGTTCGCGCATCCAGAAGTCGTATTCGCGTTCGAGCGTGCGGTAGGCCTCGGCCAGCCAGGCGCGGTCACCCGTGGTCCGGTAGACGCGGTCGACCATCATCGAGAGGTAGGGCTGTTGCGAACGGGCCTCGTAGTAGGTGCGGCTGCCGTTGTAGACCTTGCCGAAGCGGCGCACCATGTAGAGCAGGTTGTCGGTGTTGTTCTTCGCCAGCTCGGCGTGGCCGTCGCGGACCAGCCCCTCGTTGGTGAAGAAGGTGTCCCAGTAGTACATCTCGCGGAACATCGCCCCGGCGGTGGGGACCGTGTAGGGGTGTGGCAGCCCGATGAGGGTTGCCGTGTCGCGCGGCGAATACTGGATGGTGGAGTCCCAGTTTTCGTGGATGAAGGTGCGGACCGCCGCAATCTCGGGCGAACGCCCCATCTGCGCGCCGCATCCCGCCAGCAGCGGGAGCAGCAGCGCAAGGGTTGTGAGTCGGTTCATGAGGTTCGTTAGGTTGTTTCGGGGGTCGTTTTCGGGAGTGCGGGTCAGTAGGTGTCGGCCAGCGAAAGGGTGCCGAGCCGCGATTCGAACTCCTCCTGCGGCAGCATCGTGCGGACGCTCACCGTGCGGGGTTCGCCGGGCAGCAGGTCGAAGAAGTTGTCCGAAAAGTGGAGCAGCTCGCCCTCGACCGAGAGGTAGAGCCCCCGCACGAAGCAGTCGGACTGGAGCGTCACCTCGTAGCCTCCGTCGGCGGGTTTCACCCGGCGGGTCACCTTCGCATCGGGGTAGTCCATCTGCTTCTGCTGGACCAGGAAGCAGTTGTTCGTGTAGAGCCGCTTCCCCGTGCGGAGTTCGGCGCGGACGACGCACTGCTCGGGAGCCGTGCCGTCGAGCAGCTCGTCGAGCGTGAGCGTGAAGAGCTTCGTGCTGGCGTTTGCCGGAATCAGGACCTTGCGTGAGAGCCGCTCGGTCGAACCGCCGCGAAGCCCCACTACGCGCAGCGTCAGCTCGCCCTCGGTCGGTTGCAGCCGGTCCGAAACGACGTAGAGCTCCAGCTTGCCGTCCTTCACCACGGGCGAGACGAGCAGGTCGTCGAAGGCCTGGCGGGCAAAGTAGTGCTGAGCCTTCCAGGTGCCGTACCAGTCGCGGCTCGACCACGAGGCCACGGGCCAGCAGTCGTTATGCTGCCAGTAGAGCGAGCCCCAGCAGTAGCCCTTGTCGCGGCGGTGCGCCTCGATGGCGGTCTTGATGGCGTCGCCCTGGAGAATCTGCGAGGCGTAGAGGAAGCAGGCGAAGTCGCGCGGTTCGTGGTATTCGCTGAGCAGGTAGCTGCGGATGAGGTTGTTGGCATGGTCACCGCCCCGCTGGTGCGCCATCATCACCTCCGAGGTGATGCTCCAGTCCCCGGAACAGGGCGCATAGCGCTTCACCGACTCGAAGCAGGGGAACGACTGGAAGCCGTACTCGCTGAAGAAGCGGCTCCGCTGGCGGTTGTACTCGGCAATGGGCTTCTTGGCGTGCCATACCTCCCAGTAGTGGCGGTCACCCTCGTGGTCGTTGCTCACCTTGCCGTAGTCGGAGAAGGGCGAGGTGGGCTGATAGCCCGTTCCGGGGGCGTATTGTGCCACCACCTGGTCGAGCATGTGGTAGTACTGCTCCTCGTATTCGGCCCAGATGATGTCGGCATACTTGGGGTCGACCTTCTGCACGTCGTAAATCCAGCCCGTGAGCCACGAGTCCTGGTTCTCGTTGTTGCCGCACCAGTAGACCACCGAGGGGTGGTTGCGCAGCCGCTTGACGTTGTCGATGGCCTCCTGGCGCATGTTCTCGAGCAGTTCGCCGCGTGCCGGATAGACCGCGCAGGCATACATGAAGTCCTGCCAGACGAGGATTCCCATGCGGTCGCACAGCTCGTAGAAGTAGTCATCCTCGTAGATGCCGCCGCCCCAGATGCGCAGCATGTTCATGTTCACGGCAGCCGCATCGCCCACCGTGCGCTCGTAGACCTCGTGGGTGACGCGCGGCAGGAAACAGTCGCAGGGGATGTAGTTGGCCCCCTTGCAGAAGACCGGTTCGCCGTTGAGCACGAAGCGCAGCGAGCGTCCGTAGGCGTCGCGCTCCTTCTCGACCACGACCGAGCGCAGACCCACGCGGGTCTCATCCTCGGCCAGTGTCTTCCGGCCCCGGGTGACCTCGGTGCGGAAGGTGTAGAGGTGCTGCTCGCCCATGCCCAGGCACCACCACAGCTTCGGGTTGCGGATGGTGAAGGGGACGGTGACGGTATTGAGACCCTTGTGCAGCGCCGTGCGGGTCTCGCCCAGCTTGCGCTCGCCGTCGTAGACCGCCACGCGGACCTCCTTCATCGGCTCGGCAGCCTCGATTTCGACCCGGGTCTCCACCTCGGCGCTCTTGCGGTCCACCTGCTTCTGGTAGTGGAAGACATCTTCGATGCGCAGGTCGTTCCAACCCCGCAGCTCGACCGGGCGCCAGATGCCCGAGGTGACCAGACGCGGACCCCAGTCCCAGCCGTAGTGGTAGCCCGCCTTGCGGGTGAAGGGGCTCAGCTTCTTGTCGATGAGCCCGCCGTTGGCCGCCTGGTCGTTCCACGCCTCGTAGTGGTAGGGGAGGGAGTCGTAGAGCGGCAGCGCCACCTTGATGGGCGAGTGGAAGTAGATGAGCAGTTCGTTGCCCTTATCGAGCAGCAGCTCCTCCACCTCGACGGCCCAGCGGCGGAACATGTTGTCGGCTTCGAGAATCCTCTCTCCGTTCAGATAGACGTCGGCATAGGTGTCGAGCCCCTCGAAGCAGAGCCGTGTATGGTCGCAGGCCGCCACCTCGGGCGTGAGGTCGAACATGGTCCGGTAAATCCAGTCCTCCTTGTCAATCCATTGAAGTCCGCGCTCGTTGAGCCGGAAGTAGGGGTCTTCGATGATGCCGTTGGCCATCAGGTCCGTATGGACCACGCCCGGAACGGTGGCCGGATACCAGTTCGTGAGCCGGGCCTGTCTGAAGCTCCACCCCTCGTGGATCTGCTGTACGGGAGCCTCGGCCCGGGCCGCCGGCATGGCGGCCCCGAGTAGAGACAATGTCATGAATAGTGCGATGATTCGTTGATGCATGGCTGATTATTGTTCCAGGGTGAGCGTGAGCGTCATCGTGTTGAGGTTGAGGTTGATGGTGTAGGTGCCCGAGGCGTATCCGAAGCGCTGCGGATAGAACTGCGGGTCGCCGTACGAATCGCTCGTCGCCTGGTCGTCGATGCGGAGCACGGTGCCGAATGCGGCGTCGGGCTGCTGTCCGTACCAGGGCCACCATCCGTCGGCCGAGGCGAAGATTTTGAATCCCTTGTACTCGTCGTCGAAGTTCATCCGGATGCCCGTGGCCTCCCATTCGTTCTCGCCCTTCTTGGGCAGGTAGGTGCGCGTGTCCCAGCCGCCCGGCGTGGCGGCGCCCGTCATCGAGTAGGCGGTCGAGTAGTCGACACTCTGCGTGAGGGTCATCTTCATCTCGAGCAGGTTGACCTCCATGGTGTAGACGCCGTTCTTGAAGCCCAGCTTGCCGGGGTATACCTGCGGAACGTCGGTGTCGGTGACGCGCTGCAGGGTGATGTTGTCGGCCGTGGCGTCGTCTGCCATCGCGTAGTAGACGCTCCAGTTCTCCAGCTTCTCGTACATCTTGAAGCCGCGGTCGCCGTTGCTGCCGAAGTCCATGACGAGGTTCTCGGCGCGGTAGATGCCCTCCTCGACCTTGGCCAGCGGCGTTCCGGTCCAAACCCAGCCCCAGGTGAAGGCGTCGCCCAGCAGGTAGAGCTGCTCGGGAAGCGCCTCGGCGGGAAGGTCTCCCGTGCGGGTGATGGTGAGCTCCAGGGCATCGAGGTCGAGGCTGATGCTGTACAGGCCGTTCTCGTAACCGAACGAGCCGGGCTGGTACTGCGCGTCGCCCTCCTTGTAGACAAGCGTCTTGCCGAAGGTGTCCGAGCCGAGGTCCTGGGCCGCAAAGCGCGGGTCGTCCAAATCGTCGAGGTTGCGCGAGAAGTAGAGCTTGAAGCCGTTGTTGATGCTTGCGGGCTGTACGCGCAGCTCGATGTCGGAGGCCTCGTAGCGGTGCGAGCCGGGCGACGTTTCGGGAATTTCGAGCGCCTGCGTGAGGTCCCAGCCCCACGAGGTGGCGGCACCCACCAGGTAGACGGCGGGCGGATAGGCCGGATAGGCGGTCTGCGCCGTCACGGTGCAGACGAGCGTCTGCGAAAGCTGCGTGTCGAATTCATCGTCGCGGTTCTCGGCATAGACCACCAGACGCAGCGGCGTGGCCACGCCCGGTTCGATTTCGAAGTCGGAGATGAGCATCCGGTTGAGCTCCTCGTTGGTGAAGTCGTAGCTCAGTTCGGTGCCGGCGTCGAAGACCAGCGGGTTGGTGAACATGTCGCCCTCGCCGTGGTTGACGTAGAGCGAATAGCGGACATCGACCTCGGGGTCGTCGGTGGCGGCGCTCCACTCGGCGTGGAGTACCGTCTGGTCGGGCTCTTCGGGCTCGACGAGGACCTCCTCGGCCGAGAGTGTCAGCACGGGAGGGGTGAGTATCCCCTCGCCCGGCGGGGTCGGCACGCTTGCCTCATCGTCCGAACAGGAGACTCCCGACAGCAGAAACAGGGTCGCAAGACCCGTCGTCAGAAAGTGGAATTTACTCCTCATACAGGTTATGTTTAGGTTTGGGTTGTTTCAAGGCACGAGCAAAATTAAACCTTTCCGGAAACCTATGATAAGAAAGGTCAGAAATGCAAAAGAGATTGAACGAATCGTACTACATTCGATACTTTTCGGAACGGGATTGTGTGCATGTTCGAAACGGAAACGGGCTGATGGGGGCTTTTGTGTTTTCTTTTTGTGGTACTATTCGCTCTTTGTTTGGTATTTTCCGATTGAAATAGTTTGCATTCCTTGGAAAATTCTCACGCGAGGCGTATTTTTACATCGAAATGATTCGGCGATTTGCAAATCATTGAAAACCAACATACTGCTAAAACCAAATCCTTATGCGGAAATTCTTTCCCGTCCTTTTCCTTCTGCTGTCGCTGCAGACGGCAGCCCTCGGAAAGGAGAAAACCTGTACGATTCAGTCGCCCGACGGACGCCTCGAATTGACCGTTACGTGCGGTGAGCGAATTGTATACAATGTGAGAACCGAAAATGAGCGAGTCGTATCATCCGACGGAGTCGCTCTGGAGCTTGCCGACGGTCGGACGTGGGGCTTTTCGTCGCATGTGAAGCGCGTGCAGCACTACCTGCTCGACGAGCAGGTGCCTGCCCCCTTTTATAAGAGGTCGCAGGTTGCGGACCGCTGCAACGGCCTGCTGGTCGAGTTCCGCGAGGGCTTCGCGCTGGAGTTCCGCCTCTACGACGACGGCATGGCCTACCGCTTCCTCTCGCGTACGGACGACGAGGTGACGCTCCGCGGCGAGCGCGCCCCGTTCCTCTTCCCCGAAGGCTCCACGGCGGTGGTTCCCTACGTGCGCGACACGCCGCAGCAGCACGAAGGGCTCCCCTTCGGCGAGCAGTTCATGCAGTCGTTCGAGAATACCTATACCGAGACTTCGCTCTCCGCGATGGACTCCACGCGGCTGGCCTTCCTGCCGCTGCTGGTCCGCACGCCGGGCGGCGAGCGGGTCTGCATCACCGATGCCGACCTGGAGAGCTATCCCGGCATGTTCCTCCGACGTGCGGCCGCCGACCGGCTCGAGGGTGTCTTTGCCCCCTGCCCGCGGCGCATCGTTGCGGGCGGCTACGACCGCATGCAGGGCGTCGTCGAGGAGTACGAACCCTACATCGCCCGCATTGCGGCGCGGCAGACGCTCCCCTGGCGGGCGATGGCGCTGGTGCGCAACGACGCGGAGCTGGCCCAGACCGACCTGGTGTGGCGTCTGGCCTCCCCCTGCCGGCTGGACAACATCTCGTGGATTGAGCCCGGCAAGGCGGCCTGGGAGTGGTGGAATGGCTGGGGCCTCTACGGCGTCGACTTCGAGGCGGGCATCAACCAGCGCACCTATGAATACTACATCGACTTCGCGGCCGCCAACGGCCTGCGCTATGTGGTGATGGACGACGGCTGGAGCGCCGGCCACCACCGTCCCTTCGAGACGGCGGGTGACATCGACCTTCCGGCGCTGGTCGCCTACGGCGCCGAGCGGGGCGTGGGGCTGATTCTCTGGATTGGCTACCTCCCCTTTGCCGGGCAGATGGAGGAGCTCTGCGCCCACTACTCGAAGATGGGCATCCGCGGCTTCAAGGTCGACTTCATGGATCGCGACGACCAGCTGCTCACCGACTTCGTCTACGAGGCGGCGCGTACGGCCGCCCGCTACGGACTGCTGCTCGACCTGCACGGCATCTACAAGCCGACGGGCGTGCAGCGCACCTATCCCAACGTCATCAACTTCGAGGGCGTGCACGGCCTCGAACAGGTGAAGTGGTCGCCCGTCGAGGTGGACCAGGTGACCTACGACGTGACGATGCCCTTCATCCGCATGATGGCCGGTCCGGTCGACTATACGCAGGGGGCCATGCGCAACGCCGTGCGCGAGAACTTCCGCCCGGTCAACGGCGAGCCGATGAGCCAGGGGACGCGCTGCCGCCAGCTGGCGCAGTACGTCGTCTTCGACGCGCCGCTGTCGATGCTGTGCGACGCTCCCTCGCAGTACGAGCGCGAGGAGGAGTGCCTGCGCTTCATTGCCGGCGTGCCGACCGTTTGGGACCAGACCCGCGTGCTCGAAGGCGAGGTGGGTCACTGCATCGTGACGGCCCGCCGCAGCGGCGAGGTGTGGTACGTGGGCGGCATGACGGGCTGGGAGGCCCGCACCGTGCATCTCGACCTCTCGTTCCTGCCCGAGGGCACCTACGACGTGGAGCTCTTCCGCGACGGAGCCAATGCCCGCCGCATCGCGCGCGACTACCGGCGCGAGGTGCTGACGCTCGACGCATCTGAGGGGCTCGACGTGGAGCTCGCCCCCGGCGGAGGCTTCGCCGCACGCATTGTCAAACATTGATGCCGCCGGCCATGCGTCTCTCCGAAAAAATCGGCTACGGACTGGGCGATGCCGCCTGCTCGATGCTCTGGAAGCTCTTCAGCGTCTACCTGATGTTCTTCTATACGGACATCTGTGGCCTCGACGCCTGGGTGGTGGGGCTGCTCTTTCTGGTGACGCGCGTGTGGGATTCGCTGCTCGACCCCTTCGTGGGGCTCGTGTGCGACCGGACGCGCAGCCGCTGGGGAACGTTCCGTCCGTGGCTGCTGTGGGGCGCGCTGCCCTTCGGTCTGCTGGGGGTGCTCACCTTTTCGATGCCGGACTGGAGCGAAGGGGGCCGCGTGGCCTATGCCGCGGTGACCTACTCGGCGATGATGGTCGTCTATTCGCTGGTCAACGTCCCCTACGCCTCGCTGCTGGGGGTCATCTCCTCCGATGCGCAGGAGCGCACGACGCTCGCCTCCTTCCGCATGGCCTTCGCCGCGGGCGGCAGCATCCTGGCCGTGCTGCTCATCGAGCCGCTGGCGCGCCTCTTCGGCGGTGAGGCGGGGCATCCCGGCGGGTGGACCGCCTCGGTGGCCGTCATCTGCGCGCTGGTGGTGGCGCTGCTGCTGGCCACCTTCCTCTCGACGCGCGAGCGGGTACGTCCCGTGCGGAGCGAACGCCATTCGGTAGCCGTCTCGCTGCGCGATTTGATGCACAACCGTCCGTGGCTCATCCTCGCCGCGGCGGCCATCTGTCTGCAGCTCTTCAACGCCTTCCGCGAAAGCGGTACGGTCTACTACTTCAAATACTGCATCGGCGAGGGGGACTCCTCCGTCGTGCTGGGAGGCGTGGCCCTCACCGGCTCGGCCCTCTTCGTGGCCGTGGGGCAGCTCTTCAACATCGTCGGTATCATCTTCACCCCGGCGCTGGCCGCCCGCTTCGGCCGCCGGCGCGCACTGGCCGGCGTGCTGCTCGTCACGGCGCTCCTCTCGCTGGGCTTCCGCCTGGCCGAGGGGGCGGGTCTGGCGGCGCTGCTGGCCGCTCAGGCACTCATCAGCCTCGCCGTCGGAGGCGTGCTGCCGCTGCTCTGGGCCATGTCGGCCGACGTGGCCGACTATGCCGAGCGGTGTACGGGCCGCCGCGACACGGGGCTCATCTTCTCCTCCTACTCGATGGCCCAGAAAATCGGCTGGTCGGTCGGAAGCGCCGCCACGGCGTGGATTCTCTCGCTGGCCGGCTTCGAGGCTAATGCCGTGCAGAGCGAGGCGACGCTCTCGGTCATCGGCTTCCTGCAGAGCATCCTGCCGGCCGCCGCTGCGCTGGGCGCCTTCGTCTTCGTGCTGCGCTATCCGTTGCGAGACGGACAACCTGTCGAATCCTAAACACCTGCTGCCATGTCCAACCCCAACATACTGACCGAAATACCGCCCATCTCGCCCCAGGACTGCTTCGTGGTCTTCGACCGCTACAAGCGCGAGTTCTGCTACCCGGTGCACATCCACCAGGAGTACGAGCTCAATCTGGTCTGCGGCGCGCAGGGAGCCACGCGCATCGTGGGAGACTCCATCCGCGAAATCGGGGCGCTCGATTTGGCCCTCATCACGGGCTCCTATCTCGAACATGCCTGGCTCAACGGCAACTATGCCTGCGATGCCGACGTGCACGAGGTCTGCATCCAGTTCTCGCCCGAGCTCTTCGAGAAGGGCTTCATCGACAAGAAGCAGTTCCACCCCATCCGGCGGATGTTCGAATATGCGCAGCGCGGCATCGCCTTCTCCGAGCAGACCATCGTGCGGGCGGAGCCCTATTTCGAGCGGCTGGTCTCCAGCGGCGAACGCTTCGCGTCGGTGCTCCACTTCCTGGCGCTGCTCAACTTCCTTGCCTGTGAGGGGGACTACCAGATTCTGGCCCAGCGGAGCGTCTCGACCGAGCCCGACAACTACAACAGCCCCCGGATTCGGAAGGTGATGCAGTTCCTCAACGAGAACTACCGCCGCGACATCCCGCTTGCGGAGGTGACGGCGCTGGTCAACATGAGCGAGCCCACCTTCCGCCGCTTCATCAAGCAGCACACGGGCAAGAGCTTCGTCACGCTGCTCAACGACATCCGGCTGGGCGCCGCCTCGCGGCTGCTCATCGAGTCGCCGACCAAGAACATCTCCGAGGTGGCCTACATGAGCGGCTTTAACAACCTCTCGAACTTCAACCGGATATTCCGTCGCTGCAAGGGGATGACCCCGCGCGACTTCAAGACCTATTATTCGCAAAAGAAAATCAACGTATAACCAACCTTAAATCCCTGAACGACATGAAATTGAAATTCTCGCTCCTGCTCGCATGCGCCTCCATGGCCATTTCGACGGCCGTCGGTTGCACCGATGAACCCGAGACGCCGAACCGGACGCCGACGGGCTATCCCGAAGGTCCCAAGACGATGGTCGACCCCGCCGCATCGGCCATCACGCGGACGCTCTACGAAAACCTCTTCGTGCTGGCCGAGCGCGGCACGATGTTCGGCCGCCAGATTCCCACACTCTACGGTCTGGACAACAACCAGAAGTGGTATGCCGGTGAGCGGACCGACCTCTCGGATACCAAGTATCTGACGGGCAGCCATCCGGCCGTCTGCGGCTGGGAGCTCTCGAACCTCGAGTTCGGACTGGATGCCAACATCGACGGCGATGTCTTTGACGACGTGCGCAAGCACATCATCGCCGCCTTCGAGCGCGGCGGAATCAACACCCTTTCGTGGCACTGCGCCAACCCGGTGACCGACGGCAATGCGTGGGATGTTACGCGTGCCGTCTACACCATCATCCCGGGCGGTGCGAATCACGAGAAGTTCAAGGGTTGGCTCGACCGCATAGCCGACTTCATCGGCAGCCTCAAGTCCTCCGACGGTGAGCTCATTCCGGTGATTTTCCGCCCCTGGCACGAGCATTCGGGTTCGGGCTTCTGGTGGGGCAAGGGCAACGCCTCGGCCGACGAGTTCATCGCCCTGTGGCAGTTCACCATCACCTATCTGCGCGACGTGAAGGGGCTGCACAACATCATCTGGGCCTATTCGCCCGACATGATTCACATCAATTCGCGCGATGCCTACCTCGAGTACTGGCCCGGCGACGAGTGGGTCGACATCCTGGGACTCGACGCCTATGACCGCGACGGCGAGGACTACGGCCACAAGGGGCTGCAGATGGTTCGCCTGATGAAGAACATCGCCTACACGAAGAACAAGCCGCTGGCGTTGACCGAGACGGGTCTGGAGAACAACAGCCCCGAGGATTCGGACTATTTCAACAAGAAGTGGTGGACGCAGATGCTCTACAAGGTCATCGAGGGGCAGCCCGTCAGCTTCGTGCTCGTATGGCGCAACGGCGACTTCCCGCGCAACGGCGGCCACTACTTCGGCGCCTTCCGCGGATGCTACTCCGAGGAGGATTTCCTCGACTTCGCGGCCAAGAAGCAGGTGCTGCTGGAGAACGACCTTCCCGACATGTACTCGCCGTTGTAGCGAGCGGCCCGACGATGTCGGCATCGGCGGAGCGAACGTGGCTGTTGCGTTCGCTCCGCCTTTTTTGTCCCGTGCATGGGATATGGCGGGCGGTCGCGCCGCTTTTCAGCGGCGGGAAGGGATGCGGTCGGGACGGCAGAGGGGTTGTTGCCGGGCTATTGCTGCGGCCGCTTCGGCGTGAGGGTGGTGAGCAGCGAGCCGAAGGCCAGCACGGCGCCGGCCGCCACCACGCCCGGCCAGCCCCAGCGGCTCCACGCCAGCCCCGAGAGGAGTGTGCCGAAGGCGCCGCCGATGAAGTAGATGCTCATGAAGAGCGTGTTGATGCGGTTCGAGGCCTGTGGCTCGAGTTCGAACAGCGGGGCCTGGTTGCAGAGTTGGATGCCCTGCATGCCGATGTCAATCAGCACGATACCCGCCACGATGGCCGCATAGCTCCCGGCGCCCGCGCCGAAGAGCCCCCAGGCGGCAAGCTGCAGCAGCGTCCCCGCGGCGCTCAGGCGGCGGACGCCGTAGCGCGGGATGTAGACCCCCACGTGCGAGGCGGTGACGGCCCCTGCGATGCCGCAGAGCCCCAGCAGCCCCACCACGTCGCTGCCGGCGTGGAACGGAGCCCCGGCCATCTTGAAGGCGAGCGACGCCCAGAAGCACATGAACGACCCGAAGGCCAGGGCGGCGCGCAGCGCATGGAGCCGCAGCGCGGCGTAGCGGCTGAAGAGCGTGGCCAGCGAGCGCATCAGCGCGTCGTATCCCCCCGTGAAGTTGCGCGGCGTGTCGGGAAGCACGCGCAGGATGACCAGCGCCGAGAGAACCATAAGCCCCGCGGCGATGCAGTACATCTCGCGCCAGCCGAGCACCTCGCCCACCGTGCCGCTCACCACGCGTGAGGCCAGGATGCCGCTGAGCAGCCCCGAGAGGATGATGCCCACGTTGCGGGCCTTGTCGGCCGGCCGGGAGTACTGGGCGGCGAAGGGGATGAAGATGTGGGGCATGACCGAGCAGAGCCCCGTGAGGAAGGAGAAGAGGTGGATGGTGCGGATGTCGCGGGCGGCGGCGATGGCGAGCAGCGAGAGGACCAGCACCGAGAAGTTGACCAGCACGATGCGGCGGCGGCTCACCAGGTCGGCCAGCGGGATGATGAAGAAGAGCCCCAGAGCGTAGCCTCCCTGGGTGTAGAGGGCGATGTGGTTGGCCTCGAGCGTCGTGGTGTGGAGCTCCGTGCGGAGCATCTCCAGCAGCGGCTGGTTGTAGTAGAGGTTGGCGACGGAGACGCCGGCGATGACGGCCAGCGTCAGAAGCAGGCTGCGCGGAAATCCGGCACCCTCTCGAAGCATTGCAGGCATGACGATAATCGGTTTGGGCGGCCCAAAGGTACGAATAAAAACGCGAAAACGCGCCGCTTCGCACCGCGCGGCCGTTGCGGTGCGCCGCCCGGTCGGATTTCCGCTCCGAAGGGGCAAACGGGCGATTTTCACGCTTTTTCTTGGCCGTTAGCGACTTTCTTCCTATATTCGCTGTGTTTTCGCAGCGTGCGGAACAGACAGATTCGGTCAACAATACAAACACATAACGATTATGAAAACCAAATACCTGGGACTGGAGCTCTCCAGTCCGGTCATCGTCGGCAGCTCGCCCTATACCTCCACCGTGTCGGGGCTGGTGCGCTGCGCCGAGAATGGCGCCGGCGCCGCCGTCCTGAAGTCGATTTTCGAGGAGCAGATTCTCCACCACGCCGCCTCGCTGGGGCGTCAGTCCGAGTCCTACTACGGCGATGCGGAGCTCTATCTGCAGCGCTACCTGGGTGACAACTACAAGGCGGAGTTCCTCCAGCTGCTCTCCGACGCCCGCGCCAAGTGCTCGATGCCGCTCATCGCCAGCATCAACTGCGTGGGTCTCGACGGCGAGTGGGTCGACTACGCCACGCTGATGGCCCAGGCCGGCGCTTCGGCCCTCGAGCTGAACATCTTCCTCCAGCCGACCGACATCCACACCTCGTCGCAGGAGCTCGAGCGCCGCTATGCCGAAATCGCCGGCAAGGTGGCCTCGGCCGTCCGGGTGCCCGTCTCGGTGAAGCTCTCGATGCGCTTCACCAACCTCTTTGCGGTGGCCGACTCGCTGGAGGCCCGCGGCGTGAAGGGCGTCGTGCTCTTCAACCGCTTCTTCGAGCCCGACATCGACGTCGAGCGGATGCAGTTCATCGAGAGCTCGCCCTACAGCGAGCCTTCGGAGCTGCGCAACGTGCTGCGTACGGCGGCCATCTGCTCGACGGTGCTCCCCAAGCTCGACCTTTCGGTCTCGACGGGCGTGCACGACGGTGAGGCGGTGGTCAAGGCGCTGCTCTGCGGCGCCCGGAGCGTGCAGGTATGCTCGGCGCTCCACCGCGGCGGCTACGAGGTGGTGGCCCGCATGAACGAATACCTCGACGCGTGGGCTTCGCGTCACGGCTTCTCCTCGCTCGAGGAGTTCCGCGGCCGGCTCAAGTTCGGCGACGACACGGCAGCCATGGCGCAGCGCGTGCAGTACATGAAGTATTTCCCCGCTTCGGCCGAATAGGCGGAGCCGGGTCACTTTTCCCGATTGAACGGGGGCTCCGCACGGCGGGGTCCCCGTTTGTTTGCGGGAAGACCGTTCGTTCCCTCTCCCGGGCAGGGTTGGCGCCGGCAGCCGCGGTGCGGAAAAATGTTGCCGTCGTGCCTTGGACCGGCAATCGGGGCCCGACTCTTGCAGGAGGCAAGAACAATGCGGAGGTCCGACGGGCCCCCGCAGCGAGTAGTGAAACCTGATAAGATAGTTCAGCTTATGGAAAAGAGACTTTTCTGGAGCCTTGCGGCCGGGGGGCTGCTCCTTGCGGCGGGGCTCGGCGCCCTGCGGGCCGAGGCCTGCACGGGCATCACGCTGCGGGCCGCCGACGGGTCGCAGGTGGTCGCGCGCACCATCGAGTGGGGCGGCAGCGACCTCAACAGCCGCTATGTGGTCTCCCCGCGCGGCTATGCCCAGCACTCGTTTGCCCCCGACGGCGGTACGGGCATGTCGTTCACGGCCCGTTACGGCTACGTCGGACTGGCCGTCGAGCGGCCGGAGTTCGTCGCCGAGGGGCTCAACGAGGAGGGGCTTTCGGCCGGACTCTTCTACTTCCCCGGCTACGGGCGCTACGTCGACTTCGACGCCGCGCAGCGCGACGTGACAATCGCCGACCTGCAGGTCGTTCCCTGGATTCTGGGGAGCTGCCGCACGCTCGATGAGGTGCGGCAGGCCGTCGCCCGCGTACGGATTGTCTCCGTCTATCCCGGGGCGTCGACCGTCCACTGGCGCTTTACGGACCCCTCGGGCAGTCAGCTGGTGCTGGAGATTGTCGACGGACAGGCGCACTTCTACGAGAACCGGCTCGGGGTGCTGACCAATTCGCCCGGCTTCGAGTGGCAGATGACCAACCTCTGCAACTACGTCAACCTGCACGGCGGTTCGGCCCCCGGGCAGTCACTCGACTCCGTGGCGCTGGCCCCCTTCGGGGCGGGCAGCGGCATGCTGGGGCTGCCGGGCGACGTCACTCCGCCGTCGCGCTTCGTGCGGGCGGCCTTCTACCAGGCCACGGCGCCCCGTCAGGCGACGGGTGAGGCGGCCGTGCGCTGCTGCTTCCAGATTCTCAACAACTTCGATATCCCCATCGGAGTCGAATTCGCGGCCGGACAGCAGCCGACCGATATCCCCAGCGCCACGCAGTGGACCGCGGCGGCCGACCTGACCCACCGCCGGCTCTACTACCGGACGATGTACGACAGCGCCATCCGCTGCTTCGACCTGACGGATATCGACTTTGCGCGGGTGAAGTACCGCTCCGAACCGCTCGACCGCGTCCGCGAGCAGCCCGTAACGCCCGTTCGGGTGCGGTGACCGGGTGTGCGGTAACCGGGTAAGGAGACCGGCCGTGCTTCGGTTGCCTCACCGCTGCGCTTCTGTCTGTGCCGTTGCGTCCCGTTGCGGAACCGTGCCTGCGGACCGGCCCGAAACGAAGAGGAAGGTCTCCTGTTGCAGGAGACCTCCCTCTTTCTTTGTTGCGTTGCGCGATGCGGCTATCTCTTGTACCTGGATACCCGCTGTGCGGAGCCCGGAGCCTTTGCGCTGCGCTCCCTGAGGCGGTCGAGCGGTCGCACCGACGGTCCCTGCTCCCGAACGCCGATGTGCGGAGCCCGGAGCAGGCTGCGCGTCATGGCCGATGCGCTGTAATAGGAGTAATCGGCCGTCGAGATGGTTCCGCTCCAGCTTCCGTCCCAGGCATATCCCTGGTCGTCGACAAAGTCGAACGAGAGGGTGTAGCTTCCGTCGCCGTTGTTGGTGATGTCGAGGTTGCCCGACATGGCGGGGGCATAGGCATATACGTAGCCTTCCGAGTCGAAGTCGCCGACGTAGATGGTTCCACCCAGTCCGCCGTCGCTGCTCACCATGCCGCGAAGATATTCGCCCGGTGCGGGGTAGTCGTTGTCCGCTGCGGTGTAGGTGCCCGAAGTGATGCCGCCGTCGAAGCTGCCCTCCCCGGCTACCAGGTCGATGAGCAGGCCGTCGGGACCCGTCGTGGGCAGGATGGAGATGGTCCAGTTTCCACCGCCGGTGCCGTAGTAGTCCCCGTAGAAGGAGGCTTTGGCCGTTGCCCCATCGAGGTCGAGCGTGTAGTCGCCCGTGAGGGTGGAGACGGCGTCGCCCGTCTCGCCGGACGAGTCGGTCAGAGCGATGGAGCCCGTGTAGCTGGCCGTTACGTTGCACCCTTCGGCGGTGACCAGGTCGCACGTCACCGTGTAGCTGTCGCCTCCGCCCGTGATGGTCATGCTTCCCGAGGCGATGAGTCCCGTCTGGATGCTTACGTCGTCCTTGAAGTAGAGGGCATAGCTTCCGTCGGGGATTCCGTAGTAGCTCGAACCCGGCTGCGGCTCTGGTCGCTTTCGTTGGCGTCGGCCGTGAAGGTGAGCTGGCCGGCCTGGTCGCAGTCGAAGTCGTGTATCCACTCTTCGGCCGACGTGGCGGAGAGGAGGCCTCCCTGTACGGGATTCACGATTTCATAGGCCAGCGTGACGGTTCCACCCTCGGCCGGAATGGTCTGCGGGGTCTGTGCTCCGACCTCGATTTCGGGGGCGTCGGTCGGCTGTTCCGTCGTTCCCGAGTCATCGTTCTTGCAGCCTGTCAGCAGCGCGGCGGACATTGCAATCAGTAAGAGATACTTTTTCATAGGCTTGGGGGTATTTGTGGGTATTCGTATCTGTGGTATCGGGTCGACGGAGCGCGGTCGTGTGTATCGGTGCCGGTTCGAATCTAATCCTTGCGCCGGGCGTCGATTTTGCGGTCCCGCTCCCGGGCGCCGTAGAGGGTGCTGTGCTGCGAGCCGTCCTTCGCGCGGTAAATCTGGGGCTGGGGCGACTCCTTGGCCCCCACGTTGACGGCGAAGATGCAGAGGCCGACCAGCACCGCCATGATGATAATCTGCAGGATAATCTTGAAGATGACCACCGCGAGCATCACGGCCGAGATGATGAGCCCCAGCAGATAGACGATGCTGAAGAGCGTGATGAGGATGCCGTTCGAGCGGCCGAAGGTGGCGATGTTCTTCCGTGCGCCGCGGCCGATGAGCAGTGCCGAGACGGCAACGGGAATCAGCAGCGAGAGGAGGTCGGCCACGAAGCCCGTGAAGCCCGCGAGCTGGAAGAGCAGCATGACCACTACCAGCACCGGCAGCAGCAGACCGATGGCCCACGCCACGGGACGGAGCGAGATGCGCGGCTCGTCGCCCTCTTCGGTGCGACGGCCGTCGAAGAGCAGCCGCGCATAGAGCCGGATGCTGTAGTACTGCATCAGTACGACCACCACGAAGGGGATGGCGCGCCACAGAGCGCCCCAGAAGCCCCATAGCTCGTCGTCGCACCACCAGGCCATGTCGGACCCCAGGACGATGAAGGCGGCCACCTCGAGCAGCGAGGCTGCAGCCAGACAGAGCGGAAGCGCCTTGAGTGCCACCGAGCGGAGGGCGCGGCTGCGCTGGCCGAGCAGTCCGAGCAGCGTGCCGGCCACCACCAGCAGCACGATGGCCAGGTTGGGGGCCGAACTGGCGAAGAGGTGGGCCAGCGGCGAATGCCGGCGGACAATCTTTTTCGGAAGGGGGTTGGCCACGTCGGGGGCGTTGTCGCTGCTGAAGAGGACAGAACCCGGCATGACGCGGTAGTGGACACCGTCCATATCGAAGACCAGACGCCCCTCGTCCATCTCGACCAGGTCGAAGGTGTAGCCGTCGGGCAGCGTGGCGAAGGAGTAGGGCTGGTACTCGGTCCATCCGCTTTCGGCCCGCACGACGCGGACCACCTTGACCGAATCGGTGAAGAGCGGGTCGATTTCGAACCGTTGGGCCGTGGCCCGTTCGGGCATCAGTGCGAGCAGAAGAGCCGCAAGGAGCAACAGAGTGTTGAGGTGTTTCATGGGATGAGGGTTTTGTGGGTTAACAATCTCCCGGCGTCGGTTCTGCAGCCCCGTGAGGCGTTGCCGGGGGTGTGGTTCTTTGCACTTTGCGACGCGGCCCGTTCCGTTCCGTTCTGTCCGTTCAGCCGGTCCCGTCCGTTCCGTCCTGTTCTGCCCGTTCATCCGGTTCCGTCCCGCTCGGCCGCCGGGTGTTATTTGCCCTGCGTCGCCGCGCTGCGGACCGGACACTGCCTCCGACATTCACACGCTTCCGTCACTTCATTTCACCTCATTCCCTCTTCATCGCTCTCGCTCGGTCTCTTGCACTTCGGGCGTTTTTCAGGCGCCCGGCTCTTTGTCGTTTTTGTTGCTTGCTCTCTTTCTCTCTTGTGGCTGGCTTGTCCCTTCCCGCCTGTGAACTTCATCGCTCTGGAATGCTGCCGTTTTCGTCGTGCCGACCTGTTTCGGCAGCACGCTTTCGTCCCGGTTCGACCGGCGGAAGGGAGGGTCGCGTCGTTGGTAAGATAGGAAAACTTTCCGTTTTATCCAAATTGTTGTCCATTTTTCTCCTCGGGACAGGCGCACACCCTCCCGGCGGAGCCGATGTCCGTCGGGTTCGCGACCACCTTTCCGCCCGGGCGAAAGGGCCCTGCCGTGGGAGAGTTGTAGCGGTGATGACGTCGGTTATCTGGGGAAGGTGCTTTTCCGGTCGAAGCCCCATTCATAGATGTATTGAGCCCCTTCGATGTCGATGATGAAATAGACGCGCGTTCCCCGTTCCCAGTCAACATGGACGAATCCGGTGACGGTCTCGCCGGGTTGAATGGTGTTTCGCTTGAGATAGCCCATGCGTTTGACGTTCTGCTCCTGCTCCATCGCCAGCCCGAAGTTTGCCACGCGCTCGGCCGAAGCCATCGAAGCCATCGAGGCTGCAGCGGGGCTGTAGCTTCTTGTCGTGTAGGTGGAGAATCCGCCGTCGGAGCTGTAGCCCGTCGTGTAGGAGGTCGAGTACCCGGCTCCGGCTGTGGCGAGACCCTCGCTCAGCCCCACCAGCACGGCCGCCCAGGTCTGGTGCCGGTTGACCTTCTTCAGATATTCGTCGCACGACCAGACCTTCAGCGTGCGGATGGAATCGGGTGCGGCGTTGTCGTCCATCGAAAAGGAGGTGATGTCCCGCTCGGGGATAAAGTCAATCGGGGTGAGCGAATTGTTGGTGATGGACAGCTCGATGCGGTGCCATTTGCCGTAGTCCCGGACGACGGAGTTGGAGAGGGCGACCGTGATACCGTTCTTGAAGTAGAACTGCCAGGGCCTTCCGTCGTGGTAGCTGACGGCTCGTTCGGTAATTTGCGGCGACTCCATAATCTGGGAGTTGTCCGCCCGTGAAAACTTGAGCGTATTGCCCTGGCTGTCGGCCAGCAGGTAGTAGTCGTGGAGCGGCTGCCCGGCGTTGTACTCCTCGATGCGGCAGATGCCGTCGTCGAGGTGGGTGCGGCGCAGCCCCGTCTCGGCCCCCGCCACGTAGAAGCGCTCCTCGCGCAGTCCGCCCTCCTCGTCGTAGAGGAGGTATTCGCCGTCGAGCAGCCCGTTGGCATAGTGAAGCCGTTCGTGCACATGGCCGTTGCGGTAGTAGGTGGTGTTTTCACCGTCGAAGCGGCTGCGGGCATCGTCGAGCGAGTCGATGGTCCGGAAATATCCCTCCCGACGCAGTTCGCCCGTCGGGTAGAAATCCCTGAATTCACGGCGGGCAAGCGTATCGGCCGGATAGCGGGCAATGCGCAGATAGTCGGCAAAAAGTCGGTTGCCGGTGGCGATTCCGTTGCGGTCGTAGTAGAGTGAGTCGATGCGCTCCTGGGCGCAAACAAAGCTGCCGGCAAGGCTCAGCAGCAGAAGCAGCAGGGTCGATTTCATGGTTTGTAACGGCGGAGCCACATTCGGTTGTGGGGGCAGAAGCGCTCCGCAAATATCAGCAAGGTTCAACATCCGCTCCGCGTTTGCCGGCCGTGTGGCCGGAATGGAGCTCAATTTATTCTAAAGGTACGAAAAAACGGGGATATGGAACCCTTTCGGCCGCATAAATTTTCGGACGATGCGGGCGGGGCGAAACGACGAGAGCGGCATCCCTGCTGCAGAGGGTGCCGCTCTCGCGTTGTAGTGTGGTGTCGGGACGCCTATTGGCGCAGGCTCTTCAGGCACTCCGAAACGTTCTTCTCGATGCGCTGCAGGATGCTCTGCGCGTCGGCCGCCTCGGCCTTGACGAACTTCTCGCCGGTGATGTGCTCGTAGAGCTCCACGTAGCGGTCGGTGATGCCCGCCACAATCTCCGGAGTCATCTCGGGAACCCGCTGCCCCTGCTGACCCTGGAAACCGTTGGCCATGAGCCATTCGCGGACGAACTCCTTCGACAGCTGGCGCTGGCGCTCGCCCCGTGCAAGGCGCTCCTCGTATCCCTCGGCGTAGAAGTAGCGCGACGAGTCGGGCGTGTGGATTTCGTCCATGAGGTAGATGACGCCGTCCTTCTTGCCGAACTCATACTTCGTGTCGACGAGAATCAGCCCCATTTTTGCAGCAATCTCGCTGCCGCGGCGGTAGATGGCGCGCGTGTAGCGCTCCAGCTGCTCGTAATCCTCGCGGCTTACGAGTCCCGACGCGATAATCTCCTCCTTCGAGATATCCTCGTCGTGGCCCTCGGCGGCTTTCGAGGTCGGGGTGATAATCGGCTCGGGGAACTTCTGGTTTTCGACCATGCCGTCGGGCATCTCCACGCCGCAGATGGTCCGCTTGCCGGCCTTGTACTCGCGCCATGCGTGGCCCGAGAGGTAGCCGCGGATGACCATCTCCACCTTGAACGGCTCGCACTTGCGGCCGACGGTGACCATCGGGTCGGGCACGGCCAGCTTCCAGTTCGGGAGGATGTCGGCGGTGGCGTCGAGGAACTTGGCGGCAATCTGGTTCAGAACCTGGCCCTTGTAGGGAATGCCCTCGGGCAGGACGACGTCGAAGGCCGAGATGCGGTCGGTGACCACCATGACCAGGTACTTGTCGTCGATGTCGTAGACGTCGCGGACTTTTCCCGTATACTTGCTCTTCTGTCCTTCGAAGGTGAAATCGGTGCGAGTGATAGCGTTCATTGTGTTTGAGGTTTTTTCCGCTGCAAAGATAGCACTTTTGCGCGAAGTTCGGTTGCAGCGGCCCGAATATGTTGCCATTTGGCGTCGCCGGGCGGCGGCTCCGTTGGCGGCGGGCGGCGCGGCCCGTGCTTTCGGTGTTGCGGAGAGCTTTGCCCGGTTGCCGGGGAAGCTACACTGAAAAATTTTTCGCTGCTTGCACAAGCGGCGGCGTTGACGTACCTTTGGAAATGAACGGCGAAGGGGCCTGCCGTCCGATGCGGAATGCGGCGCGGTCCCGCGCGTGAATTAAAACGAACGAAGATGAAGGTATTGCTTGTCAACGGCAGCCCCAACCGTGAGGGCTGCACCCATACGGCCCTGAGCGAGGTGGCCGCCACGCTGCAGAAGAACGGAATCGAGACCGAGTTGCTCTATCTGGGCAAGAAACCCCTGGCGGGCTGCATCGCCTGCGGCAACTGCCTCAAGACGGGGCACTGCTTCCGCGACGACGTGGTGCAGGAGATTCAGGCACGGCTGGAGGAGTTCGACGCTCTGGTCGTCGGCTCTCCGGTCTATTACAGCGGACCGACCGGGCAGCTTGTCTCCTTCCTCAACCGGCTCTTCTATGCGACGGAGGGGCGCATGGCGGGCAAGGTCGGCGCTGCGGTTGTTTCGTGCCGCCGGGGCGGCGCCTCGGCCACCTTCGAGCAGCTCAACCAGTATTTCACCATCTGCAGCATGCCCATCGTCTCGTCGCAGTACTGGAATTCGGTCCATGGCTTTACGCCCGACGATGTGCGCAAGGACCGCGAGGGGCTGCAGACGATGCGCGTGCTGGGGCAGAACATGGCGTGGCTGCTCCGCTGCATCGAGAGCGGACGCCGCAACGGCATCGAGAAGCCGCACTACGAGCCGCGTCTGCGCACCCACTTCATCCAGGACAAGTATTGACCCGCGGCGGCGTGCGGGCGTGGCGACGCGGCTGTCTGCGGGCGTTACGCGCGTCCGTGTAAGTCGCTGGCGAATAATCTGTTAAGTCGGGGTGCCAGTGTGCGGCGCTTCGGCTTGACTGTTTGTTTTCTTTGCGGTATTTTGCCTAACAATTGGCCGGCAGAAGGAGGTTTCGTTACTTTCCGATGCAGAATTTTGAGAAGATATTTCCAAGAATCTCGTCCGTGGTGATTTGACCCGTGATGGTGCCCAGATGGAAGATGACCTGGCGAATCTCCTCGCTCAGCAGGTCGGCCGTGAGCATCGCGTCGCAGCCCCGCAGCGTCTCCTCGAGCGCTCGCTCGGCCGCCGTCAGCGCCTCGTAGTGGCGGCCGTTCGAGACCACCGTGTCGCCCTGTTCGAGTGCCGCCGTGTCGACCTGCTCCCGCAGCCTGTGGCGCAGAAGGTCGATGCCCTCGCCCCGCTTGGCCGAGATGCCGATGACCCCCTCGGGCAGCGTCACCCCGGGGCGCATGTCGAGCTTGTTGACCACCGTGAGCAGCCGCTGTTCGGGCCGCAGCGTGAACTCGGGCTCGGGAAGCCGCAGCGTGGCCCCGTCTTCGTGTGCGTCACGGGCGGTGGCGGCTGTCGTTCCTTCGGGTGCGGTCTGGCTCCCCGCCGCAGGGGCATTGTGTGTGTCGGAGATGGCGGCTGTCGCGATGTTGTCCGCCGCAGCATTGACATGGGTGCCGGCGGCTGCCGTGTTGTCGCCGGCCGCGGTGGCTGAATGTGTGTGGGGAGGATTGGCCGCAGCCTCTGTCCGGGCGGAGTCGGCCGGTGCTAGTGTGGTGGCGTCGACAAGCCGCACGACGATGCGGGCGCGGGCGATGCCGGCACGGGTGCGTTCGATGCCCATCCGTTCGAGCCGGTCGTCCGTCGCGCGGATGCCCGCCGTGTCGATGAAGCGGAAGCGGACGCCGTCGATGACGGTCTGCTCCTCAATCAGGTCGCGTGTCGTTCCGGCAATCTCGGAGACCATCGCCCTGTCCTCGTTCAGCAGCCGGTTGAGCAGCGTGCTCTTGCCGACGTTCGGCGCGCCGACAATCGCCACCGGAATGCCCTCTTTCAGGGCGCTTCCCAGCGCGAAGGAGCCCCTCAGACGAAGAATCTCAGACAGAATCTCCTCCATCGTGCAGCGCAGCTTCCGCCGGTCGGCGAACTCCACATCCTCCTCCGAGAAGTCGAGCTCCAGTTCGAGCAGCGAGGCGAGGTGCAGTAGCTCCCCGCGCAGATGGTCGAGCCGCTTCGAGAAACCGCCCCGCAGCTGCCCTGCGGCGAGCGTATGGGCGGCCCTCGACGAGGAGGCAATCAGGTCGGCGACCGCCTCGGCCTGCGCCAGGTCGAGCTTGCCGGCCAGGAAGGCCCGCAGCGTGAACTCCCCGGGCGTGGCCATGCGGGCCCCGGCGTCGAGCAGCAGCCGCAGAATCTCCGAGACGACGTAGGCCGAGCCGTGGCACGAAATCTCGACCGAGTCCTCGCCCGTGTAGGAGTGCGGGGCGCGGAAGAGCGAGACCAGCACGTCGTCGATGAGCCGTGCGCCGTCGCTGATGGTGCCGCGGTGGAGCGTATAGCCGGCCGCCTCGCTCAGCGGGCGGCGTCCCCGGAAGATGCGCTCCACCGTCTCGATGGCCCCGCTGCCGCTTACGCGGACGACGGCAATCGCTCCGCCGGTCGGGGTGGCCGGAGCGACAATGGTATCGTGGTCGTGAAGCATGGTGTTACCTCCCTTCGATGCGGAGCCGCTGGCCGATGCGCAGCTTGTGGGCATTTCGGATGCCGTTCCAGCGCATCAGCTGGGCCGTGGTGACGCGGTAGCGGCGGGCGATGGCCCCCAGCGTGTCGCCCCGCTTGACGACGTAGACCGTGCCGGTGCGCTGCTGGCGCTTCTTGTCGAGGTTTGCCGGATTGATGTACTCCTTCAGATAGGCCGAATCCTTGGCGAAAATCTCCTGCTCGTGGGCGATGTAGTCGGCCACGCTGCGCTGGGGCAGCGTGAGCGTGTAGCTCTTGGTCGTGGCCGGGATGATGTCGAGCTTGTACTGCGGGTTGAGCTCGCGCAGCGTCTCGAGCGGGATGTCGATGGTCGAGGCAATCTGCCCCAGGTGGAGGATGCGGTTGACGTGGAGCGTGTCGGTGGCCAGCGGCAGCGGCGTCTCGGCCGGTTCGATGCCGTGCCGGCGGTGGTAGGCGTAGCCGTAGGTCGCGCCGATGAAGGCCGGGACGTAGCCGCGCGTCTCGCGGGGCAGATAGTCGTAGATGTCCCAGAAGGTCTTGCCTCCCGAGCGGGCGATGGCCTTGTTGACGTTGCCCGGGCCGCAGTTGTAGGCCGCGATGGCGAGCGTCCAGTCGTGGTAGATGTTGTAGAGGTCCTTCAGATAGCGGCAGGCGGCGCGGGTGGCCAGCAGCGGGTCGCGCCGCTCGTCGACGAGCGAGTTGACCTCCAGCCCGTAGCTCTTGCCCGTCGTGGGCATGAACTGCCACAGTCCGACGGCCCCCATGGGCGATACGGCCGTCGTCGAGAGGGCCGACTCGATAATCGGCAGCGCGCGCAGCTCGATGGGGAGCCCTTCGCGCAGCAGCTCGTCCTCGATGAGCGGAAAGTAGTAGCGCGACATGGCCAGGATGCGGCTCATCGTGCCGTACTGCGAGCTGGTATAGCGGTTGATGTAGCCCTTGACGATGGCGTTGAAGGGGAGCTCGATGGGTGAGGCCAACGCCCGCAGCCGCTCGACGTAGAGCGAGTCGCCCGGCGCCTCTTCGCCTGCCGGCACGTCGGCGACGAACTCCCGGAAGAAGCTCTCGAAGGCCTCCAGCCGCCGCTGCTCCTGCCATACGGCCGCCAGCGAGTCGATTTGCTGCGGGGTGAGGTCGCGCGATGCCGTCGTGTCGCACCACGTGCGCGGGGTGCGCTTTGCCAGGGACGAATCTTCGGGTTCGGGCTCCGCGGGGGCAGGGGCGGCCGGCCGGCTCTCCTGGGCGGGCTGCGGGGTGGTCTGCTCGGTTTTCGTGGAGCGTTTTCTGCGGGGTTTGCGGTCGAGGGTGTTTGCGGTTGCGGTCCCGGCCAGCAGGCCCAGCAGCGTCAGTGTTGCGAAGATTCTCATGGATTAGAAATTCAGGCTCAGGTTGAATCCGAAGACGGGGCGGTGGCCGCTTGCCGTCGGAACGTATGTATAGTCGACCATCGGCTCGAGGTTCATCGAGAGGTCGTCCGAAATGTCGTAGTCCTTCAGGTGGGCATCCACGTGCGCGTCGATAATCTGGAGCACGTAGAGACCCGCCGTGATGATGATGCAGAGGTCGCGGTTGCGGCGGTAGCTGTCCTTGAGGTTCTTGAGGAAGGTTGCCGAGTAGCGGCCGCCGAACTCGTCGGTCGAGCCGTTGGGGTAGGCCTCGGGGTGGTTGTCGTAGTCGGCGCGCAGGCTGTAGGCCTTCTTGAAGCGCTGGTAGCCGCGGTTGTTCCAGTCGATGCAGTAAATCAGCGTGGCGAATCCGCCCACCACGAAGGGCACCTTCCAGTAGCTCTTGTTGTAAATCTGGCCGGCGCCCGGACAGATGCAGGCCAGCGTGGTCGCCTTCTTGACGTTCGAGACCTCGTTGGTCGAGTAGTTCACCGCCGCGTCGCCGATGAAGTAGATGTAGGAGGCAATCGTGATGCCGAGGTAGAGCTGTCGGCGTGTGTTGCTTCGTATCATCTTCTGCTGCAGGGCGTTGAGCTCCGGCGTGCGGACCATGCTCACGTCGGTGATGGCGTCGAACTTGCGGCGCAGGGGCTTGTAGGTGCGGCTCTCGTTGATGTAGAGCGCCAAACCGCCGCCCACCAGTCCGTAGAGAATCGGCAGCTTCCAGTACTGCTTGTTGTAGATTTGGCCGTATCCGGGCAGCACGGTCGAGAGCCAGCAGACCTTCGAGAGCGACATCGAGTCGCTCATCAGCCAGCCGCGGTGGCGGGTCGAGTCGGCGGCCAGCAGCGAGCGGCGGCCCGAGAGCGAGTCGCGCAGCAGCGAGTCGGTGCGGGCGATGTCGTCGGTGCGCAGCGCCGTGACCACGAGCGAGTCGGCCGTGAAGTCGGCGGCCAGCATCGAGTCGATTTCGCGGGCCAGAGCCACCCGGGCGAGCGAATCGGCGCGCAGCTGCAGCGAATCGGCGCGTTGGAACATGCCGCCGCGCACGATGGTGCGGGGGCCGCGCTTGCTTCGCAGCGGCGATTGGGCCGCGGCCGTCGAGCCGAGCAGGAGTGCGAGAAGCGCCAGCAGCGCCGTTTTGAACCGAAGTGCCGCCATGGGGTCTCAGAAGCGTTTGCCGAAGCGTTCGAGGAAGTTTTCGATGTCGCGGTCGTCGGCAAAGCCGATGACGATTTTGCCGCCGCCGTTTTTCGAGCGTTTGATGCTGATGTCCTCCGTGAAGAGCTTCTCGAGCTGCTCGACCAGACGCGAGTAGCTCTCGGGATACTCCTCCTCGTCGGCCGCCGGCTCCTTACTGCGCGAGGCCTCGTCGCAGAGCGTGCGCACGAGCTCCTCGACCTGGCGCACCGAGAGCCCCTTCTTGACGCAGCGCTTCAGCACGCGCAGCTGCTCTTCGGCCGGCGCCCCGGCGATGGCCTTGGCGTGGCCCATCGAGATGAGCCCCTCCTTGAGGGCGAGCTGCACCTCGTCGGGGAGCTTGAGCAGGCGCAGGTAGTTCGACACCGAGGAGCGCTTCTTGCCCACCTTCTCCGAGAGGGCGTCCTGCGTGAGGTGGCACTCGTCGATGAGGCGCTGCATGCCCAGCGCGATTTCAATGGCGTTGAGGTCCTGGCGCTGGATGTTCTCCACCAGGGCCATGGCGTGGAGGTTCTCGTCGTCCACCTCGCGGATGTAGGCCGGCAGGGTGGCAATGTCGGCACGCTGGGCCGCACGCCAGCGGCGCTCGCCGCTGATGAGGATGTATTTGCCTCCCTCGGCGCGCTTGACCGTCACGGGCTGGATGACGCCCAGCTGGCGAATCGAGTCGGCCAGTTCGTCGAGCGCCTCCTCGTCGAACTGCGTGCGGGGCTGCGTGGGGTTGGGAATGATGTCCGCGACGGCGATTTCGGCCATCTCGGTCATCGGTTTGAGTTTGACGTCGAGCTTTTCGGCGCCGAAGATGGCGTCCAGCCCGCGTCCTAATCCCTTCTGTGGTTTCATTATCGTCTGTTTTCTGTATTCGGTACTCCTTGCGGCGGTGCGGCGCCTCCGTACGGGCGGTGCGGCCTTATCCGGTGCGCGGCCCTCTCTTTGAGGGGAACGCTTCCCGGCTCCGACCCTCCTCTCTGCACGGGTGGGGCGCCTCCCGGCTTCAGCCTCCCTCTCTGCGCGGGTGGAACGCCTCCCGGGCCCGGCCCCGGCCGCTGCCCTCTTTTCGGCTTCCGCCGCCTCTCTTGCTCTCTCTTCCTTGCTCTCTCTTCCTTGCTCTCTCTTCCTTGCTCTCTCTTCCTCTGCCTCTCCTGCTCTCTGCCTCCCGGCTCCGGCCCCTTCCGGGCGGGCTATTGCTGCTGCGCGGCCTCCTCGCCGGATGGCTCCGTGGCAGCCTCCTGAGCCGGACGGTTGCGCTTGAGGAACTCACGCGCCAGCGTCAGGTAGTTCTCCGACCCCGTGGCGCTCGCGTCGTAGAGCATGACGGGCTTGCCGTGCGAGGGGGCTTCTCCCAAACGGATATTGCGCTGGATTATTGTGTCGTAGGCCAAATCGCCGAAGTGCTGCCGCACCTCGTTCACCACCTGGTTGTTCAGCCGGTTGCGCATGTACATCGTCAGCAGGAAGCCCTCGATTTCGAGCCCGGGGTTGAGCCCGCTCTTCACCTTCTTGAGCGTGTTGAGCAGTTTGGAGAGCCCCTCGAGCGCGAGGTATTCGCACTGCACGGGGATGAGCACCGAGTCGGCGGCCGTCAGGATGTTGACCGTCGTGTAGCCCAGCGAGGGCGAGCAGTCGATGAAGATGTAGTCGAAGCGGTCGCGCACCTCGTCGACCACCCGCTTCATCACGTGGTGGGCATTCTCCATCTTCGGCATCTCGGTGTCGGCCGCCACCAGGTCAATCGACGAGGGGAGCAGCCACAGCCGCTTGATGTCGGGGCTCTGGAGGATGACCTCCGAGGCCTTGCGCGAGCCGGTGATGCACTCGTAGATGCCTTCGAGGTCGATGTCGAAGCCCAGCCCCGAGGTGGCGTTCGCCTGCGGGTCGGCATCCAGCAGCAGGACGTTCTTGCCCAGCAGGGCCAGCGAGGCCGCGAGGTTGATGGCCGTGGTCGTCTTGCCCACGCCGCCTTTCTGATTGGCCAAAGCGATTACCTTTCCCATGTTTCCGTTCACAATTACAATCGGGCAAATTTAGTGATTTTCCGCGGAATTCCATCACCGTGCCGTAAAAATGCGTCGCACGCCGGCTCCAATACGCTGAGAATCATCCGCAAGCCCGGAGCGACCCCGCTCCCGGCGGGGCGCGACGTCTTCGGCGGCTCTCCCGGAGGCGTGCCGCTGCGCCCCTGCGCCGGGGACGCTGCACCCTCTGTGCCGGGCATGCCGCCGGGCTGCTGCCGGTGTTCCGAGCGGGGTGTCCCGCCGGGACTCTGCACCCCACTGCGCCGGGGACGCTGCACCCTCTGTGCCGGGCGTGCCGCCGGGCTGCTGCCGGAGTTCCGCGCCGGACGTGCCGTTGGGGCTCCGCGCCGGGCGGCTTGTGGCGCGCCCCCGACACCACCGACGGTGCGGTACGAGATGCCGCAAATTGAGAAAAGTGCTTGCTTTTGCCCGCGACTTGCATTATCTTTACCCGAAAAATTCCGTACAACCATGGCAAAAACCGAGCACGGGGCTCCGGCAGGCGAGCCGCAGAACCCCCGGACGACGCCCCGTCCCGCTGACGCCGCCCCGCAGACCTCCGTTCCGAATACCGGCGCCGCGCAATCAGCCGCGCCGGCCCCCGCATCCGGCCGCCGTTCGACCTTCCCCACGGTGGTCGACCTGCTGGTCTTCTTCGGCATCTTCTTCATCGCCCAGGCCGTGGCGCTCGGCGTGGCGCTGCTGGCCGGTGTGCCGATGCCCGACACCTCGCTGCTCGACTCGCCCGACGAGGCGGTGCGCGTGGGCGAGCAGATTGCCGTCTCGCATTTCAACGCCCTGACCTACGGCGTGGCAATGGCCTTCACGCTGGTCGCCTTCCTCATCTACCGCGCCCGCCGGGGCGGTCCGCGCATCGTGGCGCGCTTCTCGCTGCGGGGGCTGGACCCCGTGCTGCTGCTCTGGGGCGTGCTCTTCGTCTTCGCCACCTCGCTGGTCATCGAGCCCCTGCTCGAGCTGCTGCCCGCCGTGCCCAACGTCTACGGCCGCGGCGTATGGTCGCTGCTGACGCTGGTGGTGATGGCGCCGCTCTTCGAGGAGGTGATTTTCCGCGGCGTGCTGCTCGAATCGGCCCGAGCCCGCTACGGCGTGGTGGCCGGCTGGCTCATCTCGTCGCTCATCTTCGGCGTGGTGCACATCTACCCGGCCGTCATGGTCAACGCCATCATCATGGGCCTCATCCTCGGATTCGTCTACATCCGCACCGCCTCGCTCTGGCCCGCCATCATCCTCCACGCCTTCAACAACGGCGTGGCCTACCTCATGCTGGCCATGGGACGCGAAAACCAGATGCTCTCCGACATGATTGGCAACCGCACGGTCTATGCGCTGCTCTACACCCTGGCGCTGCTTGTCTTCCTCGTCTCGGGCTTCATGGTCTGCCGGACCCTGTCGATGCTCTCGCGCGAAGAGAAAGAGGAGCGCGCGGAGAAAAAACGGAATGCGGCGTAATAATCTGTGCGGCGCGTGCGTTAGTTACGGGTAAAAACCGTATCTTTGCCTTCTCGATGAAACGTTTGACCGTCAGAACGGCGCTTTGTGCGCTTCTTGTTGTCTTCGTCGCGGGCTGTCAGGAGACCCCCGGGGTCTTCAACCGCGATGCCGTGCTTGCCCGTGCCGGCGAGCACGAACTGCGTATGCGCGAAGCCGTTGCGAATCTTCCCCAGGGAGTTTCGGGCGACGACAGCGTGGCGTTCATGAAGCTCTTCATCGACCGCTGGGTCAAGCAGCAGCTCAAGCTGGATGAGGCCGAGGTGCTCTTCTCCGACTCGGTGGGGGGCATCGAGAAACAGGTGGAGGCCTACCGCCAGGCGCTGCTCATCCGCAAGCTCGAGCAGCACTATGTCGACCGCAACCTCGACACGGCCTTCACCCCCGAGGAGATAGCTGCCTACTACAACGCCCACAAGGGTGACTTCCGGCTCGACCGTACGCTGGTACGCGGCCGGATTGTCCGCTTCCCGACGGGCTACCGCCAGGCGCAGAAGCTGCGCAGCCTCATGGCGTCGAGCGGTCCGGCCCAGCAGCAGGACTTCCGCGACATCTGCGCGAAGAACGAGTTCGAGGTGACCGACTTCAAGGGCGATTGGGTTGACTACCAGGAGTTCCTGAGCCATCTGCCGACGCTCCGCACGCAGAACTACGATGCGCTGCTCTCCTCGAACGGCGTGCAGGAGATGCGCGACAACCGTTCGCGCTACTACTTCCAGCTCGAGGGGGTCTGCCGTGCGGGCGAGACCTCGCCGCTGGAGCGTGTCCGCGCCACCATCCGCCGGATTCTCTTCACGCAGCGACAGGGTGAAATCATCCGCCGCCACGAGGAGGAGCTCTACAAGCGCGCCTCGGAGGAGGGCGAACTGCACCTGCCCGAAGCGGCGGCGGACGAGTGACCCGCTCCCGGGGGGCCTGAGGAAAAGGAACACCGGTGAGGACCGAATGCCGCGGCAAAGCGTTTGAGGACGGGGCTGCGGTAGGGGCAACCCGGACGAAATGGCGGGAGGCCCGGTGCAACCCGGACGAAATGAAGAATGAAAAAAATGTACATGCAACATATGGTGAAAAAGGTTTTCTTGCTGACGGTCATGCTCTTTGCCGCAGCCGGGCTCAGGGCCCAGAAACAGCAGGTCATGCTCGACAAGGTGGTGGCCGTGGTGGGCAGCTCGTCGATTCTCTATTCCGAGGTCGACGAATATGCGCGCAACATGGTCGCCCAGCGTCTGGCCGAAGGCTACACGACCGACCGCGACCCCCACAACGAGGCGCTTGAGGCGCTGCTCACCCAGAAACTGCTCTACAACCAGGCGCTCATCGACTCGGTGGACATCAGCGCCGCCGACATCCAGACGCGCGTCGAGGAGCAGCTGCAGAACATGATTGACGAGGAGGGCTCGATTCCCAAACTCGAGGCCAAGCACCACATGCCCATCTTCAACCTGCGCGAGATTCTACGCCAGCGCTACGAGGAGCAGGCCTACGCCAGCAGCATGCAGGCCGAGGTGGTCAACAAGGTGACCATCATCCCGGGCGAGGTGGAGCGCTACTACAAGCACATCGACAAGGACAGCCTTCCGCTCATCGCCGACCAGTATGTCTATGCGCAGATTACCCGCTTCCCCCGCACGATGACCGAGGCCAAGCAGCGTACGCGTGAACGGCTGCTCGACCTGCGCGAGCGCGTCATCACCGGGCAGGCCAAGTTCGAGAACCTGGCCCGCATGTATTCGCAGGACCCCGGTACGGCCATGCGCGGCGGCGAGATGGAGCCCACGCCGCTGGCCAGCCTCGACCAGGCCTTTGCCGACGCGCTGGCCGAGCTCAAGCCGGGCCAGATATCGGAGGTGGTCGAGACCCAGTACGGCTTCCACATCATCCAGTCCCTTGAGAAGCGTGGCAACATCTACCGGTTCCGCCACATCCTGCTGCGTCCGGTCTATACGACTGACGAGCTCTCCACGGAGCTCAACTTCCTCGACAGCCTGGTGACGGAGATTCGCCGCGACTCCATCACCTTCGAACAGGCCGCGCTGCGCTACTCGGACGACGCCTCGTCGAAGATGAACGGCGGTATCGTCTCGAACCACGACGTGCTGGAGCGCTTCAACGCCTTCGACGCCAAGCTCACCGTGACGAAGTTCCTCAAGGAGGACTTCGGCCGCTACAAGAGCCTCGACGACTACAACGCCCTGAGCCGCCTGCACGTGGGCGAGATTTCGGACGCCTACCTCACGGAGGACATGATGGGCAACCAGATGGCCAAGGTGGTCAAGCTGGTGCAGATTATCCCGACGCACGTCGCCTCGCTCAACGAGGACTACCTGCGGCTGGAGGAGATGGCCCTCACGGCCAAGCAGGAGAAGGCCTTCCGCGAGTGGCTGACCAAGAAAATCGACGGCATGTACGTCTACATCGACCCCGAGTTCCGCGGCGGGGCCTTCGAGAACAAACACTGGGTAAAATAGCTTCGCGACCGTGCGCACGTTTCTCTCCATAGCAGCGGCGGTCGCCGTCGTGGGACTCCTCTTCGCACAGGGGGGCGCTCCGTCGCAGCCCGCCCCGCAGGGCGAGATGAAAATCATCAACCTCAAGTCCGACGTCTCGGGTCCCGTCTCGCCGGGCGACTCGGTCATCTTCCTGGTGGGCAACTTCGCCGCGCAGCACAACGGCGCGGTCATCACCTGCGACAGCGCCGTGCGCTATTCGGACATGCGCATCGAGTTCTTCGGCAACGTCCTCATCAACAAGAACACGACCTACATCTACGGCGACCGCGCCCTCTACGACGGCGAGGTGAACGAGGCGCAGGTCTTTTCGGACATCATCAAGGTGGTCGACGGCGACGCGACGCTCTATACCTACAGCTTCCTCTTCAACACGCTCGACAACGTGGGCGAATTCGACGGCGGCGGCGTGCTCGTCAACCGCGAGAATCAGCTCGAGGCCGAGCGTGGCTACTACTACGCCGACACGAAGGAGCTGGTCTGCGTCGACCGGGTCGAGATGCGCAACGACGAGTACGAGCTGCGCGGCGACTCGGTGGTCTACAACATGGCCACCGACAACGCCTACTTCTTCGACCGGACCCACATCTGGAACCGCGAGGGGGACTACCTCTACGCCGACCGGGGCCGCTACGAGCAGGCCGACACGCTCTATGCCGTCACGCGCAACGGCTACATCCTCACCGAGAAGCAGGAGGTCTGGAGCGACAGCATCGACTACTACCGTCCGCATGGCCACGCCATCCTGCGGCACGACATCCAGCTCGACGATACGGAGCACAAGAACCTCGCCTTCGGCGACTACGGCGAATACTGGAAGGAGCCGGGCAACGCCTTTCTGACGCGGCGCCCCGCGCTGGTCAACTACGACCTCTCGCAGGGCGACTCGCTCTTCATGCGCAGCGACTCCATCTACCTCTTCACCCGCACCCTTTCGCAGGATGCGGCCGACGCGGCTGCCGCCGCCGAGCGGGCGCGCCTCGATTCGCTCGCCGCGCTGCAGCAGGCTGCCGCTGCGTCCGACTCGATGCGTGCGGCCCGTCAGGGTTCGGTCAAACGCCGTACGGAGGCCCCCGATTCCCTCTCGACGGCTCCCGGCCGGGGCGGCTCGCGCCGCGAGCGCGCCGCTGCACAGGTCGAGGAGCAGCTCGGCGCCCTCCGCGATTCGACCGCCGCTGCGCCGGCTGCCGAGGTGACGGCCGCTTCGGAGACTGCTCCCGATGCGTCGGCCGCCGGGAACAAAGCCCCGGCCTCCGATTCGCTCGTCGCAGCGCCGGGTGCCGACTCGCTGACTGTCGACTCGCTGGTGACCGATTCGCTGGCGGCCGATAGCGTGCAGCTTACCCCCGAACAGCTGAAGGCGCAGCGCAAGGAGGAGGCCCGCAAGGAGCGCGAGGCGCGCAAGGCGGCCGCCGACGAGGCCAAGCAGAAGATTCTGGACGAAATCGCCGCCAGGCGCAAGGCCAAGCGGGTCGAGATGGTCCGCGCCCAGGAGGAGAAGGAGCGCGAGCGGCTGCTCGCCCGCCGCGAGAAGGTCGAGAAGAAGCTGCGCGAACGTGTCGAGCGCGCCGCCCGCAAGGGACGTACGCCGCGCCTCGACTCGACGGAGCTGCTGCATCTTGACTCGCTGCTGGGCATCTTCGAGAAGAGCGTGGACTCAACGGGCGGCAGGGGGGCCGACTCGCTGCTGGTCGATTCGCTTCCGCACGGCAGGGAGGAGGGGCTGCCGGCCGATTCGCTCGCGTCGGAGGGCGCCGACTCGGTGGCCGTCGAGGTCGACAGCATGTACCGCCTGGTCAAGGCCTTCCACAACGTGAAGATTTACCGCACCGACTTCCAGTCGGTCTGCGACTCGCTTACCTCCATCAGCCGCGACTCGACCATCCACCTCTACCTCTCGCCCGTGCTCTGGAACGAGAACAACCAGGTGGTCTCCGACGTGATGGATGTCTATACGGCCAATCGGCAGCTTACGCGCGCCGAATTCATCGGCAGCCCCATGATGTCGAGCGAGCTCGACACGCTCCACTACAATCAGGTGGCGGGCAAGGAGATGACGGCCTTCTTCCGCGACAACCAGATTTACCGCAACGATGTCAACGGCAATGCCCAGACCATCTACTACATGCAGGATGGAGAGGGGGGCGAAATCACCGGCGTGATGGTGCTCGACAGCGGCAACATCTCCTTCTTCTTCGAAGAGAAGCAGGTGGTCAACATCATCTACCGCATCAACCCCGTCTGGACGCTCTACCCGCTGGACAAGGTGCCCGAGGAGCAGTCGCTCGAGCTCAAGGGCTTCAAGTGGGAGGGGGCGCGGCGGCCGACGCAGCGCGACGTCTTCGACCGGCACATCCGTCCGTCGCGGCGTGCGGCGTGCGGCGAGCTTCCGAAGCCCGACTTCCCCATCCACCGCGCCCTCGAGGAGCACAAGAGGCGCCTGATTGAGGAACGGCGGTGGATTGACCGCAACGACCACGTCGATTCGGAGACCGTCGAGTGGATGCGCACGCTGGGTTACGAGGTGGGCCAGCCCCGCGAGTCGGGCCCCCGTCTGTAGTCCGCAGCGGCAGGGCTGTCGGCACGGATGCGCGCTCCGGCGTCGTGTTCGTGCCGTTCCCGTATCCGGCGGGGTGGGGGGGGAGAGAAGGAGAGAAAAAGCCGTCGGGTAGAGCGTGTACCCGGGAAGGTAAAAATAACCGTCGAGCCGTTTCCGGATTCGGCGGGGGAAGCGGAAAATAGCCGTCGAACGGAGCGTGTCCCCGGCGAGGTAAAAATTGCCGTCGAGTCGTTCCCGGGGGGCCGTGAAGAGGTGCTCCACCCGGCCGAGGCGGCGCGGTGGACGGGAGCCGGGCTCGGGTGCGGCGGCTGTGCTGCAGAGGCGCTGACGTTGCAACTGACGACGGATACCCGGCGGGCGGTGTGGATAATACCAGTGAAAACGATGAATACAAGGATGAATACGGACCTGAACCCGGAGGCGGAGCATGCGGCCCCGGGCGTTGCTGCACAGGCGGGTGACAACGGCGATGAGCTCTTCCCCGTGGTCGATGCCTCGGGGCGCGTCATCGGCTCGGCCCGGCGGCGCGAGTGCCACGGCGGCTCGATGCTGCTCCATCCGGTGGTCCACCTCCACCTGTTCGACGCCGACGGACGGCTCTACCTCCAGAAGCGTCCCGCCTGGAAGGATATCCAGCCCGGACGGTGGGATACGGCCGTGGGCGGCCATGTGGCCTACGGCGAGACAATCGACGAGGCGCTGCGGCGCGAGGCGCGCGAGGAGCTGGGGCTCGAGTCGTTCGAGGCGGAGTTCGTGCGGAGCTACGTCTTCCGCTCGGAGCGCGAGCAGGAGCTGGTCTACGTCCACCGCTGCCGCTACGACGGTGAGGTGCGGCCGAGCCGCGAGCTCGACGGCGGCCGCTTCTGGAGCCTCGACGAGCTGCGTGCGGCGATGGGGCGGGGCATCCTGACGCCCAACTTCGAATCGGAGGTTCCGCTGCTGCTCCCCTGCCTTGCGCAGCGGTAGCCCGACACGCCCGTGGACGGGGCGCCGCACGGCCGCGGGGCCGAAAAAAACATAGCCCGGTTTTTGCCGGGCGAGGGATAAACGAACAACTATGGAACATATCATCAAACGATGGGTCGACGCGCTGCTCGTCCGACTCGGATTCGCACCCGAAGCCGGGGCCGAACAGTGGGCCGCCTTCCTGCTGATGGTGGTGCTGGCGCTGCTCTTCTACCTGGTGTGCCGGCTGCTGCTGGTGGGCGGCGTGCGCCACATCGTCTCGCGCACGCGTGTCGAGTGGGACGACGTCCTCTTCAGCGGCCACGTCATGGGGCGCCTCTGCCAGCTTGCGGCCGTCATCCTGCTCTACAGCGTCACCCCGGCGGTGCTCATCGGCCACGACGCCGAGCGCCTGACGCTGCGCGTGCTGGAGATACTCATGGTGGTGGCCTTCTTCCGGCTGGTCAACGCGCTCATCGGAGCCGCCTTCCACATCGTCTCGCACCGCCCCGCCTGGCAGAACAAACCCATCAAGGGGCTCCGGCAGACGGCTCAGGGCATCGTCGCCATCATCTGCGTGATTCTCATCGTCTCAATCCTGCTTGACAAGTCGCCCGCCTTCCTGCTCACGGGACTGGGCGCCTCGGCGGCGGTCATCATGCTGATTTTCCGCGACAGCATCCTCGGCTTCGTATCGGGCATCCAGCTCTCGGCCAACGACATGCTGCAGGTGGGCGACTGGATTGCCATGCCCAAATACGGGGCCGACGGCCGCGTGGAGGAGGTCTCGCTCACGACGGTCAAAATCCGTAACTGGGACAACACGATTGTCACGCTGCCGCCCTACCTGCTGGTGAGCGACTCGTTCCAGAACTGGCGCGGCATGCAGCAGTCGGGGGGCCGGCGTGTGATGCGCTCGGTCAACATCGACATGACGAGCGTGCGCTTCTGCACCCCCGAGATGCTGGCCCGCTACCGCGAAATCGACCTGCTGCGCGACTACATCGACTCCACGCAGCAGCGCGTCGAGGAGTACAACGCCGCACACGGCATCGCCCCCGGCTCATGGAAAATCAACGGCCTGCACCAGACCAACCTGGGGGTCTTCCGCGCCTATCTGGAGCGCTACCTGCGCGCCGAGGTCCCCGTCAACCGGGGCATGACGCTCATGGTGCGGCAGCTGCAGCCCACCGAGACGGGCCTCCCCATGCAGCTCTACTTCTTTACCGACACGGTCGAATGGGTCACCTACGAGCGGATTCAGTCCGATGTCTTCGACCATGTGCTGGCCGTTATTCCCGAATTCGGGCTGCGGGTCTTCCAGAGCCCGGCGGGCAGCGATATCGGGCGGCTCGGCGAGGAGGTCTCCCATGCTCGGGAGGAGTCTGCGGAGAACTCCTCCGCACCGGCCGGCGACGAACCGCTCGGAAGCTGACCCGGTCCCTCGGCCCGAGAGGCAGACACCATACGGCCCCGCTCCTCATGCAGGAAGCGGGGCCGTGCTGTATTCGTGTATGCCGGTCCGTCAGAGGAAGAGCATCAGGATGACCTGGGCGATAATCACGCGCAGGAACATGCAGACGGGGTAGACCGTGGCGTACGATACCGAGGGGTTGTCCCCCTCGATGGTGTCGTTGGCGTAGTTGAGCGCCATGGGGTTGGCCATGCTGCCGCAGAGCAGCCCCGAGATGGAGCCGAAGTCGAGCCGCTGCACGCGCAGCGAGAAGATGGCCACCAGAACCGTCGGCACGAAGGTGATGGCGAAGCCCAGCGCCAGCCACAGCGCCCCTTCGGGACGCATGACCGTCTCGAAGAAGTGGGCCCCGGCGTCGAGCCCCAGGCAGGCCAGATACATCGAGAGCCCCAGTGCGCGGAGCATCAGGTTGGCGCTCTGCGTGGTGTAGGTAATCATGTGGAGCCGCGGTCCGAAGGTGCTGACGAGGATGCCCACGATGATGGGGCCGCCGGCCAGACCCAGCTTCACGGGGATGCTGATGCCCGGGATGCTCACGGGGATGCTTCCCAGCACCAGACCGAGAATCAGTCCGATGAAGACGGCCGCCAGATTGGGCTCGTTGAGGCTCTTGACGGCGTTGCCGAGGATTTTCTCGACGTTGTGGATGGCCGCCGCCTCGCCCACGACCGTCAGACGGTCGCCCAGCTGGAGCGTCAGGTCGGGAGTGGCCAGCAGCTGCACGCCCGAGCGGTAGACGCGGCTGATGTTGATGCCGTAGTTGTTGCGCAGCCGCAGCGAGGAGAGCTTCTTGCCGTTGATTTCGGGGCGCGTGACCAGAATGCGCTGCGAGATGAGCTGGCTGTCGATGGCGTTCCAGTCGATTTTGCCCGTATTCCAGTCCTTCTGCTCCTGCTCGCCGAAAATCATCCGCAGCGCATCGACGTCGGCCGGCGAGGTGACCACCAGGATGATGTCGTTCTGCTGGAGCGTCTTGTCCGAGGTGGGAATCGAGACCTTGCCCTCGCGCCAGATGCGCGAGATGACGAAGCGGTGGTGGCTGTGGGCCGCCACCTCGTGGACGCTCTTGCCGAAGATGGCGGGGTTGGTGACGTGGTAGCTGGCGATGAAGACATCCTTCTTGTGCTGAGCGTCGGGTTTGGGCAGGTCGGAGGGGCGCACGAAGAGCTTCCGCACGAAGACAATCGCCAGAATGACCCCCACGACGCCCAGCGGATAGGTCAGTGCGCAGCTCAGCGCCGCGCCGTTGGCGTCGAGCCCCAGCTGCTGGAGGGTCTGCTGCGCGGCGCCGAGTGCCGGGGTGTTGGTCGTCGCACCGCAGAGAATGCCCGACATGTCGGGCATCGAGACTCCGAAGGCGTAGCTCATCCCCACGGCCAGTGCCGTGCCCAGCAGCGCCAGTCCGACGGCCGGCAGCAGCAGCCGCATGCCGTCGGCGCGCAGCGAGCTGAAGAAGCCGGGGCCGACCTGCAGTCCGAGGGCGTAGACGAAGAGAATCAGTCCGAAGCTCTCGGCGTAGATGAGCATCGAGGGGTCGAGCGAGAGGCCGAGGTGGCCGGCCAGAATGCCGACGAAGAAGATGAAGGCCGTGCCGAGCGAGATGCCGCCGATGCGGATTTTGCCCAGTCCGATGCCGAGGACCGAGATGAGCGAAATCACGACGACGGCCTGCAGCGCCGAGTGTTCGACGAACAGATTAGTGAGCCATTCCATGCGTTGCGAATTTGTTGTCTGCCGCAAAAGTAGGGCAAATTTTCGGGAAAGTGGCGTTTTTTGGTCCGTTTTTCTGCGGACGGAACATTGCCTGTATGCCGGATTGCGCTCTGTGTCAATGCGTTGTTCTGCGTTCGGTCCTGCACGCAAGCACCGCTTCTTTTTTAGCCGCATGCGGGGCCAATAGGCATTTTGTGGGAGTGCCGGCGCCGCAAATACCCGATTGTGGGGATTGTCCGCCCCGGACGGGCGGCCTACTTTTGCACCCGGAATGGGAGCCGTGCATCCCTCCCGCATCACCCCGGCAGCCGAATCCGGACCGGGAGGCGCGGAGGCGGGTGGAGCTCCTCGCAACGTGTGCCTCATGAAACGGAACAGACTCTTGCCGATGCTCTTCGCCCTGCTGCTTCTGGCCCTCCGCCCCGCGGCGGCCGGGGCACAGCAGGTCGACCTCTCGGGTTGCGTCCGCTCGGCGGGCAGCGGCGAGCCCGTCGCCCAGGCGGTGGTCGAGCTGCCCGTCTGCGGGCTGTGGGCCGTGGCCGACAGCGAGGGGCGCTTCACGCTGCGGCGCGTCCCGGCGGGACTCCAGCGCTTCGCGCTCTCGTGCCTGGGCTACGTCGCCGTGCAGTACGACATCGAGGTGGGGGAGTCGACCCCCGAGCTCGACCTGCGGATGGAGGAGGAGAGCCTGCGCCTCGAGAGCGTCGTGGTGACCGCCACGCAGGAGCAGGAGGCCGTCACCACCTCGCGCCGCATCGAGGGGAGCGCCATCGACCACCTTCAGATGATGAATGCCGCCGACGTGGCGGCGCTGCTGCCGGGCGGCAAGACGGTCAACCCCGACCTGACGCAGGACCTCCGCTTCTCGCTGCGCGACGGCGGCGTTTCGAGCGGCAACGCCGGCTTCGCGACGGCCGTCGAGGTCGACGGCCTCCGCCTCTCGACCAACTCGTCGTTCGACGGGATGGCGGGCGCCCCGACGCGCAACATCGCCTCGACCTCCATCGAGGCGGTCGAGGTCGTAACGGGCGTCCCGTCGGCCGAGTACGGCGACCTGGGGTCGGGTCTGGTGCGCATCACCACGCGCAAGGGGCTGACCCCCTGGATGCTGCTCCTCTCGTCCAATCCCCACACCAAGCAGATTGCCGCCTCGAAGGGCTTCGACCTCGGGGGCGAGCGGGGCGTGGTGAACGGCAGCGTCGAGTATACGCGCGCCACGAAGAACCCCGTCTCGCCCTATACGGCCTACTCGCGCACGGGCCTTTCGCTCTCCTTCCGCCGCACCTTCGCCGGGGTGCTGCGCCTCGACGCCGGAGTGACGGGCAACATCGGCGGCCTTGATACGAAGGACGACCCCGATGCCGAGATGGGCGAGTGGCAGCGGGCTCGCGAGAATGCCCTCAGGGCTACCGCCTCGCTGCGCTGGCTGCTCAACCGTCCGTGGCTGACCGACCTTGAGCTCTCGGCCTCGCTCGACTTCGAGGACCGCCTGGACCGGACGCACAGCTACGAGTCGAGCGCCACGCCGCAGCCGGCCGTCCACGCCACGCAGGAGGGGTACCACCTGGCCGTGATGCTCCCGACGAGCTACTACGCCACGCAGTGCGTCGACTCCAAGCAGCTCGACTACGCCGCCTCGCTCAAGGCGACGTGGGTCCGCCGCTGGGGACGGCTGCGGAGCCACGCCAAGGCGGGCCTCGCCTGGCGGGCCGACGGCAACGTGGGGCGCGGGCTCTATTACGCCGACGAGGCGCTCTCGGCGGCCGACTACCGCCCGTGGCCCTTCTCGGAGGTCCCCTACATGCACAACCTCGCGGCCTACGTCGAGGAGCTCCTCACCCTGCGGCTGGGCGAGCGCTCCTCGCTGCAGCTCATGGCGGGGCTGCGCGCCGAGAAGACGTGGGTCCGCACCTCGCGCTACGACCGTGCGCAGAGCCTTTCGCCGCGTCTGAACCTCACCTTCCGGCTGGACGACCGCCTGACGCTGCGCGCCGGCTGGGGCACGACCGAGAAGCTCCCCTCGTTCAACATCCTCTACCCGCAGCCCCAATACCTCGACACGCGCGTCTTCAGCGCCACCACCTCCGCCGGGCAGAACATCTACCTCTACCATACGCACCCCTATGCGGTACTCTACAACGAGTCGCTCCGCTGGCAGCGCAACCGCAACATCGAGCTGGGCGTCGACCTGCGTTTGGGGGCCACGCGGCTCTCGCTGGCCGGCTACTTCAACCGGACGAAGTACCCCTATGAGCTGGTGACGGGCTACGAACCCTTCTCCTACCGGATGAGCACCCTCCCGGCCGCCGACGCCGACGGCAACCCCTACACGCTGCCCGTCCATCCGCTCTTCAAGGTCGACGAGCAGACGGGCGAGCTCTTCGTCCGCGACGCCGACAACCCCGCGTCGGGGTGGGTCGCCATGCAGAGCTCCTCCGTGCGCCGCACCTTCGCCCGCACGCTCCGCCAGGAGAACCGCTCGCCGGTCGACCGTGCGGGGCTAGAACTGGTGGTCGACTTCCCGCAAATCAACCCCCTGCGCACGCAGCTGCGCCTCGACGGCGCCTACGTCCATACGCGCTACGTCGACAACCTCGAGGCGGCCTACTACCCCTCGGTCACCTCGGGCGGGGAGTTCTACCCCTACGTGGGCCTCTACGCCGGTACGGGCGGCTCGGCCGTGACGACCTGGAACGGCCGCGAGACCGACCGCCTCGACCTGAACCTGACGGCGACCACCCACATCCCCGCCATCCGGCTGGTGGTCACGCTGCGCCTCGAGGCGACGCTGATGCGCCGTTCGCAGAACCTCTCCGAGTACCTCGGCCGCGAGTACGCCTACAACGTCACCGAGGAGAAGAGCCCCACGGGTGGCTCCATCTACGACGGAGGGAGCTATACGGCCGTCCGCCCGATTTACTACCTCGACCTCGAGGGGCGGCGCCACCCCTTCACCGACGCCGAGGCCTCCGACCCCGCCTTTGCCAGCCTCATCCTCCGCTCGGCCAACACGCGGAGCTACGACGCGGACGGCTACGGCCCCTACTTCTCGGCCAATCTGAGCCTCACCAAGGAGATTGGCGACCACGTCTCGGTGTCGTTCTACGCCAACAATTTCACCAACTCCCGCCGCTATGTCACCTCGCGGGCCACAGGCGTGAAGTCCATCTTCACCCCCGAGTTCTACTACGGGCTGACGGTGCGGTTCAAATTCTGATGCTATGATACGACGCACTTCACTTCTTCTTCTGCTCTGCGGCCTGCTGCTTGCAGCCTGTACCGCCCTCGATGAGGCAAACCCCTACGAAGGGGTGCTGGGCCGGCTTACCGTGCGCCTCCGCTACCCCGGGGAGCATGCCTCCTGGTGCCGCGAGGGGGTCGAGGTGACGGCCACCGACCGGCAGTCGGGCAACCGCTACACGGCGCGGACCGATGCGCAGGGCGAGGCGAGCTTCCGCATGCCCAACGGCCTCTACGCGCTGGCGGTGAGCGACCGCGCCGACAGTCAGACGCTCTTCAACGGCGCCGTCGAGCAGCTGCGCCTGACGGCCGGCGGTGAGGCCGTCGCGGAGCTCGAGCTGCGCTACGTGCGCCCCGGCGGCATCGTTATCCGCGAAATCTATACGGGCGGCTGCCCGGCAACCCCCGCCACGGGCTCCTACGTCTACGACAAGTACGTCATTCTGCACAACAACGACTCCGAGACCCGCTACCTCGACGGCCTCTGCCTGGGGATGGTCGACCCCTACAACTCGAAGGGCGCCTCGGGCAACTACTGGACGAGCCTCGCCCCCGACGGAGGCATCCTCTTCCGCGACTACGCCTCGGTTCCCGACGCCGTGTGGCAGTTCCCGGGCTCGGGCCGCGACTTCCCGCTTGCGCCGGGGGCCGATGCCGTGGTGGCGCTCAACGGGGCGGTCGACCATACGGCCACCTACCCCCTCTCGGTCAACCTCAACGGCGAGGGCTACTTCGTCTGCTACAACGAGACCTACTACCCCGACCCGCGCTCGCACCCCGTGCCGGGCGACCGCATCGACCCTGCGCGCCACCTCCGCCTGCTCAAGAAGACGGGGCTGGCCAAGGTCTACGTCATCTCGAACAACTCGCCGGCCGTCATCCTCTACCGCGCCCCCGAGGGGTTCGACCTCGAGGGCTACCTGGCCGACGATGGGCAGTCGCTCATCGTGCGGGGGAGCCTCTCCTATACCAGGATTCCGTGGGAGTGGCTCATCGACGGGGTCGAGGTCTTCGACGCCACGGGCACGACCAACGCCAAGCGCCTGCGCTCGGACATCGACGCCGGGGCGGTGACCTTCGTCGGCCTGCCGCTCGGGCGGACGCTTCACCGCCGACTCGACGAGCAGGCCTCCGAGGCGGCCGGCTACGCCATTTATCAGGATACGAACAACTCGTCGGACGACTTCTACGAGCGTGCGACCCAATCGCTGCGTGACGAGCCATGAGACCGCTTCCGCTGCTTCTTCTGCTGCTCCTCCTCGCGGCCCTGCCTCCGGCCCGGGCCCAGATGCGCTACGGGGATTTCGAGCGCGACAGCCCCTGGCTCACGGGGGTCAATGCCGCCGGCGTGCGGTGCGACACGGTGAGCCGCTCGGTGGCCCGACTCCGTGTCGGGCACGAGTCGGGGGCGCTGGTCGACCGCTCGGGCTCGGACAACTGCTGGCAGGCGGGCGCCGCAACGCGCTCGGTGCGCCACCTCGAGCGCATCTCCTTCTTCGGCGGCTTCGGCTACGACTACTTCGACGGGCGCAACATGTCGGGCTCGATGTTCATCCGCCCGGGCTATTATCCCGTCGACCTGGTGGAGTTCACCCCCGGGCGCAAAATCCGTGAGTGCTACGACCTGACGGGGGGCGTGGCCGTCCCCGTGGGGGAGCGGTGGGTGGTCGGCCTGCGCGCCGACTTCACGGCGGCGAACTACGCCAAGCGCAAGGACCTGCGCCACAAGAACAAGCGCCTCGACGTGGAGGTGGCGCCCGGCATCCTCTACCGTGCGGGCCGCTTCGCCGCGGGTGCGGCGCTCCGCCTGGCCAAGAACAGCGAGCGCATCGAGGCCGAGGAGGTGGGCAGCTCGGCCGCCTCCTACGAGGTCTTCCTCGACAAGGGGCTCGCCTACGGCATCCGCACGCAGTGGGAGAGCGGCGATTTGCACCTCACCGAGGAGGGCATCTCGGGCTTTCCCGTGCGGGAGATGCTGCTCGGAGGCGCCCTGCAACTCAGCTACGGCGCCCTCTTCGTCGAGGGGGAGGCGGGCCGCTCGCGCGGCGAGACGGGCGAGAAGGGGGTCCTCTGGCACACCTTCGAGGGGGAGTGGATGAAGCTCCGCGCCGTGGTGCGGTTCGACCGCGGGGCGCACCGCCACCGCGTGCGGGCCTCGTTCGGCCGGCGGCTGCAGCTGAGCCGCGAGAACATCCTCGTCCGCGAGAGCGAGGGCAACATCACCACCACCCGCCTCTACGGCTCGATGCCTCTCTATGGCCGGCGGCTGCTCGAGGCGGGGCTCGAGTACGAGCTCTTCGCCCCGCGCACCGAGCTGCGCGCGACGCTCGGCTGGGAGGAGCTCTCCGAACGCTCGACGCTCATCTATCCCGAGGTGCGCCGGGAGCGCCTCCGCCGCCTCTCCCTCTCGCTGCGCGCTCTGCGGCGCTTCGGACGCTGGGAGCTGCTGGCGGCGGCCGACGTGAGCGGGGGCGACTCCTCGGCCGGGGAGCTCCGTCTGGAGAGCGACCTCGTCTCGGGGAGCTACCCCGACCGGCAGGAGGAGCTGCACGCCTGGGAGGTCGAGTACCGCACCGCACCGCGGCTCGGTGTCGAGGCGGGGCTCCGCTGCAACATCGGCCGCTGCTACGTCGACCTCGCGGGGCGCTACGAGCGGGGCTTCGCGCTGCGGACCATCCCGCAGCCCTACCGCCTGCGCTGCGTTTTGAGCGGGGGCGTCAACTTCTGAACTGCGCATGTTTTGACAAATACCGAATATTGATTAACTTTAAAACGAATCCACATGATGAAACGGATTTACACCTTCGCGCTGCTGGCCGCACTGATGCTGGCCGGCTGCGAGCGGGAGGAGCAGCGAAGCGACTCCCCGAAACGGATGGTCATCGACCCCACGATGGTGGGCATGCCGCTCCCGACGTCGCGCGCCACCGAGACCGACTTCGAACAGGGCGACGCCATCGGCCTCAGCGTGACCACCTCCGGCGGCGAACGCTACGCCTCCAACGCGCGCTTCCTCTTCGACGCCTCGCAGGGACGCTTCCTTTCGGCCGACGGGCTGCTCTGGTACGAGGATGTCAACGCCACGTCGACGCTCTTTGCCTGCTATCCTTACCGTGAGGGCGATGCGCTCCCCGCTTCGTTCACGGTGGCCGAGGACCAGAACGGCGGGGGATACGCCGCGTCGGACCTGATGACGGCCCTCAAGAGTGACGTGCGGCCGACCGCATCGGCCGTCGGGATGACCTTCCGCCACCGCATGGCGCGGCTTATCGTCAACGTCGACAACCGGAGCGGGTCGCCCGTTGACGGGATTGTGGTGCGCAATGCCGTGGGGCGGGGTCTGCTCGACGCTGCGGACGACACCTTCCGCGTCGACCCCGACGGAGCGGCCGTGGCGGTGAAGGCCCGCGAGCTGACGGCCGACGCGAAGTACTACGTGCTGCTGGTGCCCCAGTCGGTGCGGCTGGAGGTCGAGGTGACCACGGCCGAGGGGCCGCGCACCTATACGCTCGGCGAGGCCGAGCTGCAGGGGGGCAAGAACCATACGCTCAACGTCCGCATCCTGCCCGCCGAGATGGAGGTGGTGCTCGAGGATGAAATCACGGGCTGGGAGGATGGCGACGAGCTCTTCCCCGAAGAGAGCCTTCCCGGCGGCGACGACGGGGAGCAGGAGGGCTGGCTCGAATACGGCGGCGAGCGCTACCGCACGGCCACCCTCGCGGACGGCCGCACGTGGATGGCCGAGAACCTGCGCTACGTGCCCCAGGGGCGGAGCGTCTCGAGCGACCCGTCGGACGGCAGCGGCATCTGGTATCCGTGCGACCTGAACCGTACGGCCTCGCCCGGACTGGTGGCGCAGAACGGCCTGCTCTACAGCTATCCCGTGCTGCTGGGGCTCGATGGACCCCTCTCGGCCGAGAACTACAACCGCAGCGAGGGCGCCCGCGGCATCTGCCCCGAGGGGTGGCACATCCCGACGATGGCCGAGTGGCTGCGCCTGGCGGGTGCCGGCAGCGGACAGCTTTCGGACCCCGAATCGCCCTACTTCGACCAGTCGCAGGCCGGTGCGCCGCTCGATGCGCTCAACGCCGACGGCTTCAACCTGCAGAACTGCGGTGCCATCAACGCCGCCTCGGCCACGGCCAAGGCCGCCTACCTGGCCAGCGCCTCGGCGGCCGACCCGACGCAGTTCGGCATGGGCTACTTCGCCAGCTCGACGGGCTACAAGCTCTTTTACAACACGACCGACGACCCCTCGAGCGGGCTGAAGAACATCCAGTTCTACGCCGGCATGACGATGTGGAACACCACCTACAAGCGTCTGACGGTGGCCTACCAGGGGGGCTACGGCGCGGCGGCGGTCCGCTGCGTCAAGGACCTCTGACGGGGTGCCCGGCACACGACACACACCAACAACGATAACCGATGAAACGAAAACCCAACCTTCCCAAACTCCTGCTGCAGTGGGGCGTGCTGCTCGCCCTGGCGGGGACCATCCTCCGGGCGAAACTCTCGGGCGAAGGGGTGGATGTCGAGGCCTACTGCCCCTTCGGGGGGCTGCAGGCCTTCGGCTCCTATCTGGCCCGCGGCTCGCTGGCCTGCTCGATGTCGATGCTCCAGATTGCCATGGGGCTCGCGCTGGCCGCGGGGGTCGTGCTCCTTGCCAAGCTCTTCTGCGGCTACCTCTGCCCCGTGGGCACGGTCGTCGGATGGCTCGGAGGGTTGGGCCGGAGGCTCGGGCTGCGGCGCGAACTGCGGGCGGGGGGCGCTGCGGACCGGCTGCTGCGCGGGGTGAAGTATGCGCTGCTCTTCGTGGTCTTCTACTTCACGCTCTCGTCGAGCGAGCTCTTCTGCCACAAGCTGGACCCCTACTACGCCGTCGCCACGGGCTTCGAGGGTGAAATCGTCCTCTGGATGTCGCTCGTGATGCTCGTCGTGCTGCTTGCGGGGAGCCTCTGCGTCGGGATGTTCTGGTGCCGCTATCTTTGTCCGCTGGGGGCCGCCAGCAACCTCTTCCGCCGCTGGCCGCTGCTCCTCGCGGCGGCACTTGCGGCCTGGGCGCTCGGCGCCTGGGGCGTGCCGCGGGCATGGCTCTGGGTGCTCGTCCTCCTCTGCGGCGGCGGGGCGCTGTGGGAGATGGCCTCTCAGCACGACCGCCTCGTGCCGCTGCTCCACGTGCGCCGCGACGTGGCGCTCTGCAACGGCTGCGGCCGCTGCGAACGCCACTGCCCTTGCGGCATTGCGGTCTGCGCCGAGGCGAAGGTGCGGCACATCGACTGCACGATGTGCGGCGACTGTCTGGCGGCCTGCCCCGTGGGGGCGCTGAGCGTCGGAGGGCGCCGCTCGCTCAGGTGGCTGCCGGCCCTTGCGGCCGTGGCGCTCCTGCTGGCGGGGATGTGGGTCGGCGTGCGCTTCGAGCTGCCGACCATCGACGAGCAGTGGGGCAGCGCCGCGTCGGAGGCAACTCCGCTGCAGCGCTACGAGCTCGAGGGGCTCCGGAGCATCAAGTGCTACGGCTCGTCGAAGGCCTTTGCCGCCCGCATGCAGCGTGTCGAGGGGGTCTGCGGCGTAAGGACCTTCGTGCGGCGCCACGCCGTCGAGGTGACCTACGACCCGACGCGGACCGATACGGTGAAAATCCTCGAGGCCATCTTCACCCCCGTGCGGCAGAAGTTCGCCGCGCCCGCGCCCGGGGTCGGGGAGCTGGAGTGCTACCGGCTGGGGGTCGAGGGGCTCCACGACCGGACGGACATGGCGTGGTTCGGCATGGCGCTCCGCCGCATCGGCGGGTTCTGCGGCTTCGAGTCGGAGTTCGCCTGCCCGGTGCGGGTGACCCTCTACGCGCTGCCCGGCACGGCCCTCACGCGGGAGCAGGTGCGCGAGGCGGTCGAGGCACGGGAGCTGGTGCTGACGGCCCGCGACGGGGAGCGGCACATCCCGCTCGACTATGAGTTGCGCAGCTTCGAGCGTGCGGGCACGCTTCCGCGCGGCGAGTTCCTCGAGCGCATGTTCGACCAGGTGTCCCGCCTTTCGGGACCCTTCAGCGTCAACAGCGAGCGCTGGGGCGACGACTGCCGCTACCCCAAGGGCATCTACGAGTTCGCCTGCCCGGGGCTCGAGAAGCTCCCCCTGAGGCAGCAGATTCCCTACTTCCGGAACTACCTCTCGTGTGCCGACGGCATCGTTGCGGTCGACTTCGCCCTGCGCGATACGCTGCCCGTCGTGCGGCTGCACTACGTGCGGGAGCTCTGGGACGACGGGCGGCTTTGGCGCGAACTGCTCCAAGCCCCCGAGTGGCGCGTGCGCATGAGCGACGGCAGCGAGCAGCGGATAGCTCCGCGGCTGCGCTTCACCCGCGAGGGGCGGAGCATCGACTCCGTGCCGGCCGCCGAACGATAATTGCGGACGGGGGCGGAGGCTCCCGCCCCGGCGAATGAAAACGAAATCTACCGAATGAAACGATGGTTTATATGCGTCGGCCTGCTGCTGGGGCTCTCCGCCCCGCTCCGGGCCGACGAAGGAATGTGGATGGTCCACGCGCTGGACGGAAGGCTCGCCGCACGGCTCGACTCGGCCGGGCTGCGGCTCGACGTGGGCGAGCTCTACGACGAAGGGCGCCCGTCGCTCTCCGATGCCGTGGTCGCCTTCGACGGCGGTGTGGGGAGCGGAAGCGTCATTTCAGACCGTGGACTGGTAATCACCAACCACCACGTCGCCTACGGCGACATCTGCGCCCTCTCGACCTCGGAGCGTGACCTGCTCCGCACGGGCTTCTGGGCCCGTACGGCCGAGGAGGAGCTTCCCGTCGAGGGGCGGAGCGTCTGGTTCCTGCGCCGTACGCTGGACGTGACGCGGCAGGCGCGGCAGCTCCGCGCGCGGATGGAGGCCGAGGGGCGCTGGGGTCCCATGTCGCTGCGCAGGCTCTATGCCGAGCTGGAGCGCCTCTACGGGGGCGACTCCACCCTGGAGGTGCGCTGCACGTCGCTCTGGGGCGGCGAGCGCTACCTGCTCCACTTCTACGAGGTCTACCGCGACGTGCGGCTGGTGGGCTGTCCGCCCGCCTCCGTCGGGGCCTTCGGCGGCGATGCCGACAACTGGAGCTGGCCGCAGCACAAGGGCGACTTCGCTCTCTACCGCGTCTATGCCGACTCGGCGGGCCGTCCGGCCGACTATTCGCCCCGCAACCGGCCGCTCAACCCCCGCCGCGTGCTGACGCTCTCGAGGCGCGGGGTGCGGGAGGGTGATTTCACCCTGGTGCTCGGTTACCCGGGCCGCACGGAGCGCTACGCCCCGTCGTATGCCGTGGCCGAGAAGCAGCAGGTGGAGAACCCCGTGGTGGTGGCCAACCGGCAGCTTCGGCGGCAGCTCCTTGCCCGGCGGATGGAGCGCAGCGGGGAGGTGCGGCGCGCCTATGCCGACGAATACTTCTCGCTGAGCAACTTCACCGACCTGGCGCGGTGGGAGAACCGCTGCCTGCAGCGCTTCGACGTGGTTGCACGCCGCGCGGAGGAGGAGCGGCGCCTTGCGGCGTGGCTCCGTGGCGACTCGGCGCGAAGGGCCGCCTGGGGTGATGTCTGCGCCGAACTGCAGCGCCTCTATGCGGCGCGGCGCACGGCGCAGCGGCAGCTGGTCAACATGCGCGAGTCGTGGTTCGGAGCCAGCCGCGCGTGGCTCGTGGCCAACCGTCTGGCGGCCCTCGCGGGGCGTCTGGAGCGGCAGGGGCGCGACTCGCTTCGTGCGGGGGATGCCGAGCTGCAGAGCCTGCACCGCATCGCCGCGCCGCTGCAGGGCGGATACGACGCCGCAACCGACCGTGCGCTGCTGAGCGCCATGACCGAACGCTTCACCGACAGCATCCCCCGCGCGCTGTGGGGCGAGGCGATGGCGGCACGCTTCGATGCGGCGGGGGGCGACGCCGCACGCATGGCGGCCGAGGCCTTCGACCGTTCGGTCTGCTCCGACGCCCAGCGCTTCGAGGCCTTCTTCGCAGGTGGACGCTCCCTTGCTGAGATTCGCCGGGATGCGCTGGTCGAACTCGTCGGCTCGGTCTCGGTTTCCCGCTTCACGGGGGCGGTACGCGAAGCCGAACGCCGCGCCGGGGGCGACCTGCACGAAGCCAGGGCGCGCTACGCGCGGGCCCTCTACGCCTTCCGCCGTGCCGAGGGGCGGCTCCAGTATCCCGATGCCAACTCGACGATGCGCCTGAGCTACGGCCGTGTCCGTTCGCTTGCCCCTTCGGACGGGGTGTCGCTCTCGTGGCGGAGCACGGCGGCGGGTCTTGTCGAGAAGTACGACCCGGGGGATGAGCGCTTCCGCCTCGATTCAACTCTGCGGCGGCTGCTCTCTGAGGGCGCGTGGGGTGCGTGGGGCGAAGAGGGGGTGCTGACGGTCAACTTCCTCACGGACAACGACATTACGGGCGGCAGCTCGGGCAGCCCGGTGCTCGACGCCCGGGGACGGCTCGTCGGTCTGGCCTTCGACGGCAACCGCGAATCGATGGCCGGAAACTTCTGGTACCATCCCGACCTGGCGCGCACGGTCTGCGTCGATATCCGCTTCGTGATGTGGACCATCGAACGCTATGCCGGCGCCGATTGGCTGCTGCGCGAACTGCGCTTCGAGTAGTGCGCCTTAAAACCGCGAGGGGGCCCTCCGACATCATCGGACGGCCCCCTCTGTTCTCTTCCGGAGTGCGTTCTGCAGGTCAGCGGCCGGTCAGCAGCCGGCTGAGCTCCCCGACGTCGGCGACGATATGACCGGCGCCTGCCGCCTCGAGCTCCTCGCGCGAGCCGTAGCCGTAGAGCACCCCAATCGATTCGATGCCCACCGAGGCGGCCCCCTCGATGTCGAAGCGGCGGTCGCCCACCATCACCGCCCGGGCGGGGTCCTGAACCCCCAGCCCCTCGACGGCCAGACGCAGCACCTCGCTCTTGGTCGTGCGCGAGCCGTCGAGCGTGCTCCCCTCGATGAGGTCGAAGTAGCGGTCGATGGCGAAGTGCTCCGCAATCTGTCGGGCGAAGGGCGAGGGCTTCGAGGTGGCCATCGCGATGCGGGCGCCCCCGTCGTGCAGCTCCTCCAGCAGCTCCGTGATGCCGGCGTAGAGCTCGTTCTCGAAGATGCCCTTCGGGGCGAAGTATTCGCGCGTGAGGGCGATGGCCTCTTCGGCCCGGGCGTCGTCCATGTCGTAGAACTCGCGGAAGGAGTCCTTGAGCGGCGGCCCGATGAAGGGGCAGAGTGTGCTCAGGTCGGTCACTTCGATGCCGAAGTGGCGCAGGGCGTACTGCACCGAGCGGGTGATGCCCAGCATGGGGTCGGTCAGCGTGCCGTCGAGGTCGAAGAAGATGTATCTCCAGTGCATGGCTCTCTTGTTTGTTCTCTGTTGTGCGGTGCAAAGATAGGAATCCGGCTCCGATTTTCGAAACCGGCTGAGTTTTTCCGGCAGACGGGCTTTCCTCCATCCCTTTTCCCGGCAGTCGGTCTTCCCTCCGTCCCTTTCCCGTCCGGCTACTTTTCTACTGCCTCTTTTTCAGCCTACGTGGTGGTCTTCCCGCCGTCCCTTTTCCGTCCGGCGGGCTTCCTCCGCAGGCCGGTCGGCGGCGCTTCCTCCGGCAACGGACCTTGCCGGAGGGGGTCGGCGGAGGGGTGTCCTCAGCGATTCAGCCTTCCCTCTCCTTCTTCTCGTGCAGCCCTCCGGAAAAAGAGTGGGGGAGCATCGCCCCATACGGGCCGATGCTCCCTCCCTTCGTGGTTTGCGCGGGCGCGGAGCCTCCTGCCGTTCAACCCGTCCGTGCACACCGGACGCTCCGCAGTCCCGCTCAGTGCTTCAGCCGCAGGAACGAGTAGCCGTAACGCTCGGCCGCCGCCCGCTCCAGCTCCTCGCGCACCGAGGGGTGGGCGATGTCGATGAGCGCACGGGCGCGCTCGGCAAGGTTGCGGCCGCGCAGCTGCGCCACGCCGTACTCGGTGACGATGTTCTGCACCATGTGGCGCGTGGTGACCACACCGGCGCCCGGCGTGAGCAGCGCCTTGATTTTCGAGGCCCCCTTGGGGGTGGTCGACGGAATGGCGATGAAGGTCTTGCCCCCTTCGGAGAGTGCGCCGCCGTACATGAAGTCGTGCTGCCCGCCGACGCCCGAGATGATGCGCGTGCCGACCGAATCGGCGCACACCTGGCCGGTGAGGTCCACCTCGACGGCCGAGTTGATGGCCATCACCTTGGGGTTCTGACGGATGCGGAAGGGGTCGTTGGTCCAGGCCACATCCTTCATCACCAGCTCCTTGCAGTAGTCCATGTAGTCGTACAGGCGCCGCGAACCCAGCGCCAGCGATGCCACGCTGATGCCCGGCATGACGCTCTTCTGCGAGTTGTCGATGACGCCGCTCTCGATGAGCGGCAGCACGCCGTCGGTCATCGCCTCGGTGTGCAGACCGAGGTGCTTGTGCCCCTTGAGCGCCGCCAGCACGGCGTTGGGGATGCCTCCCACGCCAATCTGGAGCGTCGCTCCGTCGGGAATCATCTCGGCGATGTAGTTGCCGATGCGCCGCTCGGCATCGCTCGGCACGGCCGTCGGCACCTCGACCAGCGGGTCGTCGACCTCGACGGCGGCGGCCAGCTTCGAGATGTGAATCACGGCGTCGCCGTAGGAGAAGGGCATTGCCTTGTTGATTTGGCCGATGAGCGTGTGGGCGCACTCGGCGGCCGAGACGGCCAGGTCGGCCGAGACTCCGAACGAGCAGTAGCCCTCCTCGTTGGGCTGCGAGAGGTTGAGCAGCGCCACGTCGACCGGCAGCGTTCCGTCGCGGAACATGGCGGGAATCTCGCCCAGGAAGGCGGGGATGCTCTGTCCGTAGCCCTCGGCGAGCCAGCGGCGGATGTTGTTGGCCACGAAGAGGCTGTTGACCAGGAAGCTCTCCCGGTTCTCGGGCTTGCAGTAGGGGGCGTCGAAGGCACCCACGGCGAAGGCCGAGTAGACCTTCACGTCGGTGAGCTCCCCGGCGCGGTCGGCCATGGCGCGGACCAGCGTTTCGGGAATCGAGGTGCTCCCCTGGATGTAGACGCTGCTGTGGGATTGGATGAGGCGCACCGCCTCGGCGGCTGTCGTGTATTTCATGCGGATGGTTTTCTCTTGCTGTGTGTGTTACGGGTGTAGAAGTTGACGGCGGAGGCGGGGGCCCGAGGGGGATGGGGCCGTTCCGCCTCCGCGCGGTCGTTTTTATCGGTGGTCGCGCTCGAAGAGGGCCAGACGCCGGTCGAGCTCCTCGAACTGGTCGGGTCGGTTCATCTGCGAGATGCAGACACGGATGCCCGGCTGCTGGCTGCCCGTCGAGGTGAGCGAGATGGCGCAGACACCGTAGAGCAGCAGTTCGCTCAGCAGCTCGGCGCTCGACATCGAGCCGTAGCCGATGGTGTAGAAGAATCCGTCGCTCACCGGTTCGCCCAGGTCGTGGTCGTAGACGATGCGGAAGCCGTGGCGCGTGAAGGCCTCTTTGGTCAGGTGGGCGCGGCGGGCGTACTCCGAGGTCTCCTCGACGAAGTTGAGCCGGCCGTCGGCCGCCGCGCGGAACATGGCCGCCAGGGCGTGCTGCGCCGAGTGGCTCGTACCGGACGAGGCGGCGTAGAGGAACGTCAGCACGTAGGCGTCACCCAGCCGTGCGATGCCGTAGCGGCGGCGCAGCTCGGGGTATTCGCGGTGGAAGAGGCCGTCCGAGATGGCCGCGATGGCGATGCGCTGGCCGGCGTAGCTGAAGATTTTCGAAGCCGAGAGCATCAGGATGTAGTTCTTCGTATAGCGGGCCACCGTCGCCTGGAAGGGCGCCTCGAAGGGGTGTCCCAGCGGCTTGCGGAAGTCCATGCAGAGGTAGGCCAAATCCTCGATGACCACGGCGTCGTACTTCGTAGCCAGCTCGCCCACCGTGCGCAGCTCCTCCTCCGTGAGGCAAATCCACGCCGGGTTGTTGGGGTTCGAGTAGACGATGGCGGCGATGTTGCCCTCGCGCAGGAAGCTCTCGAGCTTGGGCCCCAGCTTCTCGGCACGGTAGTCGTAGATGTCGAACGAGACGCTCGGAATGCCCAGAATGCGCGTCTGACTGCGCTGCACGGGGAATCCGGGGTCGATGAAGAGAATCGTGTTCCGCTTGGGGTCGAGCTGCGAGCAGAGCTGGAAGAGGGTGAAGCTCCCCTGCATCGAACCGACGGTGGGAATGCAGCCGCGGGGGCTCACCTCGATGTCCAGGAAGGCGCGGATGAAGCGCGAAGCCTCCTCCTTGAGCGGCTCGATGCCGTACATGTTGGGATACTGCGACGCCACGCCGCGGTGCAGCGCCTCGCATTCGGCCTCGACGCCCACCTTCTCGGGCGGCAGACCCGGGACGCCCATCTCGAGGTGGATGAACTCCGTTCCGGTGGCCTGCTCCATCAGGCGTGCGATGTCGCCCGACTGGCGGATGGTCGCCTGGGCGATGTCGGCGATGTCCATGCGCTCCAGCGCGGAGTCGAGCACGGAGTGTTCAAAGGGGATGTTCATCGCCGGGCCGTTTTGAGTGCGTGTTCGTATCCGGCGCGGAAGGCGGCGAGGTTCGTCTCGACCACCGCGTCGCCCTTGCGTGCAAAGATGTCGCGGATGCCCTGCTCGAGCTTCTCGGCCTCCAGACCGAGGAACGGTGCGGCGGCGCCCAGCAGCACGATGTTGGCCGCACGGGGCGAAGCCGCCTGGCGGGCCAGTGCGTCGACGTCGAGTGCCACGACGTGGGGCAGACGCTTCAGTTCACCCTCCAGCGCTTCGTTCTCGGGATAGTTCGGGATGTTGACGAAGGGGGTGGTGTTGGTGATGACCCAGCCGTCGGACGAGAGCCAGGGCAGGTAACGCAGCGCCTCCATCGGCTCGAGCGAGATGATGATGTCGGCCCCTCCCTGCGGAATGAGGTCCGAGGCGATGGGCTCGGAGCTGATGCGCAGATTCGACTGTACGTCGCCGCCGCGCTGGCTCATGCCGTGAACTTCGGCCTGCTTGATGCGGAGCCCTTCGTTGAGGGCCGCCTTGCCGATGATGGCGGCGATGGAGAGGATGCCCTGTCCGCCGACGCCCGAAAGTATGATGTCTTTTTTCATGGGATGCTCTTCGTTTTGTTCCGGGGAGCCGCACCGGATGGAGTTGCCGTCCGGTGCGCGCCTCTCCGGATGCGGTTTATTTCTTGGCGTTGTGACGTTTGGCCGTCTGGATGCACTCGCGGCGCGGGATGATGACCGACACGCCGGGGTAGGCAATCTCCTCGCGGATGATGCGTTTCATCTCCTCGTGGTTGCGCGGCAGGGGCACCATCACGCGGATGTGCTCGGGCTCGACGCCGATGCCGGCGCAAATCTGCTCGAGGCGTCCCGTGCCGGCCGAATCCTGACCGCCCGTCATGCCGGTGGTGAGGTTGTCGGAGATGATGATGGTGATGGGGCTCTTCTCGTTCACGGCGTCGAGCAGACCCGTCATGCCCGAGTGGGTGAAGGTCGAGTCGCCGATGACGGCGATGGAGGGGTGCTGTCCGGCGTCGGCGGCACCCTTGGCCATCGTAATCGAGGCGCCCATGTCGACGCAGGTGTCGATGGCGTGGAACGGGGCGAGCCAGCCGAGCGTGTAGCAGCCGATGTCGCTGAAGACCTTGGCATGGTCGAACTCCTCGACCACCTCCTTGAGTGCCGTGTACATGTCGCGGTGGCCGCAGCCCTGGCAGAGGGCGGGCGGACGCGGAACGACAATCTCACTGGCGGCGTGGGCCTCCAGCGGGGGTAGTCCGAGCGCTGCGCGCACGCAGTCGGGCGTCAGCTCGCCCGTGCGGGGCAGTTCGCCCGTCATGCGGCCGCGGATGGGCAGCTGTGCGGGCAGGATGCCGCGCAGCGACTCCTCGACCAGCGGCTGACCCTCCTCGATGACCAGCAGCGAGCGGCACTTCTCGGCCATGTGGCGGATTTGCTCCGCGGGCACGGGATATTGCGAAATCTTGAGCACCGGATAGGGGCATCCGTCGGGGTAGTTCTCCATCAGGTAGTTGTAGCCGATGCCGCAGGCGATGATGCCCATCGAGGTGTCACTCCCCTCGGTGCAGGGGTTGAAGCGGCTCTCGACGGCTTCGCGCTCACAGGCCGCATACTCCTCGAGGAGCTTCTTGTAGCGGTTGCGCGAGTTGCCCGGCATGAGCACCCACTGCCGCGTCTGGGCGGGGTAGTGTAGTTCGTTCTGGGCCTTGGGCTCCCTCACCTCGACCACGGCGCGCGAGTGGGCCATGCGGGTGGTCAGGCGCATCAGTACGGGAATGCCGTGGCGCTCCGAGAATTCGAAGGCCTCCTGCACCATCTCGTAGGCCTCCTGCTGCGACGAGGGCTCGAAGACGGGGATGAACGAGAACTTGCCGTAGAAGCGCGAGTCCTGCTCGTTCTGCGAGGAGTGCATCGAGGGGTCGTCTGCTGCCACGACCACCAGGCCGCCGTTGGCGCCCGTCATGCCGGAGTTGACGAAGGCGTCGGCCGCCACGTTCATGCCCACGTGCTTCATGCAGACCAGCGCCCGCTTGCCGGCGAACGACATGCCGAGGGCCTCCTCCATGGCGGTCTTTTCGTTGGTCGACCAGAGGCAGTGGACGCCCCGCTCCTTGGCGAGGGCGCTGCCCTGGATGTATTCGGTGATTTCGGTCGAGGGGGTACCCGGGTAGGCGTAGACGCCCGACAGACCCGCGTGGAGGGCTCCCAGTGCGAGAGCTTCGTCTCCGAGTAGTAATTCGCGATGTGTCATAGGTTGATTTTTTAGCCAGTTGCTACAAAATTAGCAATTTTTTGCAAAACGGCAACCCGGGATGACAAATTATTAGTAATAGGGGCCGGATTGTTTAAAAGTGGCAGATGCGCCGGGCGTATTTGTTAAAGGGTGGATGGTGCAGGGACTTCGGTCGGCCGGCATTCCGGCTGTCGGGCGGAAACGTTCGGTGGAGGTTTGAGGGCGGGAAGGGCCCTCGGATGCGGAAGAGCAGGCGGCGGCAGGCTTTGAGTGACCTGCGAAAAAAAAGACAAATCGGGGCAGAACGACCGAAACGGACGATGCTGCCCAAATTTGTCTCAACGGATAAAGGATGTGGTCTATTTGCTTTTCATCATGATTTCGCGCTTTTTGGCCTCGAACTCATCTTCGGAGAGTATCCCCTTGTCTCTCAATTGACCCAAATCCCTTAATTGATTCGACATGTCCGTTATCGAGGGATTTTTGCGGCACTTGAAAAAAGAGACGATTGAAATGATTAGGCCGAAGATGCTGACGAGGAAATAGTATCCCAATGACCCGTATAATGTGTCGGTCTGCGATGAGAGGCCGCTCCCTTCGTCTAACTCCAATAAAGACGCAAGGTTTGCGATTGTTTCCGCATCCTCCAGCAGGGGAACCACAAGTGTCAATGTCGTTATGCAGTCGTAAATGGCCAGTCCGAAAAGGATGATTCCAATGATAGATAAGGTTTTATTCATGTTTGTAGGTTTTTGAGCGTAACTCCGTCCGATAGCAGCTTTTGAGAATACATTTTGTACATAAAGTCTCGAAAATGGTGTAAATGCATGAGAGAATCGCCCTGTATATAACCAAACCGAGCAAGGTCAATACTCCGAAGGAGAACCACGACCCGCATTGACTCCTCTGTTCGAAAAAATACCAGAGAAGCGGCAGTGAGATTGCGCACAGAACGGGAATGACGCAGAGAAGAACGATTGTTCGACCCCGGGTTCTTGCCTTCATATAACAGGAGCGTCGCAGACCGAAGTCAGTCATTGTCGAGCGCCTTGAAGATTTGGCTTAATTCATTTGCGATTTCATCGGTATTAAAAGTTCTTGTAAAGGGGAGGAGTCCCAGCTTTTGGCCATTTACGAAGAATTCATGTCCGAAATAGGTGCCGTCCACGGTCCGTATCTCTTCTCCGATTGAAATGGTTCTGATGTCTGTCAGGGGAATGATTCCCGCCGGTTTCTTTCTGAAGAGTGTTTCATAGGCGTGGAGCGACATTTGCTGCAGCCGGTAATACAGGAACCTGTCGCTCAGGACGATTCCAAGTCCGCTGATGGGATACAGCCAGCCGGGGATTTTGTTCACGACCAGCAGTACCTTCTCGTCTGCTCTAATCGGGGCATATTTGTGTGCCTTGACGATTTCGGGCGAGAGATTGTCCCCGATGAGATAAATCGATTTGAACTTCTTTTGTCCGGAGGCGAGGTACGCGGAAATAGCCTGTTCGAGTTTTGCAGCAATTCCATCTTTTTCCATGGTTGTAAAGGATTTTTGTCCGCATCAACTCCGCTGCGGTGGGTTATCTGCAAAAAGAAAGTGTGGAGTTGTTCGTTTATCGACCGAGAGGCATTTGGCGTAGCCCGTAAGCAAATAAACAATACCCCACACCGAATAAGTATATATCGGAACGATATATGCCTATACACGGTGACGAGTGTTCGTATTGCCTATCCTTGCTTACTTAAAAATCGCCAAATTTTCTCGGTAAGGATTAGCGAAACACTTTCACTAAATTAATATGTCGCCATCCGTATGGGACAGCTTCACAAAGGTAGAAAATGTTTTTTCAATACACAACACTCAATGGGGTATTGCAGATACAAATGTCGCCAAAACAAAGTTTTCCGGCAATAGAAAAACGACTGGAATCATAATTTAGTTTTCTCAAATTTGGGAGACTGGATTCACATCTTTTCGGAGAGTTCTTTATATGTTGCCGGTTTCTCCATGCCGGTTTTTTGAGGTGAGTTCGGTCGGGTGCGACGTAGTACTGCATCATGGTGTGTTGATGGTGTAATAGCTGATGCTGGCGAAGTCGAAAAGCAGGCAGACGAGGCATTTCGATGGTGGTTTGGGGGATTCTCGGGTTTTTCGGGTTTTTCGGGTTTCGTGCTGGTTTACACACTGGTTTACACAACTGGGTAAAAATCCTCCGAAAAACCGCCCGCGACAGGGCATGAAAAAAGTTGCCACACGCGTGACAACCTCCCTAAACGCAAGAAAGAGAGTCTTTTGGACTCTCTTTCTTCAGTGACGCCGACAGGACTCAAACCTGTAACCTTCTGATCCGTAGTCAGATGCTCTATTCAATTAAGCTACGGCGCCTTTCCTTTATTGCGAGTGCAAAGATAAGGCGGATTTTTTTTCTGTGCAAATATTTGGTGAAAAAATATTGAAATTTTTGAATAAACCTTTTTCCCGGACGTTTGTCCCGGCGAGGTGCTTCCGGCGCAATGTCTTGATTTACAATATTCAGCTGCTGGTTTCCGGTTGCAGCGGGCCGGTTCCCGGTTTTTTGCCCTGCAGGCGGGTCGTTTGGCCTTTTCGCGGTTTTTTGCGTGGCCGGCCGTCTCGAAGCAGCCTCGAAACCGCCTCGAACTTGCCCCGATGCCTCTTCGGGCTCCCTTTTGCTGCGCCATATCGCCGCCTTGTGTGACCCGCCCTTCGACGACCTGGCCGCAAGGGGGCCCGCCGGCTCTGCGGAGCGGCCCGCGCTCTGTGGAGCGGCTCCGGCGCTTCGCCCGTTCCGCGAACTGCCTGTCCGGTTGCTGTCGGCGCTATAATAATAAAAGGAAGGCGGCACCCGTGTGGGGCCGCCTCCCGAAGCGATGTGCCGACGCGGGCGCTATCGGATGACCTCGGCCAGCTTCTCGGCCAGCGCCTCGCCTCGCAGGTCGCGGGCGACGATTGTCCCCTCGGGCGAGAGGAGGAAGTTGGTCGGTATCGTGCGGATGCCGTACTGCTCGGCCGCCGGGCTGCTCTTGTCACCCTCGACGGCAATCACATTGGTCCAGGGCATGTCGTGCGTCGAGACGTAGTGCTTCCAGCGTGCCTGGTCGTTGTCGAGCGAGACGCCGTAGATTTCGAATCCGCGGTCGTGGTAGGCGGCGTAGGCCTCCGACAGATGGGGAATCTCCGCAATGCAGGGCGGGCACCACGTGGCCCAGAAGTCGATGAGCACCCACTTGCCCGGACCCACGAGGCTCGACAGCGAGCTCTGCTCGCCGGCCGTGTTGCGGAGCGTGAGCTCCATGTAGGGCTTGCCGATTTCGGTATTCTCGGCCGCCTCGATGCCGCGGAGCGCCTCCTGCATCATGGGGTGCGCCTGCATCGCCTCCGAGAAGCGGGCCATGCGCTCGCGCCCCTCGGCCGTCGTCAGCTTCGGCAGTTCGGCGTTGGTGAAGAGGTAGACGCCCAGCAGGTTGTCGAGGTTGGCATCGACGCTCTGGCTGACCAGCCGGTCGAGCCGCTGCTGCAGCGCGGCCGTCTGCACCGAGTCGGGCTGGGGCCCCAGGGCGAAGAACTCCTGCTGGAGGGCGGCCATCTGCTCGTTGAAGCTGTTGAAGCGGTCGTTCGAGGGGGTTCCCTCGGCGCGGTAGCCGGCCTGCGAGCGGGTGACGGTGATGTCGCCCGGCTCGACGAAGAGCATGAGCATCGGCGCGCGGAACTTGTTGGTCAGCATCGCTATGGCGGGCTCGGCCGCGCGATGGCGGATGGTGAAGCTGCTGTCCTGCTCCACGAGGGCGTAGCCCAGCTCCGTGCGGTCGCGGTCGGCCGCCACGAGGAAGAGCGAATCCCCCGGCGTGAGCTCCAGCTTGCCCGTGAGCGTGCAGGTGGAGCTTCCGCAGCTGCTCAGCAGCACGGCGGCCAGGAGTGCAAAAAGGGTCTGTTTCATCGTGATATCGTTTTTTTGTGTTCTCGGTTCTCTACTTTACCTTGCGCTCGGGATGTTCGCGCAGAAACTGCTCCCAGCTCTCGGAGCCCCGCCGCGAGGCGGCCTTCTTGCCGCCGCCGAGCCCCTTGACCCGCTCGTCACCCATGGCTGCCAGCAGCGGACTGGCCGAGGCGAAGTAGTGGCACAGGGCGACGGCCATGCCGTCGGTGGCGTCGAGCCGGCTGGGGATGGTGTCGAGCCGGAGCGTGCGCTGCACGATGGCTGCGACCTGCTCCTTGGTGGCCGAGCCGAGCCCCGTGATGCTCTGCTTGATGCGCGAGGGGGCATACTCGAAGACCTGCAGCCCGCGGCTCAGCGCGGCGGCCATCGCCACCCCCTGGGCCCGTCCCAGCTTGAGCATCGACTGCACGTTCTCGCCGAAGAAGGGCGACTCGAGCGCCACCTCGCGCGGGGCGTACTCGTCGGCCAGCGCCCCCACGCGCTCGAAGATGTAGCGCAGCTTGACGTAGGGGTCCTCCATCCGGTGCAGGTCGATGGCGCCCAGCACCACCGAACGCAGCTGCCGCCCCTCGACCTCGAGGATGCCGTAGCCCGTGTAGTTGGTGCCCGGGTCGATGCCCATGATGCGGTATTTCCCGACCGGCGGCATTGTCATTCGCCCTTTGCCTCGGCCGGGGCTTCGGTGGCGGCTGCTGCCGGCCCGTCGAACAGCTCGGCCAGCTTCTCGGCCAGCGCCTCGCCGCGCAGGTTGGTGGCAAGGATGGTGCCCTTCTTGTCGAGCAGGAAGTTCGAGGGGATGCCCTGCACGGCGTAGTCGCGTGCGGCGGGGTTGTCGAAGCCGTTGAGGTCGCTCACGTGTACCCAGTTCATCCCGTTGTCGCGGATGGCGTCGAGCCACTTCTGCTCGTTGTTGTCGAACGAGACGCCGTAGATTTCGAATCCGCGGTCGTGGTAGGCGGCATAGGCCTGCTTCAGATAGGGCACCTCACCCATGCAGGGACCGCACCACGAGGCCCAGAAGTCGACCAGTACGTAGCTGACCTCGGGACGCTCGAGCACCGACGAGAGCGAGACGATTTCGCGCTCGGGGTTGCACTGGATGATGTTGATGTAGGGCTGTCCGGGGTCGGTCTTCGACTTCTTGAGCGCCTGCTCGTGCAGCTTGACGAGCATCTCGGCCTGCTGCAGCGGCTGGGGGAAGGCGGCGATTTTCTCGAGCAGCTCGGCCCCCGTCAGGTTGTACTGCATGTCGTTGAGCAGCACCGCGCCGAAGAGGTTGTCGCCGTTGGCGGCGAAGCACTCGCGGTTCAGGGCGTCGTACTCCTGCTCGATGGCTGCGCGGCGCTCTTCGGCCGTGGCGGGGTTGCGGTACTCGTCGAGCAGCGCGCGCTGGCGGCCCGTGTAGGTGGCGTAGCCGTCGTTGGCCGGGGTGCCCGTGAAGAAGGGCGCCTCGGGCGTGCCGCCCAGGCGGATGTCACCCGGCTCGATGAAGAGCGGTGCGAGGAAGGTGGCCTGCGCCAGGTCGCGGTTGTCGGTCAGGTAGAGCGCCTGGGGCGTCGTGGCCTTGCCCTCGAAGCGGAAGGCCCCCTCCTTGACGGCCGTCGAGTCGACCACCGTCTCGCCGTTGCTCAAGTAGAGGTAGCCCTCGGCCCCCTCGATGTTGCCCTGGATGGTGTATTTGTCCGTGGAGCAGGCGCATGCAAGCAGTGCGGCTGCGAAGATGAGTGTTTTTTTCATGGCGTTTTTCGTGTTGTTTTTCCTTGGTTCGTGTTTGGGCGGAGCCGGGGTCAGTGCTGCCCCATGAGCTCCTCGAGCCGCCGCTCGAGCCGCTCGCCGCGCAGGTTCCTGTCGACGATTGTGCCGCTCTGCGTATCGATGAGCAGGTTCGACGGGATGCTCCGGATGGCGTAGTCGTGCGCCGCCGAGTTGTCGAAGTGTTTCAGTTCGCTCACCTGGAGCCACCGCAGGTCATGCTGCCGGATGGCCCCGAGCCAGGCGTCGCGGTCGCGGTCGAACGAGACGGCGTAGATTTCGAGCCCCAGCGGGCGGTAGCGCTCGTAGGCCTGCTTCAGATAGGGGACCTCCTTCATGCAGGGGCCGCACCACGAGGCCCAGAACTCGACCAGCACGTAGCGGTTCGAGGGCTTTTGGACCGTTTCCCGCAAGCTGAGCGGCGTGCCGTCGGGCGCCGGCTGCACGATTTCGGTGTAGGGCTCGCCCGGCTCGCTCTTCAGCGCCTGGAGCGCCCGCTGCTTCAGCTCGGCGAGCAGCCGGTGCTGCTGCATCCGGGCGGGGAAGCGGTCGATGCAGGCGAGCACTTCGCGCGACGAGAGCTCCTCGGCGATGTTGTAGCTCAGGAGCGTAGCCCCCAGCAGGTTGTCGCGGTTGGCCTCCATGCAGCGCCGTTCGAGGGCCCGGTAGGCCGAATCCTGCCGTTCGAAGGCGAGGTGCGAGATGAGCGTGACGCTGTCGCGCAGACGGCCGAGCGCCTCGTTGGCCGGTGTCCCCGCGGGGCGGATGCCCATCGGTTCCGAGGCCCGGCCGCTCAGCTCAATCGAGCCCGGCTCGAGGAAGAGCCGCGTGGCGAACCGTCCGTCGGCGGAGCGGAGCAGCGCCGGGGCCGCCTCGCTCAGCCGCCCCTCGAAGCGGAAGCGCCCCTTCGGGTCGACGCGGGCCGAATCGACCTCCGACGTGCAGAGGTTCGTCAGCAGGAGCACCCCTTCGGCCCCCTCCACCGAGCCGCTGATTCGGTAGCGCTCCCCGTCGGCGCAGCCGCAGAGTGCCGCGGCCGCCAGCAGCAAGCAGAGCATGCGTTGCATGGCTACTCCTCCTTTCGGGTGAGCGCGGCGAGCTCCTTTTCGAGCGTGCGGACCCGGCTGTCGAGCTCGGGCAGACGCTTGAAGATGTTGGCCGCACGGTGGTACTGCATGCCCGGAAGGGCCGGGTAGCCGAAGCGGATTTCGTTGTCGGGCACGTTCTTGTCCAGACCGCTCTTCGAACCCACCTTGACGTTGTTGCCGATGGTGACGTGGTCGGCGATGCCCACCTGCCCGGCCAGGAAGCAGTTGCTGCCCACCTTCGAGGTGCCGGCGATGCCGGTCTGGGCCGACGATACGGTGTTCTCGCCGATTTGGACGTTGTGGCCGATTTGAATCAGGTTGTCGAGCTTCACGCCGCGGCGGATGATGGTCGAGTCGGTCTTGGCGCGGTCGATGCAGGTGTTGGCGCCAATCTCGACGTTGTCCTCGATGATGACGTTGCCCAGCTGCGGAATCTTGTCGAAGCCCCCCTCGGCGTTGGGCATGAAGCCGAAGCCGTCGGCGCCGATGACGGCACCGGCGTGGAGGATGCAGTTGCGTCCCACGACGCACCCCTCGTAGATTTTGACGCCCGGGTAGAGAATCGTCCCCTCGCCGATGCGGACGCCGTCGCCCAGGTAGACCTGGGGGTAAATCTGGCAGCCGGCGCCGATTTCCACACCGCGCTCGACGACCGCGAAGTCGCCGATGTAGCACTTCTCGCCCACGCGTGCGCTCTCGGCGATGGAGGCCAGGCGGCTGATGCCCTCCTTGCGGGGCTTGGCGGCGTTGTACATCTCGAGCAGCTTCAGCACGCAGGCTCCGGCGTCGTCGACGCGGATGAGCGTGGCGGCGACGGGCTGCGAGGGGGTGAACGAGCGGTTCACCAGCACGATGCTGGCCTGGGTCGTGTAGAGGAAGGGCTCGTATTTGGGGTTGGTCAGGTAGGCGAGCGAACCGGCCTTGCCCTCCTCAATCGAGGAGACGGTGTGCACGGTGGCCTGCTTGTCGCCCACGATGTCGCCTCCGAGGAAGCCGGCAATCATTTCGGCGGTAAATTCCATCATAGTCTATTTCGGTTTATTGGTTTTGCTGTTTTGTGTTTTGTGCTTTGTGCGGTTTGCGGCGCCTCCTGTGCGCCGGGTGCGCCTCCGGGGCCGGTGTTGCGGGGCGCGGCCGGTTGCCCGGGCCGCACCGCGGTGCTCAGAGGTAGTCGGCGATGTCGATTCCTTCGGGGAGGAACTCCTCGACCGAGCGGCCGAACGAGAGCACCTCGCGCACGGTCGACGAGGCGATGTCGGCCACGGGGGCCGGCGTGAAGAGCATCACGGTCGTCAGCGCGGGGTAGATGCGGTGGTTGGTCGCCTCCATCGTCCGCTCGTACTCGAAGTCGGTCGTGTTGCGGACGCCGCGGATGATGGCGCAGGCGCCCACCTGTTCGGCAAATTCGCCCGTCAGTCCGGTGTAGATGCGTGCCTCGACGCGGTCGTTACCGCGGTAGATGTCGTCGATGAGGCGCTTGCGGTTCTCGACCTTGAGCAGCCCCTGCTTGGCCGTGTTGTTCCCGATGCCGATGACGATGCGGTCGAAGAGGTTGAGGGCCGTCTCGACCAGCGCCGCATGGCCGCGGGTGAAGGGGTCGAAGGACCCCGGGAAAATCGCTGTCCGTTCCATATTCCGCAAATATACACAACAATATGGAAAGCGCAATGCCCGCCGGCCCTTTTTCCGCGAAGTTCGCGCTTCGGGAGCAAGGGGCGGGCTGCGTGCGGGGCGGCATGGGGCTCGTGTATGGAATTGCAACCCCGGAAGGAGGCTCCCGGGTGTCGGTTCCCGGGCATGTCTCCGGGAAGGCCGGGCCAGTGTGGGGCGGCGTGCGGGGCGGGTGCCGCGTCCGGCCTCCGGCGTGGAAGAGGCGGCACGGCGGGCGACCCGGGACTTCGGCTGCCGTGGCAAGACGGCGGAGTCGGGCTTGGGCTTGGGCTTGGGCTTGGGCTTGGGCTTGGGCTTGGGGTTTCGGACGGCAGTTCCTCAGCGCTCGATGCGGACCTGCTCGGTGTAGACAATCCGCGTGTGGGGGTTCGACGAGACAATCTCCTGCCGCAGCGCCTTCGTACCCCAGCGGATGAAGAGGAAGCGGCGGGGGATGCGGTGGACGACCTGCCGCAGCGTGTCGACGCTCTCGACGCGGCAGGCGACCGAGTCGTCGCGGAGCATCCCCTCGACCGTCACCCAGGCGTCGCGCCAGCGGAAGAGGCGCACGGTGTCGCGCACGACGAGCGTGTCGCGCAGGGCGACGCGCACCGTCTCGCGCAGCGGGGCGTGGAGCTCCAGCCGCGTTGCGGTGACGCTCTTCGAGGCGGCCTCGAGGCGGCGGATGCGGATGCCCATCTGGCGGATGCGCTCGGCATCGGCGGCGCGCAGCTCCTCGAATTCGGCGGCGCGCAGCCGCAGCACCTGGGCCGAGGCGGCCTCCTCGTCGAGCCGCGTGCGGTAGTGGCTCACCTGGCTCGCCAGGGCACTCTGATTCTGGGTCAGGCGGCGGATTTCGGCCCGCTGGCGGGGCCACAACAGGAGTACGAGCCCCGTCAGCACCAGGGCGTAGAGCAGCAGATAACGATTCATGGAGGGTTGGTTTTCCGCAAAGGTAGGGTCGCCGGCGCCGCTTCGGTTTCCACTTTTTTCAGAAAAAATGAAGGTGCCGTGCCAGGCGTACGGCGGCATGTGGCGGCCCGGGATGGGATGGTCCGGGATGGCCCGGGGACTGCGGAGAGCTTCTCCCGAACCGGAAAGATGTCCGCCCGGGGCGGCGGGTGCAGATGTGCCGGCGGGTCGCCGGACTACATGGGATAGCGGGCCTCCATCGCCTCGGCGACGCGTTCGGACAGGAGCGTCATGAAGGGCTCTCCGTCGCAGTGGGCAAGCGAGGTCACGCCGCGCCAGTCGACGTAGAAGAGCTCGTCGAACATCGGCAGCATGCGGCGCGGCAGCGGCTCCTCGACCACCTCGAAGCCTGCCCGGCGGGCGGCATCGAGTGCCGTCTGCCGCTCGACGCTCTGCGGCGCGGGTGCCGTGACGAGCGTATGGCCGCGCAGGGCGAAGAGCGGCGCATCGTCGGCCGTGAGCGCCCGGTCGGCCTCGTCGCAGCGCACGGCCACCTGCGCGCCGGCCGCCTGCGCCTGCTGTCGGGCCAGCGCCGCGGCCGCCTCGCGGGCCGAGGTGGGCCCCTCGCCGAAGGGGAGTGCATAGCGCAGCGTCACGGCGTCGGGCGTGATGCTGCGGTGGGCGTAGCCGCGGTAGAGCGAGATGCCGCGGAACGAACAGTCGACCTCGCCGCTGTCGTCCACCGCCAGACGGACGAAGAGCGAGCGGTCGCACCCCGCGGGGGCGTTGCGCCGGGCCTCCTCGCAGAGCATCCGCCGGGCCTGCTCCTCGTCGAGCGGCACGCCGAAGCCGAAGAGGCTCCGCGCCCAGCCGTCGAGCAGGGCCAGATGCTCCGCGAGGTTGCGGCAGAAGCCGTCGAGCAGGTGGATGGTCTGGTAGAGGTATACGTCGGTCACAGCAGGAAGATTTTGAGCAGCAGTTCGCGCAGCAGTTCGCCGTCCGGCGCGCCGCCCGTGTTGATGCCCTTGCTTTTGGCGTCGTATTCGCGCAGCAGCCCCAGGATGCGGAAGACCTTGCGGTTGTCCCACGCGGCGGAGAACTGCTTGATTTCGTTCACGGCGTAGACGTTGCTCTTGCGCAGCGTCCGCATCAGCTCCGCATCCGACGGGAAGGGCTGCCCGCGGCGTCGGCTGAGCCAGCGCAGGTAGTTGACCGTGAAGTAGTCACGGAACTGCCCGAAGAGCGCCATGACGGTCAGCAGCAGCGGGTGCTCCTTGGGGTTGCGGGCGAAGTTGTCGGCAATCATCAGCGCCCGGGCCATGTCGCGCGAGGCGACCGCCTTGCAGAGCTCGAAGTTGTTGAACTCCTTCGAGATGCCGATGTTGGCCTCGATGTCGGCGTCGGTGATGCGGCGCGTTCCCTCGGGCAGCGAGACCACCAGCTTGTGCAGCTCGTTGGCGATTTTCGTGATGTCGGTGCCCAGATGGTCGGTCAGCATCGAGAGCGCCTTGGGGTCGATGGCGAGCCCCCGTGCGGCGATGAACTGCTGGAGCCACGGCCCGATTTCGTAGTCGCGCGGGCGGACCGATTCGAGCACCGCGCCGTTGGCCGCGCAGCTCTTGTAGAGGGCCGAGCGCTTGTCGACGCTCTTCTCCTTGTGGCAGATGACCAGAACGGTCGTCGGCGAGGGCTTCTGCGTGTAGAGCGCCAGCTTGTCGAGCCCGCGGAGCTGCTGCGCCTCGCGGACGATGACCACCTCGCAGGCCCCCATCATCGGCATCTGGCGGCAGAGCGTCACCACCTGCCCCGCATCGGTGTCGCGGCCGTAGACCGTAATCTGGTTGAACGAGCGCTGGGCCTCGTCGAGAATCGTCGTTGCGAGCTGCTCGCACAGCGCGTCGATGAAGTAGCTCTCCTCGCCCATGAGCAGGTATACGGGGGCGAAGCGGCGGGCGGCCACCTGGGCCGTCAGCCGTTCGAACTCGGCGGCCGAGTCGCGGAATTTGATAGCACCCTTGGCCATGTTCAGACAATTTCCTTGGTAATGCGCAGCACGTTCTCCGTCTCGCGCGTGAGGCGGTAGCGGTCGTCGATGCGGCGCCCCACCACCCAGACGATATCGTCGCCCGAGAGCAGCACGAACTGCCGCCCCTTCTCGGCCACTGAGACCTTGGCGTCCTTCAGGAAGTCGCTCAGCTTCTTGCGGCCGGTCATGCCGAAGGGGATGAACCAGTCGCCCTCACGCCAGCGGCGCAGCGTGAGCGGGAAGCGGAGCTTGTCGACGTCGACCTGGGCAATGTGCTCCGGCACGCCGAAGTTCTCGATGGTGTCGATGTCGCAGTATTCGAAGTAGAGCACCGAATTGCCGCAGTAGCTGCGCGGCGCCCCCCGCTCGACGGTGGTCATGCAGTCGTCGCCGGCCGGGATGGGCCCCACGACGATGTTGCCGCGGTCGGTGCAGGCGACGTATTCGCGCGAGTAGAAGCGGCGCCCCGTCGTCCCGTGGTCCAGGGCGTGGCAGAGCGAGTCGATGACGTCGCCCTTGAAGCCGTAGGCCGAGCTGAGCAGCTCGTAGACCACGAAGTTGCGCGGGAAGGCCGGGTCGATGCGGTCGAGATGAATCGTGTCGAGCCCGTCGGCCGAGGTGACCGCCACGGCGCGGATGCGCTCGATGCCGTGGTTGATGAAGAGCTGCGCGTCGGTCAGACGGGCGATGTTGCTCCGCATCAGGCTCGTGAACTTGGGGTTGATCTCCCGGATGCGGGGGATGAGCCCCAGCCGGATTTTGTTGCGCAGGTATTTGGTCGAGCGGTTCGACGAATCCTCGCGGAAGGGAATGTGTTCCGCTACGGCGAACTCGAGAATCTCCTTGCGCGAGGCGAAGAGCAGCGGGCGGATGACGCGGCCGATTTGGGTCGAGATGCCCGTCAGTCCGCGCAGCCCCGTGCCGCGCAGCAGGTTGATGAAGAAGGTCTCAATCGAGTCGTCGGCATGGTGCGCCACGGCGATGGCCGGATAGTTGTACTGACGGCTCAGCTCGTCGAACCAGGCGTAGCGCAGGCGGCGGGCCGCCATCTCCATCGATTCGCCCGTACGCTCCATCTCGGCGGCCGTGTCGAAGCGGCGGTTGTAGCAGGGGACGCCGTAGCGGGCGGCCTGCCGGGCTACGAGCACCTCATCCTCGTCGCTTTCGGTGCCGCGCAGCTGGAAGTTGCAGTGGGCGACCCCCACCTCGTAGCCGCTGCGGATGAAGAGCGTGAGCATGACCATCGAATCCACGCCGCCCGAGACGGTCAGCAGCACGCGTCCGCCCGGGGGAAGCAGTTCGTTTTCGGCGATGTAGCGTTGAAAGGAGTCCAGAAGATGTGCCATAGGCAAAAGGGTTCGGTTGCAGGTGTGTGGCGCGGAGCCTCGGCGCCGCGGCGGGATTCGGTAGTGGGGCGGGCCGCCGGGGCGGCCCCGCCCGGTGTCTTGCTCAGAGGATGTTCACCTCGGTGTCGATGGCCACGCCGAACTTCTCGTGGACCTTGGCCTGCACCTTGCGGGCGAAGGCGAGCACCTCGCCGCCCGTGGCGCCGCCCAGATTGACGAGCACCAGCGCCTGGCGGTCGTGCACGCCGACGCGCCCCTCGTGGTACCCCTTCAGCCCGGTGCGGTCGATGAGCCAGCCGGCCGCCAGCTTCACCTTCGTCGGGTCGGCGGCGGGGTAGAGCGGCATGTCGGGATAGCTCTCGCGCAGCCGTTCGGCCACGGGCTTCTCCACGACGGGGTTCTTGAAGAAGCTGCCGGCGTTGCCCGTCACGGCCGGGTCGGGGAGCTTCGAGCGGCGGATGGTGCAGACCGCCTCGCGGATGTGCTCGAGCGTGGGTCCGCCCAGCGCCTCGACCTCACGCTGCAGGTCGCCGTATTCGAGCCGCGGACGCGGCGTGCGGCTCAGACGCAGCGTGATGGCCGTGATGATGACCTTGCCGCGCAACGCATGCTTGAAGAGGCTCTCGCGGTAGCCGAAGCCGCAGTGCGCGGCATCCATCACCAGCATGTTGCCCGTCTCGACGCAGAACATCTCGACGCTCTCGAGCGCATCCTTCACCTCGCAGCCGTAGGCCCCGATGTTCTGCACCGGCGCGGCCCCCGCCTTGCCGGGAATGAGCGAGAGGTTCTCCAGGCCCCAGAGCCCCCGCTCGACGCTCCAGGCCACCAGCGCGTCCCACTCGACGCCCGCCTCGACGCGCAGCCGGACCGTGCCGCCCTGCTCGCCGAGCGTCGTGATGCCCTCGCCCACAGGGCAGAAGAGCACCCCCTCGTAGTCACGCGTGAAGAGTATGTTGTTGCCGCCGCCGAGGACGTACCACTGATGCGGCGCGCCGGCGGAGAAGAGTTCGCGCAGCTCGTCCGGCGTCTCGAATTCAACCAGACGGGCAGCCGTTTGCGCGACGTGGAAACTGTTGCGGTCGCGCAGGTCGATATGCTCAAATTCTCGAATCATGATGTGCAAAGTTAGGAATTATTTTATAACTTTGATACACGGAACCCGATGACCGGTCCCCAAACACCGAAAACGAAAACCAAAACCCATAAACCCATGTTTACCTCCGAAGACCTGCTTCAAATACAGCAACACGGACTCACGACCGAGGCCGTGGAACAGCAACTCGAAAATTTCCGCCGGGGATTCCCCTTTCTGAAGGTCATCCGCGCCGCCTCGCCCGGGGACGGCGTGCGCGTGCTCTCCCGTGAGGAGGCTCAGGCTGCGGCCGAACGCTACGACCGCGCGGCCGAAGGCCTCGGCGTGGTGAAGTTCGTGCCGGCGTCGGGCGCCGCGACGCGCATGTTCAAGGAGCTCTTCGAGTTCATCAACGAGGACAAGCGCGGCAAGGGCATCGACACGCTGCTCGACAACATCGAGAAGTTCGCCTTCTGGCCCGAACTGAAGGCCGTGCTGCCGGCCGGCGCCGACGACAAGACCATCGTCCGCTGCATCGTCGGCGAGGGGCTCGGCTACGGCTCGAAGCCCAAGGGGCTGGTCACCTTCCACGCCTATCCCGAAGGGGCGCGCAAGGCGGCCGAAGAGCATCTGGTCGAGGGGGCCGCATACGCCTCGTCGCACGGCGTGGCGCGCATCCACTTCACCGTCTCGCCCGAACACATGGAAGAGTTCAAGTCGCTGCTTGCGGCGCGGATTCCCGCCTACGAGAAGCGTTTCGGCATCCGCTACGACATCTCCTACTCGGTCCAGAAGCCCTCGACCGACACCATCGCCGTCAACCCCGACAACACCCCCTTCCGTCAGGAGGACGGCTCGCTGCTCTTCCGTCCGGCGGGCCACGGCGCGCTGATTGAGAACCTGAACGACATCGACGCCGACCTCATCTTCATCAAGAACATCGACAACGTGACCACCGACGCCCGCCGCGGCGACACGGTCCTTTATAAGAAAGTGCTGGCCGGCCTGCTGCTCGAACTGCAGCAGGAGACCTTCGCTCACCTGCGGGCGCTCGATGCCGGCACGGCCGACCTCACCGCCGTAGCCGGCTTCATCGAGCAGCGCCTCTGCGTGAAGCTGCCCGCCGAATACGATGCGGCGCTGCTGCGTGCGGTGCTCGACCGCCCCATCCGCCTTTGCGGCATGGTCCGCAACGAGGGCGAGCCGGGCGGCGGCCCCTTCTGGGTGGGCAACCCCGACGGCACGCAGTCGCTGCAGATTGCCGAGTCGAGCCAGATTTCGCCCGACGACATGCCGCTCATGAAGCAGGCCACGCACTTCAACCCCGTGGACCTGGTCTGCGGCGTGCGCAACGTCTCGGGCGGGAAGTTCGACCTGAGGCGCTACACCGACCCCTCGACGGGCTTCATCTCGTCGAAGTCGAGCGGCGGCCGTCCGCTGCGCGCCCAGGAGCTGCCGGGCCTCTGGAACGGAGCCATGGCGCGCTGGAACACCATCTTCGTCGACGTGCCCATCACCACCTTCTCGCCCGTGAAGGTGGTCCAGGACCTGCTGCGCCCCCAGCATCAGCAGTGACGGGACGGCGTGCGGCTGCCGGAGAGGTATCCCCGTAACGCTCCGGTGCTCCTCGTCTGCACCTTGTGCGGAGCTCCGCGCGAGGCCTCCCGGAAAATACCCGGGTAATATCTCGGACCGCATGAAGTTCGGGCGGCGGAAGTTGCTTCCGCCGCCTTTTTCGTCCCCTGCAGGCCGCTCCGTCTTGCGGTTCGACAGCTTCTGTGACCGAATTTTGTCGATTTGCAGACGATATTGTTCCTTTGGAGAATAAATTGTTACATTCGGATGCGGTTTGTGGAGAAACTTTTCTATATTTGTGTGCGCAAAATGAAAATCGACGATTAAACTGTATAACAAAATGGAAAACAAACTTCAACAATTGACCCAGAAACTCTACGACGAGGGGCTGGAGAAAGGTCGCGCCGAAGCGGAACGTCTGGTCGCCGAAGCCAAGACACAGGCTGCCGCCATCGTGGAAGAGGCCCGCAATCAGGCGGCCGGCATCGTCAAGCAGGCCGAGGCCAAGGCTGAGGATGTCGCCAAGAACACGCTCACCGAGATTTCGCTCGCCGGCAAGCAGGCCGTCTCGAAAATCAAGGCCGAGCTGAGCGGCGCGATTGTCGCCCGGAGCATCTCGAAAGGGGTGAAGCAGAGCGTAGCGGACCCCGCCTTCCTCAAGGAGATGCTGCTGGCCGTAGCCCGCAACTGGAACGGAGCCGACGCTGGCAAGGTGGAGCTCCGCGCCCTGCTGCCCGAGGCTCAGCGCAAGGAGTTCGATGCCGCCTTCGCCGCAAGCGTCAAGGAGCTGCTGGCCGCCGGCATCGAGGTGGGTTATTCGAAGGATGTGAAGAGCGGATTCAAGGTGGCGGCCAAGGACGGCGGCTACTACATCTCGTTCTCCGACGCGGATTTCGACGCGCTGCTGGGCGAGTACCTCCGCGACAAGGTGTCGGAACTTCTCTTTAAGGCCGAATAGTCATGTCCTCGCGGAACTATTACAGTCTGGTCGCCGGACTGCGCGAGTATGCGCTCGACGCCGACACCAAGGGCTTTGATGCGAAGGGCATCGTCGAGGAGATTCTCGACGGGGTCTGCGCGTCGGACGCCTCGGAGGTGCGTCTGCTCTACGGCTACTACGACTGCGAAAACATCCTCGCGCTGCGGGCGGGCCGCTCGGCCCACAACCCGCTGGGCAACCTCTCGCGCGAGGAGCTCGAGCAGGAGCTCAAGGCGCCGTCGCGTCTGCCGCAGGGCATCGCCCGCGTGGTGAAGGCCTACGCCGACCCCGAAGGCGAGGAGGCCGAGGAGGTCGATACGTCGCGCCGCTTCGAGACGACGCTCTTCGCCGCCTACTACGACGCCTGCCGCCGCTCGCGGAGCCGCTTCCTGCGTGCCTGGTCCGAATTCGACCGCACGCTGCGCAACGTTATGGCCGCACTGGCCGCCCGCGCCGCCTCGCGCCCGGTCGAGGAGGTGGTCGTGGGGGGAGGCGACGTGGCCGAACAGCTGCAGCGCAGCTCGGCCGCCGATTTCGGCCTGCGGGGCGAACTTCCCTTCATCGACTCGGTCATCGCGGCGATGAACGACGAGGCCAACCTCATGGAGAAGGAACGCAAAATCGACCTGGTCCGCTGGGAGGAGGCCTCCGAGCTGGCGACGTTCGACTATTTCAATATAAACGCCATACTCTCGTATCTGGTCCGCATCAGCATCGTGGCCCGCTGGGCGCGGCTCGATGCGGCGCGCGGTCGCGAGATGTTCAACCGGCTGCTGGCCGAGCTGGACGGCAAGGAGTTGATAAATAAGTAAAAACAATCATACGATGAAAACTACAGGACGTGTAAACGGTATCATCTCCAATATCGTGATTGTCAAGGCCGACGGACCCGTGGGCCAGAACGAAATCTGTCACGTGTACGTCGGAGATACCAGAATGATGGCCGAGGTCATCAAGGTCGTGGGCGACAACGCCTATGTGCAGGTGTTCGACAGCACCCGCGGCCTCAAAATCGGCGACAAGGTCGAATTCGAAGGCCACATGCTCGAGGTGACGCTCGCCCCGGGCATGCTTTCGCGCAACTACGACGGTCTGCAGAACGACCTCGAGAAGATGGACAGTCTGTTCATCGCCCGCGGTTCGATTACCGACCCGGTCGACTTCGAGGCGCTGTGGGAGTTCAAGCCGCTGGCCAAGGCCGGCGACAAGGTCTCGGCCGCATCGTGGCTCGGCGAGGTGCAGGAGCAGTGGGTGGCCCACAAGATTATGGTCCCCTTCACGATGACCGAAACCTATACGGTCAAGAGCGTGGCGGCTCCCGGCAAGTACAAGGTGACCGACACGGTGGCCGTGGTGACCGATGCCGAAGGGCATGACCACGACATCACGATGGTTCAGAAGTGGCCCGTCAAGCAGGCAATCCGCTGCTATACGGAGAAGCCGCGCCCCTCGCGCGTGATGGAGACGGGCGTGCGCGCCATCGACACCTTCAACCCCATGGCCGAGGGCGGTACGGGCTTCATCCCGGGCCCGTTCGGCGCCGGCAAGACAGTGCTTCAGCACGCCATTTCGAAGCAGGCCGAGGCCGACATCATCATCATGGTGGCGTGCGGCGAGCGTGCCAACGAGGTGGTCGAGATTTTCAAGGAGTTCCCCGAGCTGGTCGACCCCCGTACGGGCCACAAGCTCATGGAGCGCACCATCATCATCTGCAATACGTCGAACATGCCCGTCGCCGCGCGTGAGGCGTCGGTCTATACGGGTATGACCATCGGCGAGTACTACCGCTCGATGGGTCTCAAGGTGCTGGTCATGGCCGACTCGACGTCGCGCTGGGCCCAGGCGCTGCGTGAGATGTCGAACCGTCTGGAGGAGCTTCCCGGTCAGGACGCCTTCCCGATGGACCTCTCGGCCATCATCTCCAACTTCTATGCACGTGCCGGTCTGGTGAAGCTCTACAACGGCCAGACGGGTTCGGTAACCTTCCTCGGTACGGTGTCGCCTGCCGGCGGTAACCTCAAGGAGCCGGTGACCGAGTCGACCAAGAAGGCGGCGCGCTGCTTCTACGCCCTCTCGCAGGGCCGCGCCGACTCGAAGCGCTACCCGGCCATCGACCCGCTGGACTCCTACTCGAAGTATCTGGAGTATCCCGAAATCCGCGAGTACCTCGACGAGCACATCGGCAAGAACTGGGTCGACATGGTCTATGCCGGCAAGACGATTGTCCAGCGCGGCAAGGAGGCCAACGACCAAATCAACATCCTGGGTGACGACGGCGTGCCCGTGGAGTACCACGAGCGCTTCTGGAAGTCGGAGCTGCTCGACTTCGTCATCCTGCAGCAGGACGCCTTCGACGACATCGACGCCAACTGCCCCATCGAACGTCAGAAGATGATGTACGAGATGGTGCTCGACATCTGCCGTAAGGACTTCGGCTTCGCCGATTTCGAGCAGTGCTCGCAGTTCTTCAAGGGACTCATCAACCTCTTCCGCCAGATGAACTACTCGGAGTGGAAGTCGGAGAAGTTCGAGAACTACCGCAAGCAAATCGTGGAGTATGTGAGTGAACAATCCAAATAAAGCGGAAGAATATGACAACACGTGCATTTCAGAAGATATATACCAAAATCGACAACATCACCAAGGCCACGGTGACGCTCAAGGCGTCGGGCGTCGGCAACGACGAGCTGGCCACCGTCGGCGGCAAGCTGGCCCAGGTGGTGAAAATCATGGGTGAGAACGTCACCCTGCAGGTGTTCGCCGGCACGGAGGGCATCGCCACCGACTCGGAGGTGATTTTCCACGGCGAGCCCCCGAAGCTCCGCGTCTCGGACAACCTCGCCGGCCGCTTCTTCAACGCCTACGGCGAACCGCTCGAGGGCGGCGAGCAGCTGGAGGGCGAGGCGCGCGAAATCGGCGGCCCGACGGTCAACCCCTTCAAGCGTATCCAGCCTTCGGAGCTCATCGCCACGGGTATCGCCGGTATCGACTTGAACAACACCATCGTGACGGGTCAGAAGATTCCCTTCTTCGCCGACCCCGACCAGCCCTACAACGCCGTGATGGCCAACGTGGCGCTGCGTGCCAAGGCCGACAAGATTATCCTGGGCGGCATGGGTCTTACCAACGACGACTTCCTCTACTTCAAGGCGGTCTTCGAGAACGCCGGTGCGCTTGACCGCATCGTTTCGTTCGTCAACACGACCGAGAACCCGCCCGTCGAGCGACTGCTCGTGCCCGACATGGCGCTGACGGCCGCCGAATACTTCGCCGTGGACAAGGGCGAGAAGGTGCTGGTGCTGCTCACCGACATGACGCTCTACGCCGACGCGCTGGCCATCGTCTCGAACCGTATGGACCAGATTCCCTCGAAGGACTCGATGCCCGGTTCGCTCTATTCGGACCTGGCGAAAATCTACGAGAAGGCCGTGCAGCTGCCCAACGGCGGTTCGATTACAATTATCGCCGTGACGACCCTCTCAGGCGGCGACATCACCCACGCCGTGCCCGACAACACGGGTTACATCACCGAGGGTCAGCTCTTCCTGCGCAACGACTCCGATACGGGCAAGGTCATCGTCGACCCGTTCCGTTCGCTGTCGCGACTCAAGCAGCTGGTTATCGGCAAGAAGACGCGTGAGGACCACCCCCAGGTGATGAACGCCTGCGTGCGCCTCTACGCCGATGCGGCCAACGCCAAGACGAAGCTCGAGAACGGTTTCGACCTCTCGGACTACGACGAGCGTACGCTGCGCTTCGCCCACGACTACTCCGAGAAGCTGCTGGCCATCGACGTGAACATCAGCATCACCGAGATGCTCGATACGGCCTGGACGCTCTTCGCCAAGTACTTCTCGCGTGAGGAGGTGGCCATCAAGGAGGAGCTCATCAAGAAATACTGGAAAGCATAAGCTACGGAGCAATGGCAATCAAGTTTCAATACAACAAGACTTCGCTCGGCGAACTCGGCAAGCAGCTGAAGATGCGGCAGAAGGCGCTCCCTACCATCAAGAGCAAGGAGTCGGCCCTGCGCTCCGAGGTCAAGAAGGCGAAGGACTCCGCCGGCGACTACCAGCGGCAGTTGGAGGCGCTCAAGCAGCGCTACGACTACATGGTGTCGCTGTGGGGAGAGTTCGATACGGACTTGTTGCGCATTGCGGACATCGAACTTTCGGTTCAGAAGATTGCGGGCGTCCGTACGCCGCAGCTCTCCGAGGTGAAGTTCGAACAGAAGCCCTACGACCTCTTCTCCTCGCCGGTGTGGTATGCCGACGGAGTGGAGATTCTCAAGAGCCTGGCGCGCCTGGGCATCGAGTACGAGGTCTACAACCGCAAGATGGAGCTTCTGGATTTCGCACGTCGCAAAACCACTCAGAAGGTGAACTTGTACGAAAAGGTGCAGATACCGGGGTACGAGGACGCCATACGTAAAATCAAACGCTTCATGGAGGATGAGGAGAACCTCTCGAAATCCGCCCAGAAGATTGTGAAGACCAAACAGCAGCAGGCCGGGGAGGGCTCGATGTTATGATAGCGAAAATGTCGAAATACGACTTTGTGCTCTATGCGGCACAGAGCGAGGACTTTATCGAACGGCTGCGTGAACTGGGTCTGGTCGACATCACCACGACGGGCTGGGAGCCCTCGGAGGAGGACCGCCAGCTGCTGCTCGACATCGAAGGCCACGCCAAGGCGGCCGACTTCCTGCGGACGTTCCGCGAGGAGAAGGAGCGCTTCAAGGCCGACGCCGAACCCTTCTCCACGGGCGAGGAGGCCTACCGCCACTATGCGGCCGCCTCGAAGCAGGCTGCGGCGCTCAATGCCGAAATCGCCCGCCTCGAGAAGAGCGCCGACGAGTTGCGCCCCTGGGGCGAGTTCTCGGTCGAGAGCCTGCGCCGCCTCTCGGAGCAGGGCATCGTGCTGCGTTACTTCTCGGCACCCGCTTCGGCCTACGACAAGTATGCCGCCGAGTGGGCCGAAGAGTATACGCTCGAGCTCATCCACCGCGGCGAGTCGACGGCCTACTTTGTAGTGGTCGCCGCTCCGGGCCAGGAGGTGAACCTCGACGCTCAGGAGATGAAGGCCCCGACGATGGACATCCGCGAGGCGGAGCGCCGCATCGCCGAGACGCGGGCACGGCTTGAGGCCCTCGACGCCGAATTCTCGCGCGTTGCCGCCTCGGAGCAGCTGCTCGCCGAGCATGCCGCGTCGCTCAAGGAGCGCCTGCAGGCGCTCCGCGTGACGGAGACGGCCCGTCAGGAGGCCGACGGCACGCTGCTCGTTCTGGAGGGATGGGCCGAAAAGGCAACCTCCGAGCGGGTGGACGCCCTGCTGGAGCAGTATCCCAACGTGGTCTACATCAAGTCGGACCCTACGCCCGAGGACAATACCCCCGTGCAGCTGCGCAACGGTTGGTTCGCCCGCATCTTCGAGATGGTGGGCGACATGTACGCCCGTCCGAAGTACGGCACCATCGACCTGACGCCCTACTTCGCCCCCTTCTACATGCTCTTCTTCGGCATCTGCCTCAACGACGCCGGCTACGGCCTGGTGCTGCTGGCCATGGGCCTCTGGATGCTTCACAAGAACCGCAAGCCGGGCATGATGCGCCGCGCCGCATGGTTCGCCACGATGTGCGCCATCGCCACGGTGCTCTTCGGCGGCTTCTGCGGGTCGTTCTTCGGCGTAAGCATGCAGAGCTGGGTGCCGACGGGTGCCGACGGTGAACCGCTGTTCCGCTTCTACGACTTCCAGAACAACTTCTTCTCCGTGGCACTGGCCATCGGCATGGTGCAGATTCTCTTCGGCATGCTCATCAGCATCGTCACCACGACGCGCACCTTCGGCATCAGCCACGCGCTCGGCTCGCTGGGATGGTTCCTCATCCTGCTGGGCGGTTCGGTAGCCGGAGGTCTTCCGATGCTCAACGAGGCGTGGGTCATTCCGGGCTTCACCACCTCGTCGCCGGCCTTCTACGCCGTGCTCGGCATCGGTGTGTTCCTCATGCTCTTCCTCAATTCGCCGGGCCGCAACCCGCTGCTGAACCTCGGAGCAGGTGTCTGGAACCTCTACAACAACGTGACGGGACTCCTGAGCGACGTGCTGTCGTACATCCGCCTCTTCGCCATCGGCCTCTCGGGCGGTGTGCTGGCGCTGGTCTTCAACTCGCTGGCCGAGGGCTTCGTGCCCGACGATGCAGGCATTGTGGGCCGGATTCTCATCATGCTGCCGATTCTGCTCATCGGTCACGGCATCAACCTCTTCATGTCCACCATCTCGTCGTTCGTCCACCCGATGCGTCTGACGTTTGTGGAGTTTTACAAGAATGCAGGCTTCGAAATGGGCACCCGCTCGTTCGACCCGCTGCGCAAAATGGATAAGTAAAAAACAACAATAACAACAAAACTCATTCTAAAACTATGGAAACAACAGCTTTGGTATTGGCCTACGTCGGTGTGGCCTTGATGGTAGGTCTGGCAGGTATCGGTTCTGCCATCGGTACTTCGATTTGCGGCCAGGCGGCGGTCGGAGCCATGAAAAAGAACAACTCGGCTTTCGGTAGCTACATGATTCTTTCGGCGCTTCCCGGTTCGCAGGGCCTTTACGGATTCGTCTGCTTCTTCATGGTACAGGGCTTCCTTTCGAGCCCCTCGATGGTTCAGGCCTGCGCCGTTCTGGGTGCCGGTATTCTGGTCGGCATCGTGAACTTCGCCGCTGCCATCTATCAGGGCAGGGTCTGCGCCAACGGTATCGCAGCCGTGGGTAACGGTCACGACGTGATGGGTAAGACGCTGATTCTGGCCGCTTTCCCGGAGCTCTACGCCATTCTGACGGTGGCTGCCACCTTCCTGATTGCCAACATCGTACGCTAATCGCACGATGCTGCCTGACGGCCGGAACCCCAGCGGGTTCCGGCCGTTTTTTTGTGCCCGCTGCTGTCCATCGGCTTTTTGTGCCCGCCGCTGCGCCGCTGTCCATTGCTCATTTTGCTTCCGTCGGTTTCACCCCTTTTACTACCGGTGTCCCCGGTTCCTTGAGCTCGTCATTCCTGGTCCTTTTTGTCGGCGTTTTCGGTTCCTTGAGCTCGCTGTTTTCGGTTCCTTTTGTCAACGTTCTCGACCCCTTGAGCTCGCCGTTCCCGGTACCTTTTGCCGGCGTTTTCCGGCCCTGTCTCCCGTCTGCCGCTTCTTGACCCAGCCGTTCGTCGGCTTTTGTTCCTGCCTCCTGACTCTCTTGACCTCCATTCGCCGCTGCACCGTCCATTCTTAGGATTCCCGCCTCAGCGTCGCCTGTCTCCCTTGGTTTGGGGCCCGCCGCATCCATCTCCTCCGCCCATCTCCTCCGCCCATCTCCTCCGCCCATCTCCTTCGCCCATCTCCTTCGCCCATCTCCTCCGCTCATCCCCTCCGCTCATCCCCTTCGCCCATCCCCTTCGTCCATCTCCTTTGCCCATCCCTCTTGCCCATCCTCTCCGTCCATCCTCTCCGTCCATCTCCTTTGTCCATCCCCTTTGCCCATCCTCCCCGTCCATCTCCTCCGCCCCCCTCACCATGCTGTTCGTTGCCTTGCACTGGTTGAGCCGGCAGCATGGAGGTGTTAGTCCATATTGGTCGAGAGTCTGTGTGGGGGGCGGGGCTGTTGAGGACGGGGTGCACTGCCGGGAAACGGGCAGGACGCCGATGCCGAAGTCGGCCGGTTGGAGGAGCTAGGTGAGGGGAGAAAAGTGGAGGAGAGAAAAGTGGAGGAGAAAGGTGAGGAAAGGAGAGGAAAAGGAGGGAGAAAGGTGAAGGGGGAGGTGAGAAAGAAAGGTCGGGGAGAAAGGTGAGGAAAAAGTGAGGGGAAGAGAAAGGTGAGCCGGCATTCGCTCTCCTCCGCCGGGAGCGTAAGGAGGGGCTAATCGCCCGGATAATATACCGCGGGGAGTGGGGCCTGCGCGTGGTCAACGGAGACAAAAAAGAGAGGAGCGGCAATCCATGAAGGATTGTCGCTCCTCTTTGATTCGTTGAACGCGGCGTTGCGCCTCATTTGAGCGACAAAGTAGGCCTTACCCTTGTCAGGGTTACCGATGGCATTCTTGTCAATTGATATCTTGATGCAACCCTTGACATCCTTGCCGCCATCGTGGGCAAGCTGGCTTCCCTCGACATAGAAGTCGGTGGGACCGTTCCACTCGCCCTCATCGGCGATGGGGCTGTAGGTCTTGGCGTTCATGTCGATGTTGTACTTGGTCTCCTGACCGTCGCAGGTCAGCGTAACGATGCCGTCGGAGATGGTGTAGGTACCCTCCTTCGTGCCAATCTTGCCGCCGCCGAAGCCATCGAGTACCAGCTCGTCACCCGAGCCGCTTGCAGGCTTGTAGCTGCCGGCCTCCTTGCCCTTCTCGATGAGGTTCGTCGTGCTGCCGTCATAGGTGTACTGGAGCAGCTTCTCGCCCTCCTTCATAACGAAGCCCGTTGCCGAAGCGTCGCCGAGCGATTCTCCGTTGGTGAACTCCATGTCAACCTTGGTGAGCTGGTAGCGCTCGCGCTCGAAGAGGTAGTATGCGGTGCCCGTCGACGTCTTGACCTCGAGCAGGTACTTGCTGCCGCCTGCGTTGCCGGCCGAGATGAAGCTCGAAAGGTCGTTCTTGCTCATGATGTAGAAGCGGACGTTGTCCGGCATATCCTCGAGCAGGTTGCTTACCCATGCGACGGTCATCTCATCGTCGTAACGGCCCGACAGACCGTAGAACTCGCACGATGCTGCGTCGTATGCGAACTGCTTGGTCGACTCGTCGTAGTTAATCATGCCCTGGAAGTCGAACTTGTTTGCGTCGGTGGTCTTCACCGAGAATGCGGTGTTCGACTTAATCTCGGCCTCGAGCGTCGTGGCGTCGTAGCGCTCCAGCTTGCCGAGCTGGGTCGTGTTGATGAAGAAGCCCTTGTAGTTGCCGACCAGTGCCTTGCCTACGAAGTCGTTCTTCTCGCTCGATTTGATGGTCATGGTGAGGGGCTCGGCCGGCATGACGAGCGTCCAGTAGCTGTTGAAGTCCCAGCCGTTGTCCTCGAAAATCGTCTGGTCTTCGTAGTGGGTGCCGGTGCGCTTGCCGACGATGGTTACCGAGTAGTTGTAGCCCAGGTCGACCTCATCGGTGAACTGTACGACCTGATTGTAGAAACCGCGGTACATCTTGTTGCCGTCCTCGTCGAGCACGGGGTCGCCGTTGTCGTCCTTTACCAGGGCGTTGAGCATGTTGATGTAGGCGTGGTCGTCGCCTTCAAGCGTGATGTCGTTGTACTCGGTAGCGGTGGTAACGTCCAGAGATACGTCGTGAGCCGGCATCGTGAACTTGAAGGTGTACTGCTTGTAGTCGGGCTGCAGCTTCACGTCGCCCTCCTGCTTGCAGAACTCGCCCAGCTCCGAACCGTAGGCTATGCTGGTGATACCGAGCGAAAGGTCCGTGACGTTGACGTAGAAGGTAATCTCGGTTCCCGAAACGGCCGACTGGGGAACGTTCACGAAGTTGAAGGTGTCGGAGTTGTCGTAGTAAATCGAATACTCGGTCGGGGCCATTTCACGCACCTCGATGTTGAGCGTCACGTCGCTGGCCGGCATCGTGAAGGTGTAGTTGAAGGTGTTGGTCTCGGCATCCGAGGAGACGAACGTGCAGGGCTCCTCGTTATAGTGGACCGTAACGATTTCCATGCTTTCGGCCGGAACAATGCTCAGGGGAACTTCGTCGCCGGCTTTGGCCGATTCAGCCACGGTGACCTGATAGTTTTCGGACGTCGGAACCGTGATGGCGAAGCTTGGTGCCGCACCTTAGGTGTTGTCCTCCGAGCATCCTGCTGCGCCTGCGAGCAGGGCGCCCATCAGCAGAAACTTGAGAAATGGGTTTTTCATAAAAGATACTTAAGGGGGTTAAACAATTGCGGAGGATTAAATGGCCCCTCCGTTCGGCCATTATCGTTGGGTTACTCTATGCTGGTTGGTTTATAAAACGAAACCTGCTCCTGCGAAACGGGGGAGGGGGCGTCGGCTTTCTCCGGGGCGGTATACGCCTGACCGACCCGGTCTTCAAACAACACGGCCGCAATAATATTACGAAATTTTTTTCAAAACGGCAATCCCGAATTTTATCTTTTTTGACTGAAAACTTTTTTTTCTCAATACAGTGCGTGTCGATGGACGCTTTTGTGTATGTTGACCGATTTCGGATATCGGCGCAGGCGGAGTGTAAGGAACGGTTGCCCTGATTTTGAATAACTTTCGAATAGCTTTCGAATTCGACCGTGTCGGAACTCCCGGCCGGTGCGGGAGCGGTGCAGACAAAGCGGGCGGGAATCCGTATGTGCCGGATTCCCGCCCGTTGCCGAACCCCGTGGTCCCTGGCGCAGAGCCGCTTTGCCGTCGGGGTGTATGGTTATAAATAAGGTATGCGCTCAGTGTCTGCGGCGCGGACGGCGTCCGTGTGAAGCCGGAGCCTGGTGCTCGTCCGAAGGTGACGGCCTGCCCGGAGCGGTCTTCGGTGCCGCGTCGGGCAGCACCAGCTCGAAGTCGAGCTGACGCTTGCGCAGGTCGGCGCTCTTGACGCGGATGCGCACGGCGTCGCCCAGCGTGAAGCGGCGGCCCGTCGAGCGCCCCACAATCTCGTAGCGCTGCTCGTCGAAGGCGTAGTAGTCGCCCGGGATGTCGCGCAGGAAGGACATACCCTCGATGTGCGTCTCGTCCAGTTCGACATAGACGCCCCACTCGGTCAGCCCCGAGATGTGTCCGTCGAACTCCTGCCCGATGCGCTCCTTCATGAACTCCACCATCTTGTACTTGATGGAGGCTCGTTCGGCCTCGGCGGCTATCACCTCGCGCTCCGAGGCATGCACGCAGAGCTTCTCGAGCGTCTCCTTGTCGGCCGAGCGGCCCCCTTCGAGGTAGCGGGCCAGCAGCCGGTGGACCATCATGTCGGGATAGCGGCGGATGGGCGAGGTGAAGTGCGTGTAGTAGGGGAAGGCGAGGCCGTAGTGGCCGATGTTGTCGGTCGAGTAGTAGGCCTTGGCCATCGAGCGGACGGCCATCGTCGTCACGGCGTTCTCCTCGGTCGTGCCCTTGATTTGGGCGAAGAGCTTGTTGAGCTCCTTGGCCACGGCGCGCCCCTTGGTCGCCTTGAAGATGTGGCCGAAGCGGAGAATGAACTGGCGGAAGCGGTCAAGCTTCTCCTCGCTCGGCGTGTCGTGGACGCGGTAGACCATCGTGCGCTCGACATGGCGCCCCTTTTCGGTCTTGCGGCGGCCGCAGAACTCGGCCACGCGGCGGTTGGCCAGCAGCATGAACTCCTCAATCATCTGGTTCGACTCCTTCTGCTCCTTGATGTAGACCCCCAGCGGTTTGCCCGACTCGTCGAGGCGGAACTTCACCTCCTCGCGGTCGAACGAGATGGCGCCGTGCTTGAAGCGTTCGCGGCGCAGCGCCTGGGCCAGCCGGTTGAGCGTCAGAATCTCCTCGGCATAGTCGCCCTTTCCGGTCTCGATGACCTCCTGCGCCTCGGCGTAGGTGAAGCGGCGGTCCGAATAGATGACCGTGCGGCCGAACCACTCGTCGAGCAGCTCGAGGTTCTCGTTGATGGTGAAGACGGCCGAGAAGCAGAGGCTCGCCTCGTGGGGCCGCAGCGAGCAGAGCTCGTTCGAGAGGCGCTCGGGAAGCATCGGAACGGTGCGGTCGACCAGATAGACCGACGTGCCGCGCTCCTCGGCCTCGGTGTCAATCGTGTCGTGGGGATGGACGTAGTGCGTCACGTCGGCGATGTGGACGCCCACCTCCCATACGCCGTCGCTGATGCGGCGGATTGAGAGCGCGTCGTCGAAGTCCTTGGCGTCGGCCGGGTCTACGGTGAAGGTGGTCACGCGGCGGAAGTCGCGTCGGCGGTCAATCTCCTGCTGCGTGATGCGGCCGTCGATGGCCTGGGCCGCCTCCTCGATTTCGGGCTCGAAGCGGTAGGGGAGGTCGTATTCGGCCAGGATGGCGTGCATCTCCGTGTCGTTGTTGCCCGCAAGGCCCAGCACGTCGACCAGCTCGCCCACGGGGCTCTTGCTGCCGAGCGCCCATTCGGCGATGCGGACCACCACCTTCTCGCCGTCCTTGACCTGGGGATACTTCTTCTTGGGCAGGAAGATGTCCATGGGCATCTTGCGCGAGTCGGGCTTGACGAAAATCTGGTGGGCCCCCACCTCCGCAACGCCGACATAGGGCTTGCGGCTCCGCTCGACGATGCGCGTCACCTCGCCCTCCATCTTGCCGTCGCGCGACTTGTGGAGGACGGCCACCTCCACGCGGTCGCCGTCCAGGGCGTTGGCCGCATGGCGCTGGTTGACGAAGATATCCTCCTCGAGCCCCTCGACGCGGATGTAGAGCGAGCCGCTCGAGGTCATGTCGGCGATGCCTTCGTAGTGGGGCAGGTGGGAGTTCGTCAGGCGGTACTTGCCGCGCGAGCACTCCTCGACGATGCCCTGGTCGAAGAGCCGCTCGAGGATGTCGAACGTCTCGCGGCACCCCTCCTTCGAGGCGCCTCCCGAGACCGAAGCCAGGTGCTTGAGCGTGAACTTATTGTTGGGAAACTCCCGGAAGAGGCCCAGAATGACGGCCTCGCGGTCTTGCTTTCCGCCACCCTTGGCGGAGCGGGTTTTCGTCTTTCGTGTCATCAGTTTTCGAATATTTGCAGGGCGAGACGTTTCATGAAGTCGATGCCCGCGGGAATCGCCCGTTCGTCGGGGCAGAAGGTGCCCGTATGGGGACGTCCCGCATCGGGACCGACGCCCAGCCGGTAGAAAATCGCCGGATACTTCGTGCAGTAGAAGCCGAAGTCCTCGGCTGTGGTGCGCAGCGGGAGCATCTCGACCCGGAAGTCGGGCTTGGCCGCCAGCACGGCCAGCCGCGTGAGCACCTCGTCGTTGACCACGCAGGGGTAGCCGCGGTTGATGTCGACCCCGGTGCTCACGCCGTGGCGGGCATCGATGTCGGCGGCGATGTTGCGCAGCCGCTGCTGGATGATGGTGCGCTCGCGCTCGTCGAAGGTGCGCAGCGTCCCCTCCATGTAGACCTTGTCGGGGACGATGTTGGTGGCGCCGTCGGCCTCGACGCGGCCAATCGACAGCACGCACTCCTCGCTGTTGAGTGCCAGCAGCCGCGTCACCAGCTCGGCGGCCGCCGCCACGGGGTCCTTGAGCTGCTGCCGCATGGCGCCGTGGCCGCCCGTGCCGTGGAGCGTGAAGCGCAGCTCGTCGCTGGCGGCCATGTACTTCCCGGCGCGGAAGCCGAGCGTGCCTACCGGCATGCGCGCCTCGACGTGTTCGCCGATGAAGGCGCGCACGTCATACCCCTCGAAGGGGTTCTCGGCCAGCACGAGCGATGCGCCGCCCGGGTTGCACTCCTCGCCGGGCTGGAAGAGCCCGAAGAGGGTACCTTCGAAGTCGGGCGCGGCGGCCAGTTGCTGCAGCACGCCGAAGAGTACGGCGGCGTGCACGTCGTGGCCGCAGGCGTGCATCACGCCGGGGTGCTGCGAACGCCACGCCACGTCGCACTGTTCGTCGATGGGCAGTGCATCGATATCGGCGCGCAGCACGACGGCGCGCCGCAGGTTGCCGTGCCCCTCGATGCGGGCCAGAACGCCCGTACGGGCGATGGGCCGGTGCTCGATGCCCAGCTTCGTGAGCTCCTCGGAGATGAAGCGGGCGGTCTGGCGCTCTTCGAACGAGAGTTCGGGTTGCGCATGCAGGTGACGGCGAAATTCGACGGGGGTCATGTCTCTGTTGTTGAAATCGGCTTGAAATACAAAATGTTTGTGCGCTGCGGAGCCTCTCCGGCGCAGATGCATCCGCGGCGCAGAGGGGGTCGTTGCGACCGCCGCCGTGCCGAAGGTTGCGTAAAGATAGGGATTGTTTCCGAATTAAGGAAACATCCCGCGGCTCTTTTTTCGGGGCGGATGGGGCCGCAACCGCCTCCGGGCAGCGTTTCCGAGGTCTTTGGGGTGGCGCTGCCGGAACTCCGGGGACGACAAGGTCGGGGTCTTCGGGTGGCGGCGTTGCCGGGGGCTCCGGGACGGTGGGGTCGGGCCCTTTCGGGCGTCCGGCTGCGGCGGCCCGTCGTCAGAAGATGGTCCGGGCTATCTCGATGATGTTCTCGGCCTTGCCCATCGGGTAGTAGTGGAGCACGGGGACGCCCGCCTGCTTCAGCTCGCGGCTCTGGGCGATGGCCCACTCGGTGCCGATGCGCCGCACGGCCTTCGCATCGTCGCGGTGGGCGAGCACCTCGCGCTCGAGCTCCCACGGAATGTGGCAGCCGAAGGTCTGGGGCAGCAGCGTGAGGTGGCGTACGGTCGACAGGGGCTTGATGCCGGGGATAATCGGCACGGTGATGCCCGCCTGGCGGCAGCGCTGCACGAAGTCGAAGAAACGGGCGTTGTCGTAGAAGAGCTGCGTGACGACGTACGAGGCGCCGGCGTCGACCTTGGCCTTCAGGAAGGCGATGTCGCTCTCGGGCGAGGCGGCCTCCTGATGGGTCTCGGGGTAGCCCGCCACGCCGATGGAGAACTTCGAGTGGTGGCAGACCTCCACCTCGCCGTCGACGAACTCGCCGCGGTTCATCGCCGCAATCTGGCGGACGAGGTCCACGGCGTGGGCGTGGCCCTGTGGGTGGGGCATGAAGTGACGCTCGTTCTGCGACTTGTCGCCGCGCAGCGCCAGCACGTTGTGCAGCCCCAGGAAGTCCATGTCGATGAGCGCATCCTCGATGTCGTACTTCGAGAGCCCGCCGCAGATGAGGTGGGGGACCGTCGTCACGCCGTAGCGCTTCTCGATAGCGGCCGAGATGCCCACCGTTCCGGGACGGCGCCGCACGACGTGCCATTCGATGCCGCCGTCGGGGCGCTGCGTCTGCTTGATGCCCTCGCGGTGGAAGGTGATGTTGATGTAGGCCGGGTCGAACTCCATGAGCGGGTCGATGGCCCCGAAGACGCCCCCCATGCCGTCGCCCTTGAGGGGCGGCAGCAGCTCGAAGGCAAAACGGGCCTTCCGCTCTTCGAGCGCCCGGTTGATGATGTCGGTAACGTTCATTTCTGCTTGTTGTCTGTCTTGTCGTGTCGGCCGGCGGCTCAGAGGTTGTTGGGCAGCAGCCGGCGGAGCGTCTCCTCGTCCAGACCGCGGCGTGCGGCGTAGTCGCGCAGCTGCTCCTGGTCGATGTGCCCCACCGAGAAGTACTCGGCATCGGCGAAGAGGAGTCCGCAGAGCGCCTCGCCGGGGTCAATCATCCAGTTCTCGGTCAGCCGCATGCCCGTCGTGCGCTCGACGGCCAGCAGGTCGAACACTTCGCGCTTGAGCGAGTGGTCGGGCGAGGCGGGGTAGCCGAAGGCCATGCGCCGTCCGCGGTAATGGCCGGCAATCACCTCCTCGGGCGAGGGCTGCTCGCCGCCCTCGTAGCCCCACATCCGGCGCCGTACGAAGAGGTGCACCACCTCGGCGAAGGCCTCGGTCAGACGGTCGGCCAGCAGTTTGGCCATGATGGCCGAGTAGTCGTCGCCCGCGGCGCGGAACTTCTCGGTGAGCTCCTTGAGGCCGATGCCGGCCGTCACCGCAAAGCAGCCGAGCCAGTCCCCCTCGGGGGCGATGAAGTCGGCCAGCGAGCGGTTCTGCTCGCCGCGCGTCTGGTTGCGCAGCATGGCGAAGCGGTAGTTGCGCCCCTTGGCGTCGGTGGCGACGATGTCGTCGCCCTCCCTGTGGGCGGGGAAGATGCCGACGGCGGCCTGGAGCGTCAGCAGATGCTCCTCGGCGATGCGGTGCAGCAGCGCCTGCGCGTCGTCGAAGAGCTTGCGCGCCTCGGCGCCCTTCTCGGGGTGGTCGAGGATGGCGGGGTAGCGCCCCGCAAGCCCCCAGGCCGGGAAGAAGAAGTTCCAGTCGATGTAGGGGGCGGCGTCGGCGACGTCGAAGTCGGGAAAGACCATCCGTCCCGGATAGAGCGGCTCGACGGGCCGGTGCGGCTCCTCCTCGAGTGCCCGGCGCTTCACCTCGGCGTAGGGGAGCAGCCGGCGGGCCGCCTCGGTGCGGCGGTATTCGGCGCGCAGCTGCTCCTGGCGGCGCTTCACCTCTCCGGCGTAGGCTTCGCGGTCGGGACCGAGCAGGCGGGAGAGGATGAGGCTGTTGCGGCTGGCGTTGAGCGAGTGTGCGACCACGCCCGAGTAGAGCGGCGCAATCTTCACGGCCGTGTGGAGCTCCGAGGTGGTGGCCCCGCCGATGATGACCGGGATGCGCAGTCCGCGCCGCTCGAGCTCCTCGCAGACGTGCGCCATCTCGTCGAGCGACGGGGTGATGAGTCCGCTCAGGCAGATGCAGTCGGCCGGCCAGGCCTGCGCCTCGTCGACGATGCGCGACGGCTCGACCATCACCCCCAGGTCGCGGATTTCGTAGCCGTTGCAGGCCATCACCACCGAGACGATGTTCTTGCCGATGTCGTGCACGTCGCCCTTGACCGTGGCAATCAGCACGCGCCCCGCCTTGGCCGAGGACTGCTCGCCGCTGCGTTCGATGTAGGGGGTCAGCACCGCCACGGCGCGCTTCATGACGCGGGCGCTCTTGACCACCTGGGGCAGGAACATCTTGCCCGCGCCGAAGAGCGTGCCCACCTGCTCCATGGCCGGCATGAGCAGCGTGTCGATGACCGCCATGGGGCTGCCCAGCGTCCTTAGCCCCTCGAGCGCATCCTCCTCAATGTGCTCCGTGATGCCCTTGCGCAGCGCATGGGCGATGCGTTCGGCCAGCGGCTCCGCGCGCCAGGCGTCGTCGGGGGCCTGCTGCCCCTGCCCGGCCGTCTGGTGCACCTGCTGCGCATACTCCGAGAGCCGCTCCGAGGCGTCGGGACGGCGGCAGAGAATCACATCCTCGACCCGTTCGAGCAGCTCGGGCTCGATTTCATCGTAGAGGCGCAGCATCTGCGGGTTGACGATGCCCATGTCCATCCCGGCGCGGATGGCGTGGTAGAGGAAGACCGAGTGCATCGCCTCGCGCACGGCATTGTTGCCGCGGAAGGCGAACGAGAGGTTCGAGACGCCGCCCGAAACCTTGGCGTAAGGCAGGTGAGCCTTAATCCAGCGCACCGCCTCGATGAAGTCCAGCGCATAGCGGTCGTGCTCGGCGATGCCTGTCGCCACGGCCAGGATGTTGGGGTCGAAGATGATGTCCTCGGGCGGGAATCCCGCCTCGGTCAGCAGCCGGTAGGCCCGCGCGGCCACCTCGATTTTGCGCTCGTAGGTGTCGGCTTGCCCCCGCTCGTCGAAGAGCATCACCACCACGGCGGCGCCGTAGCGGTGGATTTCGCGGGCGCGCCGCAGGAAGGACTCCTCGCCCTCCTTGAGCGAGATGGAGTTGACCACGGACTTGCCCTGCGTCACCTCGAGCCCCGTGCGGAGCACCTCCCACTTCGACGAGTCAATCATCGTCGGTACGCGGGCGATTTCGGGCTCCGAGGCCATCAGGTTGAGGAACGTGCGCATGGCCTCCACGCCGTCAATCAGACCGTCGTCCATGCAGACGTCGACAATCTGCGCTCCGGCCTCGACCTGGGCGCGGGCCACCGAGAGGGCCTCCTCGTAGTTGTGTTCGCGGATGAGCCGCGCGAAGCGTGCCGAGCCGGCCACGTTGGTCCGCTCGCCCACGTTGATGAAGTTCGCCTCGGGGACAATCCGCAGCGGCTCCAGACCGCTCAGCACCGTCTCGTGGCGCGGCGCGGGGAGCGGACGCGGGGCGTAGCGGCCCACAATCTTCGAGAGCTCGAAGATGTGCTCGGGCGTGGTGCCGCAGCAGCCTCCCACGATGTTGAGCAGACCGCGGCGCAGGTACTCCTCCACGTCGGCGGCGAACATCTCGGGGGTCTCGTCGTAGCCCCCCATGACGTTGGGAAGTCCGGCATTGGGGTGGGCCGAGACGCGCACCTCGGCCACCGCCGCCAGCCGCTCCAGATAGGGGAGCATCTGACGCGCGCCGTAGGCGCAGTTGAGCCCCACGGAGAGGAGTCGCGCATGCGACACCGAGACCCAGAAGGCCTCGACGGTCTGCCCCGAGAGGGTGCGGCCGCTGGCGTCGGCCAGCGTCCCCGAGACCATCACCGGAAGCTGCCGCCCGAGCTCCTCGCCCAGACGGTCGACGGCATAGAGCGCCGCCTTGGCGTTGAGCGTGTCGAAGACCGTCTCGATGAGCAGCACGTCGGCGCCCCCTTCGACCAGTCCGCGGGCCTGCTCGCCGTAGGCCTCGGCCAGCTGCGAGAAGGTCACCTCGCGCGCGGCGGGGTCGCTCACGTCGGCCGACATCGAGGCCGTGCGGTTGGTCGGCCCCATCGAGCCCGCGACGAAGCGGGGCTTCGAGGGGTTGCGCTGCGTATACTCGTCGGCCGCCGCACGGGCGATGGAGGCCGCCGCGCGGGCAATCTCTCTCGCGAGGTCGCTTATGCCGTAGTCGGTCAGCGAGATGGCGTTGGCGTTGAACGAGTTGGTGGTTATCAGGTCGGCGCCGGCCTGGAGGTAGCGCGTATGGATTTCGCGGATGATGTCGGGCCGCGTCAGGTTGAGCAGGTCGTTGCAGCCGCGCAGCTGTCCGGGTAGCTCGCGGAACCGCTCGCCGCGGTAGTCCGCCTCGGAGAGCCCGTAGCGCTGGACCATCGTGCCGAAGCCGCCGTCGAGCAGCAGGATGCGCTCCTGCAGGGCGTCGTTGAGTCTGTTGTGCGTCATCTTACCGTTCGTGAATCTCTATTTCGAAGATTTTGTCCCAGTTCTTGCCCGTGACGAAGATGCGTCCGCCCGCCTGGTCGTAGGCGATGCCGTTCAGTACGTCGGTCTCGGGCCCCACCTCCTCCTCCGGAAGCAGCCCCGTGAGGTCGACGACCCCCTCGACAACCCCCGTTGCGGGGTTGATGATGACAATCTGGTCCGTCACGTAGACGTTGGCCCAGATGCGGCCGTCAATCCACTCCAGCTCGTTGAGCATCCCCACGGGGGCTCCCGCGAGGGTCACGGCCGTGCTCTTGAGCCGCTTGAAACTCTCCGGGTCAACCGTGTGGATGTACTCCGAGCCGTCGCTCATGTAGAGCACCTTCCCGTCGGTGGTGAGCCCCCACCCCTCGCCCGGGTAGCGGTACTCGCGCAGCTTGGCGCCCGTGGCGGCATCCCAGACGTAGGCCTTGTTCGACTGCCAGGTGAGCTGGTAGACCTTGCCGTCGAGCAGCGTGATGCCCTCGCCGAACTCCGAGCGCGGAAGCCGCGCGACGACCTGCGAGCGGTCGGTCGCGAGCTCCGTGCGGCGCAGCAGCGACTGCCCGAGCTGGCCGGTCCCCTCCCACAATTCGCCGTCGGCGAACTGCAGCCCCTGCGTGTAGCTTTGGGTCGAGTGGGGGTAGGTGTTGCGGACCGTGTAGGTGTAGTGCTTCGGCTCGGGGGGCGTCTCGACCTGCTGCGCGCTGCGCGTGCGGCCTCCGCAGCCGCCCAGGAGCGCCGCTGCGAGCAGAAGTTCGGCTATTGCTTTCATCGTGTGTCGGTTTTGTCTCGTTACAGCCCCGACGCGGAGCCGGGGTAAATTGTGCACAAAGGTACGAAAAAGCGCGCATATTCCGGCTCTTTTTTCTCGGCTTTTCGGCTTCCGGCAGCGGCCCGGCAGCCGGTCGGTTGGTGACGGCACGGGGTGCGATGCGCCCCGCCACGCGGGCCATACATCTTTTTATTGTGAAAAAGCTATTGCTTTGTTTCAGATTTTCACTATCTTTGCAACCCGATTTCGACAAACGGAAAACGAATACAGAAACCATATCAGTATGAAAATCGTAAGAGAACAACGCGAGCAGAATACGTCGCTCATCCGGGTGACGGTGGGCCAGGAGGATTACCGCGAGGAGGTCGAGAAGGCCCTGCGCGAGTACAAACGCAAGGCCAACATTCCGGGCTTCCGTCCCGGCATGGTCCCCATGGGCATCATCAAGAAGATGTACGGCAAGGGCGTCCTGGCCGAGCAGTCCTACCGCAAAGCGTCGAACTCGGTATTCGAGTATCTCCAGAAGGAGAACATCGACTACCTGGGCGACGTGATTCCGTCGGAGGAGCAGGGTGCCTTCGACTTCGACAGCGGCACCGAATTCGAATTCGTCTTCGAAATCGGCGAGGCTCCCGAGCTGAAGCTCGACCTCTCGGAGAAGGACAAGCTGACCTACTACAAAATCAAGATTGACAAGAAGATGCACGAGGACTTCCGCTCGAACTACCTGCGTCGCTACGGCCGTCTGGTCGACGCCGACGCGGTGACTTCGGACGAGGCGCTGTCGGTTACGCTCGACAACGGCGAGATGAAGGTCGAGGATGCCTACGTGGGTCTGATTTCGATGCCCGAGGAGGAGCGCAAGCCCTTCATCGGCAAGAAGGTGGGCGACAAGATGACGGTCAACGTCAACGAGCTCTACCGCACCCCCTCGCAGCGCGCCGCCGTGCTGCAGGTCAAGGAGGGCGAGCTGGAGCACATCAAGCCCGAATTCGAGCTGGAGATTACCCGCATCCGCAAGTTCGCCGAGCCGGAGCTCAACGAGGAGTTCTTCAAGATGGCCTTCCCCGCCGGCAACGTGACGACGGCCGAGCAGTTCGAGGCCTTCATCGACGAGCAGATTGCATCGGAGCTCCGCCGCGAGAGCGACTACCTCTTCACGCTCGAGGTGCGTGACTACCTGGTCAAGAAGGCCGACCTGAAGATGCCCGAGGCATTCCTCAAGCGCTGGCTCTACACCATCAACGAGGGCAAGTTCACGATGGAGGAGATTGAGAAGGACTTCGACCAGTTCCTCAAGATGTTCACCTGGAACTACATCCAGAAGCAGATTATCAAGCAGGAGAACATCACCGTCTCGGCCGACGAGGCTACTGCCGAGGCCAAGGCCTTTGCACAGGCTCAGTTCGCCCAGTACGGCATGCCTTCGGCTCCCGACGACATGCTGGCCGGCTACGCCAAGCAGATTCTCGAGAACAAGGAGCAGGGCCAGAAGATTTACGAGAAGCTCTACGAGACGAAGGTCGTAGAGGCTGTCAAGGCGAAAATCAAGGTGAGCGAGAAGAGCGTCTCGGCCGAGGAATTCGCCAAATTGGCCAAGGAACTTTAGGAATTGCCGAAAAATCCTTATCTTTGAACTTTGCAGGCGTGATGTTTGCAAAGTTCTTTTTTTTGAAACGCCCGCGCGGGGAGACTCCGACCGAAGAGGCTCCGGCCGGTGCGCGGAAAAGGTGGGAGGAGGCCCCTCCGGCACTCCGGCGCGGGGTGCGTCGTCCGTCGTGCGCAGCAGGCGCTCGGTCGGATGCGGTTGCGCCGGACGCGGGGTGCAGGCCGGGGAGATTCTCCCGAAACGAGCATCAAACTTATGTCAGAATTTGAAAAATACGCCCGGAAACAGTGCGGCATCAGCTCGCTGAAGCTGCACGACTTCCAGTCGGTGAGCGCCGCCTACGTCTCGCCGACCATCATCGAGGAGCGGCAGCTCAACGTCGCCACGATGGATGTCTTCTCGCGCCTGATGATGGACCGCATCATCTTCCTCGGCGCCCCCATCTACGACGATGCCGCCAACATCATCCAGGCGCAGCTGCTCTTTCTCGAGTCGGTCGACCCCGAGAAGGACATCCAGATTTACATCAACTCGCCCGGCGGCTCCGTCTCGGCCGGACTCGGCATCTACGACACGATGCAGCTGGTGAGCCCCGACGTGGCCACCATCTGCACGGGACTGGCCGCCTCGATGGGCGCCGTGTTGCTCACGGCCGGCGCCCGGGGCAAGCGCTCGGCGCTGCCCCATTCGCGGGTAATGATTCACCAGCCGCTGGGCGGTGCCCAGGGTCAGGCCTCCGACATCGAAATCACGGCCCGTGAAATCCTCAAGACCAAACGCGAGCTCTACGAAATCCTCTCGGCGCACTCGGGGGTCTCGCTCAAGAAAATCGAACGCGACGCCGACCGCGACTACTGGCTCACGGCCGCCGAGGCCCGCGAGTACGGCCTCATCGACGAGGTGCTGGCCAAACGAGAGAAGAAATAGAACGATGGCTCAAGGAAAAAACAATAACCCGCATACTCCCAAGGGGGGAGACCGCTGCTCGTTCTGCGGCGCCTCCCGCGAGGAGGTGGAGATTCTCTTTCAGGGCGCCGACGGCGCCAACATCTGCAACCGCTGCATCGAGAACGGCTACCGGATTCTCACCGAAAACGAGGTGGAAGGCAGCCGCCAGCAGGCCGCTCCGCTCAAGGCCGAAGACCTGCTCAAACCTGCCCAAATCAAGGAGTTCCTCGACCAGTACGTCATCGGTCAGGAGGAGGCGAAGCGCTACCTGTCGGTGGCCGTCTACAACCACTACAAGCGGCTGCTCTGCGCCGCGAAGGGGGCCTCGAAGGAGGACGACGTCGAAATCGACAAGTCGAACGTGGTGCTCGTCGGCCCCACCGGTACGGGCAAGACGCTGATGGCCCGCACGATTGCCCGTCTGCTGAAGGTCCCCTTCACGATTGTCGATGCCACGGTGCTCACCGAGGCCGGCTACGTGGGCGAGGATGTCGAGAGCATCCTCTCGCGGCTGCTCCAGGTGGCCGACTACAACGTCGAACTGGCGCAGCGGGGCATCGTCTTCATCGACGAAATCGACAAAATCGCCCGCAAGGGCGACAACCCCTCCATCACGCGTGACGTCTCGGGTGAAGGGGTGCAGCAGGCGCTGCTGAAGATTCTCGAGGGTACGGTGGTCAACGTTCCGCCCCAGGGCGGGCGCAAGCACCCCGAGCAGAAGTTCATCCAGGTCGACACGCGCAACATCCTCTTTATCTGCGGCGGCGCATTCGATGGCATCGAGAAGAAAATTGCCCAGCGGCTCAACACGCGCGCCATCGGCTACGGACAGTCGGGCGCCGGCCACATTGACCGCAGCAACCTGATGCAGTACGTCACGCCGCAGGACCTCAAGTCCTTCGGTCTGATTCCCGAGCTGGTGGGACGTCTGCCGGTGCTCACCTACATGCAGCCGCTCGGCCGCGACGCCCTGCGCTCGATTCTCACCGAGCCCAAGAATGCCATCATCCGCCAGTACAAGCGGCTCTTCGAGATGGACGGCATCGAGCTGGAGTTCGAACCCGCGGCGCTCGACTACATTGTCGACAAGGCAGTCGAGTTCAAGCTCGGCGCGCGCGGCCTGCGCTCCATCTGCGAGGCGGTGATGATGGATACGATGTTCGAGCTCCCCTCGTCGGGCGAGCGCAAGTTCACCGTGACGGCCGACTACGCCGCCGCGAAGCTCGAGAAGGCGAAGAGCCTCGCCCAGATGAAGGAGTCCTGAGCACCGCAACGTACTTCCCGGAAAACGAAAACCTTAAATCTTTGAGATAATATGTCTACCAATTCCAAACTTTCGCGAGTAGCCGACAACATCCGGATTCTGTCGGCCGCGATGGTCGAAAAATCGAAATCGGGCCACCCGGGCGGCGCCATGGGCGGCGCGGACTTCATCACGGTGCTCTACGCCGAGTTCCTGCGCTACGACCCCTCGAACATGCGCTATCCGTTCCGTGACCGCTTCTTCCTCGACCCGGGACACATGTCGCCGATGCTCTACTCGACGCTCTCGCTGGCGGGCTTCTATACGACGGAGGACCTCCAGTCGCTGCGCCAGTGGGGCAGCATCACGCCGGGCCATCCCGAGGTGGATGTCCTCCACGGCGTGGAGAATACCTCGGGCCCGCTGGGCCAGGGCCATGCCATGGCACTCGGTGCAGCCATTGCCGAGCGTTTCCTGGTAGCGCGCTTCGGCGAGTGGATGGCCCACAAGACCTATGCCTACATCTCCGACGGCGGCGTTGAGGAGGAGATATCGCAGGGCGTGGGCCGCATCGCCGGCCATCTGGGTCTGAGCAACTTCATCATGTACTACGACGCCAACAACGTGCAGCTCTCGACCAAGGTCGACGAGGTCGACACGGAGAACGTGGCGATGAAATACGAGGCGTGGGGCTGGAACGTGCTCACCATCGACGGCAACAACATCAACGAGATTCGCGAGGCGCTCGTGGCGGCCAACTCCGAGACCGAGCGTCCGACGCTCATCATCGGCCGTACGGTGATGGGCAAGGGTGCCGTGGCAGCCGACGGCAGCAGCTTCGAGGACCGCGTCTCGACGCACGGACAGCCCCTTTCGGCCGCCGGCGCCGACTTCGCCGCCACGGTCAAGCATCTGGGCGGTGACCCTGAGCACCCCTTCGCCGTCTTCGAGGAGAGCCGCGAGGTCTTTGCCGAGCGTCGTGCCGAGCTGACGGAGTGGGCCGCCTCGCAGGCCGAGGCGGAGCGCTCGTGGCGCAAGGAGAACAAGGAGCTCTCCCTGAAGCTCGACCGCTTCCTCTCGGGCGAACTTCCCGACATCGACTACAAGAGCATCGAGGTGAAGGCCGACTGCGCAACGCGCGCCGCCTCGTCGTCCGTACTGGCACACTTCGCCGGCCGAATTGAGAACATGGTGGTCGCTTCGGCCGACCTCTCCAATTCGGACAAGACCGACGGCTTCCTCAAGAAGACCAAGGCCTTCACGCGCGGCGACTTCTCGGGCAACTTCTTCCAGCCCGGCGTGGCCGAGCTGACGATGGCCTGCATCATGAACGGCATGGCGCTCCACGGCGGTGTGATTCCCGTCTGCGGCACCTTCTTCGTCTTCTCGGACTACATGAAGCCGGCCGTACGTCTGGCGGCGCTCATGCGTCTGCACGTGATTTACGTCTGGAGCCACGACTCGTTCCGCGTGGGCGAGGACGGTCCGACGCACCAGCCCGTCGAGCACGAGGCTCAGATTCGTCTGATGGAGCACCTGCACAACCACCGCGGCGAGCGCTCGATGGTGGTGCTGCGCCCGGCCGACGGCGACGAGACGGTGATGGCCTGGAAGCAGGCCGTCGAGGAGCAGCGCCCCGTGGCACTCATCCTCTCGCGCCAGAACATCAAGACGCTTCCGGCGCTGGGCAGCGGCAGCCGCCGCGAGGAGGCCGCACAGGTCGCCAAGGGCGGATACGTGGTCTACGACTCGGCCAAACCGGTGGTGGTGATGCTCGCCACGGGCTCCGAGGTGGCCACCCTCATCGAGGGCGCCGAGCTGCTGGCCGCCGAGGGCATTCCCGTCCGCGTGGTCAACATGCCGAGCGAGGGTCTCTTCCGCGACCAGCCCCGCTCCTACCAGGAGAGCGTCCTGCCGCAGGGCGTCATGCGCTACGGCATGACCTCGGGTCTGCCCGTCAACCTGCTGGGTCTGGTGGGCGACGAGAGCCACATCCACGGTCTGAACCACTTCGGCTTCTCGGCACCCTACAAGGTGCTCGACGAGAAGTTCGGCTACAACGGCGCCACCGTGGCCGCCGAGGTCAAGAAGCTCCTCGGCCGGTAGTCCCCGGACTGCATTCCGACACGAAAAAACCTCCGACACCGCAGTGTCGGAGGTTTTTTTGTTGAGGTGTTTGCTGCGGCGCGCGGCGCTCCGGACCGCGGGCCCGGGCCGACGCCCGCCGGCTCAGAGTCCGAACTCCTTGCGGATGAGCTCCACCGCGTCGAGCTTCTCCCAGCCGAAGAACTCGATTTCGCGCTCCACCTCGCGGCCGTTCTTCCACAGCTTCTCGACCCGCTTGAAGGGGCGGTTGCCGAAGTGTCCGTAGGAGGCTGTCGCCTCGAAGATGGGGTTCTTCAGTCCGAAACGCTTGACGATGGCGGCCGGGCGCAGGTCGAAGAGCTTGCCGATGCGGCGGGCAATCTCGCCGTCGGTCATGCCGGCCAGCGCGGCCGGACGCTCCGAGCGGTAGGTGTCGACGTAAATCGAGAGCGGCTCGGCGATGCCGATGGCATACGAGAGCTCGACGAGCACCTCGTCGGCAACGCCCGCAGCCACCAGGTTCTTGGCGATGTAGCGTGCGGCATAGGCGGCCGAACGGTCCACCTTCGAGGAGTCCTTGCCCGAGAAGGCGCCGCCTCCGTGGGCGCCGCGCCCTCCGTAGGTGTCGACGATAATCTTGCGGCCGGTCAGTCCGCTGTCCCCGTGAGGGCCGCCGATGACGAACTTGCCCGTGGGGTTGACGTGGAGGATGTAGTCGTCGCCGATGAGGTCGGCGAGCTTGTCCCCGGCACGCTCCAGACGCGCCTTGACGCGCGGGATGAGAATCGTGCGCACATCTTCGCGAATCTGCTCCTGCATCAGACGCTCGGCCTGCTTCTCGCTGCGGCCCTCGCCCGGGAGGATGAATTCGTCGTGCTGCGTCGAGACGACAATCGTGTGGACGCGCAGCGGCTTGTTGGTCTGCTCGTCGTACTCGATGGTCACCTGCGACTTGGAGTCGGGACGCAGATAGGTCATCACCTTGCCTTCGCGGCGGATGGCGGCCAGCTCCTTCAGGATGACGTGCGAGAGGATGAGCGTCGCGGGCATATACTCGCGCGTCTCGTTGCAGGCGTAACCGAACATGATGCCCTGGTCGCCGGCGCCCTGCTCCTCCTCTTCGGCGCGGACTACGCCCTGGTTGATGTCAGACGACTGCTCGTGGATGGCCGAGAGTACGCCGCACGAGTTGCCGTCGAACTGGTATTCGCTCTTGGTGTACCCGATGCGGTTGATGACGCGGCGTGCAACGCCCTGTACGTCGACGTAGGCGTCCGAGCGCACTTCGCCGGCCACAACGACCAGACCCGTGGTGCAGAGCGTCTCGCAGGCGACCTTCGAGTTGGGGTCGTGGCGCAGAAATTCATCGAGGATAGCGTCGGAAATCTGGTCCGCCACCTTGTCGGGATGTCCTTCGGATACCGATTCCGAGGTAAATAAAAAGCCCATTTTGATACATTTTTAATGGTTAAACGTATAAAATGGGAAAAATCGGCTGATGGAATAAAAAAGCTGTTTTAGCGATTTTTTATTGTGGTTGCAATCAGTCAAATCTTTCCACATTCTCCGCTTTTCATCGAAGCGGACCGCAAAGTTACGCAATATTTCCGGTTCGGCAAATTTTTTTTGCGAAAATTGCTTCCGGCCGAAGCGTCAGGGTTCGTACGGGACCGGAAAGGTGGAGCAGAGACAGCGGCCTTCGGCACAGAGCTGAAGGCCGCTGCCGTTCCCGGAGGGGCTTTCCGGGGTATCACTCAGGGCCGCAATACGAAGACAATCCGGTATTCGCCCTCGTGCTCGAGCACCGGGCCAATCTGCTCGGCCCATAGCGCGATGCTTCCCCGGTCGTTCCGGATGACGAAGGCCTCGCTGCCGTCGGCAAGACGTTCCCAGCTGCCCGCGCCGCAGCGGTCGGCGATTGCCTCACAACGGCGGAGAAGCTCCCCGCGCAGAGCCTCCCTGGTGGGGTAGCAGTCGGTGAAGCAGCCGCTGATGGTGTGGACGGTCCCGCCCGGCGTTGCGGTGTGGAGCGTGATTTCGCAGGGTGCCCCGTCGAGCCGTCCGCTCATCGTCACCTGGATGTCGGCCGCTCCCAGAAGCCCGCCCATCGCAGCGTTGTATTCGTCCCAGACCTGGTCGACCGCGGCGTCGGCCAGCTCGACGAAGCCGTGCCGGTCGAGCACCTCGAAGGCCTCCTGGAGCGAAGCCCCGAGGGGAATATCCTCCGGCAGGATTCCGACCGACGGCTCAGGTTGGGGAAGGTATTCGTCGATGTCAAACGCCACCAGCGTCACGAAGTTCACCCGTCCGGTTCCCTGCTCGACGCAGGGGAGGTCGTCCGTCCGGTAGAGCACCGCGAAGGTGAGGTCGTGCGTGGTCCAGAGCGTCATCCGTACTCCGTCGGTATGCTCGCCCGAGTGTTGGTATTTGGTCCCGACATAATCCGGCTCCACGCCAATTGTCGCGCGGGTCTCCTCTCCGGGGCAGGTCTCGAGGGGCGTGTCGCCCGCCCGCATGAAGCAGGGCTGGCTGAAGCCGAGGTGTTCGTATTGGCGGTCCTGCTCGGAGAGTCCGTAGCAGAGCGTGAGCCACCAGTTCAGTTCGGCGATGGCTTGGGCGCGGGTGTAGCGCATGGTGGATTTTCTGTCTGGCGAGACGCCGTAGAAGAAGCGGCCGCCCGGCCGCTTCTGGAAGATGATGTTGCCGTCGTCGAGCCGGAGCAGTACCCAAACGTCGGCACCCTTCCAGGCGGCTTGTGCTACGTTGAGTTCTCCGCGGGAGTCGAGTGCGTCGGCCAGGTCGAGGTAATAATGTACGCGCGGAGAGTGAAGGTCGAGCTTCACTTCGCGGTTCTGCGCTGCCAGTTGGGCCGTGAGGAGCAGCATCAGGGCGGTAAGGATGCGTTTCATGGGAAGATTTTTTTAGGGTATCTTTCGGCGCTGCGGCTCCGGACGGGACTTTTGGCCCGAACCGGACCGGGGCTATACAAATATAGTGATTTGCAGCACATATCCGTCCTGTTTGAGATTGATTTCTATCGTTTGCGGCTCCTTCCCCCCCCCGGATGGACAAACCGATTCGGTGCACCGTTTTGCGGAGCCGGCGGCCGGCATTCGGCCCCCGGAGTGCGGTTGCGGCCTGTTTTTCTCTACGGCCAACGTCTCCGTAAGGGGCCGAAACAGCGCGCTACAGCCGTTTTGCACGGTAGATGTTTCGGCGATATTTCGTAACTTTGGATGTTTCGGCGATATTTCGTAACTTTGTAGGTGCAGCCCCGTCTGGAGCACTCCGGAGCAGGGTTGACGAAGCCGCTTCGGCGGCCTGTTCCTGCGGCGCTGCCTCCCCCGGGCGTGCGGCGACATTGCCGAAGCCCGTAAGCCGAGACCCCGACGCGCGGAAGCCGATACCTTTGATACTTTTACCTGTTTACCAACCAAAACCTACCTATGAAGAGACTACTCTTGCCCGCCTTGCTGCTCTTTGCACTTGGCCTGACGGGCGCCAGGGGGCAGCAGACTGCTCCGCTCTACCTGCAGCAGGATGCCCCCATCGAGGAGCGCGTCGAGGATGCCCTGCAGCGCCTCACGCTTGAGGAGAAGGTGGCCCTGTGCCACGCCCAGTCGAAATTCTCCTCGCCGGGTGTCGCCCGGCTCGGCATTCCCGAACTGAAGATGAGCGACGGCCCCCACGGCGTGCGCGCCGAGATTGAGTGGAACAGCTGGCGCCACGCCGGCTGGACCAACGACTCGATTACGGCCTTCCCGGCGCTGACGGCCCTCGCCGCCACGTGGAATCCCCGGATGGCCGCCCTCTACGGCCGTGCCATCGGCGAGGAGGCCCGCTACCGCGGCAAGGATGTCCTGCTGGGTCCCGGAGTCAACATCTACCGCACGCCGCTCAACGGCCGCAACTTCGAGTACATGGGCGAGGACCCCTGCCTGGCCGGCGCAATGGCCGTTCCCTACATCCGGGCGCTTCAGAAGAACGGTGTGGCGGCCTGCGTCAAGCACTTTGCCCTGAACAACCAGGAGCAGTGGCGCACGTCGGTCGACGTCGTTGTGAGCGAGCGCGCCCTGCGCGAACTCTACCTGCCGGCCTTCCACCGTGCGGTGGTCGACGGCGGTGTGTGGAGCATCATGGGCTCCTACAACCGCTATCTGGGGCAGCACTGCTGCCACAACAGCGCGCTGCTCAACGATATTCTGCGCGGTGAGTGGGGCTTCGACGGCTGCGTCATCTCCGACTGGGGCGGAACGCACGACACGCGCGAGGCGGCGCTCAACGGGCTTGACATCGAGATGGGCACCCATACCGACGGCCTGACCACGGAGAGCCGCTCGGGTTACGACGCCTACTACCTGGCTCAGCCCTATCTGGAGTTGCTGCGCAGCGGCGAGCTGCCCCTTGAGACCGTCGACGAGAAGGCCCGCCGCATCCTGCGGCTGATTTTCCGCACCGCGATGAATCCCCGCCGTCCGTGGGGTTCGCTCTGCTCCGAGGAGCACTACGCCGCGGCAAAGGCCATCGGCGACGAGTCGATAGTCCTGCTCAGAAACAACGGCATCCTGCCCCTCGAGACCGACCGCTACGAGCGGATTCTGGTCGTGGGCGACAACGCCACGCGGCGTCTGACCGATGGCGGCGGGTCGTCGGAGCTCAAGACCAAACGGACCATCTCGCCGCTTGAGGCCCTCAAGACGCTCTACGGAGACAAAATCCGCTATGCGCAGGGGTACACCTGCGGCAATCCGCTCTATGGCAAGGTTGAGGAGGTGCCGGCCGCCACGATGGATTCGCTCCGGAGCGAGGCTGTTGCGCTGGCCCGCACGGCCGACGTCGTCATCTACGTCGGCGGACTGAACAAGAATGCCTACCAGGACTGCGAGTCGACCGACCGTCGGTCGTACGACCTCCCCTTCGGGCAGAATGAGCTCATCGAGGCGCTGGCGGAGGCCAATCCCAACCTCGTCGTCGTGAACATCACCGGCAATGCCTACGCCATGCCGTGGGTCGACCGTGTGCCGGCCATTCTGCACGCCTCCTACCTGGGCAGCATGGGCGGGCAGTCGATTGCCGACGTCCTCAGCGGCCGGGTCAACCCCTCGGGCAAGCTGCCCTATTCGATTCCCGTCCGTCTGTCGGACTGCGCGGCGCACGCCTCGGGCGATGCGTCCAACTATCCGGGCATCAAGCCCGAAGGCATCTCCATGAAGAAGGCTCCCGACGCTCCTGCCGACAGCAGGGCCTATCCGCAGGTGACCTACGCCGAGGATATTCTGGTCGGCTATCGCTGGCACGACACCCGGAGAATCCCGGCGCTCTTCCCCTTCGGCCACGGTCTGAGCTATACGACCTTCTCCTACGGGCGGCCCGAGGTGTCGGCCGCGAAGATGGGCCCCGGCGAGCGTCTGGAGATTCGCGTCCCGGTCACCAACGAGGGCTCGCGGGACGGCATGGAGGTGGTGCAGCTCTACGTCGGCGACGACAAGTGTTCGGTTCTGCGCCCGCTTAAGGAGCTCAAGCATTTCCGGAAACTCTTCATCGAGGCCGGCGGGAGTGCCGAGGCGGAGTTTACCCTGACGGAGGATGACCTGAAGTTCTTCGACGAGCAGTCGCACGGCTGGGTAGCCGAAGAGGGCACCTTCACGCTCTACATCGGCTCTTCGTCGACGGATATCCGCCAGAAGGTGAAGTTCCGGTATACGGATTGACGGGCTTCCGCCCGGGAGGCCTTTGCCCGGGATGCAGTCCCATTCGGGTTTTGCCCCTGCTCCGAACGCACCTTTCGCAACGCTCCGCCCTTTTCGGGCTGCACTTCTGCCCCGAACGCTCTTTCCGCAACGCTTCGCCGCTGCTGCAACGGTCTGCCGCCCCTCTGGGCGGCAGACCGTTTTTTTGTGCGAGGGCGGAAGGGTAGGGCGGTGGGACTGTGTTGTGGCGTAGACTATTTCGGAAAAACTGGGCCGGGACGGCACGCCTTCTTACTCCATTCCGTCACCTGTCTTCGGGGACGTTGCGTTTGTCAGTGCCTCTGCTTTGGCGCGCATGGCTTTGGCCTTCCCGGCCTTGCCGGCACGTTGGTAGAGCCGTGCCATGCACCGGTAGGTCGTGATGCTTAACCGGGTTTGCCGCGGAGTGAGCTGCTGCCGGCCTGTGACCTGTTCGAATACGGGCCATATCCGGCTCGTCATCATTTTCAGTGCAGCCTTGGGCTCTGTGCGGGAGCGTTTCTCGGCCAGTACGGTTCCCGTACGGATGTACCATTCGGAGTATTCGGCCTCGCCGGTCGTTTCGCTCAGCTGTTCGAAGAGCGCTTGCAGGTCGTTGAGTCCGGCTTCCGCCGATGATGCAAACCGGGAGCGAGTCTCTGCGGCGATGAACCGCAGGTGGGCCGATGCGGGCGAAAGCGCTCCGTTTTCGAGTCGGGAGGCCTGTTCCGCAATTCCGAGCAGTGCGTCGCGCCAGGGTGCAAACGACTCGTCGTAAACCGCATCACTGCAGGGCGTGCCGATGTCGGGAAGTTTGGCCAGCAGTTGTTCGGCAAGTGCGACATACTCCGTTGGATATTCGAGCGGCAGCGGCCCGTTGAGCAGGTAGTCAAGCCGTGCCGCGACGGCCGGATTGTCGACGAATGCCGTATATACCGTATCACGAAGCCGATGGAGCTGCTCGGTGAAGGCCCCTTTGTCGGCCTCCATTCCCCACGTGAGGTATTCGTTTGCACGCGAGGGGTCGACCTTCAGGGCTGCACGGTAGAGCAGAAAAGCCATTGCCGGGTTACTTTTGGCGCAGTGGACTGCCGCCTCGTTTTCTGCAAAGAGGATGAGCAGTTCGTCGTAACGCGCTGCGTCGCTCAGCAGCGATGCCGTGGTGTGGAGAAGCCCGGAACGGCTGAGCCGGAAGGGCTTCGGATGCTTTTGTGCGGTGCGTATCGCCTCCATGAAGAGCGTGCCGGCTGCAGTGGTATCTCCACTCACCAGACGCAGCATTCCTTGCGAAAGGAGCCGGTTCCCGCTCTTATACCGTTCGTTAAGACGGGTGAGAATCCGAAGATTTTCAAGTCCTCTTGATGTGGTGTCGGGCGTTGTCCAATAGGGTTGGAGCCAGTATTCGGAGGTGTATTCGACCATCGGGCGGGCATATTCCCTGCATGTTGGCATCATCGAGTCGACGACGTAGGCGAGCAGTCGGGGTGAAGGATGATAGCACATGAAACGTTTCACGCAGTCGGCAGCCACGCTGTCGAGCCCGAGCAGGGCAGCCTGATCTCCCACCCATATCCATCGCTGGGGCGTACGAGTCGGTTTCCGCTGCTCCATCTCGGAGCAGAGTTGCCGATAGTCGTCCAGTACCCTCTTTTGGAGGGTTCTGTGAAATTGCCCCTGCAGCGGCTTGAGACGGGGCAGGGGGGTGCGGCTGCTGTCCGGTACAAGGTCGATGTGAACGGGCATCGGTTTGAGAAGCTTCGGGTCGATGTTCCGCTCAATGGGAGGTACGGGCGGGTTTTGGACAGCATGGTAGCTTTCGAAAAGTATCTTGCCGGCTATCGCCGATTTCCTTGCCTTGGGTTGGGCCTGGCCGGCCGGGACTCCGGTGAGGAGTGAAAGCAAAAGCCCGATTGTCAGAATCTGTTTCATGGGAGCCTGTCGGATTTGATGCATGTCTTTATTCGACTTGCCGGGTGTCCTTCATCTGGAGGGCGTCCCTCATACCGGATTGTCCCGGTTCCCCGGCGGACTGCAGGCACGCTTCCCATTCGTGCGAAGCGGTTGAAGAGTCGTGCCGTGCTGAACAAAAATACACAAAAAATGGATAAATCCGTCCAACTTGGCCGCTTTTTTGTCGGGCCCCGTATCCGGAGGAGTGCAAAGATAAAGCAAAACCCCGTCGAACGTATGTTCAACGGGGTTTCAGTGCCCAGGACAGGAATCGAACCTGCACGCCTTGCGGCACACGCACCTGAAACGTGCGCGTCTACCTATTCCGCCACCTGGGCCTTTCGGTTTTGTGGTTGCAAAGGTAATGCTTTATTCCGTATCTGCAAATTTTTTCGCCGAAAAAAATTACTTGCTGATGAACTTGTACTGGAATACAAGCAGATAGACTGCGGCCAACGAGATGTATACATCCGCCAGATTGAAAATCGCCCCGAAGAAGTAGTTGTTGCTGTCGACCAGGAAGCGCAGAAATCCCGGGCAGCTGTTCCACTGGAAGAGCGGGAAGTAGAACATGTCGACCACCTTGCCCATCATCAGCCCGGCGTAGTGGCCGCCGAAGTGGGCCACCGTCCAGGGGGTCGATTCCGAGAAAATCAACCCGTAGAAGGCGCTGTCGATGATGTTGCCCACGGCGCCGGCCAGAATTAGCGCCAGTCCGACGAGCACCCCCTTGGGGGTGTTCTCCCGCTTGGAGAGGCGCCAGATGAGCCACCCCACCAGACACGACAGGGCGATGCGGAAGATGCCCAGCAGCAGCTTCCCCCAGTCGAAGGCCCCCGACGAGGCAATGTGCATGCCGTAGGCCGCACCCTTGTTCTCGATGAAGCGCAGCTGGAACCAGTCCGGGAATACGATGATGGCTTCGTCGAGCTGCATGTGGGTCTTGACCCAGATTTTGAGTGCCTGGTCGGCAACCAGCAACACTATTATTAATAAGGTGAGGTTTTTCAGCTTCATGGTGCCTCGTTTTAGAATTTGGTGCAAATGTAGTGAAAAATCTCTTTTTTGCCGGGTTCCGTAGATTTTTTGAGCCGCTTTTCTTTTTTTTGCAAAAAAAACATATCTTTGAAAATCTAAATTTCCGCAAAATTATGAAGAAAACGTTACTTCTTTTCAGTGCTTTGGCGCTGTTCGCTTGTGCGAATGACCCGACGGAGGAGGCCTCGGGGGGCGTTTCGTCCAGCAACCAGGCCGTTATCGTGGGCTCGTCAGAGCATGCGGTTGTCGGCCGTATCAATCTGAAAGTCACTCCGGAGATTGCCGACGCCATCGAGGCTGTCGCCAAGACCCGCGGTCCGCAAACCCGCACGGGAGTCGATGATATCGACCTTATCTTCAACGAAATCGGCGTGGAGCATCTCGAGCGCATCTTCCCCTACAGCGAGCGTTATGAGGAGCGTCACCGTCAGTACGGTCTGCACCAGTGGTATACGGTTTCCTTCGATACGGAGGCCCAACTCGCCGAGGTGGCTCAGCGCCTGAGCCTCTGCCCCGAGGTTTCGGTCGTTGAGTACAACTACCGGACCCGTGCCCTGAAGGAGGGTCCGGCCGTCCCCTTCAACAAGGCGGAACTTGCACCCGAGGCCGCTCAGACGCGTGTCAGCATGATGCCGATGAACGACCCCAAGCTGGAGCATCAGTGGCATTACGACAATACGGGCCCGACGACCACCTTCCCCAAGAAGAGCAAGGGTGCCGATGTCAATGTCTTTGATGCATGGAATCTCTGCACGGGTGACGGCGCCGCAACGGATATCATCGTAGCGGTGATTGACGAGCCGGTGCAGTATACGCACCCCGACCTGGAGGCCAACATGTGGACCAACCCCAATACGTCGGAGAATGCGCCTCACGGATACAACTTCTGGAACCAGTCCGGAGAGCTTGACTGGAAGAGCTCCTCCTACTCGCCGCAGTACGGTTACGAGTATTCCGACCACGGTTCGCACGTAGCCGGTACGATTGCCGCAGTCAACAACAACGGAATCGGCGTGTGCGGTATTGCCGGCGGCAGCGGCAACGGTGGCAGCGTGAAAATCATGTCGTGCCAGACGATGGGCCATTCGAACACCAACATCAACTACAACGCCCCGCAGCAGGCCTTTACCTGGGCTGCCGACCACGGAGCCGTCATCGCCCAGAACAGCTGGGGATACTCCGACTCGATGACCGGCGGCGAGCTCTCCGAGGGCGCGTGGAATGCCGGTTACGGTTCGTTGCGTTCGGCAATTACCTACTTCATCTCGACGGCCGGTACGGACAATCCCAATTCGCCGATTTCGGGCGGTCTGGTGATTTTCGCAGCCGGCAACTCGGGTGATGTCAACGGCGATGTCAAGACGTGGCCCGCAGCCTACGCTCCGGTGATTGCCGTCAGCTCGATGAGTTGGGACTTCTGCCCCGCCTACTATACCAACTACGGTACGTGGAGCGACATTACGGCTCCGGGTGGTGATGCCTACGACGCTCCCTCCGGCGGCAAGTATTATGCGAATGCACAGGTGCTGAGCACCATTCTTCAGGATGCATCGATGAACTTCCAGGATGGTCGTACCGGTGACGGTACGGGCTACATGCAGGGTACCTCGATGGCTTGCCCCCACGTATCGGGTGTTGCAGCACTTGGTCTGGTCTATGCATCGAAGATTGGCAAGAAGTTCACGTCCGAGGAGTACACCGCTCTGCTGCTCTCCTCTACCAACGACATCAATCCCTACCTGACCGGCGTGAAGAGCCATCCTGCGGGAAATATCACGCTCTCGGACTACCAGTACAAGATGGGCCGCGGTTATGTGGATGCCTACAAGCTGCTGCTCGCCATCAAGGGTACGCCTGTTCTGCAGGTTGCTCCGGGCGTCGAGACGAGTGTCGATCTGGTTCGCTACTTCGGCGGCCCCTCGGGACGTCTTACCGTCTCGGGTCTCGAAATCAGCTCGACGGATCGCCAGAAGCTTGGCATGACCTCGCTCCCGACGGTTGCCAATGGCATTATGAAGCTGACCTGCCAGAATGTTGGTTCGGGCATGTGCACCATTACGGCTACGATGGGCGGCATGACCGTCAAGCGTGAGTTCGCCATCCTCTCGCGTGAGATGGCTGACAATGGCGGCTGGCTCTGATTTGGCTTCTACCTAGCAACGTACCGGCGCCCGATGAGGGCGCCGGTTTTTTTGTGTCCATGCACCTCAATCGGCACTTCCCCCCTCCAGCCGGTTCTCCCCCCCCCTCCAGCCGGTTCTTTCCCCCTCCAGCCGGCTCTTTTGAGGCGCTCCTGGCCTTCTTTTGACCCTCTCCCGGTCTTTTGTGGCCTTTCCATGCCCTCTCTGTGCTCCCTCCTTGCTCTCTCCGTGTCCTTTCCATGACCTCCTCCCGATTCCTTTGAAGGGTGGCAAACCTCCTCCGCGGGCCTCCGGCGTGATGCATGCGCCCGTGTCGTCGATATATCGGCAGTCGTTCTTCTTTTTCCGGAGCCCCGTCAATGCGGTTTTCCTTGGTTCGCTCTTCCGGTATCGATGCGCGGCGAAGAACCGAGCCCGTCTTTTTCCGCTCGGGCCCGACTTCCTCATATCGGCCTGCCGCCTCGTTTTTGTCAGTCCGAGCATGCTGTTTTATCCATATACATAGGTATTTTGGGCTAAAAATGCCAAAATGATGTTTTTTTGATGAAAAAAAGAGCGAAATGCTTGCAGATTCAAAAAAAGTCCCTACCTTTGCATCCGCATTTGAGAAATAACGGTTCTTACAAAGTCTGAAGGTTGCGAAAAGGAACTCCTGAAAGGAACCTTACGGCAGAGGCCGAAAATCGAAAATGCAAAGTTCTTGAAAAAATATTTGCAGGATTAAAAAAGATGACTTATCTTTGCAGTCCTTTCACACCACAAATGTGAAGTATTTTTCAACTGGTTCTTTGAATTACTGGTTTGTTTGAGAGCAAAGAAATGTAGTATTTATCTGTCAATTTCCTTTAAACGGAAAGCGAAGCAGTCAGGACTCTAACGATACATTAATTTTTTACAATGGAGAGTTTGATCCTGGCTCAGGATGAACGCTAGCGGCAGGCTTAACACATGCAAGTCGAGGGGCAGCGAGATTGAAGCTTGCTTCAATTGTCGGCGACCGGCGGACGGGTGCGTAACGCGTATGCAACCTACCCATAACAGGGGGATAACACTGAGAAATTGGTACTAATACCCCATAACATCTCGAGTGGCATCACTTGGGGTTGAAAGCTTCGGTGGTTATGGATGGGCATGCGTTGTATTAGCT
>CDYM01022075.1_pt1 | contig 123056 bp, 121 predicted proteins | sample 554981 | NCBI WGS metagenome assembly CDYM01 (sample SAMEA3182081, study PRJEB8094) | gut metagenome | biome: human; feature: gut; material: Stool; isolation source: human stools | place: Canada | collected 2012-12-04 | reverse complement strand
CCATTCGGCTTGCCTTGCGGTTCGCTTACTCGCATTCTTACGAGAGAGATACAGGCTTGCCCTGTTCCACGTAATTGACAAACGGATAGTTTAGGTTCTGCCAAGTCCGCCGGCAGTGCTGTGTCCGTGTAACCCCAACATGGGCAAGGGTTATCCGACTGCTTACCTTTTGGTGAGAGCTAAAGTATCTTGCGCTCCTTCAAACCTTACGACGGCTAAAGTCAGTTCACTTACGTTAACCATGCTATCCAGCCTCGCCACTCAACGGTATGATACTAACCGTCCTTGACATTCCCTCACGGTTCAGTCTTGTCCTTTCGGAAAGTGTACTTTGTCCTATAAGCTTGGCACAACCCATCACTGGAGATGCACCTTATAGTAGGCTACCGCTGACGGAACAGCGGGTTAAATCATGCAATTAATATCACTGTCTAACAATCAATTACGTGACTTTACAGGTCACACCCATGAACGGTTGAGGTTCAACATGATATTGTACGAACTTTCGTAGGCATCGGAGATGTCGGTCATGAACCGGGCGTTCAGCGGATTGCACCGGTGGCTGCGGCTGGGGTCGTCGAAGTTGATGATGAAGAACTGCGGCTTGACCTTGTACCCGTCCTGATGGGTGAGCAGGTGGTTGTAGGCAATGGTGGTGAGGTCGGGAAACTTGAAGTCGTAGATGAACATCGCGAAGCCTTTTTCAATCTGTTGTTTGATGTAGGAATTGACCACGGCGAAGGACTTGCCGCTGCCCGGTGTTCCTAATACGATGCTCGCACGAAAAACGTTGACAACATTGATCCATCCGTCGTTCCATTTCTTCTTGTAGAAGAAGCGGGTGCGGAGATTGACGGAGTATTCATTTTCCATGAGCCGGGTTTCCTGCATGAAGCTCTCGTTTTCATTATTGAAAACGTCATCGAGCAGGTTGTTCTTCAGCAAGCGGCTGATCCAGATGCCTGCCGCCAACAGGCAGAGGTAGCCGACGGTAAGGGTGAGGATATAGAACGCGGTGCGGACGACAAACGACACGGGCATGTCTAATAACCACCAGTTGAAAAAGAAGAGCACAAAGCCCACGGAGAGGGCTATCCAGATATGCACCCATTTTATCTTTTCTTCTTTTACTCCTTTGGTGCCGATGCAGGAAAGGGCAAGGAACACCACACAAAAGAGTTTGGTGTAGAGCGACCAGGTGAACAGCCCGGCGGTGCGGTGGAAGTTGAGTAGTATCTTGTCCACCACTCCGATGTTTATCCCCCATTCTTTGATGGCGGGGTAACAGTACCAATAGATATTGATTATTACGAACAGAATACTCAACGCACGCATGAAGTCCATCACGCGTGCCAATCCTCTTAAATCATCTTCTTGTGACATAATATTTTCTGAATTTTAATAGTGTGATACAATATGTTATGGGGTTAATCCTGACGTCCGTAACGGCGACGCTTCTTCCTACGCTTCCTGGGAAGTGGAGGCTCGCGGTCGGGCAGTACGGGGTCGGGAGAGAAAAGGGAGAGCAGACCGCCGTCGGCGGATGTGGCAGTGGTATCGGTGCGAGTATCTGCTGACGGTCGCTGTCCGGTATGGTTGCCGGGGACGTTTGGCTGCTCCTGCTGCGGTTGCGGTTCTGCTCCACTGCTGCTGAAATATTCGTTGAAGACATTCGCGGAGAAGTCTTTGCCTAGACGGGAGCCGTTCAGGACTGTCCGGCTATGGTGGTCGATGAAGGTAACGCCATAGATGCGGTGGTCTTCGTTGCGACGCAATACGAGGTCGATGCCCTGCGCAGAGAGTTCCCGGCGGAAAGCGGACTCTGTCCGGGTGCGCTGCATGGCGGCGGAAACGATGCGGCGGGTACGCTCTTTGAGCTGCTTGTCCCGGATCGCCGTGGCGGACTGCTGCATCTGTTTTTCGATGGCGGCAATGCCGGTGGTCTTGCCGAGGACGGAGGATTTGATCGGTGTGCCGGTCTTTTCGCCGTCCTTGTCCAATGCGGAGTACATGATGCCGTGGTAAGGGCGTCCACCGGTTTCGCCTTTGACTTCGTCCATACTTATGTTATACAGGGAAAGCAGGGCTCGGAACTCGCCCACGGACTGGAAGCGGTACATCTTCAACAGGGGTTTCACTACATTGGCGATTTGTTTTTTCAGGTTGCCTTTGCTGCTGTCCACAAGGGTGAGCTGCCAGTCATCGCCCTGTTTCCGCCCTTCTGCCGGATGGAGGTTGTACTTCTGTTCCAGTTCTTCGGTGATTGCCTTGCTGCGGCGGTACTCGTTGCTGTCGTTGATCTTCCTGCCGGTACTGTCCACCCGGAGGCTGACGATATGGATGTGCCTGCGCTCGATGTCCTCGTGCTTGAAAATCAGGTAGGGCTGGTCGCCATATCCCAATTTACGCATGTATTCCTCGCCGATGGCCGTGAGCTGTTCGTCGGTGAGCACGTCGTCGGGGTGCGGATTGAGGGAGATGTGGATAACGGGCTTCTCCGTCCGGTAGTGGGACGGCATCCACCGCCGGAAGTCGTCCATGCAGTCGCCGATGCGTAACTGCCCGTCTTCGGGTTGCAGGACGAGATTGGCGGCAAGTACACGGGCATGACCTTCGTCCACCTTGTCCTGGTTGTAGGCAAGGGCACCGTAAAGGGACTGTCCGGTACTTATTTTCGCAACCATCGGCTCTCAAAGGTATTGGATAGTTCGACTATCTTACGGCTCAACTCTATCAGTTCCAGTGTGGATTTCTCCAATCGGTAAAGCATGGCGAGGGCTTTTTTCTCGGAGAAATGGACGTGGAGTTCCTTCACCGCCTGATTGTAATTGACTCCCACGGCGCGGAACTGCTGGTACAATGCAGTGAGCTTGGCGACGTATTCGAGCGCGGCACGGTCGGTACGGACTACCCGAAATTCTTCGGAGAAGACGCGGGCGGCAATGAACTGCGCCATAGAACGCAAGCCGGACTGCTCGAAAAGTGTAAGGAAACGGGCGTGTTCGACGGCATCGAAGTTGACCGTGTAGCGGTAAACGGCGGGGTTGGTCTTGGGACTTCTGCCACCCTTGCGGCGGCTTTTTTCTTTTTCATCATTCATACATCTAAGTTTTTTAGTGGTACAATGACAGCCCGGCGGAGTATCTACGCCCTACCACTCTCCCCCAACAATTACCGACTTCGGAGGTAATTGTCCCCCCTTTCTCCATCGGAAAAGGGGCAAGCGTTTTTTGCGGCAAAACTTGTTTCGTGCAGCAAAAAACACAGCTTGCTATGTTCGGGTGAACATAAAAATCCGACCGTATCCGGTCAGATTAGGGTTAGCGACAGACGGCAAGGGCGGCGGTTGCAACCCGGACTGCTTAACGATGCAAAGTTAGGGGGACGGAAACGGGCGGAAGAATCCGTAACAGTGCCACTCGGTGCCACTTCGGTGCCAGTTGATGCCACTGATTTTCAAAGTGATACAGGGGCGGTTTATTAGTCGTTTATTTGCGCTGCCATTCTTTTGAAGCACGGAAACAGTGATGTAAAGAGGCTATGATTTCTATCATTGACGAAAGGATGAAGTCCTTCATTGAGGATGAACTGACGTGCTGACGTGAAGATGTAGTGAAGTATTGTCGTACTGACGTATGGACGCATGGAAATGATGAAACGGTACAGTGGTGATGCAATGCTATACGGAAACAGGGAAAGGGTGGCGTAAAGAGATAAGGAAGTATTGAGATAATGAATTGAATAATGAACGATTTAAAAATTGAACGTATGAAAAAGGAACCGAAGTACATCGCTTTCTCCACCCAAAAGGGAGGAGCCGGTAAAACAACGCTGACCGTATTGGTGGCGAGTTATCTGCACTATGTAATGGATTATAACGTTGCCGTGGTGGACTGTGACTATCCGCAACATAGCATCGTGGAGATGCGGGAACGTGACCTGAAAATGGCAATGGACGACCCGTACTACAAGTGGATGGCATACGAGCAGGTGCAACGACTGAAAAAGAAGGCGTACCCGGTCATTGAGAGCACACCGGAGGATGCGGTGACAAGAGCCGCGGAACTGGCGGACACGGACTTTGACTTTATCTTCTTTGACCTGCCGGGGACTATCAATAACGGCGGTGTGGTGCGCACGCTGGCACGGATGGACTATATCTTCTCCCCTATATCGGCTGACCGGGTGGTGATGGAGAGCACGCTGCGCTTCGTGGTGGTGCTGAACGATACGCTGATTACTACGGGGAAGTCGAAAATCAAGGGGATGCACCTGCTCTGGAACATGGTGGACGGACGGGAGAAGTCGGAACTGTACGATGTGTATGAGGAGGTGATCCGTGACTTGGGTTTGTCGGTACTGAAAACTTTCCTGCCGGACAGCAAGCGGTTTCGGCGGGAGTTGTCCGCCGGGCACAAGGCGCTGTTCCGCTCGACTATCTTTCCGGCGGACAAGGCGCTGGTGAGGGGCAGCAACCTGAACGAGATTATTGATGAGATACTGGAACTGATTCAATAGGGATGCGTATGGCGAAGAAACAGAAAGAGGACGTCAATCTGGATGAGATTGACGAGAACTTCATCATCTCGTCGTTCAAGACGACGGGGAAGCAGGCACCGGAAGCTACTGTAAAGGGCAATGATGCGGAGAAGGTACGGGAGGAAGCTACGGAAAAGGTAGCGGAAACTACGGGAACGGCTGCGGATGCTGCGGAAGTGGCGGAGGAACGGGAACGGACGGGCGGAACACTGCAAGCGGTGGAACGGGCGAAGGAGAACCGGGAAACGGGAAAGGGAAAGAAACGGGGACTGTCGGAATACGGTGAAAAGTTCCTGAAACGGAACGAGCTGAAAACACGGCAGTGTGTGTATATCAGCGGACAGAATCATGCGGTCATTTCCCGGCTGGTGCATATAATAGCGGATAAGGATATAACGGTGGGCGGCTATATCGACACGGTACTGGCGGAACATCTGGAAAGGCACAAGGATGAGATTAACGAACTGTACCGGCAAAAGAGGGAGGATCTGATATGAGCAAGGATGTGGAACTTATACTGCTGTTCGGGCTTGCCATCCTGTATGTGCTATGGGCGGCGGTCTATCTGAAATATGAGAAATGGAAGCGGCGGAAGGCGGCACGGAACGCCGCCGCGATACTGCCCCGAAAGGATGCACGGGTAGCCGGGATTCTGGGGAAAAGTAGTTTTGTACTGCCGCCATCGGTGCCACTCGATGCCACTTTGAAGCCACTCGAAGCCACGGAAAACGAAAGCGAAAAAGGAGTTGAAAAAGATGATACTTTTGTCGCCGAACCGGAAAAACACCCGTTGCAAGTGCCTGACGAAGAACTGGATGATGTATTTAACGATGCACCACCGGAAGGTGAAGACAATGCACCGATGGATATTGATGTGTCGCTGGACTATGAGGAGGAAGACGAGGAACTGGAAGGATGCAGCGAACCGGGGGCAATGGCTTCGGGGGTGAGTTTTGAGGATATGTGCGCCGCCGTGAAGGTGCTGGGAAAGGCAAAGGAAACGGTGAGTGAACAGGAGGAACAGGAAGCCGGAAGGACACTGATGGAACTGCAACATACGGATATGTTCGAGCAGTTGGTTGCCAGCCATCCGCAACGGGCGGAAAGGGTGACGGAACTGATAAACCGGCACATGGAGAACTACCGGCAGGAACAGTCCGACGGAACGGATGATAACGGCAATGAGGCTGACGGGGAGGTTCCCGAAGACTTCAACATATATGATATTGTGTAACCAATTATTGATAACCGGATGCGGGGTTATCCAGCCCTGCATCCATAAAAAAACAAGTGTTTATGAATACAAAGAAATTTCTTTTAGCTGCCACCGCTCTGTTTGTGGCTGTGGGCGCTACTTATGCGCAAGGTAACGGACAAGCGGGGATAACGGAGGCAACGAACCTGATAACGGGATATTTTGATCCGGGGACGAAGTTAGTGTACGCTATCGGAGCGGTCTGCGGATTGATTGGCGGGGTAAAAGTATATAACAAATTTTCGTCGGGCGATCCCGATACGAGTAAAGTTGCCGCGAGTTGGTTTGGAGCTTGTATTTTCCTGATTGTGGCGGCTACTATTTTGAGGTCGTTCTTCTTATAATTTATATAATGTACGCGTACAATATATAAAAATAGAGAATGGAATTTGAACTAAACAAGGGGATTGGGAAAAGTGCTGAATTTAAGGGACTGAAAGCGCAATATCTGTTTCTGTTCGCTGCCGGATTGCTCGCGGTATTTGTAGTGTTCATCATCATGTATATGGTGGGTATCAACCAGTGGATTTGCATCGGGTTCGGTGTTGTCACGGCGTCGGTGCTGGTATGGGCTACTTTTGCGCTGAATGAGAGATACGGCGAACACGGACTGATGAAACTGCTCTCGTCCCGGCAGCATCCCCGCTTCCTGATTAACAGGATCACTCCCCGAAAATTATTCAAAAAGAGAAGAAAATGAGAAATGTATTAAAAGCTGCCACGATAGAAAGCAAGTTCCCGTTGCTTGCGGTGGAACAGGACTGCATCATCAGCAAGGATGCGGATATTACCGTCGCCTTCCGGGTGGAACTGCCGGAACTGTTCACGGTCACCACACCGGAATATGAAACGATACATTCCACATGGGCGAAAGCAATCAAGGTACTGCCGAACTATTCGGTGGTACACAAGCAGGACTGGTTTATCAAGGAGAATTACCAGCCGAAAACGGATAAGGATAGCCTTAGTTTCCTCTCCCGTTGTTACGAGATGCACTTCAATGAACGTCCGTTCCTCAATCACGGGTGTTATCTGTTCCTGACGAAAACGACGAAGGAACGGGCAAGGATGCAAAGTAATTTTTCATCGCTGTGCCGCGGGTTTATCGTGCCGAAAGAGGTGAACAAGGAGATGGCTACGCGCTTTCTGGAAGCGGTGGGACAGTTCGAACAGATCGTGAACGATTCGGGACTTGTACGGCTGGTACGGCTGGGCACGGATGAAATCGTGGGCACGGATAAGGGGGCGGGGCTGATCGAGAAGTATTTCTCGCTCTCGCTGGAAGATACGACGACACTGGAAGATATGGAGTTAGGAACGGACGGGCTGCGCATCGGTGACAAGAAGCTGTGCGTGCATACACTCTCGGACGTGGACGATGTGCCGGGAAAGGTGGGCACGGACATGCGGTACGAGAAGTTATCGACTGACCGCTCGGACTGCCGCTTGTGCTTTGCGGCTCCCATCGGGCTGCTGTTGTCGTGCAACCATATTGTGAACCAATATATTTTCATTGATGACAGCAACGAGAACCTGAAGAAATTCGAGAAGACGGCGCGAAACATGCAGTCGCTCTCCCGCTACAGTCGGTCGAACCAGATTAACAAGGAATGGATAGACCTCTATCTGAACGAGGCGCACAGTTATTCGCTGACGTCGGTACGTTGCCACTGCAATGTGATGGCGTGGTCGGATGATGCGGAGGAACTGAAGAATATCCGTAACGATGTGGGTAGCCAGTTGGCGCTGATGGAATGTAAACCGAGGCATAACACGGTGGACGCGGCTACGCTGTATTGGGCGGCGATGCCGGGAAATGCGGGGGACTTTCCGGAGGAGGAAAGTTTCTATACATTCATCGAACCGGCTCTCTGTTTCTTTATCGAAGAAACAAATTACAAGAGTTCGCCGAGTGCGTTCGGGATAAAGATGGCTGACCGGATTAGCGGGAAGCCGATTCATGTGGATATTTCGGACTTGCCGATGAAGACGGGGATCATTACGAACCGCAATAAATTCGTGTTGGGCGGTTCGGGTAGTGGGAAGTCATTCTTCATGAACCATTTAGTGAGGCAGTATTGGGAACAGGGGGCGCACATCGTGCTGGTGGATACGGGTAATTCGTATTCGGGGCTGTGCGAGATGATACGGAGAAAGACGCACGGGGACGACGGGGTGTATTTCACCTATACGGAGGAAAGCCCGATCAGTTTCAATCCCTTTTTTACGCAGGACAAGGTGTTTGACGTGGAGAAAAAGGAATCTATCAAGACATTGCTCCTGACGCTTTGGAAGAAGGACAATGAACCGGCGTCCCGCTCGGAAGAGGTGGCGCTGTCCAATGCGGTCGCCTTGTTCATTGACCGGATTAAGTATGATGACAGCCTTGTGCCGTCTTTCGACACTTTCTACGAGTTTGTGGACACGGATTACCGGGCGATACTGGATGCGAAGGGGGTACGCGACAAGGAGTTCGACATCACCAATTTCCTGAATGTACTGGAACCGTACCACAAGGGCGGCGAGTATGATTTTCTGCTGAACTCGGACAAGCAGCTGGACTTGCTGGACAAACGGTTCGTGGTATTCGAAATCGATTCTATCAAGGATCATCCCATCCTTTTTCCGGTGACTACTATCATTATTATGGAAATGTTTATCAATAAGTTACGCCGATTGAAAGGGGTAAGAAAGATGATAATCATTGAGGAAGCATGGAAGGCGCTGACACGGGAAGGGATGGCAGAATATATGCGCTATCTGTACAAGACTGTCCGAAAGTTTTTCGGGGAGGCGGTGACGGTAACGCAAGAGGTGGACGATATTATTTCTTCGCCTATTGTCAAGGAGAGTATTATCAATAACTCGGATTGCAAGATTCTGCTCGACCAACGCAAGTACATGAACAAGTTCTCGAAAATTCAGGAGTTGCTGGGGCTGACAGACAAGGAGAAGGCGCAAATTCTCTCTATCAATATGGCAAATGCCGCATCGAGGAAGTATAAGGAGGTGTGGTTCGGGCTGGGCGGCGTGCAGTCGGCGGTCTATGCCACGGAGGTGTCGATGCAGGAGTATCTGACTTATACGACCGAGGAAACGGAGAAACTGGAAGTGATGCAGTTGACGGAGAAGTTAGGGGGAAATATCGAACTGGCTATCAAACAACTGGCGGAAAGTAAAAAACAAAAAAAACAGGATTGAAATGAAGTATATATTTAATGAGAAACAGATGAGAACATTGTCGGTGCTGCTCGCCGGGGTCATGTGCCTACTGGCGGAAGCGTGCACCGAACCGCAAACGGATATGAGCCGGCTGTGCGGGGAATGGAAAAGTGCCATCGGGAAACCGGATATACGAATTGCCAAAGACGGGAAGTGCTACAAGCTGACCCTTTTTGCCAAAAGGGGAATGACGGGAAGAATGGTGCCGGAAACGTATGTGATTCAGCAGAAAGGCGGGGCTATGTTTATCGACACAGGGTTTCATATTGATATGACTTACCATCAGGAAAGGGATATATTGACCTTTTCGACTAATGGGGAGTATGTCCGGAAACAGTAGGAAGCCATGAAAGCTAACCGTAGGTTTCCGGTCAGAAATATCTGCGGCGCATGGAAAAGTAACCTGCACTCCCCACCGGTGCAGGTGTTCCACGACGGCAGGAATTTCTGCCTTGCCATAGTCTATAATCCCGATACGGTGATAGTAAACAAAATAGAACAAACCGGACGGGGATTGTCCGTTGATCTGTTCGGGGAAATTCTGTTAGGCTATGACGAGGAAAAGGATCTGTTATACCTTTCTACGGAAGGGGAATATGTCCGGGCGGACGAGCTGTAATGCTTTTCTGCCGTTACCACTAAAAAATCCAATTACGAACAATTAAAAAGATGTATTTATGAGAAGAATCTTATTTGTGCTCTGCATCAGTGCAGCGTGCTTCTGCCATGAGGCGAAAGCGCAATGGGTGGTTACCGACCCCGGAAATCTGGCGCAAGGTATCATCAATTCTGCCAAGCAGATTATACAGACTTCGACGACTGCCAACAATACGCTGAACGGTTTCAAGGAAACGGCAAAGGTGTTTGAGCAGGGAAAAAAATATTACGACGCACTGAAATCGGTACACAATTTAGTGAAGGATGCCCGGAAGGTGCAACAGACGGTGTTGCTCGTCGGGGATATTTCGGAAATGTATGTGACGAACTATCAGAAGATGCTATCCGACCCGAATTTTACACCGGGGGAACTGAACGCCATCGCTTTCGGATATACGAAGTTGCTGGAAGAAAGCAGCGGACTGTTGGAGGAACTGAAAACGGTAGTCAACGCAAACGGACTGTCGATGAGCGACAAGGAACGCATGGACGTGATAGACCGGGTGTACAGGGATGTGAAGGATTACCGCAATCTGGTGGCGTACTATACGAACCGGAACATCTCGGTTTCTTACCTGCGTGCGAAGGAAAAAAATGATACCAAAAGGATTTTGTCCTTGTATGGAAGTGCTAACGAAAGATATTGGTAAACGGTCATGGATGCTGAATTTGAAAACTTGCACCAGATTCTGCGGAATCTGTACACGGAGATGTTGCCGCTCTGCGGTGATATGATCGGGGTGGCAAAGGGCGTTGCCGGGCTGGGTGCCTTGTTCTTTATCGCTGCCAAAGTATGGCAGGCTCTGGCGAGGGCGGAGCCGGTGGATGTATATCCACTGTTGCGTCCGTTTGCGGTGGGGCTGTGCATCATGTTCTTTCCCACTTTTGTATTGGGGACTATCAATACGGTGCTGAGTCCGGTGGTCAAGGGCTGCAACAATATCCTGCAAGGGCAGACACTCAATATAGAGAAGTACAGCCAGCAACGGGAGAAACTGGAATATGAGGCGATGGTGAGGAATCCGGAAACGGCGTATCTCGTTTCGGACGCTGAATTTGACAAGAAGATTGACGAGTTGGGATGGTCGCCGGAATCGCTGGGTATCATGATGGGGATGCAAATGAAAAGAACGGGGTATGAACTGAAAAAGAATATCCGGGATGCTTTCCGCTGGGTGATGGAGTTGCTCTTTCAGGCTGCTTCGCTGATACTGGACACGATACGGACATTTTTCTTAATCGTGTTGAGCATTTTGGGGCCGCTCGCCTTCGCTCTTTCCGTCTATGACGGATTTCAGGCGACGCTGACGCAATGGCTCACCCGGTATATCGGGATTTATCTGTGGCTGCCGGTTTCGGACTTGTTCAGTGCGGTGCTTGCCCGTATTCAGGTATTGATGCTGGAAAAGGATATTGTGGCACTGGAAGACCCGAATTTTATACCGGATGCTTCGAACGCGGCTTACATTATATTCATGTTGATAGGGATTATCGGGTATTTCACGATTCCGACCGTATCGGGATGGATCATTCAGAACGGTGGCGCGGGAAGTTACGGGAAGCAGGTCAATTCGTGGGGACTGAAAGGCGGTAAAGGGGCTGCGGCAGTGACGGGAGCTGCCGTCGGTCATGTTTCGGGAAAGTTAAGAGGTAAATAATCAGTTGAAAATCAAATAATCTTATTAAGATGGAATTTAAGAGTTTGAAGAATATAGAGAGCAGTTTCCGGCAAATCCGGATGATTGCGTTGGTATTCCTCGTGTTGTGTACGCTGGTGGCGGGGTACAGCATCTGGAGTTCGTACAGTTTTGCGCAAAAGCAGAGGGAGAAGATTTATGTATTGGATAACGGCAAGTCGCTGATGCTGGCTCTGTCACAAGACCTTTCGCAAAACAGACCGGTGGAGGCGAAAGAGCACGTGAAACGGTTTCATGAGTTGTTCTTCACGCTTTCGCCGGACAAGGATGCGATAGAGGGAAATATCAGAAGGGCGCTGTTCCTCTGCGATGAAAGTGCCTTCAGGTACTACAAGGATTGGAGCGAGAAGGGATATTATAACCGAATCATTTCGGCGAATATCAACCAGACTTTGCAGGTGGACAGCATGGCGTGTGACTTTGACCGCTATCCTTATCAGGTAACGATGTACGCGCGGCAGATGATTATCCGTGCAAGTAATGTGACGGAACGAAGCCTTGTTACCCGGTGCGGGTTAATCAATTCGGTACGGTCGGACAATAACCCGCACGGGTTTACGATGGAACGGTTCGAGATTCTGGAAAATAAGGATTTACGGGTACTGGAAAGATAGGCATGATGATACGGAAGAAAATCAATGAATGGCAAGACCGGATGGATGATGGTCTGCGCCGCATGTGCGGAAGGCTGACGCCGGGAAAGCAGTTGGCAGTCACGCTCACGATGCTGTTAGGATTTAGTGCACTGTCTATTTATTTCACGGTTTCGGGTATTTACCGGATGGGAAAAGAGGAAGGCGAACGGTTGCAGATCGAGCATATCGAACAAATGAAACTGCATCAACAGGCGGATAGTGTCCCTTATCCCGTTCGGGAGAGTTCAGGAAGTAGTAATGTGATAAAGTAAAGAGCAATGGAAGATAATCATATCAATGAAGAAGGTACAGTACTGGAGGAAGGTATCGTGCAGATAGAAGAGGAAACGGTGACGGAGGAAGTCCGGGATACTGCCGGAGAGGATGCAACCCGACAACCGGCAGAGAAAAAGGAGAAGCCAAAAGAGAAGGAACGCAAGGAACTGACACCGGCGGAAGCCCAACGGAGAAAAAAGATGCTGGTGTATCCGCTGATGTTTCTTGTGTTCGTGGGTGCCATGTGGCTGATTTTCGCTCCTTCTTCGGATGGAGAGGAAAAGGAAGTACAGCAAGGATTCAATATCGACGTGCCGCTCCCCAAAGAAAAGGGATTGCTGGATGACAAGAAGGAAGCATACGAGCGGGATGCCTTCGAGAAACAGCAGAAGTCGAAAATGGGGACTTTGCAGGACTTTGAGATTGCCATCGGGCAGACGGAGGAAGCTCCTATCGGGGATTCAATGGAAGAACTGCCGCCGGAACCTGCACTACGCACCGATAATTCGCCAATCCGTTCTTCGGCGGTTGCCTATAAGGATATAAACAAGCAGTTGGGTACTTTCTACCAGGAACATAAGGAGCCGGAAGATGACCAGAAGCAGTTGGAATTGGAATGGCGGATTCAGGAACTGGAACGGATGAAGGAGGAAGAACAGCAGAGAAAAACGGCTGCGGATGAACAACTGGAACTGATGGAGAAGTCGTACCAACTGGCGGCAAAGTATATGCCGGGACAGAACGGTAACGGGCAACCGGAAAAGGCAGAGGTTGCCACCGCCGGGAACAAGGGTACGGGAAATGCCCGAACTGTCACTGTGCCGGTGGGACAGGTAAAGGAGAAAGTGGTGTCGCTACTGGCTCCGCCGATGAGTGATGCGGATTTTGTGAGGGTGTACAGCAAGCCTCGTAATCTGGGATTCAATACGGTACAAACAGAGGTGGAGGGTCTTGCGAAGAATACTATCCGTGCCTGTGTGTACCAGACCGTCACGCTGACGGACGGGAAGGAAGTGCAGCTCCGGTTATTGGAGCCGATGATGGCGGGAGAACAGTATGTGCCATCGGGAACAATGGTTACCGGTACGGCAAAAGTCAACGGTGAACGGATGGAGATAAAGGTGAGTTCGGTCAGTTACGGGGAGAGTGTGACGCCCATCAATCTGGATGTATATGATACAAAAGGTATGAAGGGGGTGTTTGTGCCTGAATCGGAGGAACTGAACGCGGTGAAGGAGATGGCGGCGAACATGGGGTCGTCACTCGGAACGAGTATCACCATCACGGAAGATGCCGGGGCACAACTGGCTGCGGACTTGGGAAAGGGTGTCATTCAGGGGGCGTCGCAATATCTGGCGAAGAAGTTCCGAACGGTAAAGGTGACGCTCAAAGCTAATCATGAGTTTTATCTCCTGCCGGGACAATAAGAGATATACCACTAAAAAAACCAATTATAAACAATTTAAAAAGAAGTATTTATGAAAAAGTTGATTTTGATGCTTGCCTTTTGTGCAAGTGTATCGGGTGCATACGCGCAAAAGACAGTGAAAGTGGAAAAGGTGCAACAGGAAACGGAAGCGGTTGCCGCTGAAGAGGAAGAGGTGCGCAAAAGTCCTTCTACGGGGGATTTGTACGAGGGACTTACCCGGGCGGTGACTTTTGACCGGATGGTTCCTCCCTATGGGTTAGAAGTGACTTTTAATAAAACAGTACATCTGATTTTTCCTGCGGCTATCCGTTATGTGGACTTGGGTTCTGCGGACATTATCGCCGGAAAAGCGGACGGTTCGGAAAATGTGCTGCGCGTGAAAGCGGCACTGCGTGATTTCTCACGGGAAACCAATCTTGCGGTGATTACGGAGGATGGCAGTTATTACACGTTTAACGTGAAGTATGCGGATGAGCCTACGAAGTTGAATATCGAGATGAAAGATTTTATCCATGACGGCGAAGCGGTGAACCGACCGAATAACTCGATGGAGGTTTATCTGAAAGAATTGGGCAGCGAATCGCCGTTGCTGGTACGGCTGATTATGAAGTCTATCCATGCCAACAATGACAGACTGGTGAAGCATATCGGCTGCAAAAGGTTCGGTATTCAATATACGTTGAAAGGGATTTATACGCACAACGGGTTACTGTATTTCCATACGGAGTTGAAAAACTCGTCCAACGTGCCTTTTCATGTGGACTATATCACTTTTAAGGTGGTGGACAGAAAGATTGCGAAACGTACAGCCATTCAGGAACAGGTGATTGTTCCGCTGCGTGCGTACAATTATGTGACGGTGGTCAACGGGAAGAGCAGGGAGAGAACGGTCTTTACGTTGCCTAAGTTTACATTGCCGGATGATAAGGAACTGGTAGTAGAAATGAATGAGCAGGCGGGCGGACGCCATCAGAAATTTGTAATCGGAAATGCGGAGCTAATCCGTGCAAGAGTGATTAACGAACTGAAAATGAAATAAGATGAAGAAGGTTCTATTTTTATTGTGTATGGTAGTGTGCTTTGTCCTGGCGGACAAGGCATACGCCCAACGCTGCCTGCCGGGTATGCGTGGCATCCGGGTTACGGGAGGAATGGCGGACGGTTTTCATTCGTCCGACAAACGTAATGAGCTGGGGTATTCTTTCGGGCTGTCGCTGGATACTTATACCAGACATTGCAACCGGTGGGTGTTCGGTGCGGAGTATCTGCAAAAGTATCATCCGTATAAGGCTATCCGCATACCTACCTCGCAATTTACTGCGGAGGGCGGGTATTACTATACTTTTCTTTCGGATGCGAACAAGGTATTTCTGCTTTCGCTGGGCGGATCGGCTTTGGCGGGATATGAAACCAATAATTGGGGAGAAAAGCTGCTCTATGACGGCTCTACCCTACGAAGCGGCGATAACTTTGTCTATGGGGGTGCTGTATCGCTGGAACTGGAAAGTTATCTGAGTAACCGGGTGGTTCTGCTACTGAACGCCCGCGAGCGGTGCTTGTGGGGAAGTGATACGGGTAAGTTTCATTTCCAATTCGGTCTGGGGCTTAAATTCTTAATCAATTAATAAAGGTATATGAAGAAGATGTTTGAAACAATATTCGTGCTCGGTCTTGTGTTGACCGGTATCGTGTGTGTGGTAGCGTGTAGTGATAAGTTGGACGTGCAGCAGGTGTATGAGTTTGATATGGCAACACTGCCGGTACAGAATAAAATCGTAATAGGCGAGGAAGCGGAAATACGCTGTGAATTGGTAAGGGGCGGTATGTATGTGGAAACGAAGTATTTTATCCGTTACTTCCAACCGGACGGAAAGGGGCAATTGCGCTTGGAAGACGGGACGGTTCTTCTCCCGAATGACCTTTACCTGCTGGAAAAGGAAACATTCCGTCTGTATTATAAATCTATGAGTACTGACCAGCAGACGATTGATATTTATGTGGTCGATTCATTCGGACAAATGATACAGAAATCTTTCGGCTTCAATAATGAAAGTCAGGATAAGGAGGAGGAAAAATGATTTATGCCGGGTATAATCCACGCTTTAGCAGTGATGAGCAATATACTCCTGCTTATGCGGTTGCTCCTATTATAAAGTACATACCAAAGAATAAAACTGTTTGGTGTCCGTTTGATACGGAAAACAGCGAATTTGTGCTTGCCTTCAAAGCTGCCGGTATAAATACTGTTCATTCCCATATTTGTACCGGACAAGACTTTTTTAATTATGAGCCAATGAAATGGGATATGATTGTGTCAAATCCTCCTTTCAGCAAAAAGCAACAAGTAGTGGAACGCTGCTTATCTTTAGGAAAGCCTTTTGCACTGATTTTATCTAATTTATGGTTGAACAGCAGTGCTCCGGTACGTATGTTCAAGGATAAAGAAATGCAAATGCTTTTGTTTGACAAACGTATCCAGTTTACGGAGAAAAATGCGGCTTATTTCGGTTCAAGTTATTTTTGTTATAAGGTTCTGCCTAAACAAATTGTCTTTGAGAATTTAAGCCGATCCAAATATGAGCAAAGCCGGATGAGTGAAGACATGAAGAGTTTGATTGAACCTTTAATTAAATTGAAGTAGTAATGACTGCTTTGCTTGTTTATTGTGGCTTCCTTATTGCTATATGGGGGTGCATCGGATGGGATTTATATCATGCACCGACTGATATAGAATTATGGGGAGAAGAGGTTGAATAGACTTTTTCCTTATATAAAAATCCTCCTGCCTGATAATGGGCAAGAGGATTTTGTGTTTAGAACAGCGCCAATGTAAGTTGTTGGGGCTGGGTGTACCGACGTTTCAGTTCCAATAGTTTGTTTTTGAGTTTGCTTATCACGTTGGGATTATAATTACTCCTATCGGTAACAGAATAGCGTTCCGCTTTGCTGTATTGCTGTTCCAACTGACAAATACCTTGCCTGACAGCTTCTTTGTAGTCTTTGATGGGTTCGTCAAATACGGACGGATGGCTTCCACCTCCGGCACTTCCCGTACACCAATCTATGGCTACGGCATACGTTCCGTTTTGGGATTTACCGATGTGGATGCAGTTAGAGTTGTCCAGTTCGATTTTCTCAACGATGGGTAACATCATACCAATCAACCAACCGTATTCGTTTAAAGCCTTGCTTGTGTAACCGAAAAGCAATGCTCTTTCGTAGGTATGGACATTGCGGATAATTTGGCGTATGTTCTCACCAAATTTCTCGAAATATCCGATTTGCTGTATATTGTTACGGCGTACCGCCAAAAGGTAACGGAGCATTATCTCACGTTCTGTCCTATATGGAGTGTACTCTAAAATTACTTGTAACTTTTCTTCTCGTGTCATTTGGGATATAGTTTTCATACTTATTTCTTATTAAAGGGTTGCTTTCAATATTTCAATCTGATATTGTGGGTTCACTTCGTAGAAAAGATAGTCTATAAAGTCCTTGCGTGCTTCCTTCTCCAATTCTTTGAAAAGTGTGGTAAACGTGGATATATTACCGTTCAGGTAAACACTTACCATGTACTCGAAAATGTTTTCCACTTCGTAATATCTGCATTGCTGCGAAACGGTCTTACTGTATCTTGCTTTCATATTATATATATTAGTGATTAAATAATTGCATATAGAATGAACAGGGCTATCAGTCCCCAAAACAGAAGTTTAAGGGTAATGAAGAACAAACGGAGTATCTGACGGACTGCCCACCACAAAAGGATGGCAAAAAGGAACTTCACCCCGAAATAATAGACACCAGCCGCCATCAAAACGACTTTCAAAATATTTATGCTGATTGGAAGGCTCGTAAGCTGCTGTTTCCTATTTTTTTCTTCATTTTTCATAATTTCTGACTTTTTTTTTATGCCTTATCGGAGCCGGCTGTTGAGCTGTGTTTCGTGTGCATCGGAAGATGGCTGGATATGAACGGGCAAATTTTTTTTGTAAAATACTACCCGTAGGGCTGGAGATTTTGCAAATAAAAATTTGAACGGCAATAGACTGCCGTTTATCTTCGCACAAGAAACATAGCTTAACAGTTGGCTTCCCTTAGATTGGCAGGAGCAATCGAGGAAGAAATTATAGAGAGAAAAATGAAGAAAAAAGCCATGTGATAACCATTAAAAAAGATAGCTCGCCGGGAGCTATCCGTTATCTTATAAGATATTGCATTTATCTTTTTGCCTTAATCACAGAAAAATATCCTATTATTTTCCTACTTTTGCAACGAGAGGATAAATAGTCCTCCGCTTTTTAGTGAGTTTATTTACCGTTCCAAGAAATCGCCAATTTCAAAACACAAAGGTAAGTAAACTGGCTCGGTCATATACTAACGTGACCTGTCAGTTGCTTTTGTGTTGGGCGTTTGGCGATGCCTTTGGGACTGTGATTGGCAGTGTCACGTTTTTTAATACATATGATAATGGAACATTTACATGAAACCCCGTTGCAGGGGATTGTAGGAACAGATAAAGGAGAACTGTTCTACCTCTTACCAATTGAGAAAGTTAGTGACCTCGTAAAGTTACGGGGGGATTTGAGTGCGGCTATCGACCTGATTTCAAAGACTGGAAGTTCGGAAGAAGGGACAAGTGCCATAAACACGCTGAATGGACTGCTTGCCGGACTAATGAAGTACGATAGCGATCATTACGAGGCAATGGATATTGCTCTTGCTGATGCTATGAACAAATTGAAGAATAAATAATTCAATCCTGACTTTTATCCAAAGGGATAAGTAATCATAAAAACAACCTCTTGGCATAACCGGGAAAAGGAAAGGTATTCCGTTAGCTGGCGAAGATTTATATTCGATGGTCAACGGAATACTTTTCTGCGGTTATGGGTAGGCAAAATGTTATTTCCAGTACAAAGTACGGGGAATGGCTTTTTGACGGATAAACGGTTTTTATACCGATGAAGGGGTTGGGAAAATAGTAGTAAACTCTCTGTTATTTAGCTAATTATATACTAAATCGTTACTTTTCAATTTGAGTGAATTTTGAGTAACGATTTCGGGATTTATCTTGTCTTTCCGCTGTCTTTCTTATGTGTATCGGGTTGTCTTGAAAAAAAAGAATCATTGCTGTCTTTGGCTTTCTTATGGCTTTGAAACAAATGGTGTCAAACCGTTTTTCCTAAAAATACTCCCACCACTGAATTGGCACCCAACTGCATACATTTGCGTTTCATCTGAATGAAGTTCTGACCGGTGGTTGTGATGTCGTCCACCAAAATTACATCTTTTCCCCTGATGTATTCGGAGTGGAAGATAAGATTGGAAAGTTTATTTTGTCCGGTTGTGCCTTTGAGTTGTTCCCGGTCTTCTTTGATCCAAATGGCACGGAATCCGTCCGCTACTTTCAGGCGGCGGGACAGAAGGCTGCAAAAACGGGCAAAACGGGCGATATTGCGCTCGCGTGTGGCGGCTGGGATAGGTATCAGGACGGGAGATTTCATTTCTTTGAAGAAGGGCATACGACCGATGCAGAGGGAGAAAATCTTGGCAAGCAAGGGGGCGGCATTCTCGGTGCCTTCTTTAAAGCGGAACACTAAGTTGCTGACCTTTTTTTGATGTGGGGTCAGGTCTTTTGTCCGGGTCGGGTAATAATCGTGGATATAGAAGCACAAGGCTTCGTCATAGCGTACTTTGCCTTTGAAATAGGTATCGTAGGGAAAGAACTGGCGGACGAAGTCACCTTCGAATGTAAAACGGAGTATGTCACGCCAAAGGTTCAGGGTGGTTTCGTCTTGAAGGCGGTAGAGTTCGCCTTCTATCGGTTCTTTGTCTGCCAACCCAATGCCGATTGTCAGGTGGTCGTTGAACTTGTCTTTGGAAACGATGTACCAGTCGAAGGAACGGCTTATCTTTTCTATCGGGCAGTCGTGGGAACAAAGGAAGTAGAACATGCCGTCCTCTTTCTGTATGACCAGGAACTCGCCGGGCATTTCTGAAAGCCGGAAGTAGTTGTATATGGGTGCGTCGTCTAAATCTTCAAACGGGACGGAAACGACCAGATTTTCAATCATAATCAATAGTTTGTTCAAAGGTAGAGGTTTTTGGGGATATGAAAAAAGCCTGATACATTTATTTGTGCATCAGGCTTTGATTTACCGTATTACGGGGATTAGTTGGGTATCTGCGGGTACTGGATGGAAGCGTGGCGGGTGTCGGCATTGAACACGACAATTACCTCGGTTGCTTTCTTGTCCATGCGGTTGTATTCGCAAAGGGCGTTCATCACCCATTCCCTGAAGGCTTTGGCGTAGCGGGAGTCTATGCGGTAACTTAGGAAGATGATGGCTTCGAGATTATAAAAGGTGACGTAGATGTCCTGACCTTTTTCGTTCTTCATCTTGCGCTCCATCGTAACATCGTCTTCACGAAGCACGCCGGACTTGAAGATGGAACGGAAGTTGTTGCCCACCGTCTGGAGATATACGTCGAAAAGACGGGCGATTTCGTGCTTGAACATCCATACGGTTCCGTTTACTATTTTGACTTCGACAATGGGTTTGCCGATTTCTTCTTCTGTGATTTGTATGTATCCTCTTTCCATAATGATTTTGTTGGGGGGTAAAATTAGTTATTTATATCTTGAATTTATTTGTTGGCGGCAAGTTTCTTGGACAGTTCAAGCATTTCTTTGCTGATTTGCTTGTCGGAAACACGGGAGGAACGAGTGGTGTAGTCCCGGAAGCCGAACAGTTTGGAAATGGTCACGGGGGAAACTTTGTTGGCTATGCCAATCGTCACGGCAAAGGTAGAACGGGCAGACTGGAAACTTAGATTCCGGTCTAAACCGCACTGTGAGGCTATCTCTTTCAAGTAGGCGTTGACCTTTTGGATGCTCGGAACGGGCAAAAGGTTCTCTGTTCCATTGTCTTGGTACTTGTCGATGATTTGGCAGGCGTTTTCCAATAGGGGGATTTGGGATGAACTGCCGTGCATTTGGCGGCGGATTGATAACCAACGTGTACCATCCTTTGCCGTAATGACGTTGTATTGCTGCAAGTTCTTGATGTCCTGATAAACCAGACCGGTGTAGCAGGCGAACAGGTACAGGTCGCGGACTCTTTCTAAACGGGAACTGTCAAATTCCCGTTTTGTTATTGCTACAAGTTCTTCTATCGTCAGGTATTCACGACCGGTATTCATCCCGTTTGTACGGCTGTTGCTTAGATAATCTATATACATTTGTTTTTCCTCCTTTATTTTATTTCCATGCGTAAATTCAACTGTTCTGAAAGATTCTGCATACTACGGCTGAGTAGTATGTTGGTGGCTTTGGCGTAGTGCTGTGTCTGGCGGATATTGGTATGTCCCAACATCTTCGCGATACTTGCCATCGGTACGTCGTGCAGCAGGGTAAGCGAGGTGGCAAATGTGTATCTTGCAACGTGATAGGTCAGCTCCTTGTTGATGCCGCACACGGTGGCGAGTTCTTTCAGGTATTGGTTGACTTTCTGATTGCTGCATACGGGAAGCAGGCGTCCGCCGGTCTGTTGTCCACGATATTTGTCTAATATCTGAAGGGGGACTTCCAACAAAGGTATGTCAGCTATGACCTTTGTTTTCTGACGGGGTTTCTTTATCCACATTTTTCCGTCATTGGCTTTGTATAGGTGTTCTTCGGTCAGATAATAGGTGTCTGAATACGCCAAACCGGTGAAACAGGAAAAGACGAAGATGTCACGGACACGACGCAAACGGGCGTTCTGAATGTCTTTTTCCATGACGGCTTGGAGTTCTTCCATTGTCAGATAGGGAACATCTACGTCTTCAAACGTGATTTTCTTATCGTAGAAGGGGTCTTCCTGCATCATACCGTGAGATTTTGCATAGGTAGTCGAGGTCTTTAACTTCTGCATCATCTTGGCGGTGGCATTATGACCGACTTTCTTATCTACACGGAGGAAGATTTCAAAACCGTTCACAAAATCGTCGTCGATGCTGTAAAGGGGAAGGTCGGTGTTTTTGTATTCTTGCTTGATGTACTCCTGCAAACGGCGATAGACTAATTCGTATTTGCTGTAAGTGGATTTGGATATGGACACGCCGAGCTGTTTGCCCTTTTCATCTACTATCTTCTTGAATACGGTAAGCATCGTGTGACTCTTTGCCTTGATGCCCAAATAGGCGTTCTTCAACATTAGGGGGGTGGGGAAACTTCCTACTGAACGGATTTTCTCGTAGTGGTTGTTGAACTCCACGCGCATTTTATCCAACTTTAAATTGATTTCATTAGCTGCCGGGGTACGTCCTGCCGCTTTAGCAGATTTTATATCCCATTTCTTCTCTTCTATTTCCAGTTTGGTACTGAACTCGACTTTCTCACCGTCAATGGTGATACGAACCATAATAGGTAACATTCCATTCTTTAATGGAGCACCTTTCTTTAAATAAAATAAAACTCTGAATGTACTTCGCATAACTTTTGTTTTTTTTGGTTGCAAAATTAATCTCAACGTGTTGCAAATGAATTATTTATGCCAAGACACTTAACGGTATTATCGGAGACTTTTAAAGGAAATATTGAAAAAACGTCTTAGTGAATATATATCGGTTGCCATCGCTACCGGTTTATATTCAAATCGTTACTATTCTTAGATGTGTTTCTGATGGTCTAAACTGCGACAAATCAGCGACATATCTGCGAAATCGTTACTTTTTTTGGCGTCCAAATTTTAGGTAACGATTTGGAAACGCTTTTTGTCTGCAAGATGACTTTTAGGGGAGTATTAGGTTGTCGTAGGGACAACAAAAAAACAGCCCTAAATCCATGATTTAGAGCTGATTTACTTACTTTTGACACTTTGTTGTCTTAGTGTATTTGCGGTGCGTACGGGACTCGAACCCGTGACCCCATGCGTGACAGGCATGTATTCTAACCAACTGAACTAACGCACCATTATTTCATTCTTTCGTTGCTATCTCTCTTGATTGCGGTTGCAAAGGTAGGCATTTCTTTGATATCTGCAATAGCTATGGCGAACTTTTTTCCAAGCGTTTTGTGCTGTATTTGCTTTATATCCTCATATTGAGAAGATTGGAAAAATAAGAGAAAAGTAAATTTAACAACTGTTTAGAAATACGTTTATGCACTGTTTTATTCTTGATATGAAAACCTTTCCTGGAGAAAACGAAACATTTCGGAGCTTGTTTTAAACTTCTTGCTCGAAAAGTTCGTTGTTTTGCAATAAATCGTTATTTTTGCGGACTCAAAACGAGAATGTTGTAATTTGAAAAATGATAAAAAACATTTTAGGATGATGAAAACAGCCAAACTGTTGCTGCACTGCCCTGACAAACCAGGCATATTGGCAGAAGTAACAGACTTTATAACGGTGAATAAAGGTAATATTATCTATCTGGATCAGTATGTAGACCATGTAGAGAATATCTTTTTTATGCGTATTGAATGGGAATTGAAAGATTTTCTGGTGCCTCAGGAAAAGATTGAGGATTATTTTGCCACTTTGTATGCACAGAAATATGAGATGAATTTCCGTCTCTATTTCTCCGATACAAAACCGCGTATGGCTATCTTTGTTTCAAAGATGTCCCATTGCTTGTTCGACTTGTTGGCGCGTTACACCGCTGGTGAGTGGAATGTGGAGATACCTCTTATTATAAGCAATCATCCCGATTTGCAGCACGTGGCCGAGCGTTTCGGTATTCCTTTCCATCTTTTCCCCATTACCAAAGAGACAAAGGAGGAACAAGAGAAGAAGGAAATGGAGTTACTGGCAAAGCATAAGATAACTTTCATAGTGCTGGCGCGCTACATGCAGGTCATTTCCGAGCAAATGATAAACGCTTATCCCAATAGGATAATCAATATCCATCACTCTTTCCTTCCGGCATTTGTGGGAGCGAAGCCCTATCATGCTGCGTTTGAACGTGGAGTGAAGATTATTGGAGCTACCAGCCACTATGTTACCACAGAATTGGATGCCGGTCCCATCATAGAGCAGGATGTGGTGCGTATTACACACAAGGACACTGTGCAGGATTTGGTGAACAAGGGTAAGGACTTGGAAAAGATTGTGCTTTCTCGTGCTGTTCAGAAGCATATTGAACGCAAGGTGTTGGCATATAAGAACAAAACGGTAATATTTAATTAGTTGATAGTTGATAATTGATAGTTGATGGTGGGGAACTTGTCATTACCTTTCAATTATTACCTTTCAATGGTCAATTCTCAATTAAAAAAATGAAAGTTGCAGTTGTCAAATATAATGCAGGCAATATCCGTTCGGTGGATTATGCTTTGAAGCGTCTGGGAGTAGAGGCAGTGATTACGGCGGATGAGGCTGTGCTACGTGCTGCCGATAAGGTTATCTTTCCCGGTGTGGGAGAGGCGGAAACCACTATGGACTTTTTGCGTGCCGGTGGTATGGATAGGCTGATAAAGGAGTTACGCCAGCCGGTATTGGGCATTTGCCTGGGCATGCAGTTGATGTGCCGCCACTCTGAAGAGGGGGATGTGGATTGCCTGGGTATTTTTGATACTGATGTGAAACGTTTCATTTCGCAGAGGCACGAGGATAAAGTACCTCATATGGGATGGAATACCATTGCCCGGACGAATAGCGGACTTTTTAAAGGCTTTACTAAAGAAGAGTTTGTTTATTTCGTACATAGTTTCTATGTGCCAGTCAATGATTGTACGGCAGCCGTGACGGATTACATTCATCCGTTCAGTGCCGCTTTGCATAAAGGCAATTACTACGCCACACAGTTCCATCCGGAAAAGAGTGGAAGTGTGGGAGAGCGTATTTTGCGGAATTTCCTGGAACTGTAAATCGTCAAATCGTAAATAAAATGATAGAACTGATTCCCGCTATTGACATTATTGACGGAAAATGTGTACGCCTTTCCCAAGGCGATTATGACAGCAAGAAGGTGTACAACGAAAATCCCGTGGAAGTGGCCCTGGAGCTGGAGGCTCATGGTATCCGCAGACTTCATGTGGTCGATTTGGACGGTGCGGCTTCCCATCATGTGGTAAACTACCGTACGTTGGAACAGATAGCTGTGCGTACGTCTCTTATTATTGATTTTGGAGGTGGGGTGAAGAGTGATGAAGATTTGGTGATAGCTTTTGAGAACGGTGCGCAGATGGTGACCGGTGGCAGCATTGCTGTGAAGAATCCCGAATTGTTCTGCAAATGGCTTCAAATGTATGGTTCCGAGAAAATTATTCTTGGCGCTGATGTGAAAGAGCATAAAATAGCCGTCAATGGTTGGAAGGATGAGAGTGGCTGCGAACTGTTTCCGTTCTTGAAAGACTATGTAGAGAAGGGGGTCCGTAAGGTTATCTGTACTGATATCAGTTGTGACGGAATGCTGCAAGGACCATCGATAGCGTTGTATAAGGAGATACTGGAGCACCATCCTGAACTCTATCTGATAGCAAGTGGAGGCGTAAGCTGTGCCGATGATATACGCCATTTGGAAGTTGTCGGCATACCTGCCGTTATTTTCGGTAAGGCTCTGTACGAAGGCCGCATCACCTTCAAAGAACTGGAAAATTTTGTTAGTTGAAAGGTGAAAATTAATCACTTATAACTCATAACTTATAACTCAAACCGCCGTGTTAGCAAAAAGAATCATTTCTTGCCTCGACATTAAAGATGGGCAGACAGTGAAAGGTACCAATTTCGTGAACCTCCGCCAGGCCGGCGACCCGGTAGAACTGGCGCGTGCTTATAGTGAGCAGGGTGCCGACGAACTGGTTTTTCTCGACATCACAGCCAGTTTTGAAGGCCGTAAGACTTTCACTGAATTGGTGAAACGCATAGCTGCGAATATCAGCATTCCTTTTACTGTAGGTGGAGGCATTCATGAACTGGGTGACGTGGATAGGCTACTGAATGCAGGTGCCGATAAAATCTCCATCAATTCCTCAGCTATCCGCCGTCCCGGATTGATAGACGAGATTGCGAAGAACTTCGGTTCTCAGGTTTGTGTACTGGCAGTTGATGCCAAACAGACAGAGAAGGGATGGCGATGCTACTTGAACGGTGGTCGTGTGGAAACGGATAAGGAACTGTTTGCGTGGACAAAAGAAGCCCAGGAACGTGGTGCGGGCGAGATATTGTTCACCAGCATGAATCACGACGGTGTCAAGACCGGTTATGCCAATGAAGCGCTTTCCAGCCTTGCCGACGGATTGTCCATCCCCATCATTGCATCGGGAGGGGCAGGTGCCAAAGAACATTTTCGTGACGTCTTTTTGCAGGGAAAAGCAGATGCTGCCCTGGCAGCCAGTGTTTTTCATTTCGGAGAAATCAAAATTCCCGAATTAAAATCGTATCTTTGTGCCCAAGGAATTGCGATGAGAAGATGAAGGTGAGTTTACGATTGGACGATTTACGATTTACGATTGGGATTACTCAAGCAAATCATAAGTCTCCAGTCACTTAAAGTAATATCAATCGTAAATAGTAAATAGCTAAATCGTAAATAGAATGGATTTTGACAAGATGAACGGACTCGTTCCGGCGATTATACAAGATGCAGATACCGCTAAGGTGCTGATGCTTGGCTTCATGAACAAGGAGGCTTATGACAAGACGGTGGAAACTGGAAAGGTGACTTTCTTCAGCCGTACCAAGAACCGTCTTTGGACGAAAGGCGAGGAGAGTGGCAACTTCCTGAATGTGGTTTCCATAAAGGAAGACTGTGACCGGGATACGTTACTGGTGCAGGTACATCCCGTAGGCCCGGTTTGCCATACCGGTACAGATACTTGCTGGGGTGAGAAGAACGAACAGCCGGTTATGTTTCTAAAGCTTCTTCAGGATTTCATCTGTAAGCGTTATGATGAAATGCCCGAAGGTTCCTATACGACCAGTCTTTTCCAGTCCGGTATCAACAAAATGGCACAGAAGGTAGGCGAAGAGGCTGTGGAAACCGTCATTGAGGCTTGCAACGGTACGGACGAACGCCTGATTTATGAAGGAGCTGATTTGTTGTATCACCTCATCGTGCTGCTCACATCCAAAGGATACCGCATTGAAGACCTTGCGCGTGAATTGGAGGAACGTCACAGTGCGACGTGGAAGAAACATTAAGTAATTAAAAATTAATAATTAAAATGGGGGTGGGCGAGGCGCTGATAAGATATACGGACGTAGAGATACACCAGCAGGAGTTGTGCGTACTGAACGATGTGAATTTGGAACTTCACAAAGGGGAGTTCGTGTACCTGGTAGGTAAAGTGGGCTCCGGCAAGACGAGCCTGCTCAAGACTTTCTATGGCGAACTGGATATTGCATCGGGCGAGGCTGAAGTATTGGGGTATGACATGCTCCATATTAAGCGTAAGCACATCCCGCAGTTGCGCCGTAAGCTGGGAATCGTATTCCAGGACTTCCAGTTGCTGACAGACCGTACGGTGTACGATAACCTTGAATTTGTTCTCCGTGCTACCGGTTGGAAGAGCAAAGGGGAGATTAAGGACAAAATAGAAGAGGTGTTGAACCTGGTGGGGATGAGCAACAAAGGATATAAGCTGCCTAATGAACTGTCGGGTGGTGAGCAACAGCGCATTGTGATTGCGCGTGCAGTGCTCAACTCTCCGGAGATAATCCTTGCGGATGAGCCTACCGGAAACCTGGATTCGGAAACCGGACATGCCATTGCAGAACTTCTGCACGGCATCAGTGAAGCCGGCGCACTGGTGGTGATGACCACGCACAACCTGCAGCTGCTGCGAGAGTTTCCCGGCAAGGTGTACCGGTGCGCAGACCATCTGATGACTGATGTTACAGCAGAATACGCCCCTGCAATAACCAATGATTAGTAGTTAAGTAGTTATCTCTAACTACTGATTCTTATAAAGAACAGAAATTAACGATAAAGCTCCGCAGCTGCCTACTTGTAGCTCGTAGCTTGTAACTATAAACTAATTAATACAGGAACGAAAATGAAAGTTTTAAAGTTTGGAGGTACTTCAGTAGGTTCGGCTCAGCGAATGAAGGAAGTGGCCAAATTGATTACCGATGGTGAACGTAAGATTGTGGTTCTCTCTGCCATGTCGGGTACCACAAACACATTGGTTGAGATTTCGGACTATCTGTACAAGAAGAATCCGGAAGGTGCCAACGAGATTATCAACAAGCTGGAAAGTAAATATCGCCAGCACATTGATGAACTCTTTGCTTCTCCGGAGTATAAACAGAAAGGCCTGGAACTCATCAAATCACATTTTGACTATATCCGTTCTTATACCAAAGACCTCTTCACTCTGTTTGAGGAGAAAGTGGTGTTGGCTCAGGGCGAGTTGATTTCCACCGCCATGATGAACTACTATCTGCAGGAATGCGGCGTGAAGTCTGTGTTGCTTCCGGCTTTAGAATACATGCGTACGGACAAGAATGCCGAGCCCGATCCGGTCTATATCAAGGACAAGCTCCAGGTTCAGCTGGAACTGCATCCGGATGCTGAGATTTATATCACTCAGGGGTACATCTGCCGCAACGCCTACGGCGAGATAGACAATCTGCAGCGTGGCGGAAGCGACTATACGGCTTCGCTGATTGGTGCTGCCATCAACGCTTCCGAAATCCAGATTTGGACGGATATCGACGGCATGCACAACAACGACCCCCGTATTGTGGACAAGACTGCGCCGGTGCGTCATCTGCATTTCGAAGAGGCCGCCGAGCTGGCATACTTCGGTGCCAAGATTCTGCACCCTACCTGCATCCAGCCTGCCAAGTATGCCAATATCCCCGTCCGTCTGCTCAATACGATGGACCCCACTGCTCCGGGTACGCTGATTTCCAATGATACGGAGAAGGGTAAGATTAAGGCGGTGGCTGCCAAGGACAACATTACGGCCATCAAGATAAAATCCAGCCGCATGTTGCTTGCTCACGGATTCTTGCGTAAGGTTTTCGAGATATTCGAGAGCTACCAGACTTCCATCGATATGATTTGTACTTCAGAAGTGGGTGTGTCCGTATCTATCGATAATGTGAAGCATCTCAATGAAATTCTGGATGACTTGAAGAAGTATGGCACAGTGACGGTGGACAAGGACATGTGCATCATCTGCGTGGTGGGCGACCTCGAATGGGAAAACGTCGGTTTCGAAGCCAAGGCATTGGATGCCATGCGCGACATACCGGTACGTATGATTTCTTTCGGTGGTAGCAACTATAATATTTCTTTCCTCATCCGCGAGTGCGACAAGAAGGCAGCGTTGCAGTCACTCAGTGATGCGCTGTTCAATGAGGAATAACTCTTGATATTTTTCAGACGCAGATTACACAGATGACGCAGATTCTTTTTGCTTCCTATTTGTGTAATCTGCGTCATCTGCGTCTGAAAAATTATTTGTAGACACCTCTTTCATCTTCCTTTTTTTAAACTAAACAAAGATTACGATTATTATATGAAAGGAACATTCCCTATCCATAAATTCCGCGAATTGCGTACTCCCTTCTATTACTACGACACAAAGGTCTTGCGCGACACACTTTCGTGCATCCGTACGGAAGCTGCCCGATATGGCAACTATTCGGTGCATTATGCTGTGAAGGCCAATGCCAATCCCAAGGTGCTTGCCATTATCCGCGAGAACGGCTTGGGTGCCGACTGTGTAAGTGGCGGTGAAATCCGTGCAGCCATCAAGGCAGGTTTTCCCACTGGCAAGATTGTTTTTGCAGGGGTGGGCAAGGCTGATTGGGAAATCAATCTGGGGCTGGATTATGACATTTTCTGCTTTAATGTGGAGTCTGTCCCCGAGCTGGAGATTATCAACGAGCTGGCTGCCGCTAAAGGTAAGGTGGCCAATGTGGCTTTCCGTATCAATCCCAATGTAGGTGCCCATACCCATGCCAATATTACCACTGGGCTGGCCGAAAACAAGTTTGGTATCAGCATGCAGGATATGGACCATGTGATAGACATTGCGCAGAATATGAAGAACCTGAGATTCATCGGACTGCATTTCCACATCGGTTCCCAAATATTGGATATGGGCGATTTCGTGGCTTTGTGTAACCGCGTCAACGAATTGCAGGATAAGCTGGAAGCTCGCCATATCCGCATCGAGCACGTCAATGTGGGGGGCGGACTCGGCATTGACTACGGTCACCCCAACCGTCAGCCGATACCCGACTTCAAAAGCTACTTCGAGACTTACAACAGCCATCTGAAACTCCGTCCCCACCAGACGCTCCACTTCGAGCTGGGACGTGCGGTAGTGGGACAATGCGGTTCATTGATTTCGCAGGTGCTTTATGTGAAGCAGGGCACCAACAAGCAGTTTGCCATTCTGGATGCCGGCATGACGGATTTGATTCGTCCGGCACTCTACCAAGCGTTCCATAAGATAGAGAATATCACTTCGGATGCGCCGGTTCAGGCTTATGATGTCGTAGGGCCCATCTGCGAGTCTTCTGATGTATTCGGTAAGGCTATTGATTTGAATGGGGTGAAGCGTGGCGACCTTATCGCCCTCCGTTCGGCAGGGGCTTATGGCGAAATTATGGCTTCGGGCTATAACTGCCGTGAGCTGCCTCAAGGATATACGTCGGACGAGCTGGTATAGAGAGGCTGGAGATGCGTTGCATGAATGGCGAAGCATTTATTATACCAAGGCTTCTGTTTTTATATAAAAAATGTTATTGCGTGAACAACTTTTAAGGTTTCTTGTTACTTTTGTAATGATTTCAATTTAAATAAATACGATTATGATTACAGAAAAATTACAGAATGCAATTAATGAGCAGATTACGGCTGAGATGTGGTCTTCCAACCTTTATCTGGCAATGTCTTTCTATATGGAGAAAGAAGGTTATAACGGCATGGCTTCCTGGTTGAAGAAGCAGGCTTCTGAAGAAAAAGCTCATGCTTGTGAAATGGCTTCTTATATCATCAAGCGTGGCGGTAAGGCCAAACTGGACAAGATTGATGTTGTTCCCAATGACTTCGGTACTCCACTGGAAGTGTTCGAGCAGGTAGCCCAGCACGAACGCCGTGTTTCCAAAATGATTGATGAATTGGTAGATGTTGCCTCTGCCGAAAAAGATAAGGCTACACAAGACTTCCTTTGGGGATTCGTGCGCGAGCAGGTAGAAGAAGAAGCTACTGCCGACGGCATTGTAGATATGATAAAGAAAGCCGGTGATGCCGGAATCTTCTTCGTTGACTCAAAACTGGGAGAACGTAGATAAGAGAGAAACTAAAAAAAATCCCGCGGCTAATTTTAGTCGCGGGATTTTTTTTAGTTATGAGTTATAAGTTGTGAGTTATTTGTTGATGAAGGGCTTATATCCGCAAGGGAAAGCACAAGCAAATAACTTATAACTTATCACTCATTTCAGCACTCCCAGCTCTTTCCCCACCTTAATAAATGCAGCGATACATTTGTCCAGATGCTCCTTTTCGTGTCCGGCAGAGATTTGTACGCGGATGCGTGCCTGGTCTTTGGGCACTACGGGGTAGTAGAAGCCGGTGACGTAGATGCCTTCTTCCTGCATGCGGGTGGCATAAATCTGGGAGAGTTTGGCATCATACAGCATGACGGCGCAGATGGCGCTTTGTGTCGGCTTGATGTCGAAACCGGCGGCGGTCATCTTGTCGCGGAAGTAGTTCACGTTTTCCAGCAGTTTGTCATGCAGGGCATTGCTCTCTTTGAGCATCTTGAATACCTCGAGGCTGGCGCCGATGATGCCCGGAGCCAATGAGTTGGAGAAGAGGTACGGACGGCTGCGTTGGCGCAGCAGGTCGATGATTTCCTTGCGTCCGGTAGTGAATCCTCCCAAAGCGCCGCCAAAGGCTTTGCCCAAGGTTCCGGTATAGATGTCCACGCGTCCGTAGGTGCCGTATTGTTCGCTTACGCCGTGTCCCGTAGGGCCTACCACGCCGGCGGAGTGTGATTCGTCCACCATGACCAGCGCGTCGTATTTCTCGGCAAGGTCGCAAATCCGGTCCATCGGGGCAACGTTGCCGTCCATGGAAAATACCCCGTCTGTAACCACGATACGGAAACGCTGTGCCTGGGCTTCCTGCAGGCATCTTTCCAGGTCGGCCATGTCGGCATTGGCGTAGCGATAGCGTTTGGCTTTGCAGAGGCGTACGCCGTCAATGATGGAAGCATGGTTCAGGGAGTCCGAGATGATGGCGTCTTCCTCGGTGAAGAGGGGCTCGAACACACCGCCATTGGCGTCGAAACAAGCGGCGTAGAGAATGGTGTCTTCAGTCTTGAAGTAGTCGGAGATGGCTGCTTCCAGCTCCTTGTGGATGTCCTGTGTTCCGCAGATGAAGCGTACGGACGACATGCCGTATCCGCGGCGTTCCATAATCTGCTGGGCGGCGGCAATCAGCCGCGGGTGGTTGGACAGTCCCAGGTAATTGTTGGCACAGAAGTTCAGCACCTCTTTGCCTTTTACGCTGATGGCAGCTTGTTGTGCACTCTCAATCAGTCGCTCTTCCTTGTAGAGTCCGGCTTCTTTTATTTCAGCAAGTGTCTTGCTGAGATGGTCTTTCATTTTACCGTACATAGCATTTTATTTTTTAGGTAATACGTTGTCATTACATTTCCCACAAAGAACATCATTTTTCTTGGAATAAACAATATCAATATGGCAGAAATATGAAAAAAAAGTATGTATATTTGCACCATATATAATAACGAAACCTTATAAATAACTCGTATGAAGAATATTTTGGTAATTGGAGCTACCGGACAGATTGGGTCGGAACTCACGCTGGAGTTGCGCAAACGTTATGGCGATGACCATGTTGTGGCAGGATACATTCCGAGTGCTATGCCCAAGGGAGAATTGAAAGCATCCGGCCCTTCGGCCATTGCCGACGTGACAGACCGTCAGTCCATCGAGGTGGTGGCACGTCAGTTCAAGATTGATACTATCTACAACCTGGCTGCCTTGCTCTCGGTAGTTGCCGAAAGCCGTCCGGCCATGGCTTGGAAAATCGGTATCGACGGGTTGTGGAATGTACTGGAAGTGGCACGTGAGTACAATTGTGCCGTGTTTACTCCGAGTTCCATCGGTTCGTTCGGCGAAGCTACGCCTCATGTGAAGACACCGCAGGACACTATCCAGCGTCCGCGTACCATGTATGGGGTGACAAAAGTGACGACTGAATTGTTGAGTGACTATTACTATACAAAATATGGTGTGGATACACGCTCGGTACGTTTTCCGGGAATCATTTCGAACGTGACCCCTCCGGGTGGCGGCACTACGGACTATGCGGTGGATATTTTCTACTCTGCCGTGAAGGGAGAAAAATTCGTATGTCCGGTGAAGGCCGGCACGTATATGGATATGATGTATATGCCCGACGCACTGAACGCGGCCATCTCGCTGATGGAAGCGGCACCGGCAAGGCTGAAGCACCGCAACGCTTTCAACATCGCCTCCATGAGTTTTGACCCGGAACAGATTTATCAGGAAATTAAGAAGCATATGCCTGATTTTGAGATGGCATACGAGATTGATCCGCTGAAGCAGGCCATTGCCGACAGCTGGCCCGACTCTCTGGATGACTCTTGTGCACGCGAGGAATGGGACTGGATGCCGCAGTACGACCTGGAGTCCATGACCGTAGACATGCTTGAGAAATTAAGAGCTAAATTAAACAAGTGACCGTAAGCGGTCCGTAAAGAATGAAAAAACTTTTATTGGGATTTTTGTTGTTCACCTTTTTGATTTCGTGCGGAAACAAAAAGGCGAAAATGGATCCCTTTGCTACCATTACGGAAATGGTGGATTCGGCCGGTCACAAGGCCGATACGCTGCTGGAAGCAGAAGTGAAGGAAGAACCGAAGCCGATGGAGGCAGACGAGCTGTTTGATGATTTTATCTTCAATTATGCTTCGGATGATGCCCTGCAAAGGCAGAGGACGGTATTCCCTTTGCCCTATTACAATCGTGACACGCCGTCAAAGATAGAGGAAGAGTTTTGGAAGCATGATTATCTGTTTACCAAGCAGAACTATTACACCTTGCTTTTTGATAAGGAAGAGGATATGGACATGGTGGGCGATACTACGCTGACATCGGTGCAAGTGGAGTGGATTTTCTTGAAAACGCGTATGGTGAAGCGTTATTATTTTGAACGGAAGCGGGGAATGTGGATGCTCGAGGCCATTAACCTGCGCGAGATGGAGAAAGGTGAAAATGAGGACTTCGTGGAATTCTATACCCGTTTTGTGACGGACAGTGTCTATCAGAGCAAGCATATCAGGCATCCGCTACAATTCATCACCATAGACCCTGATGACGAGTTTTCTATTCTGGAAACTACTTTGGATGTGGACCAGTGGTATGCCTTTCGTCCGGTAATGCCTACCGACAGATTGTCTAATATCAATTACGGACAGAAGAATGAGGACTTGTCGGATACCAAAATACTGAAGGTAAATGGTATAGGCAACGGATACTCCAATATCTTCTATTTCCGCAAACGCAGTAAAGGATGGGAGCTGTACAAATATGAAGACACGAGCATTTAAATAAAGGAGGAAAGGTTTGAAGAAGATACCCAATACATTTGGAATTGATGTTACTGCTGCAAGATTTCTGGAATACGGTTCGGAGGATGAACTGCGGGAGCTGATTGCAGCAGGACAGGTCGTTGCGCCCTGGCTGCATATCGGTGGAGGGAGCAACCTGCTCTTTATTAAGGATTATGAAGGCACGGTGCTGCATTCACGTATCGGTGGCCTGGAGGTGACGTCAGAGGATGAGGAGCACGTGTCGGTGCGTGTGGGCGCCGGTGTGGTATGGGACGATTTTGTGGCCTACTGTGTGGAGCGGCATTGGTATGGTGCCGAGAACCTTTCGCTGATACCGGGTGAGGTGGGGGCGAGCGCAGTACAGAATATCGGTGCCTATGGTGTGGAAGTAAAGGACCTGATAACATCCGTGGAAACCATAAACATGGCAAGGGAGAAGCGTATCTACGGGGTGGACGAATGCGGCTACTCCTACAGAAAGAGCTTGTTTAAGCAACCGGAGATGAAGACCGTGTTTGTGACTTACGTGAACTTCTGCCTGGGTAAACGGGAACATTATACATTGGATTACGGTACTATCCGGCAGGAGCTGGAGAAATATCCGGTGCTGAATCTGGAAATTTTGCGCCGCGTGATTATAGACATCCGTCAAAGCAAGTTGCCCGACCCGAAGGTGCTGGGCAATGCGGGTAGTTTTTTTATGAACCCCATCGTGCCGCGTCGGCAGTTCGAGTCTTTGCAACGGGAATATCCGGACATGCCCCACTATGATGTGGATGCCGGTCGGGTAAAGATACCGGCTGCCTGGATGATAGACCGGTGTGGCTGGAAAGGCAAGGCGCTGGGGCCTGCTGCGGTGCACGGCCGGCAGGCGTTGGTGCTGGTGAACTCGGGTGGTGCCACGGGAGCGGATATTGTCGCTCTTTCGGATGCCGTGCGGGCTTCTGTCCGCGAGAAATTCGGCATTGATATTCACCCGGAAGTTTGTTTGATAAAATAGTAAGAGAGTTTTGACACACCCAAACATTGTTGTATATAACCTAATTTTAGAAATTTATTTGATTTAGTCAATGGGAAAACTCAGAATATTAGGAAGTGGAACTTCGACCGGTGTGCCTGAGATAGGCTGTACTTGTCCGGTCTGCACTTCCACTGACCCGCGGGACAACCGCTTGCGTGCGTCATCCCTGCTGCATACGGATGATGCGGTGATATTGATAGATTGTGGTCCTGACTTCAGGGAACAGATGCTGCGTGCTTCTTCTTTTGAGAAGATAGACGGCGTACTGGTGACACACGAACACTATGACCATGTGGGTGGTCTGGATGATTTGCGCCCGTTCGGTCGTTTTGCCGATATTCCTATCTATTCCGATGCCTACACTGCTGCCCATCTGCGGGCAAGGATGCCTTACTGCTTTGTCGATAAGGTATATCCGGGAGTTCCGCGTATCTATCTGCAGGAAGTGGAGGCGGGGCAGGTGTTCCACATCAACCGGACGGAAGTGCTGCCTTTACGGGTGATGCACGGCAGGCTTCCCATCCTGGGCTACCGCATTGGCGGCCGGCTGGGATATATCACGGATATGCACATGATGCCTGAGGAATCTTATGAACAATTGAAGGGCTTGGACGTTTTGGTAATGAATGCTTTACGGCCAAAGCCGCATCCTACGCACCAGAGTATTTCGGAGGCGTTGGAGGCTGCCGGACGTATTGGTGCCAAAGAGACCTATTTCATCCATATGAGCCATCATGCAGGGCTTCATGCCGATATCGAAAAGCAGCTGCCACCCCATGTACACTTTGCCTACGATGGACTTGAAATAGATTTCTAAACTTTTTGAAACATTTGTTTTGTTTTATTAGTAGAAAATGCTATTTTTGCCAAAAGTTGATGAATAAATGCCATGAAACTCCGACTCCTCATACAGATAGCTGTCGTTGTGTCCATAGTGCTGCTATGTACCGGTTTTGGTGTGTATTCTTTCCTGCGGTTGAATTCGGTGGAGAACCGGCAGGATTTCAATCTTTATACTTTGGTGCCGCAAGATGCCACAGCCATACTCGAAACCGACCGTATGGCAGACCTCGTGGAGGATATCAATGAACTGAATTGCAGCAAAGACAATCATTTTCTATACGTATCGGAGCTTTTTGTTTACTTGAAGAAGTATTTGTATACTTTGGTGGAGGATACTCCGCATGGACTGAGTAAACAGATGAACAAGATGCTGATTAGCTTTCACGAGCCGGATACACCGATGAACCAAGTATTGTATTGCAGTTTGGGTTCGGGTGATTATGAGTTGGTGGAATCTTTTGTGGAGAAGTACTGCTCCAGTTCGTTTCCTTCCAAGTATTTCGATTACAAGGGAGAGGAGATACGTATCTATCCCATGGCAGACGGTCGTTTCCTGGCTGCCTACTTCACTCCCGATTTTCTGGTTGTAAGTTTCCAGAAGCGTTTGATAGAACATGTGATTGATGCGCGGCGCAGCAAAAAGTCCCTGATGAACCTCCCTTCTTTCCGCACTATGTACGCGGGCAAGCAGAGTAACGTGGCTGCCACGGTCTATGTGCGTATGAAAGGAGTGGATATGGGGAAGCCTACGGACGGTATCCGTTCGCAGACGCAGCTGGGCAGTTGGGCGGAGTTTGACATGAAGTTCAATGAAGATGCCATTTATTGCTCCGGCATCAGCCATGGGTCGGATTCCACACAGACGTTTATCAATGCCTTGCGGGTGCAGCAGCCGGTAGAGGACGGATTTTCCGGGGCTCTGCTTCCGTCTTCCACTTTCTTTTACGATCGCTGGGCAATGTCTGACAGAAATTCCTGGTTTGGCTTTACTGCCAGTCAGGAGTATGCCAAGGCCACCTATTCAGACTATATCAAGCAGCGCGACGAGGAGTGGATTGCTTACTTGAATGAGCATGCGGGCGAGAGCGTGATGTCTTGCTTGTTCCAGTCTAAAGACACGTTGGACAAGCTGCCTTGCGCCGTGATGTGTATCCCTCTCAAGGATGAACTGGCAGCGGAACGCCGCTTGCAGTCTCTGCTTTACAGTACCCCCAAGGAAGAGGATGCTCCGCTTATGCCGAAGGTGGTTTCAAATAATTCGTTGTATCCCAAAGCAAGGAAGTTCCCTAAATATGTGTTGCCCCGTAACACGCTGCTCACTCAGCTGACGGGCATCACGGAGTCTGCCCTTTATACCTTTGCCTGTTTCTATCGGGGTAGTCTGTTGCTGGCTCCCGATGCACTGAGCCTTTCGGCCTATATTGAGGCGGTGGAGAGTGGAGATGTGTTAGACGGAACACCGGTGTACGAAGAGGGTATAGGCAGTCTTTCACCCATATATAATTTTGTGATGATGGTGGATATGGAGATGATGCTGAGCCAGCCTGAAACGTATGTGCGTCTGATACCGAACTTCTTCTTCCGTCAATCCAACTTCTTCCGTCATTTCATGCTTGCAGTACAGTTCACTTGTACAGAAGGGGTGGTTTATCCGAATATCGTATTGCTTTATAAAGGGTGATTAATCGGTCATTCTGTAGAGTGCTGAGGGAAAATAAGCACGAGGAAAGTCAAAATACACACTCACCACAGATTGCACAGATTAAAACAGCTAAAAATTCTTGATTATCAAAATTCTAGAATAAACTGTGTTAATCTGTGCAATCTGTGGTGAATTATAACATATTCTTAGAACGGCAGGTCATCCTTTGCATCCCCTGCGAGGAATTCCGGTGCGGCAGTGGGAGCCGGCGGCGGAACGGGAGCGCCCGGAGCGGGTGCGGCAGTGCTTACGCGTTCTACCTTCCATGCGCGAATACTGTTGAACCAACGGTCTTGCCATTGGCGTGCGTCTACATCAAAAGATACTGTCAGCTCTTCGCCCATCTGAATATTGAACTGTTCGATTTTGTCCGCTCCAAATACGTCAAAACACATTTTGCGCGGATATTGGCCATGGTCTTCAATCACATATTCTTGTGATTTCCATTCGTTACCTGACTTGGAAACTCCGCCTCTGGGCTGGAGTATAGCGATGATTTTTCCTGTAAATTCCATTGTTTTCTTTTTAAATGATGCGGCGAAGTTACAATTTTTTAGGAATATGAGACGAATATTCGGCTGTTTTTTCTTGCTATTTCTTTGTCGTAGGGAATTCTTTTTTTAACTTTGTCCGTCAGTTTGAAAAATATAAAAACGGTTTCTAAGACGTTAGCAAAATAAAAAACTTAAATATACAGAAGATATGAAATTTATCGTTTCGAGTACTGCGCTCTCCAGTCATTTGCAGGCTATTAGCCGTGTGATTAATTCGAAGAATGCGTTGCCTATTTTGGATTGTTTCCTCTTTGAACTGCAAGACGGAACCTTGTCTGCAACTGTTTCCGACAGTGAAACGACGATGGTCACTACAGTCGAAGTGAATGAAAGTGATATGGACGGTCGTTTTGCCGTCACAGCCAAAACCCTTTTGGACGCTTTGAAGGAAATTCCCGAACAACCGTTGACTTTTGAAATCAATACGGATTCCCTTGAAATCACGGTACAGTATCAGAACGGTAAATACAGCCTGATGGGGCAGAATGCGGACGAGTTCCCGCAGTCTGCCATGTTGGGTGACAATGCCGTACGTGTGGAAATGGATGCACAAGTGTTGCTGGGTGGTATCAACCGTGCCGTGTTTGCTACGGCTGATGACGAGCTTCGTCCCGTGATGAACGGTATCTATTTCGATATCACAACGGAGGACATCACGATGGTGGCATCAGACGGTCATAAGCTGGTGCGCTGCAAGACACTGGCCGCCAAAGGTAACGAACGTGCCGCCTTTATCCTGCCCAAGAAGCCGGCTTCGCTGATGAAGAATCTGCTGCCGAAAGAACAAGGCATGGTGACTATCGAGTTCGACGAACGCAACGCTGTGTTCACACTGGAAAGCTACCGCATGGTGTGCCGTCTTATCGAAGGACGCTATCCCAACTACAACTCTGTGATTCCGCAGAACAACCCTTATAAAGTGACGGTAGACCGCCTGCAACTGCTCGGTGCTTTGCGCCGCGTGTCCATCTTCTCCTCGCAGGCAAGCAGCCTTATCAAGCTCCGTATGCAGGAGAATCTGATTGTCATCTCCGCACAGGACATCGACTTCTCTACATCGGCCGAAGAAACACTGGTTTGCCAATATGCGGGCAATCCGATGAGCATCGGTTTCAAGTCCACTTTCCTGATTGACATTCTGAATAACATTTCTGCCGATGAAATCGTTATCGAACTGGCAGATCCTTCACGTGCAGGTGTCATTATTCCGGTAGAGCAGGAAGAGAACGAAGACTTGCTGATGCTGCTGATGCCGATGATGCTGAATGACTGATGAATATTAGCAATCGGATTATGAGCTACGAGCTACAAGTGGCTGCGCAATTATGCCGCACGGTACTTGTAGCTCGTGGCTTGTAAGTTAAACTTATAATTTATAGCTCATAGCCAGAGCTTATAAAACGAAAAAACAATGAAATTGAATCTGAAAAATCCGATAGTCTTTTTTGATTTGGAGACTACGGGTACCAATATCAACTCAGACCGAATTGTCGAAATCTGTTACCTCAAGGTATATCCCAACGGGAATGAGGAGTCCAAAACCATGCGTATCAATCCCGAAATGCCCATTCCTGCCGAAGCATCTGCCGTTCATGGCATCTACGATGCCGATATAGCCGACTGCCCCACATTCAAGGAAGTGGCGCGCAACATTGCCAATGACATTGAAGGATGCGACTTGGCGGGCTTCAACTCCAACCGTTTTGATATCCCCGTTCTGGCGGAAGAGTTCCTTCGTGCCGGTGTGGACATTGACATGAGCCGCCGCAAGTTTGTGGACGTGCAGGTCATTTTCCACAAGATGGAGCAACGCACGCTGTCTGCTGCCTATAAATTCTATTGCGGCAAGAATCTGGAAGACGCCCATACGGCAGAGGCTGATACACGTGCCACCTACGAAGTGCTGATGTCGCAGTTGGACCGCTATCCGGAGTTGCAGAATGACGTGGCTTTCCTTGCCGACTATTCCAGCTTCAACAAGAATGTGGACTTTGCCGGTCGTATGGTCTACGATGACAAAGGTGTGGAAGTATTCAACTTCGGCAAGTACAAGGGCATGTCGGTATCCGATGTCCTGAAGCGCGATCCCGGCTATTACAGCTGGATTCTGAACAGTGATTTTACCCTGAATACCAAAGCCACGCTGACCAAGATACGTCTGCGTGAAATGACTCAGAAATAAATGGCAAATATACTGAAAGGGAAGAAAATAGTATTGGGCATTACGGGCAGCATTGCCGCCTATAAAGCATGCTATATTATTCGCGGACTGATTAAGCGTGGTGCAGAGGTGCAGGTGGTCATTACGCCTGCCGGAAAAGAATTTATTACCCCTATCACGCTCTCTGCCCTGACCAGCAAACCGGTTATCAGTGAGTTCTTTGCCCAACGCGATGGCACCTGGAACAGCCATGTGGACCTCGGTCTGTGGGCAGATGCCATGCTGATAGCCCCGGCTACGGCTTCCACCATCGGCAAGATGGCGAATGGCGTGGCAGACAATATGCTGATTACCACCTATCTTTCCGCCAAAGCTCCGGTGTTTGTGGCGCCTGCCATGGACCTGGACATGTATGCCCATCCTTCCACCCAAAAGAATCTGGATACACTCCGCTCTTATGGAAACCACATCATAGAACCTGCTACGGGAGAACTCGCCAGCCATCTGGTGGGGAAAGGCCGTATGGAGGAGCCGGAGAATATCATCCGCCACCTGGAAATGTACTTTGCTGCCAAAGAGGGCGACCTGGTGGGCAAGACAGTGATGATAACCGCAGGACCTACTTATGAGAAGATAGACCCGGTGCGCTTCATCGGCAACTATTCTTCCGGTAAGATGGGACTTGCCCTGGCAGATGAATGTACCGCCAGAGGGGCCAAGGTGATACTGATTGCCGGTCCGGTGCAGCAAGGCACTTACTTCCCGATGCACCAGTACCATGCGGTAGAGTCGGCGCAGGAGATGTTCGATGCTGCATCCGCAGCCTTTGTCCATGCCGATGCCGCCATCTTGACGGCTGCTGTGGCAGACTATACTCCCGAACAAGTTGCCGATGAGAAAATCAAACGTGAAAAGACCGGGGAGATGAGTTTGAACTTGAAACCTACCCGCGACATAGCCGCTTTCTTAGGCAATCTGAAGAACGATACAGAGCACCAACGGCGCCTCCTCGTAGGCTTTGCCCTTGAGACTCATAACGAGCAGATGAATGCGGAAGACAAGCTCAACCGCAAGAATCTGGACTTCATCGTGCTGAACTCCCTGAACGACAAGGGAGCCGGTTTTCGTTGCGATACCAATAAAATCAGTATCATAGACCACCAGGGAAAGACGGACTACCCCTTGAAGTCCAAAGCCGAAGTGGCTGCCGACATCGTAGACCGTCTGGTGAAAGATTTAAATAGTAAATAGTAAATCGTCAAATTGTCAATATCCTTATGTTGCGTTCGCTTTACATACAGAATTATGCGCTTATTGAAAAGCTCGATATCAGCTTCAGCAGCGGTTTCTCGGTGATAACGGGTGAGACCGGTGCTGGAAAATCCATTATTCTGGGTGCCATCGGTCTGCTGCTGGGACAGCGTGCCGACGTGAAAGCCATTCGTGTAGGAGCTTCGAAGTGCATTATCGAGGCCCGTTTTGATATTTCCGCTTACGGTATGCAGCCTTTCTTTGAGGAGAATGAGTTGGAGTACGAGGAAGAATGCATCCTGCGCCGCGAGGTGTCCGCTTCGGGCAAGAGCCGGGCATTCATCAATGACACGCCTGCTTCATTGGCTCAGATGAAGGAGTTGGGAGAACAGCTGATTGACGTACATTCCCAGCATCAAAACCTCTTGCTGAACAAGGAGGGATTTCAGTTGAATGTACTGGACATCTTGTCGCATAACGAAGAGGCCTTGTCTGCTTACCAGCATATCTTCGGAGCATGGAAGCAGGCACAGCAGGATTTGGAGGCCCTTGTTGCCCGTGCCAATCAGGATAAGTCGGACGAAGACTATATCCGTTTCCAACTGGAACAGTTGGAAGAGGCACACTTGTCTGCCGGTGAGCAGGAGGAGCTGGAGCAAGAGGCAGATACGCTGAGCCATGCGGAAGAGATAAAGGCCGGACTCTATCGGGTAGGGCAGACGCTCTACTCGGACGAAGGAGGCTTGTTGTCCGGGCTGAAGGAATGCCTGAACACGATGCTTGGCCTGCAGAGGGTTTATCCGGTTGCCGGGGAACTTGCCGAACGCATGGAAAGCACTTATATCGAGCTGAAGGATATTTCGCAGGAAGTGTCGGGTAAGGAGGATGAAATAGAGTTCGACCCCGAACGTCTGGATGAAGTGAACGAACGTCTGAACTTGATTTATACGCTCCAACAGAAGCACCGCGTTTCCACTGTCGGTGAACTTCTGGCGCTGACGGATGAATACGCCGCCAAACTCTCCGCCATCACTTCGTCCGACGAGCACATCGAGGAACTGAAAGCGCGTTGCGACGCTTTATATAATAAGGTGAAAAAGCAGGCTGCCGTCCTCACCAAGGCGCGTACTGCCGTTGCCCGTGAAGTGGAGAAGCAGATGGCTGCGCGGCTGGTTCCGTTGGGCATGCCCAATGTCCGTTTCCAGGTAGAGATAGGTGCCCGCAAAGAGCCGGGCATACACGGGGCGGATACTGTGAACTTCTTGTTTTCCGCGAATAAGAACGGGGCATTGCAAAGCGTCTCCTCCGTAGCTTCGGGTGGTGAAATAGCCCGCGTCATGCTCTCCATCAAGGCAATGATAGCCGGTGCCGTCAAGCTTCCTACCATTGTATTCGACGAAATAGATACCGGAGTCTCCGGCGAGATAGCCGACCGCATGGCGGATATCATGCAGGAGATGGGCGAGCAGGACCGCCAGGTAATCAGTATCACCCATCTGCCCCAGATTGCTGCCCGCGGACGCGCCCATTATAAGGTGTACAAGCAGGACAACGAGACGGAAACAAACAGTCACATCCGTCGTCTGACCGACGATGAACGTGTGGAAGAAATAGCCCATATGCTGAGTGGTGCTAAGCTGACCGAAGCCGCACTGAACAATGCCAGAGCATTGCTGGAAGTATCAAATAGTAAATAGTAAATCGTCAAATAGTAAATACCCATATATGGTTGATAACAGTGAAATGATTTTCGGCGTTCGTGCCGTGATAGAAGCCATTCAGGCAGGAAAAGAGATAGACAAGATATTGGTAAAGAAGGACATTCAGAGTGATTTGTCAAAAGAGCTGTTCGCTGTCTTGAAAGGGACTTTGATACCGGTACAGCGCGTTCCGGTGGAACGCATCAACCGCGTGACGCGGAAGAATCACCAGGGAGTGATTGCCTTCATCTCTTCAGTCACTTACCAGAAGACGGAGGACTTGGTACCTTTCCTTTTCGAGCAGGGCAAGAATCCTCTGTTTGTGATGCTCGACGGCATCACGGATGTCCGCAATTTCGGTGCCATTGCCCGTACTTGCGAGTGTGCGGCGGTAGATGCCGTGATTATCCCTGCACGGAACAGTGTATCTGTCAACGCAGATGCCATGAAAACCTCGGCAGGAGCCTTGCACACTTTGCCCGTTTGCCGCGAACACAGCCTGAAAGAGACCCTGCAATTCCTCAAGAATAGTGGTTTCCATATCGTGGCAGCCACGGAGAAAGGCGATTACGACTATACCAAAGCCGACTATACCGGTCCGATGTGCATCATTATGGGTGCCGAAGACAAGGGGGTGTCCTATGACAACCTGGCGTTGTGTGACGAGTGGGTGAAGATTCCCATGTTGGGAACCATCGAGTCCCTCAATGTTTCCGTTGCAGCCGGCATTTTGATTTATGAAGCGGTAAAACAAAGAACCAACTAAGATATGAAAAAGAAATTGCTGTTGATGCTCACTCTCTGTTTATTGGCTCAGTGGAGTGTGGCACAAGCCCCGAAGTGGGTAGACAAAGCCAAACGTGCCGTTTTTTCGGTGGTGACCTACGACCAGGACGATAAGATACTGAATACTGGAAACGGCTTTTTTGTCACTGAAGATGGCGTTGCGCTTTCTGACTACACCTTGTTCAAAGGTGCCCGGCGCGCCGTTGTGATGAGCTCGGACGGGGCACAGATGCCGGTGGAGGCCATTATGGGAGCTGATGACATGTACGATGTTGTCAAGTTCCGTGTCGGCATCCCCGGAAAGAAAGTCACGGCACTCACTTTGGCTGCTGTGGCTCCGGCCGTCGGTGCGGATGTATATCTGCTGCCTTATTCCACCCAGAAGGACCGTTCCTTCACTGCCGGGAAAGTAAAGGAAGCTGATAAGATTTCCGGTAACTATTCCTATTATACACTTGATATGCGTTTGAAGGACAAGATGGTGAGTTGTCCGCTGATGACTGTGGACGGGCAGGTCTTCGGCCTTGCGCAGAAGTCCTCCGGACAAGACACGGCTACCATCTGCTATGCCATTGATGCCAATTTCGCCATGTCGCAGAATATCTCCGCATTGTCTTATGGAGATATGTCATTGAAGGGCATCGGTATTAAGAAGGCATTGCCCGATACCGAAGAGCAGGCTTTGGTGTTCCTCTACATGGCTTCTTCCCAACTGTCTCCGGAGAAGTATATGGAGACTCTGAACGATTTCATTGCACAATATCCTGCCAGTGCCGACGGTTATCTGCGCCGTGCTTCCCAGCATCTGTTCATGTCCCGTGAAGATGCTTCCATGGATAAGGTCGCCGCAGATATGGATAAGGCTTTGGAGGTTGCCGCAAAGAAAGATGATGTGTATTACAACCGGGCCAAGATAATCTATAATTATGCATTGGGCAAGCCCGAGAAAGTTTATAAGGACTGGTCGCTCGACAAGGCTTTGGACGAGGTACGGAAAGCGATAGCCATTGACGAGCTTCCGGTTTATGTCCAGTTGGAGGGTGACATCCAGTTTGCCAAGCAGGACTATCCGTCGGCATTTACCAGCTATGATAAAGTGAATAAGACCATTCTGGCCTCTCCGGCCACCTTCTTCAGTGCCGCCAAGACCAAGGAATTGATGCAGGCGCCTGCCGAGGAGGTACTGGCTTTGATGGACAGTTGTGTGGCCCGCTTTACCCAGCCCTATACGGAGGAGGCCGCCCCTTATTTGTTGGAGCGTGCCCAAGCCCGTATGAATGCAGACCAGGCGCGTAATGCCATGCTGGATTATGACGCCTATTACAATGCCGTGAACGGTAAAGTGAACGACATGTTCTACTATTACCGTGAGCAGGCCGCTTTGAAGGCCAAGCAGTACCAGCGTGCGCTGGACGATATGGCGAAAGCCATCGAACTGAATCCGGAGGATTTGACTTACCGTGCCGAACTGGCAGTGGTGAATCTTCGCGTGGGACGTTACGAAGAGGCGTTGAATGTGCTGAAGGCTGCTCTGGAGAAAGACCCTAAGTATGCCGAGGCCTACCGTCTGATGGGTATCGCCCAGCTGCAGATGAAGAAGGACAAGGAAGCTTGTGCCAGCTTTGCCAAGGCAAAGGAATTGGGTGACCCCAATGTGGATGCTTTGATTGAGAAGCATTGCAAGTAAAGGGATGGGATAGAATAAAGGCTCTGCTTTCGCAAGCAGAGCCTCTGTTTTGGGGAACTCCCCCGTGTTAAATGAGTTAAGTCTAGGTATAACAGGTTATGAGTGAAATTACGTTGTTTTATTTATAAAATGCGTGGATTTCCGGAATACTGCATATACTTCGGATTTTTTTTATTTCAAAAAAGAAAATAGACTCGATTATTAATAAAAACAAACTTTGACAATCATGAAGAAAGTGATTTGCAGCCAGAAGACACCGGGCGCCATAGGCCCTTATAGCCAGGCTATCGAAGCCAGTGGAATGGTATTTGTATCAGGTCAGTTGCCTATTGATGCAGCTACCGGAGTGATAGCTGAAGGTACGGAAGCGCAAGCCCGCCAGTCCTTGGAGAATATAAAGCATATCCTGGAAGAGGCAGGTCTGAGCATGGCGAATATTGTGAAGACAACCGTTTTTCTGGCAGACATGTCCTTGTTCGCTGATATGAACAAGGTATATGCCACCTATTTTGACGGTGCTTTCCCGGCACGTTCGGCTGTGGCAGTGAAGGCGTTGCCCAAAGATGCCTTAGTAGAGATTGAGTGCATCGCGGTTCGCTAACAAGTCGGCCACAATGAAACTGCTGCCTCCCACGAAGATGAAATCTTCCGGGAGGCTTTTTTCTTGTGCGGCTCGCACGGCGGCAGGTACATCAGGATAGCAATGTCCTTCCAGACCTGCTGCTTCGGCAAGCTCCTGTAGTTCGCTTTCGGGCAATGCTCGCTTCACGCTGGCTTTGGTGAAGTAGTAGGTCGCTTCCCGGGGCAGCAGGGCCAGTACCCCCCGTATATCCTTGTCATTCACCATGCCTATGATGATGTGTAGCTGGCGGTAAGCCTGCTGTTTCAGTTGTTCTGTAATGTAGGTGATGCCTCCCACATTGTGGCCGGTGTCACAAATCAGGGTGGGCGACTCCTGCAGTTTTTGCCAGCGTCCCATCAAGCCTGTCAGTTCCACCACACGGGCAAAGCCACTGCGCACTGCTTGTTCGTCCAGCCGGTAGCCGGCTTCTTTCAGTAGCGGGAGGGCGGTGAGGATGGTCCGGGCATTTTTCTGCTGGTAGAGCCCTTTCAGTTCGTATTCTATTCCGGGATAGTCTTCACGGTCATTCTCCTCGGCAAAGTAGATGGGAGCACCCGTTGTCTGTGCTTTTTCCAGAAATACCGGTTTCGTTTCGGGAGTGGTCTCGCCGATTACAACGGGGATACCGCTTTTAATGATTCCTGCCTTCTCTCCTGCGATTTTTGCCAAGGTGTCCCCCAGGAATTGGGTATGGTCAAAACTGATGTTGGTGATGATGCATACATCCGGACGGATGATATTGGTACAGTCCAGGCGTCCGCCTAGTCCCACCTCGATTACGGCTACATCCACCTTTTCATCGGCAAAGTAGCGGAAGGCCATGGCGGTGGTCAGCTCAAAGAAAGAGGGATGGAGGGGTTCGAAGAAGCCACGTTCCTGCTCTACAAAACGGATGACGTATTCCTCGGGTATAGGCTGTCCGTTAATCCGGATGCGCTCCCGGAAATCCACCAGATGGGGCGAGGTATAGAGCCCGACCCTGTATCCTGCCTCTTGCAGTATGGCGGCAAGCGTATGCGAGCAGGAACCCTTTCCATTGGTACCGGCCACATGAATGCTGCGGAAACTGCGGTGGGGATGTTCGAAGTGTGCGTCCAGGGTCAGAGTGTTTTCCAATCCTTCCTTGTATGCTGAGCCGCCCACTTGCTGAAACATGGGCACACTGTTATATAAGTAAGTTAAAGTGTCCTGATAATCCATCTTTTATAATATTTAACGGAGAAGCAATCCTTTCTCCCTATTAATTTGTTATCTTTAAAAGCGACAAAGATAATGCAGACCGAACGCAATCAAGCTTGCTTGAAATTGCTTGCAGTGTAGCTTATCTTAAGCTTATGCAAAGGTATTAACAATTTAAATCTAACGTGTATGGGAGCTAAGAAAAATTTTGTGATTGATACGAATGTGATTCTTCACGATTATAACTGTTTGAAGAATTTTCAAGAGAATGACATTTATCTTCCCATCGTAGTCCTTGAAGAACTGGACAAATTCAAGAAAGGTAATGAGCAGATTAATTTCAATGCGCGTGAGTTTGTCCGTGAGCTAGATTTGATTACCGATGACAATCTGTTCACCAAAGGGGCGCCATTGGGAGAGGGCTTGGGCCGTCTGTTTGTGGTGGCAGGCATGGTGGACTCTCCCCGGGTACGTGATTCCTTTCCCGAACGCATCCCCGACCATCAGATTCTGTCGGTAGTGGACTGGCTTTCCACCAAAAAGCCTAAAATGAAAACCATCCTTGTCACGAAAGACGTGAATCTGCGCATGAAGGCGCGTTCCATCGGTCTGCTGTGCGAAGACTACATCAATGATAAGGTAATCAATGTGGATATATTCGAAAAGTCGAATGAAGTGTTCGAGGGTATTGACCCTGCGCTGATAGACCGCATTTATTCTTCCAAAGAAGGACTGGACATCAACGAGTTCGATTTTAAGGACATCATTCGTCCCAACGAATGTTTTGTGCTGAAGAGTGACCGCAGCAGTGTGCTTGCGCGTTATAATCCCTTTGCCCATTCGATTTGTCGGGTCAACAAGACAAGGAATTATGGCATTGAACCGCGTAATGCCGAGCAGAGCTTTGCTTTTGAGGTGCTGAACGACCCGAATATCAAGCTGGTTGCCCTGACCGGTAAGGCGGGAACCGGTAAGACCCTGCTGGCACTGGCCGCCGCATTGGGAAAACTTACCGACTACAAGCAGATTCTTCTGGCACGTCCCATCGTGGCCTTATCCAATAAAGACCTTGGATTCCTTCCTGGTGATGCCAATGAGAAAGTGGCTCCTTACATGCAGCCTTTGTTCGATAATTTGAATGTAATCAAGCATCAGTTCGCTGCCAATTCCTCTGAAGTGAAACGCTTGGAGGATATGCAAAAAAGTGAACAATTGGTCATCGAGGCATTAGCCTTTATCCGTGGGCGCAGCTTGAGCGAAACCTACTGTATTATCGATGAAGCCCAGAACCTGACCCCACATGAGATTAAGACCATCATCACCCGTGCCGGCGAAGGTACAAAAATGGTGTTTACCGGTGATATTCAGCAGATAGACCAACCCTATCTGGACAGTCAGTCCAACGGGCTTGTCTATATGATAGACCGCATGAGAGACCAGAATTTGTTTGCCCATGTCAATCTGGTGAAAGGGGAGCGCAGCCAGTTGAGCGAGTTGGCAAGTAATCTGATGTAGCGGATACCGCATTTTCCGGGGCAAAACTATTTCTATCCCGCTTTCTGACTGTTAAAACGGGGGAGGTGGGATGGTTTCTTTATAGACGATAAATAATTGTTATAACATTTTTTTATCGATTTATTGTCTGTTTTGACTAAAATAGTGTATCTTTGCCTCGCCTAAAACAAAACTGTCAAGCGAAATGAAGCGAAATTTTTTTCATCGGTATCTTTCCGCGAAAGTGCTTCCGATATGGACTATTCTGTTAATTGATGTATTTATCATCGTCATATCCAGTCTGTTGGCCTATGCTCTCCGATATGATTTCAGAAGCATTTTTCTGGAATCATCTACCATTGACAAGACCATTTTATGGACGGTTGCTGTCAACCTGATTTTCTTCCGTGTTTTCCGTACGTATTCCAATGTACTGCGCTTTTCCTCCTTTGTGGATATCATGCGCATTTTTGTGTCATTGACGGTGTCGTATGCACTGCTGATGATAACGAGCGTCCTGACGGAAAGCTATTTGGAGTTTAACCTGGCTCCGGTCAGCGTGCTGTTCATGTCCTATATCATCAGCTTTGCCATGATGGCATGCTCCCGTGTGATTGTCAAGACTTTCTTCGAGGCGCTGAACTTCGACGGCACCCATAGTGCCAATGTGTTCATTTACGGTGCCAAGGAAGCCGGGGTCAACATTGCCAAGGCATTGCGTGTCAATCTGCGCAACCACTACCGTCTGCGCGGATTCATTGCGGACGAACCTGAGCTTATCAACAAGGTGATGATGGGTGTCAGGGTGTTCCCCAACGATGATACGCTGATTGATGTGCTGAACGACCGCGATGTGCAGACCATCATCATTTCTCCTGCCAAGATGGAGGAACTGAAGAAGTCCGACATGGCTGACCGCCTGCTGGTGCACAACATCAAACTGATGACCGCGCCTCCTTTGAGCGAGTGGAACGGTCAGGCGCTGAGCCGCACACAGTTGAAGGAAATTCAGATTGAGGACCTGCTTCAGCGCAATCCTATCGAGATAGATATCCATAAGGTTGCCTCTCATCTGGAGGGCAAGCGTGTGATGATTACGGGCGCCGCCGGCTCCATCGGCAGTGAAATCATGCGCCAGGTGGCTTCGTTCAATCCCTATAAGCTTATTTTAGTGGACCAGGCCGAGACCCCTCTGCACGACATCCGTCTGGAACTTCAGGACCGTTGGCGCGACATCGATGCTGAGACCATCATAGCCGACATCTCCAATGCCACGCGCATGGAGGATATCTTCAGGGAGTTCAAGCCCCAGTATATTTTCCATGCGGCCGCCTACAAGCATGTGCCGATGATGGAGGACAACGTTTCCGAGTCCATCCAGGTGAACGTATTCGGTACGCGCACCGTTGCCGATCTAGCCGTGAAATACGGTGCCGAGAAGTTTGTGATGATTTCTACGGACAAGGCTGTTAACCCTACAAACGTGATGGGCTGTTCCAAGCGTATTTGCGAGATTTATGTGCAGTCTCTTGCGAAGAAGTTGCAGAAGGAGGGAGGCCATGCCACTCAGTTCATCACTACGCGTTTCGGCAATGTGCTGGGTTCCAACGGTTCTGTCATTCCCCGTTTCCGTGACCAGATTCAGCGTGGCGGTCCGGTGACGGTGACCCATCCTGAGATAATCCGTTACTTCATGACCATTCCCGAAGCTTGCCGCCTTGTTCTTGAGGCCGGCAGTATGGGCAACGGCGGTGAAATCTATATCTTCGACATGGGTAAGCCGGTGAAGATTGTGGACCTTGCCAAGCGTATGATCAGCCTTTCCGGACGTACGGATGTGAAGATTGAATTTACCGGTCTCCGTCATGGCGAGAAGCTCTACGAGGAACTCTTGAATGTGAAGGAGCTTACAAAGCCCACCTATCATGAGAAGATTATGATTGCCACGGTGCGTGAGTATGACTATGACGAGGTGAAGGAGCGTATCCAGAAGCTGATTGATGTAAGTTACACTTATGACCAGATGAAAATTGTTGCTGCCATGAAGGATATTGTTCCGGAGTTCGTGAGCAAGAATTCCTGCTTTGAGGCGCTGGATAAGAAGAAATAAAAAGATAGGGTAAGTATAAAATGAAAGGGTGATAACACAGCAATGATGTTATCACCCTTTCATTTTTATTGTCTTCTTGTCACCCTTTTGTCTCATTCATGTGAAGAGAAGTATTTCAAGAACTGTGTACGTTCGAAGGTATTGACTCCCTTCGGGTCGTTTACGTTCAGAATACCTTTGAACTGGCTGATGGTTTCCATACCTTTGCGGTCCATCCACAAGTTGAGGAAGCGGATGTATTCTTCAATGATGGTAGCTGAATTCTGATAAAGCACACTGCATATCTCTACGGCCGAAGCACCTGCCAATATTGCCTTGACAACGCCTTCGGGCGAGTGGATACCACCGGAAGCAGCATAATCGAGTTTGTTTACGGCTGCCGAAGCGATGCCTATCCAGCGCAGGGCTTTGGACAAATCGGCTTCATTGCTGAATACGTTGCCGGATACTTGTATCATTTTCTCAATGTTGATGTCCGGCTGGTAGAAGCGGTTGAACAGCACTACTGCGGCGGCACCGTTGGCATACAGCTGGTCTATCAGAGCTATCGGATTGGTCAGGTTGTCACCCAGCTTCATGATGACGGGTATCTTGACCGTCTTCTTGATGTGGCTCAGAATGTCGATGTGGCGTTGCTCGAAGGTTCCATATGTATACTGTACATCCGTCTGCAGTGCAAGGATATTGATTTCCAGTGCGTCTGCACCGGCTTCTTCTATTTTGGTGGCAAATTCCACCCAGTCGGCATTCTGATAGCAGTTGATGCTGGCTATGATGGGGATATTGCAAACCTTTTTGCTTTCCTTAATCAGGTTCAGATATTCACCCAGCTTATGTTCGCGGATATATCCTACAAGGTAGTCACTGCCTTCGGGGTACATGTTCGGGTCTCCCATCCAGTCAGCCTCCATCATGATTTGCTCTTCAAAGAGTGATTTTAGCACAATGGCACCTGCGCCGGCCTCAGATAGTTTCTGATTCTTGGCAGCGCTGTCTGTCAGTCCGGAGCTGCTGACGATAATGGGGTTTCTGAGTTTCAGCCCTGCAAAAGTAGTTTCTAATGTTGCCATGATAATGATTTTTTATGGTTAATAGTTTCTTTCTCCAAAAATCTTGCTTCCTACACGTATCAAGGTGCTCCCGGCTGCAATGGCTTCGTGGTAATCGTGAGACATTCCCATGGACAGTTCCCGGAATGACTCTGCATCGGCAAACCACTTGGCTTTCACTTCATTGAAGAAGCTACTTAAAGAACAAAACTCTGTTTTGATTTGTTCGTCATTGTCCGTATTCGTGGCCATGCCCATCAATCCGCATATCCGGATATGCTTGAGCTCTCTCCATTCACCAGCCGCCAGCATTTCCCGGCATTCGTCAAAGCTGAATCCAAACTTGGTCTCTTCCCGGGCAATGTGCAACTGCAGCAGGCAGTTGACGGTTTTTCCGGCTTTGGCAGCCTGCTTGTCCACTTCGGCCAACAGCTTGTAGGAGTCTATGCCATGAATCAGCGCTACGTAAGGAACGATATATTTTATTTTGTTTGTTTGCAGATGCCCGATGAAATGCCATTCTATGTCTTTGGGCAGACTTTCGCATTTGGCAGTCATTTCCTGCACCTTACTTTCTCCGAACACACGCTGGCCGGCACGATACGCTTCTTCTATCGCCTCGTTGGGGTGAAATTTGGAAACAGCCACCAGCCGTACCTTTTCAGGCAGTTCGCTCAGTACTTGTTTTAAATTCTCTGCAATCATCGTTTTTTTGAGTTATGAGTTATGAGTTATAAGTTATGGCTCGCAATAATAATTCATAACTTATAACTCATCACTTAAATTAAACTTCCGGTTTGTCGTCGGGCTCTGCACTGTACGGATATACATCCATAATGGCGGTTTCCGCTACAGATGCTATCTGATAGTCGGCCATTGTGCCTTTCATGCCCTCATCCAGTTTCTTCACTGCATCACGCAAGTCGGCAGCCTGCACCAATACCTGGGTAGAGGTTTTCTTTTCCGCACCGCTTTTCTCGTCCAGTGTGATGAAAACCAGTTTACATTTAAACCAGCGGTCGGCAGCTTCCTCTTCGCTGGGGAACAATTCGCTATAGTTGGCACGTTTGATGTCCGATACGGTGAACTCTCCCGAAATGAACGGCGTCATCTCTTCGATGATGCGTGCTTCCGCTTCCGTAAAACTGAGGGCATCCACCAGGTACGGTTCGGTCACCTTCTTGTTCATTCCATTTTCCATTGTTTTCTCGTAACGGATCTTACATTCAAACCATGTATGCATTGCCATAATTTTCTGTTTTTAATTATTGATTTATTGTTAGTTAAGCTGCTTTATGCGTGCCTATGCCCGCCGAAAGCAGTGCAAAGATAGCCAAAAACTAAATGGATATAAAAAGTTGCCTTGCATTTTACGTGAAAATTTTATTGGAGAACCGGGACGGTACGTATGGGCATAAAAAAAGGAGTACCGCTGTACTCCAACCTTTGTTAACCTTAAATCTAATACTATGAAAAACACATTGCAAAGGTACGGACTTTTTCGACATTTGCAAGAGTGTCGGGCATAAAATGTGTATTTGTAACACTTATTATATTTTATGCCTTTGTACTACATCTTTTTTAAAACTTGAGGCGTGTTGCTGAAACATAAATTTGCATCTGTTTTGCTTCCACACTTCCACTCATCTCCTGTATCTCCCTATTCATCGGCATTTGCCCTGCGGTGGAAGCAATCTGAAAAGGTGGAAGCAAAATTTGCTTCCACCTGCCAAAAACGCCTGAGTTTTGCCGTAACTTATTATCCTTTACCATAATACCGTGCGTGGGTTACATAAATCGGTCAGTGTAGTTTTCTTGCATTTTCGAGTTTGCCCGACTATGAATAGTGGAGTCTAATGTCTTTTAAGTTGCTGTACAATACGTTTGCACCTTGTGCGCAATAGGCGCGGGCTACGTACTTCATCTGTAAAAGCCTTGGAGCTAGTGACGCCTAAGGGCCATGAACAACCCTGCTTATGGTCGTTAAACGATTGCTTCATGGCCATTAGCAGGGTTGTTCATGGCCGTTAGGCGTCACTAACTCCTTATGCAACAGTAGACCAAGCAAGGGCGAAACGCAAAGGAATGCTTGTGTTTTAGATAGAAATCCATGGGCTTTCACTCTCTCCATAGGTTATGGAAGTGGGCTTTTATTTCATTTGCGTTCTGTGCGATAAATTCCCATTTATCAGTAGGTATATTTACGAAACTTCAATAATGCATTTATAAGGGTAAGATATTGGAATGTAGAATGATATATTGGAAATGATGAGGTGTTTTTTAAACGTTCGTTTAATAAACGTCTATTTTTAAGAAAATAAGTAGAGGCATAAAAGTTAAAAAGGAACAGAACTTTAATATGTTAAATGTTAGACGTACACTACTGCAATTCAATAGATTAATATGAAACAGAAATCACTTTGGGAATATTTTTATTAAACATTTTGTTAGTTCAAAAAATACAGCTTATCTTTGCGTTCATTAAACGAACGTTTATTGGACACTTTTATGAGTCTAATATCTTCTTTAATAGCTTATTATCATTGCAAAAGTGTACAATACGGTTTGGGTGGGAAAATGTCTCGTTCAAACCGCGAAGCGCACCCGGAACTGAGCTAATTCATTCGAAAGAAAATTTCTAAGTGACTGAACAACAGAAATATTGGTTTGCGGCTCGCACCCGTGACAAGCAGGAATTCACAGTCCGGAAATCTTTGGACCGACTTAAATCGGAAGAGCTTTTGGAGCTTGACTATTATCTTCCCACGCGCTTTGTCATTTCTCAATTGAAGTATCGTCGTAAGCGTAGCGAAGTTCCGGTAATCCGCAATCTGATATTTGTTCATTCTACCAAGCAGACAGCCTGCGATATTTCCAACATTTATAATGTCCCCCTTTTTTATATGAAGGACCTTTCCACGCATTCCATGCTAGTGGTACCAGATAAGCAAATGGAGGACTTTATGTTCGTAATGGATCTGAATCCTGACGGTGTCAGCCTCGATAGCGAAATTCTTACTGTTGGGCATAAAGTAAAAGTTATCAAAGGCGAACTCAGCGGTATTGAAGGTGAGGTTGCCATCGAAGCCAATAAAACATACGTCGTTATCCGTATTAAAGATCTTTTGACGGCAAGTATCAAAGTCCCCAAATCCTATCTGAAAATAATCGGGTGACTTCTAAATAAGTATAATCTTATATTTTAATCATATATCATAATAATGAATGATTTAACTTCCCGTGCTCTTGAGCTTCAGCATGCAGCTCATGAACTGATGTATCTTGGTATGGACGGTGAGCCGGTCTATTCCGACACTTTTTGCCGGTTGAATAAGGAAGTGCTTGTTAAGTCCGATTCTCTTTTTTCTGCTCAAAGTTCCGATGTTGAAGAGGAGGCGAATTTGTGTCTGGCTCTATTGATGGGGTATAATATTACTATTTATGATTACGGAGATAAAGAACAGAAAAAGCAGTTGATTTTAGACCGTATTTATAATGTTTTAGAAGAACTTCCAGATTCTTTGCTTAAGGTACGCCTATTGTCTTATACTTATGGGGAAGTTTATGAAGAATCCTTGCTGAAGGAGGCTCATACCATTATATCTAGTTGGGATAAGTCGGCCTTGACTGTGGAAGAAGTGGAAATAATAGAGGAGTTGAATAATATTGAAGAAAATCCTTGTCCGTTTGAGATGATGGAATAGAAAATAATAGCTATAGAAAAACTATATATCTATAAGTGGCTTTCCATCTTGAGTGAATTTTAAAATATTAACAAATGTAGGCTGTGAAATATTTTTAACTAATGTGTATGTGTAGGTTTGAGATAGCATATTGTTTTTGTGAATCATTGATGTCTAAATGTGGGTAATACCATTTGTACTTTTCTTTTTGAGAATATATGGCTCCGAAGAACTGTTGAATATTTTGTCGAGAAAACTGTTTAGTTAGCTTTCCATTTTTAGCGAAGTAATGGAAAGTATGAAAGAAAGAATATCAATTCTAATTTGTATATGTCTGGTGACTTAAAAGATATAGTTTGGCAGTCTGCACGAATTATTTCTGGCTATGATGCTACCCGTGTCCGTCAGGATGCTTGCGGTGCATGGATTGCCTATAATGAATTCAATAATCATGAAAGTATTTTCGGTTGGGAGATAGACCATATCTATCCGGTCTTTAAACTGAAGCAGCTTGGCGTTCCAGAAATTTTATGGAATAATCTGCTGAACCTCCGTGCTTTCCATTGGAAAAACAATCGTAGCAAGGGAACTTCCTACCCCATGTATACCTCTGCTGTCATAGGTTATGGAGATACCAATATGGAGCAGCGTAATGTGTTCTGGGTTTCAGACCCCTTACAAGACAGCTTGCGCAGTCTCTTTAAAATCAAGGAATAATTTAGTTACACTATAAATATATGAATATTGCAATTGTTGGTACCGGTTATGTAGGCCTGGTATCAGGAGCCTGTTTCTCTGAGATGGGAATCAATGTTATTTGTGTTGATATTGACGAGAAGAAAATTCAAAAGTTGAAAGATGGTGTCATGCCCATCTATGAACCTGGGCTGGATGAACTGGTAGAGCGTAATGTAAAAGCCGGTCGTCTTCAATTCACTACGGATTTAACCACTTGCCTAGATGCAGTGGAAGTGGTGTTCAGTGCAGTGGGTACTCCTCCCGATGAAGATGGTAGTGCCGATTTGAAATATGTACTGGAGGTAGCCCGCACGATTGGGCGCAATATTAATAAACATGTTGTTCTGGTAACAAAGAGTACGGTTCCGGTAGGTACAGCCAAGAAAGTGCGTACCGCCATCCAGGAAGAACTGGACAAACGGGGTGTAAACATCGAGTTTGACGTTGCTTCTAATCCTGAATTTTTGAAGGAAGGGGCTGCCATCAAGGACTTCATGGCTCCTGACCGTGTTGTGGTAGGTGTGGAGAGTGAACGTGCCCGTAAACTGATGGAAAGGCTCTACCGTCCTTTTACGCTGAACGGTTATCCCATTCTGATGATGGACGTCCCCTCTGCTGAAATGACCAAATATGCGGCGAATGCCATGCTTGCCACGCGCATCAGCTTTATGAACGATATAGCGAATCTTTGCGAACGTGTAGGAGCCAATGTAGACAATGTCCGTAAGGGTATGGGGACTGATTCCCGTATCGGTAGCCGCTTTCTTTATGCCGGGTGTGGTTATGGTGGTTCCTGCTTTCCCAAGGATGTGAAGGCCCTGGTACATACCGGCATTGAGAACGGTTATCACATGCAGGTGATTGAAGCCGTGGAGACTGTGAACGAGAAACAGAAGAGTATTGTGTTCGACAAACTGAATGCTGCTTTCAATGGAAATTTGAAAGGTAAAACGGTTGCTGTATGGGGACTTGCCTTCAAGCCAGAGACTGATGATATGCGCGAGGCTCCAGCTTTGGTAGTTATAGAAAAACTGCTGGAAGCGGGTGCTACAGTGAAGGCTTTCGACCCAGTTGCAATGGCCGAGTGCAAACGGCGTATCGGCGATACGGTTACATATTGTAAGGACATGTATGAAGCTGTGATAGATGCGGATGCTGTGGCTTTGCTGACGGAATGGAAACAGTTCCGTATGCCGAGTTGGGCCATCATTCATAAAGCAATGAACAATTATATTGTAGTAGATGGCCGTAACATCTATGACAGCGAGGAATTGCAAGAGTTGGGTTTCATTTATTCCCGCATCGGTCAAAAGTAATCCTGATTATCTGTATTGGAAATGAAAAGAGTATTAGTAACTGGTGGAGCGGGTTTTATCGGTTCCCATCTTTGTGAACGTTTGTTGGCGGAAGGCAATGACGTAATCTGCCTTGACAACTATTTTACGGGCAGTAAGGACAACATTCGTCATCTGCTCGATGATCATAATTTCGAATTGGTACGCCACGACGTCACCACTCCCTATCATGCCGAAGTGGATGAGATCTATAATCTGGCTTGTCCGGCTTCACCTCCCCATTACCAGTATAATCCTATAAAGACGATGAAGACCTCCATTTATGGAGCCATGAACATGCTGGGGCTTGCAAAACGTACGAAAGCCAAAATACTTCAGGCATCCACGAGCGAGGTTTATGGTGATCCTGCCATTCATCCTCAGGTAGAAAGTTATTGGGGTAATGTCAATCCTATCGGGATTCGGTCCTGCTACGATGAAGGTAAGCGTGCATCTGAAACCCTATTCATGGATTATCACCGCCAGAATGGCGTGCGCATCAAGATAATCCGGATATTCAATACTTACGGTCCACGTATGAATCCGAATGACGGTCGTGTGGTATCGAATTTCATTGTCCAAGCCTTGAAAGGCGAGGATATTACAATTTACGGTGACGGCCGTCAGACCAGAAGTTTCCAATACGTCGATGATTTGATTGAGGCGATGGTGCGTATGATGGCGACGGATGACAGCTTTATCGGTCCGGTGAATACGGGTAACCCGGGTGAATTCACAATGCTGGAGCTTGCTGAGAAGGTGATAGAACTGACGGATTCACAATCCAGAATTGTCTTTTGTCCGTTGCCTGGTGATGACCCGAAGCAACGCAAGCCGGATATCAGTTTGGCAAAAGAGAAACTGGATGGTTGGGAACCGCAGATAAAGCTGGAAGACGGCTTGAAGAAGACGATTGCGTATTTTGCTGGAAAAATAAGCAAGTAAGCAGTAATTTGTTTCATGTCGGACTCTTTAAAAAGCCAGGCTGTAAGGGGTGTTTTGTGGAGTGCGGTGGAACGTTTCTCCGTGCAAGGCATACAGTTTGTGCTGAGTATTATCATTGCCCGTTTGGTAGCTCCCTCGGAGTATGGGCTGATAGCAATGCTGGGAATATTTTTGGCCATAGCCCAGACATTTATCGAAAGTGGATTCTCGAATGCGCTGATACAGAAGAAGGATAGGACAGAAATCGATTTCTCCACAGTGTTCTATTTTAATATTGTAGTTTCGTTAGTAGTCTATCTGATACTGTTTCTCTCCGCTCCTTATATTGCGCTATTTTATAAAGAACCGCTACTGGATATAATAACGAAGTGGGTAGGCCTTAATATAATTATATCTGCATTATCAATAGTCCAGCGTGCTAAGCTGACTATTCAATTGAATTTTAAGACACAGGCTAAGGCATCACTTATTGCTGTTATTGTAAGTGGTATTTGTGGCATTACCATGGCTTATTATGGTTATGGAGTCTGGGCATTGGTTTGTCAGAGTTTGCTTAATAATTTGCTGAATACACTATTGCTATGGGTGTTTGCAAGATGGATGCCGGCTTTTATTTTCTCATGGCAGTCTTTTAAAGGATTGTTCTCTTTTGGATCAAAATTGCTGCTATCAGGATTACTGCATACTATTTATTTGAACTTATATACCTTGGTGATTGGTCGTAAATACTCTGCGACTGATGTTGGATATTATAATCGGAGCTATTCTTTAGCTCAATATCCGTCAGTGAATATTGTCGGTGTGATTACAAGAGCCATTTATCCAATTCAGTGTGAAATGCAGCATGATGAAGAGCGATTAAGTAGTTCGTTCATTCAGTATCTGCGAATGTCTTGCTATATAATTTTTCCATTGATGGTGGGATTGGCAGTTCTCTCAAAACCGATGGTTTTGGTTCTGCTTACTGATAAATGGGTATCCATGTCAGAATTGTTATCCATACTTTGCATTGCTTATATGTGGTATCCGGTAATGGTGATAAACAATCAGATGCTGAATGTAAGGGGGCGTTCCGACTATTTTTTGAAAGCTGAAATAATAAAGAAGATTGTGGCAATCGTAATTCTATTGCTAACTATGCCTTTAGGATTGAAAATCCTATGTCTCGGAATCTTATCCTATAATATACTTGATATGGGAATTATTATAGTTTTTACGAAAAAGGTTATGAACACCGGCTTCCGACAACAGTTTCAAGCTATATTGCCAATTTTCCTTGTATCAATTGGAGTGGGCGTAGTAACTCATCTTTTTTTGTTGATAATTTCAAATGTATATATTCAGTTGTTTGGTGGACTTTTGATTGGTGCAGTATGTCTAGTCTTTTTCAGTTTCGTTTTTCGTATTAAAGAATTCAGCTACTTGCTATCTTATTTGAAAATCAAAAAATATAATAAATGAATTACAAGGTAACATTGGCTATGCCCGTTTACAATGTGGAAAAGTATGTAGAGCGTGCATTACTTTCTGCTCTAAATCAGACTTTTGATAGTATCGAGTTTTTGATAGTGGATGATAAGGGTACAGACCGTAGTATGGAAATTGTCAGCGAGATTGTATCAACACATCCAAGGGGGAAAGATGTTCGCATAATAGACCATGTTGTAAATCAGGGTACTGGAGCAACTAAAAATTCCGCAATTAGAGAAGCGAAAGGTGAATACTTGTTTTTCATGGATAGTGATGATTGTCTTTCAAGAGATTGTATATTATCATTATATCATATGGCTTGTAAGAATGATGCGGACATTGTTATTGGTTCATTTTCTTATTGTGATGTAGAAGGAAAATCAATTGCTAAGAATATATTGAAGGACATTTGTTATCAAGGTAACGATGTTTTTGGTAAATTCTTTTTTGCAAAAGGTTTTTATGTTCAAACGTGGAATAAGTTATATAGACTTTCGATGCTCAGAGCATGGGAGGTTGAATGTATACCATCAAATGTTAATGAGGATGTCTTTTTTACTTTCCAATTATTTAAACCTATAAAAATATTGTGTCAAACATCTCAAGTGACCTATTTCTATACCGTAAATAATCAACATTCGGTAACGTATGATATGCAGAGAAAAGTAATGAAAGAACAAAGGCTGGTTCAGTATATTGGAATTTTGGATAAGATGGAGTATTACATATTGAGTAGAGGGTATTTGAAAGATATGAATTTAACATATTATTTTCTGTTAAAGAAAATTAATTTAGTACGCGATATTATTTCAGCTAGGAATTTATCATATAAGCAGAAAAAAGAATACCTCAATTTAATACCATCATATTCTGTTAAATATATAAGGACTGTAAATCAACAACCTTTTTATGGCATTATGTGGCCTTATTTGTATTTAAACCCTTTTGTTGCTAATAAAATAGATTCTGCTTTTATTTTAATGCAAAGAGTTTATTGTAGAATAAAAAAAATAGGAGGTTGATAATTGAATATTAGTTACTTACATTATTGTTTTTTGTTTTAGAGATAAATCTTGTTTTGTAGAGGATTTAATTTGAGGAATATAGTACAGTTGTTTGGGTAATCATTATAAAAGCTAGTTATAATTTCGTAATTATGATGTAAGACCGCTGTTATGTAGCTCGTAGATATATATCGCTATTCGATGCTTGCTGATACTCATAAGGAGTTTACTCTCTTGAAAGGTAATAACAAAGTATCTGAAATGGCTATCGTTAATAGATGAAGTTGAGTAGTTTGTATGAATTTGATTGCATAATATAATATGAATATAGGAATAGTAATACCTTGCTACAATCGAGTAGATTCATTAAATAGATTATTAGTATCATTAGAAGGTGCTAATTATATTGGAGAAGAGGTTGATTTGATATTTTCAATTGATTATTCTGGAATAAATAATATACGATATTTAGCTGAAAGTTTTCAATGGGAATTTGGATCAAAAAAAATAATTCTTCATCCTAGTAATATTGGACTAAAACAGAATATTCTTTCTTGCGGAGATTTAGTAGATGAATATGATGCTGTAATAGTCTTAGAGGATGACTTGTATGTTGCAAAAGACTTTTATAATTATGCAAAGCAAGCGGCTTATTATTACCTGAATAATGATAATATTGCAGGTATTTCTCTCTTTAGTTATAAATATACGGAAATAGGTTTTTATCAGTTTTATCCTTTTCAAGATAATTATGATACATTTTTTATTCAGTGGCCATCTTCTTGGGGGCAATTATGGACCAAACGGCAATGGCATTCATTTCGAAGTTGGTTATCGTTGAATAAAAGTCTTGAGGATATTAATATCCCTGCGTCAGTTAAATTGTGGACTCATTCTTGGAAGAAGTTCTATATAGCTTATATGATAGATTTGGATAAATATTTTGTTTATCCATATGTTTCATTTACAAACGATTTTGGATCTTCTGGTGTTCATCATACAAATCAAAGTAATATTTGTACTACTTCATTATTCTTTGGGATTAATAAAAAATATTTATTTCGTGATTTTGATAAAAGCAGTATTTATGTATATGATTGTTTTTTCCAAATGAGAAAACGAAATCTGATACTAAACGACAGAGAATATGATGTTTGCTTTGATTTATATTCTACAAAAGATGTATGCAATATTGATACTAATTATGTCATAACATCGAAAACTATAAAAAAGCCAATAATTTCTTTTGCTTCTATTCATATTCCATTTGAATATAATATTTTAACAAATGAAGGAGGAGGCTTTTTTTATTTGACTACCAAAAACGAGTATAAAAAACAGAGTTTAGCAATACTTAAAAAGGAAACATTACGGATGAAAATGTATGTTCCTGATATGATTAAATATGTGTGTTACAAGATTTGGAGAAAAATATTTAAATAGGGTATTTAAGTTTTCTATCTCTCAAATTGAGATATTTCTATTTCATTTTTCTGTTTTTGATATTCTTTTTTTGCCATATATGAGTAGGATGGCTATGGCTTATTCGCAAATACCAATATTTATTTGGTTCTTACTTCAAAAGCGTAATATTTTTAATAGAAAAGATTTCTCTGCATATCGTATATTCTCATATATGATAATTGTAAGTACCTTTATATCAATTTATACAATCCCTGAATCTTTATTTTTTAATGGTATATCGGAAAATGTGAAAAGAATGTTTCAATACATTATGAATATGTCTTTTTTCTTTTTCTTTATTCATATATTTGAAACATATATTGTGTCGATTAAAAAGTATTTGTTGGGGTTTCTTTTATATGTTGCTGTATTGGGTGCTTTATATTTATTTGATTTTAATTTGTTTATTGAAATTAAGGAATATTTAAATCCTAAAGATGCTTTATTGGAAATTTTAGATGATAGTACTGGGTATATATACAGGTATAGTTTCTTGTGGTCTGATCCTAATAATATTGGATATATAATAATCGCTATTTATACATTTTTATGTTGTAACATCTCTTTTTCGATTAGCCGTTTTTTGACATTGTCCTTGCTTATTGTATTTTGCTTGATATTAATAATGAGTTCCGGATCTTGGATTTGTTATATCTCTTCTTTTTGTCTTATTTTAATTTTTAATATTAAAAGGCGTTTTTCTTTGACAAAACTCTTTTTTGTATTGACATTATTCGGCCTGGTACTCTGTTTGTTTTTGGTTGTTGACTTTACATTTTTGGAGGAGTATATGAATCTTGCACTTGACAGATTTGAATCAAATTCCTCCGATTCGAGAACTAAAATTTGGATAGACTTTTTGGAGAATAAAAACATATTTCAATATGTTTTATGGGGAAATGGTAGCAATATTTATATAGATGGTCTTTTAAGGAGACCACATAATGGGCATTTGTATTTAATATATGCCTATGGATTTGTTGCATATATTATGTTTTTATTTATGTTTCGTAAAAGATTTCATACGACCTGGAAAGAATATGCTTTTATGTTACCTCTTTTATTTGGTTTTACTATAAATGTTGGCATAAATGAGCAGAAATTTTTTTTAATAGCTATATTACTATATACGCAGTATCTTACTTTAAATTCAAAAAAGAATGTGTACTCTCCATTATCTTTGTAGCTACACACAGTCAGATTTGGGCAGGCGGATTATTACTCAACCTTCAGGTGTAACTAAAATAGATTATATAAAATCAGCTTTAAAGAAAGCAGGTTATACAGTTAATATATTATCTCTTTCTGAAGGAGATTTTGAACATCCCTTTTTTATATATAAGTCTCTCACAATTAAGATTGATAAGGCAGAAACCCTAAAATTCATTTCTACTTTTTGTCGTTCCAATGTATTATTGAAAGTGCTGTCTCGTTTATGGATGTATTGCCAATTATGGCATTATTTAATTTTTAAAGTAAAACAAGATGATTGTGTTTTAATTTACCATTCATTAGCCTATGTATTTCCCATTAAAGTTTTCCGTTTTTTCAGTAACCGGAAAATTTATTTTGAAGTAGAAGAACTATTTAATGCTGTTTATTCCAATGGTGAATTGAAAATAGAAAAAGAAAAAAAATATCTAAGAAATGCGGCAGGATATCTATTGATTAATGATTTAATTTCCAAACTGTCGGGGTTTTCTCAGAAAGGAGTGGTATGCTATGGTATATATTCCAAAGCGGATATGCCTAAAACGTCATTAGGAGATGGTAAAATTCATCTTCTATATGCTGGAGTTATCGGTCATGAGGATGCATTGATGGCAGTTGATATGTGTCGTTTCTTATCTCATAAGTACTATATGCATATTTTGGGATATGGCTCAAAAGATGGAATACTTGATTTGGAGTGTAGGATTGAGGAGGTTAATAGACAGATGGGATTTAAGATAGTATCATATGATGGTTGTTTATCTGGTAATGAATATGCTACTTTTCTTGCTAAATGTGATATAGGGATTTGTACTAGATTTTTAGATGACTCAATGTCAAATTATACTTTTCCATCTAAAGTTTTGGCATATATGTCAAATGGTTTGTTACCAGTGTCTTCACCTTTGACATGCATTAAAAAATCAAAGGTCTCAGAATATGTGGTGTTTTCAGAAGAAGTCACTCCAGAATCATTCGCTAAAGCAGTGAAGTCTATCAATACAGAATATTTTAAATATGATAATTCTATATTGACTAAGTTAGATCAGGATTTTATTTTTGAGTTGAAACATCTATTTAATTGATTTATAATATGATTAAAGTCAGTATAGTTATATTAAATTGGAATAGTGATAATTATTTGAAAGATTGTTTGAAAGCAATATGTGCACAGAGTTTTAAAGATTTTGAGGTCATTTTTGTTGATAATGGTTCTTCAAACGGTTCTTTAGAAGAAGTAAAGAAAGCATATCCTACTTTTATATATGTGGAAAACAATCTCAATTATGGTTTTGCAAGAGGTATGAATATTGGTATTTCACATGCGCAAGGTGAATATGTTCTGCTACTTAATACTGATGTCTATCTTGATTCTAATTATTTAGAAGAATGTGTCAAAGCTCTTGATTGTGACAGCACTTTGGGATGTGTGGCGGGAGTAGAATATCCTTGGAAGAATGGTAAGTTATTACAGTCTACTTATTCATCTGGTGCTTTAGGAATTAAATTGCATTTGCAATTGGGGGACATGGGAATAGTAGATGGGTATACATTTGGAGTTTCTGGTAGTTTTCCTATATATCGGAGAAGTACAATCTTATCTGTACAGAAAATGACTGGTTCTTTTTTTGATGAAATGTTTGAAACGGGATGGGAGGATACGGACCTTAGATTTCTGTTAGCCTATATGGGGTGGCATACGAAATGTGTTGTTACAACGCGCGCATGGCATATTGGTTCTGCATCAGTAGGGGCTGCAAAACGGCTTTTTGACAAATCTAAAAGTTATCAGCAAAGAATCTTTCGAAACCGGTTCTATATTCAGTACAAATATATTAGGAATATTTTCATTTTGTGGAATGTGTTTCTTTGTGTTGTTAATTTTGTGATGCCTCTTTTTTTAATACTATTTTATCCTAAATCAATAGTACCTTACGTAAAGGGGTATATGGAGTATAGGAGTAAAAGAACTAAATTAGATTCTATTAAAAGTCAGATTTTGTTGTTGAAAGACAATGCAGATTTAGTAAAAAAATACATTTATAAAATTTAGTAAATTTTCAATTGTAAGTTAGAAAAAATTAAACTTAAAAATATGTCAATATTTAGAAATAAAGTACTACTTATTACCGGTGGAACAGGCTCCTTTGGTAATGCTGTTCTTCGTCGCTTTCTTGATAGTGATATCAAAGAGATCCGTATTTTTAGTCGTGACGAGAAAAAGCAGGATGACATGCGTCATCACCTGCAAAATCCCAAAGTAAAATTCTACATTGGTAATGTCCGTGACCGCCAGTCTGTGGACGGTGCCATGATGGGAGTGGATTATGTGTTTTCCGCCGCCGCCTTGAAACAGGTTCCCAGTTGCGAGTTCTTTCCGTTGCAGGCTGTGCAGACCAATGTGATCGGTACGGACAATGTACTGGAATCCGCCATAGCGCATGGTGTAAAGAATGTGGTGGTGCTTTCTACCGACAAGGCCGCCTATCCCATCAATGCCATGGGTATCAGCAAAGCCATGATGGAGAAGGTTGCCATAGCCAAGGGCCGTGCGTTGGGTGAGGAAGCCGGTACAACCATCTGCTGTACCCGTTACGGCAATGTGATGGCAAGCCGCGGTTCTGTAATTCCCTTGTGGGTGGAGCAGATAAAGAACGGCAGGCCCATTACGGTAACGGACCCCAACATGACCCGTTTCATGATGACGCTGGACGATGCCGTGGATCTGGTAATCTATGCGTTTGAGCACGGGCATAACGGTGACCTGTTCGTGCAGAAGGCTCCTGCCGCCACCTTGGATGTACTGGCGCAGGCCTTGAAGGAAACATACGCGCAGGTTGATCCGAAATACGGTGAGACGGAGGTGAAGACCATCGGCACGCGCCACGGCGAAAAACTGTATGAGACACTGGTAACCCGCGAGGAGATGGCAAAGGCTGTCGACATGGGCAACTACTACCGCATTCCCTGCGACACCCGTGACCTGAACTATGACAAGTTCTTCACGGAAGGCAATGAGGATATTGCCCGTATAGAGGACTATCACAGCCATAACACCGCCCGCCTGGATGTGGAGGGCATGAAAAAGCTTCTTTTGAAACTCCGCTTCATCCGCGAAGACCTCGGGATGGAGGAAAAGGCGAAGAGCGCGGAAATCAAGAGCGAATAGTATAGCCATTGTTAACTTTTCCATCCTATCCAATCCCATTAGTTTATGAAAATCTTAGTGACCGGCTCCCGAGGGTTTGTCGGCCGGAACCTTGTATCCCAGCTGCACAACATCCGTGACGGGAAAGCCCGCAATTACGGCATTGCAGGTGAGGGACTTGCTATTTACGAGTATGACATGGACAGTGACCCTGCGGAACTGGATGTCTATTGCAGACAAGCTGACTTTGTCTTCAATCTGGCGGGCGTGAACCGTCCCCAGGATGCGTCTGAGTTTATGAAAGGGAACTTCGGCTTCGCCTCCACCTTGCTTGATACATTGAAGAAGTACGGCAATACCTGTCCGGTAATGATTTCCTCTTCCACGCAGGCCGCACTCGACAACCCTTACGGTGAATCGAAGCGGGCAGGGGAGCAACTGTTGTTCGAGTACTCCAGGGAAACGGGTGCAAAGGTACTGGTGTACCGCTTCCCGAATGTTTTCGGCAAATGGTGCCGCCCCAACTATAACAGCGCGGTGGCCACTTTCTGCAACAACATCGCCCATGACCAGCCCATCCGGGTGAACGACCCTTCGGTGGTGATGCATCTGGTTTACATAGACGATGTGGTGGACGAGCTTATCTTTGCCCTGAGCGGCAGGGAACACCGCAACGGGGATTATTGCGAAGTGCCCGTGGTACATACCGTTACCTTGGGCGGCATTGTGGAACTGATAAGGTCTTTTAGGCAAATGCCCGGTACCTTGTCCGTTCCGGATTTGAGCGATGCCTTTACAAAGAAACTCTATTCCACATACCTCTCATACCTGCCTGAAGAACGGTTCAGCTATCCCTTGAAGATGAATGTGGACGACCGCGGCAGTTTTACGGAGATTATCCGTACTTCCGACCGCGGGCAGTTCTCGGTGAACATCTCCAAGCCGGGCGTTACGAAAGGCCAGCACTGGCACCATACCAAGAACGAGAAGTTTGTGGTGGTGAGCGGGCACGGTCTGATACAGCTCCGCAAGATAGGTACGGAGGAGGTTGTCAGCTTCGAGGTAAGCGGCGGGAGGATGGAGGTCGTGGAGATGATTCCCGGCTATACGCACAATATCGTCAACCTTTCGGAAACGGAAGACCTGGTGACCTTCATGTGGTGCAACGAGTGTTTCGACCCGGCACGTCCGGACACTTATTCTGAAAAAGTCTGAAACGAGTTAAAGAATACAGGAACAGATGGATATAAAATTTGATTATTCGCAAGTCAGGTTTCAGGAGAACGGCAGACTGAAACTTCTGATTATAGTGGGCACCCGTCCGGAAATCATCCGCCTGGCGGCTGTCATCAACAAATGCCGCAGTTATTTTGACTGTCTTCTGGCCCACACCGGCCAGAATTACGACTATAACCTGAACGGTGTCTTCTTCCGTGACCTGAAGCTGAAAGACCCCGATGTGTATATGGATGCCGTCGGTGATGACCTCGGTGCCACGATGGGGAATATTATCAATGCCGGCTACAAGCTGATGGTGCAGGTGAAACCTGATGCCGTGCTGGTGTTGGGAGACACGAACTCCTGCCTGAGCGTGATAGGCGCGAAACGTCTGCATATCCCCATCTTCCATATGGAGGCAGGCAACCGCTGCTTTGACGAGTGCCTGCCTGAGGAGACCAACCGCCGTATTGTGGACGTCATTTCTGATGTGAACCTCTGCTATTCGGAGCATGCCCGCAGATACCTGAACGCTTCGGGCGTGGCGAAAGAACGTACATACGTAACCGGTTCGCCCATGGCGGAAGTCCTGCATGAGAATTTATCCGAAATAGAGTCCAGCGATATTCATCAGAGATTGCATCTCCAGAAAGGTAAATACATCCTGCTTTCCGCGCATCGGGAAGAGAACATTGACACGGAGAAGAACTTCCTGTCTCTTTTCAGCGCGGTTAACGCTATGGCCGAGAAATATGACATGCCCATACTTTACAGTTGTCATCCTCGTAGCAGGAAACGTCTGGAATCAAGCGGCTTTGCACTTGACAGACGTGTGATTCAGCATGAACCTCTCGGTTTCCACGACTACAACTGCCTGCAGATGAACGCCTATGCCGTTGTGAGTGACAGCGGTACCCTGCCTGAGGAGAGCAGTTTCTTCACTTCGGTGGGGCATCCTTTCCCGGCTGTATGCATCCGTACGAGTACGGAGCGTCCCGAGGCTCTTGACAAGGGTATCTTTGTCCTTGCCGGCATTGACGGGAAATCCTTGCTTCAGGCTGTAGATACTGCCGTGGAGATGAATAGGAATGGGGATCACGGTCTGCCGGTGCCCAATTATACGGATGAGAATGTATCGGCCAAGGTTGTGAAGTTGATTCAGAGCTATACGGGGGTGGTGAACAAGATGGTTTGGAGAAAATTCTGACTGCTGGGATGAACATTCTTTTTTTGACAATATCCCGTATCAATGGCTTGGAAGAGCGTGGCATCTATACGGACTTGATGCGTGAATTTATAAGGAACGGGCATGCCATGTATATAGTATCTCCTTATGAGCGGAGATTCCATCAGCCTACCGGAGTCATGGAGAACGGCGGTGCAAGAATATTGAAGGTAAAGACACTCAATATCCAGAAAACGAATATTGTGGAGAAGGGGATTGGCACTTTATTGTTGGAAAGCCAGTATCTGCATGCCATTAATAAATACTGGCGGGATGTGAAGTTCGATCTTATTCTTTATTCCACTCCTCCCATCACCTTCAATAAGGTAATCCGAACCTTGAAAAAACGCTGGAATGCGAAAACTTATTTGATGCTGAAGGATATTTTTCCGCAGAATGCGGTGGATTTGGGTATGTTTTCCAAGAAAAGTTTTCTTTATAGGATGTTCAGGAGTAAAGAAGAAAAACTTTATGAATTGTCAGACTTTATCGGTTGTATGTCACCTGCCAACTGTGAGTATGTGTTGAAGCATAATCCTGCCATTGATGCGGCAAAGGTGGAAATCTGTCCGAACAGTGTGAAGTTGCAGGAAAGGTTGAAAGGAGATAGGAAAGAGAGTGAACTGCTGAAAGAATTGAATATTCCTGCATCAAAAAGGATTTTCATCTATGGGGGTAATTTGGGAAAGCCCCAGGGGATAGATTTTTTATTGAAGGTGATTGAGGAGAATAAAAAGCGGGATGACTCGTATTTTGTAATTGTAGGTAGTGGTACAGAGTATATGAGGGTTAAATTATGGTTTGATACGCACTTGCCCCAAAACGCTTGTCTTCTTGCTGCATTGCCGAAAGCAAAATATGATGAATTGGTGAGCTTGTGTGATGTAGGCTTGATATTTCTGGACAAGCGGTTTACGATACCCAATTTCCCATCGCGTCTGCTTTCGTATTTGGAATGTAGTATGCCGGTGCTAATGGCTACAGATGTGAATACGGACATCGGACGGATAGCTGAAGAAGGTGGTTTTGGTCTGTGGACAGAGAATGGGAATATAGATACCTTTATGGAGATGATTGAGTTTATGGTAGAGGATGATAAACGAATGAAAGAGATGGGAGAAAGGGGGTATAGATTTTTGTGTGAGAATTATACTGTAGATAAGAGCTATAAGGCTATAATGAAGCATTTTTGAGAGTATGTATAAATATGGTTTGAAAAGAGTGATTGATTTCATTCTGGTCTTTATTGTATTGGTTGTTATCTGGCCCATTTTATTACTTATTACTATTTGGTTGCATTTTGCCAATAAAGGTGCAGGAGCATTCTTTACTCAGGAGCGTCCTGGAAAGGATGGAAGAATATTCCGTGTGATAAAGTTTAAAAGTATGACGGATGAACGGGATGTAGAAGGCAAATTATTGCCGGATGCTAAACGATTGACTCATGTGGGTAAATTTGTTCGTGCCACTAGTCTTGATGAGCTTCCGCAATTGATTAATGTTTTGAAAGGGGATATGGCATTGATTGGTCCAAGACCTTTATTGCCGGAATATCTGCCTCTCTATTCAAAAGAGCAGGCCCGTCGGCATGAAGTACGTCCGGGGATTACTGGCTGGGCACAAGTGAATGGGCGCAATGCAATCAGTTGGATGAAAAAGTTTGAATTAGATGTTTGGTATGTGGACCATTGTTCATTTTTACTAGATTTGAAGATAATATTTTTAACAATGAGGAAAGTGCTTTTGCGTAAGGATATTAGTTCAAATACTTCAGTAACGATGGAAGCCTTCACTGGAAATAATTGAAATTAAGAATATGAAAGATGTAGTAATTTATGGTGCAGGCGGTTTTGGGCGTGAAATAGCTTGTTTGCTTTGTGCTATAAATAAAAAAAAACAGGTTTGGAATTTTGTAGGTTTCATAGATGATGCAAAAAGTGTTGGCGATGAAAACGAATATGGTCGGGTTTTAGGTGGAATGGATTATCTAAATGCTTATTCTCGGCAACTTAATGTGATAATAGCCATTGGTAACCCTCATGGAGTAGCTTCCATCGTTTCAGGGATATACAATGACAATATTATATTTCCCAATATTTATGCTCCCAATTTAAGATTTGCTGATTCTAAAAATATGCAGATAGGTAAGGGAAATATTTTTTCTTGGGATTGCCATATAAGTTGCCATGTAACAATTGGTGATTTCAACGCTTTCAACGGAGATGTTATAGTTGGACATGATGCTGTAATAGGTAATTATAATTCTTTTATGCCAGGAGTACGTGTTTCTGGCGAGACTACAATTGGTAATGAAAACTATTTCGGTGTTTCTTCCATTGTGTTGCAGAAAAAGAAGGTTGGAAATAATACTGTGGTAGGTGCCGGAAGTGTTATAATTCGTTCTACGAAAGACAATTCAACATATATGGGTAATCCTGCTGCTTTAATTAAATATTAATAATAAAATAATTAATCATGGACTTAAATGATTTTATAGAGCATTTTGCAGAACAGTTTGATGAAACTGAAAAGATTGTGTTTACTGCTGAGACTGTATTTAAAGAGTTGGACGAGTGGTCATCATTGATTGCTTTATCGGTAATGGCGATGGCAGATGAAGAATATGATGTACAGTTGAAAGGGGACGATATTTTAGCTTCAAGAACTATAGAAGATTTATATAATCGAGTAGCATTAAAAAGAGCTTGATATGTACAATCCTTATTCTTTATCTGGCAAGACAATTTTGGTGACAGGAGCTTCTTCGGGCATAGGAAAAGCCACTGCAGTAGAGTGCTCTCGTTTGGGGGCAAAACTTATTTTAGTGGGAAGAAATAAAGAACGATTAGAAGAGACATTTTCTCAACTGGAAGGAGAGGGGCATATAATGAGAATTCTTGATCTGACAGATGTTGATGCATTAGAAATGTTTGTCAAAGAATTGCCTGAAATACATGGTTGTGTGAATAATGCAGGTATTGGTGGTAAACAACCTATTGCTTTTATTAAGCGTGAAGAATTGCAGCATATTTTGAATACTAATGCTTTGGCACCTATTTATCTGACACAATTTCTCATAAAAAAGAAAAAGATGAAACGTGGTTCATCTATGGTTTTTACTTCCTCTATTTCTGGTGTTTATTCGGTAGATATTGGTAATGCAATGTATTCCATGACTAAAAGTGCAATAGATGGTTTCATGAAGAATGCGGCCATAGAATTAGCTGTAAAGGGGATAAGAGTAAACAGTGTAAATCCAGGAATGGTAGATACTCCTATTAATGATATTGATAGTTTTACAGAGGAACAAAAACAAAAAGATATTAGCAATTATCCACTTAAACGTTATGGATTACCCAATGATGTGGCATGGGGGATTATTTATTTATTATCAGATGCTTCATCATGGGTTACGGGAACAAGTTTAAAAATAGATGGTGGATATTCATTGTAATTACTTATAAATTGAGATATGGCATTTTTATCATTTTCTAATGTAAAGTTTGCAGGGGTTGCTGCTGCTGTTCCAAAAATAGTCAAAGAAATAAAAGACTTGAGTTTTTTTTCTCCTGGCGAGGCAGATAAGGTGATAGCATTAACGCATATTGAGCGCTCCAGGATGGTCCCAAAAGGCATGTGCTGTTCGGATTTGTGTTATGAAGCAGCAGAGCAATTGATAGAAAGGCTTCAATGGAATAAGCAGGATATTGGGGCATTGATATATGTGTCATTGTCTCGTGATTATCTTACTCCCCATACTTCTGCACTCCTCCAGGACAAACTTGGATTGTCTAAAGAGTGTTACGCGATAGATGTACCTTTAGCATGTTCCGGATATGTTTACGGTTTGTCTGTCATTGCAGGGCTTATGCAGAATGGCGGAATAAAGAAGGGGTTGTTATTGGTAGGAGAAACAACTTCTCAATTGCAATCACCATTAGATAAGACCATATGGCCTTTGCATGGTGATGGAGGTACAGCTACCGCTTTAGAGTTTAATGAAGGAGCAAGCCCTATGTTATTCCATTTTGCAACAGATGGCTCAAGAGGTGATGCAATTATTAATCTTGATGGTGGTATGCGCCATCCGATAACAGAAGAGTCTATGAGAATGATTGAAGTGGAACCCGGGATTATTCGTAACCGTACTCAATCCGTTCTTGATGGTATGAATGTATTTGGATTTTCCATCAAGGAACCTCCAGCCAGTATTAAATCTCTTACGGAACATTATGATTTCTCATTGGATGATATTGATTATCTGATTTTACATCAAGCTAACAAATATATGGATGATAAAATAGGTAAGAAGTTGAAAGTACCAGCTGACAAAATACCTTTCTCTTTGATGCAATATGGGAATACAAGCAGTGCTTCTATACCTATTACAATGGTTGTTGGTATAGGTGAAAAATTATCTTTAGAAGATGCTGATGTTGTAATTTGTGGTTTTGGTTCAGGTTTGTCTTGGGGGAGTGCTTATATTAAACTAGACCATATTATATGCCTGCCTCTGATTGAATTGGATTAATTATGAAAAGACTTGAAGGACGTACTGCCCTCATTACGGGTTGTAATCGAGGTATAGGCAAGGCAATAATGCAAGAGCTGGTTGTCGGTGGAGCCAATATTATAGCTTGCACTCGTAAACAGACAGCTGAGCAGGATGCTTTCTATAGGCAATGCCAATCAGAATATGGAATACAGATATATCCTATCTATTTTGACTTGTCTGATGAGGATGCCATACGGATTGCTTTAAAAGAAATATACTCTTTAAAAATTGTCATAGATATACTTGTGAATAATGCCGGTATATTGAATACGGATGGGTTACTCCGATTGAAGATGGAAGATGCTCATAGGGTGATGCAAGTGAATTATTTTGCTCCCCTGCAGATTACACAAGGAATTGTGAAATTGATGTTGCGCTCAAAATCGGCATCTATAATCAATGTGGCATCTATTGCAGCCTTGAAACCGACTGTGGGTAACACTGTATATGGAGCCAGTAAAGCAGCCCTTATAAGTATGACTACTTGTTGGGCAAAAGAACTTGCTTCAGCCAAGATTCGAGTGAATGCTGTAGCACCGGGGTATCTTGATACGGATATGAGCACCTCTGTTGATAGCAAGGTGATGGGGCAACTGGTTAATGATACATCATTGAAAAGATTGGGTACTGTGGAGGAAGTGGCTAAAGTCGTTTCATTTCTTGCCAGTGATGATTCGTCATATATTGACGGTGAAGTTATAAAAATTACGGGGGGGGATAGAATATGATTGAAAATAAAATAATTAGCCTGGAAAAAGATTGTTATGATATGAAACTTAAGGCTCTTGAAATGGCTTTAAGTACGGGCAGTAACGGTTCTCATATAGGTGGAGCTTTCTCTGCCATGGAAATATTTGCAGCGCTCTATTCGGTAGCTTATGTGGATGATACATTTGACGAGAAAAGGGACCGGATAATCATTAGTAAGGCACATTGCGTTTTGGCCTACTATACGGCCTTGTGGAAGAAAGGCCTGCTGTGTGAGAAAGATTTATCCACATTTGATAAGAATGGTACCTCTTTTCATGGACACCCACATCGGAATTTAACTTATGGAATAGAATTTTCGGGAGGTAGTCTTGGCTTGGGGCTATCTTATGCTGTAGGAGTAGCTTTGGCTATGCAGAAAAAGTACCAGAGTAATAAAGTCTATGTGCTATTGGGTGATGGAGAGTGTGACGAGGGAATCGTATGGGAGTCATTGATGTCTATTGCAAATTTCAAACTGAATAATCTTATAATCATTGTAGATAGAAATGGCTATCAACTAGATGGTCCTACCAAAGAAATCATGAACCAATACTCTTTGGAAGAAAAGTTCAAGTCGTTTGGTTTGGAAGTGGAGGTCGTAAATGGGCATTCTATAGAGGAGTTGCTATGCGTTTTGAATAAGCCATCTGATGTATCAAGGGTGATTATCGCAGATACAGTAAAAGCGAATGGCATTTCATTTCTGATGAATAATAAGATGGCGCATCATTGCGTGTTGTCATTGAAGAAATATGAAAAAGCTGTAGAAGATATAAAAGCAATGTATGATGGGAAATAGTAAGATTAATCCTAAGATTTATTCAGCTTTAGGACAAGGTGGAAGTATGTTTGGTATTACATTGCCCGATGTGGCTCGGAAAAAGGATAATGTGATTGTTCTCTCGGCTGATATGTCAACACCTGCCGGACTTGATAAATTTAAATCCTTGTATCCAGACAAGTTTTTCAACTTAGGAATTGCTGAGCAAAACATGATTGGAGTGGCAGCTGGATTGACGGATGAAGGATATAAAACAATATCAGTAGCCCAGGCTTGTTTTGTTTCAATGCGTTGCTTTGAACAAGTCCGCCAATTCTTGGGGTATATGCATTCGGCACAAGTTCTTGTGGGGATTGGTTCCGGATTTTCGTTGACACTAATGGGAAATACCCACTATGCGTTGGAGGATATTTCATTGATGAAAACAATTCCCGGTATGACGGTGATAGCTCCTTGTGATGCATTGGAGGCAATGAAGGCTCTTGAAGCTGCAGTACAGTTGGAAAGCCCCGTATATATTCGCTTGTATGGGGGAACTGCAACTCCTATTGTCTATCACGAGGATTTTGATTTCAAAGTGGGCAAGTCTGTCACTCTGCGAAAGGGGAAGGATTTGCAGATCATAGCTACCGGAAGTATGGTGTATATGGCTATGCAGGTAGCTGAAATTCTAGCAGGGAAAGGAGTTTCTGCTTCTGTTGTCGATATGCATACTGTCAAACCTCTGGATATTGAAGTTATAGATTTTAATGCGCCTTTCATTGTTTCTCTTGAAGAACACCGTATGGTTGGAGGTATGGGCGACTCCTTGGCAGATTACTTATCACAATATAACTCACATCCTAAATTGCTGAAAATAGGAGCTTCGGATAGTTTTTCCATAGTGGGTGACTATCCTTATATGATGGAACAGAACGGATTATCAACTGATAAAGTCGTAGAACGGATTATGTCATTTATAAATAGATAGATTATGAACGTAAAAGAAAAAGTATTTGAGATTGTAGCTTCTGTCTGTGAAACGGAAGTATCCAATGTTAATGAGAATAGTACAATCGGTGATTTTCCCCAATGGGATTCTATGGGACATTTGACAATCCTTTCTAATGTAGAAGAGGCCTTTGATATCAATTTTGAGCCGGAAGAGATGATGGATCTGGAAGATGTCCATGATATCATAGCAGCTGTGGAGGAAAAGTTGTAATAATTATGGTGATAGAGGAAATCATATATCGGCATTCAATTACTTCTCCCGAAAAGACGGCCGTCATTTCGGGGGAAGTGACTGTCTCTTATCGTGTCTTGTGGAACAATATCAAGCATACGGCTGCCTATTTCATTTCTAAGGGAGTGGGAAAGGGCGACCGGATCATTGTCTCTGCAAGTAAAAATATAGATTTCATTTATGCCTATTTTGGAGCGCATCTGGCAGGGTGTATTTGTGTCCCGATTGATCCGGAGACCAATGTAACCCGTCTGGAAAGGATCATTGATTGTGCAGCACCTTCCATGATTATCGGCGAGCTACGCAATAAAGGGGGACATGAGGTGCTTCCGTTCACAGAGATAGGATTCGATAAGGATTTTGATGTGGTTTTTCCTCAAGAGAGGGATATTGCCGACCTTCTGTTTACTACCGGTACCACCGGTATGCCCAAAGGGGTGGTTTTGTCCTACTCCAACCAATTGTCCGCTGCAAATAATATAAATACTTTCATAGGGAATACTTCCGAGGATATTGAATTGCTGGCTTTGCCTATCAGTCATTCTTTCGGCTTGGGCCGGCTGAGATGTGTACTGGCTAAAGGCGCCACTCTAATCCTCTTGGGCAGCTTTGCCAGCATGAAGAGATTCTTCGGTGAGATAGAAAGATGCAGGGTCACTGGTTTTGGTATGGTGCCTGCCAGCTGGGCCTATATTGCCAAGATGAGTGCGGATAGGATTGCCCGATATGCCTCCCAATTGAGGTATATAGAGATAGGCAGTGCATTTATGCCGAAAACTGAGAAAGAGAGATTGATGCGTCTGTTGCCTGATACCAAGATATGTATGCACTATGGGTTGACCGAAGCTTCGAGAAGCGCTTTTATCGATTTCCATACCGATATGGAACATTTGGATTCAGTGGGCAAGTCTTCTCCCGGTACGGAAATTGTCGTTTGTGATGAACAAGGAAATTTACTTGCGGCAGGGCAGGAGGGCGAGTTGTGCGTAAAGGGCGGACATGTGTGTGCTGGCTATTGGGGAGTATCAGAAGATATCTTCAGGAATGATTTTTATAACGGCTATTTCAAAACCGGAGATTGGGGCTACATTGATCACTCCGGCTATATATACCTGAAAAGCCGTAAAAAGGAGATTATCAATGTCGGCGGGAAAAAAGTCAGTCCGATTGAGGTCGAAGAGGCCTTGAACTCCATTCCGGGTATTGAGGAGTCTGCATGCATCGGTGTGCATGATGATGTGATGGGAGAAGTCGTGAAGGCTTTCATCGTTGGCTGCCTGACGGAAGAGGATGATGAAAGGGTCCGGAAAGAGATGGCGGCTCTGGTGGAGAATTATAAGATACCGGTCTATCTGGAACATATTGATAGTATTCCCCGAACAACATCGGGCAAGATACAACGGTTATTATTGAAATGATTATGAATGAACGAAGCATGGTTGAAGAACTGTTGAACAGACCTCCTTATGATGGGAGTGAAGAATGTGATAATTTGTTTATGGAAGCTCTGCGTGATGAGCTTGTTTTCCACTATGAGCACAATGAGATGTATCGGCATTTTTGTGAGAGGAAGAACTTTAATCCTCATGAGCCGATTCATTCGGTGGATGAACTTCCGCCAGTGGCCGTCAGTGTGTTCAAGGAATTGGGATTCAACCTGAATTCAGTTCCCCGGGAAGAACTGACTTTGGCATTACAGTCCTCTGCCACTTCTGGAATACCGAGTACCGTAGTCATTGATAAGATAACAGCAAAAAGACAAGGTAAAGCAATGGTAAAGGTGGTCAGTGAATTCATTGGCAAAGAGAGGAAACCTTTCCTGATTATGGATATTGATCCCCGTTCTGCCTCCAGAAAATTGCTTGGAGCAAGATTTGCCGCGGTGACCGGGTATCTTAAGTTTGCGAGTAAAGTCGGTTATTTTCTGAAAGCGGATGAGAATGGTCTCTCATATTTTGATGTGGAAGGCATTCAGGCATTTATAAAAGAATTGCCATCCGGACAGCCTGTTGTGGTTTTTGGATTCACTTATATATTGTATCAACATGTATTGAAGTCAATACTGGAATCAGATGTGAGACTGCATTTGCCTAAAGGTTCCAAGATAATCCATATTGGCGGTTGGAAAAAATTGGAAAGTGAGAAAATAAGCAAAGAACTTTTTAATGAGCAATTAGCGCGGTGCTTTGGCATTTGTCCGGAAGATGTCATCGACATTTATGGATTTACAGAGCAGATGGGGTTGAATTATCCGGATTGTGCCTGTGGCTGTAAGCATGCCTCTTCTTATGTGAAAGTCCTGGCCCGCGATACCGTTACAAGAAGTGTCCTTCCGGCGGGAAAGGAAGGGATGCTTGAATTTATAACTCCTATTCCTCATTCTTATCCGGGCAATGTAGTATTGACAGATGATATCGGCATTCTGGAAGATTCGCCTTGTCCTTATGGACGTCCGGGACAGAGGTTCCGTATTGTCGGACGGTTGAAGAAAGCGGAGGTCAGAGGATGTGGGGATATTCTTTCCTCCAAGTTGGTGTTTCAACAGAAAGAAGGGACGGAAATAAAGTCGGACTCTCATCTGGACATTCAATATTTTAGGGGAACTTTGAAAGGAAATACGGGAGAGGAGCAGCTGCAGGGTATTATTTCTTGTCTGAATGATAAACTGGACTGGCTTCGGCAGCAACCGGTCGAGGCACTGATTGGCATCATTGGTGAAGTCGCAAAGAAATGGCTGTCCGATGAACGTTTTTCCTTTTTGAAGGACAAAGGCTTGCTGTTCTTGTCGAATTGGTGTGAAGCGTCTCATTTAAGGCAGATAGCCGAAGAGGGTCTGAGGGGGAATATAAGGTATTGCGATACCTTCTTGCATTTTCCAAATTCTTCAAAACATTTCTTGAAGGCAAATTCGCGAGGACTGGCTTGTCATTGGATGGCAGGCAATGTACAAATATTAGGTGTGTTTGCCTTGGTCCAATGTATCATAACTAAAAATGTGAACTTATTAAAGGTCTCTGCCAAGGATGACGGTGTGTTCCGTGCGCTTTTGAATGCGTTTGAAGGAGTTACTTATACAACTGAGGATGGCTATACACTTGAAGGTTCGGCTCTGATGGATACTGTGGCTGTTGTATATTTCTCGAGAGATGCCAAAAAATTGGGAGAGTTGATGTCTGGGTCTGCCCAGGTCAGAATTGCATGGGGAGGGAAAGAGGCGGTTGAGACGGTGGCAAAGTATCCTTCGATGATTGACTGTGAGACAGTTGTTTTCGGCCCCAAATTGTCTTATGCGGTAATTGCTAGGGAGGAACTGTCATCGGAGCATGCTGCGAAGAAATTGGCAAGACGGGTGTCGGTAGATGTATCTGTTTTTGACCAGTCCGGTTGTGCATCACCTCATAATCTTTATATTGAGAAAGGAGGAATAGTTACTCCTGAACGTTTCTGTGAAATTTTAGCGGAGGCATTTCCCAAAACGGAAGCCCAAATTCCTAAACCATTCATATCTCCGGAACAGATATCTGCTGTTCACTCGTCCAGGGGAGTGTATGATTTTAAAGGTAGAGTTTGGGGAAGTGATACGATGTCATGGACAGTACTCTATTCAGAGGACAATGAACTTTGTAAGCCAGTGTATTCACGTGTGCTTATGGTACATCCGGTGGATCACATAAATGATGCATTGGTACATGTTCAAGATTATATCCAGACGATTGGCATTGCCGCTCCTGAAGATAAGGCCATTGATTTTGCAAATAAGGCTACAATGGCAGGTGTTGCCCGATGCCCTTTGATAGGCAGGATGTTGAACTTTGAAATGCCGTGGGATGGACTGTTCCTGATTGACAGATTGGTCAGATGGAATACCTTGGGCGGCCCTCTTTGTTGACGGGTAAAGTGGAAATGATTGAGATTGTTCGGATTGTCAATTCTGTATTTGAATCAAATACTTATTTGGCAATAAGCAGGAATTATGGCCTATGTTTTTTGATTGATTGTGGAGATCCTATCCCTATAATTGAGAACATAAACAATCGGGGATTACCTTTGAAAGGTATTTTCATTACTCATTCCCATTTTGATCATATATATGGCTTGGACTCCATCATTGATGAATATCCGGAAACTCCCATCTATATCTCTGCTTTTGGAAAGGAAGGATTGTACTCCGATAAATTGAATTTATCGCGCTATAGTTTGTGTCCTTATGTATTTCAACATTATAGTGTCATGAAAGAACTGAAAGAAGGGGATACTGTATATTTATATGGAAGTGCTGGAGTAGAAGTTTATGAGACTCCCGGTCATGATAGAAGTTGTTTGACTTACAAATTTGGCAATTGTTTGTTTACAGGTGATGCGTTTATACCAGGGGTAAAAGTGTCCGCTTCATTTCCTAACAGCAATAAAATGTCCGCAGAACTATCCCGACAACGTATTCTTTCTTTATCGAAGGGGTGTCGTTTATGTCCCGGTCATGGTGAGAATTATGAGAACTTTCAGCCGGAAGTATATTTATAGGCTGTTTTATTGGCTATTTATCCCCTATTATGTGAGGCGGAAGAGTTCTTCTTCTGTCGAATGAACCTGATTTATTTTACAAAGAAATGGATAAGAGAATATATCTTTGCCTCGCTCACATGAGCGGCAAGGAGATGGGCTTCATACAAGAAGCCTTCGATACGAACTGGGTTGTTCCGCTTGGCCCGAACGTGAATGCCTTCGAGCAGGATTTGGAACGCTTCGTGGGACAGGATAAAAAGGTAGTGGCCTTGAGTGCAGGTACAGCAGCGGTACACCTGGCCCTGCTCGCTTGCGGAGTTGGTCAGGGTGACGAAGTGATAGTACAAAGCTTTACCTTTTGTGCCTCTTCCCATCCGGTGACCTACCTCGGTGCTACTCCGGTATTCGTGGATTCTGAGGCTGATACATGGAACATGGACCGGGTTCTTCTGGAGCAGGCTATCAGGGACCGTATCGACAAGACCGGTCGGAAGCCCAAAGCGATTGTTCCGGTGGCTCTGTATGGGATGCCCTACAAGATAGACCAAATCATGTCGGTGGCAGATAAATATGATATTCCGGTCATAGAGGATGCCGCCGAAGGCTTTGGAAGCAAATTTGACGGGCAAGTCCTCGGAACTTTTGGCAAATACGGCGTGCTTTCCTTCAATGGCAACAAGATGATAACCACCAGCGGTGGCGGTGCTTTGATTTGCCCTGATGAGGAGTCTAAGAAAGAGATTATGTTCTATGCTACCCAGGCCCGTGAGTCCTATCCCTACTACCAGCATGAACGTATAGGCTATAATTATAGGATGAGTAATATTTGTGCAGGTATCGGCCGCGGTCAGATGACGGTGGTGGATGAGCATATAGCGCACCATAAGCATCTGTGCGGTCTGTATCGTAAGTTGTTGGCCGATGTGGAGGGAATCACGCTTCATGAGAATCCTTCCGGACGTTATGACAGCAATTATTGGCTGAACACGGTACTGCTTGACGGGAATCTGCATGTGAGAGGTGAGGAGGATGCCTACCGTGAGACTGTGAAAGGTGCCGTGGGTGGTGCTGCGGGTGTTACGCATGAGTCGGTGAGTGCCCATACCTCTTGCGAGCCCAACCGTAATGTAGAGGCCATGCGTATTTGCTTGGACAGAGCTGGTATCGAGAGTCGTCCCTTATGGAAGCCTATGCATCTTCAACCGGTTTATGCCGCTAATCCTGCCTATGTGAATGGTGTCAGTGAGGGTTTGTTCAGGCGTGGTCTTTGCTTGCCGAGTGGTCCTTATGTGACGGATGAGGATGTGAGATACATAGTGAATGAAATGAAGGAGAGTATACTATGAAATCTACATAGTATCAATTTTTTATGAACTAATTTCAGAAAACAGCTTCAGTGGGGCTGTTTTCTTTGTTTATAGGCATATTTGAGATGGGTACCGAGAATCTTCTCTGACTTTGGGGGATGTCCATAATGTGATCCTCTGTGATAGAGAGTCATAGTTGTGTGTTGCCACTCTTACTTGAATAACCGTTCTTTGGTGGTGAATAATAACCAATAAACGTTTATCGATTATGGCAGTAGTAGCTTATTTAAGAGTAAGTACAGAAAAACAGTTTTTAGAGAATCAGCGCGAGGAAATTATACGCTTCGCGGAAAAGAATGGGTTGAGCATCGACAGATGGTACATGGAGACGGTCAGCGGAAAAGTGAGTAGCAAAGAGCGTAAACTGGCGGGCTTGTTGGATCGGATGAAACCGGGAGACTCCTTGATTATAACGGAGATTTCGCGGCTTAGCCGGACACTGCTGGAGATAATGACCATTCTTAACTCCTGCATCAAAAGGGGAGTGGTGCTGTACAGTACCAAAGAGGGGTATGTGTTCCAGAATGACATCAACAGCAAAGTGCTGGGTTTTGCTTTTGGACTGATGGCCGAGATAGAGCGTAATCTGATTTCCATGCGCACCAAAGAAGCACTGGAACGACGGAGGAAGGAGGGAAAACATCTGGGCAGGAAGAAAGGAGACACACCCAAAATGAAGATACTCTATGCGAACAAGAGGAAGCTTGTAAGGGAGCACCAAAGAGGAGAGTCGTGTGCTGAGCTTGCCCGGCAGATGGGAGTGTCACGGACTACGATGTTCCGTTTTCTGAGACACTATTGAGCAATTCAGCTAAACGAAGGTGTCAAAGGTGGGATTCCTTTTGACACGCTTCGTGTGGGCTACTTATTCGGCTGATACTTCTTTCTTTTCCTTCCACTCTTTCCCGCGCTTGTGCAGGTTTTTCAGCTCGAATGACAGCATGATACGGAAGAAACCTATAATCAGGAATGCAAACGAAATCATGTACACGGCGTAAAGGGCGCCTACTGCCGGTTGCCACAAGATGATGAGCGAGCAGATGACGGCAAGAATACCGAAAGCAACGTACCATCCCCAGTCTCTTGTCCCATATCTTTTGAGGTCCATGGCATAGCCTACGGATGAGAAGCCGCGGAACATCAGCCAGAAGGCGATGAGGAACGGAATGACTTCCATGCTGAGCATCGGGTAGGCTATCAGGTAGAATCCCAGAATCATGTCGATGATACCTCCAGCCAGATACCATCCCCAACTGGATACCCTTCTACGGTTACTTACTGCAAAGGATATTTCCAGCAGACCGCTGAACAACATGGAGACGCTGAACAGAATGCTCAATACCGCATACCCGCTGAGAGGGGAGAACATCAGGCTTATAGCCACTATTACATAAAGAATACCAAGAATGAGTGAAATCCACCAATTCTTTACTTCCTGCTGAAGTTCGTCAAAAATAGTTTTCATGTGAATTTAATTTTTTAAGTGATTATCATTAATTCGTCCGTAGAATAACAGTTTATCTGGAAAAAAGTTTCGGGTGAACTTTTTCTGTATGTAATTTGTTATGTATACATATAATTTGATAAAACTATGGCTACAACAAAATTTAAAGGACAACCGGTAAAGGTTATCGGTGAATTTATAAAGGTGGGCTCTGTTGCCCCCGATTTCGAATTGGTAAAAACAGATTTGTCTTCATTCTCTTTGAAGGAACTGAACGGGAAGAATGTTATTTTGAATATTTTCCCCAGCCTTGACACTGGTGTGTGCGCTACTTCTGTACGTAAGTTCAACAAACTGGCTGCCGGCCTGCCCGATACGGTAGTGTTGGCAATCTCCAAGGATTTGCCTTTTGCACATGCACGTTTCTGTACAACGGAGGGTATTGAGAATGTGATTCCTTTGTCTGATTTCCGTTTTTCCGATTTTGATGAAAACTACGGGGTACGCATGGCCGACGGACCGCTTGCAGGTCTATTGGCGCGTTCGGTAGTGGTTATCGGCAAAGATGGTAAGATTGCCTATACGGAATTGGTACCTGAAATTACACAAGAGCCTGACTATGATAAAGCTATTGCAGCTGTAAAGTAGAAAGTTTGGATTTGGGATAAGCAATAAAAAGCGGTGGACAGAATTTATCATGCTGTCCACCGCTTTTTTATTATCATGCCGTTTTTTTTATTTCTTCTTCATGCCTTTATAGATGAAGAATGCCACGATGAGTACGCCGATGCCGATAAATACATAACCTATCTCATGGCTGTATTCCGTTACTTTGGCAAGCAGCTGTTCCTCGTTCTCGATGCCGGGTACTGTGGACAAGTAATAGCCGATAAAAGCCAGGATGGAATTCCAAAGGCCTGCACCCAAGGTGGTGTACAGCAAGAAAGTTCCCAGTTTCATGCGTGCCAGACCGGCAGGGATGGATATCAACTGGCGTACGGCAGGTATCAGGCGGCCGACAAAGGTTGATACGGCTCCATGCTTGTCAAAGTATTCCTCCGCATGCTGCACTTTGGCTTCGTCGATGAGGCACATGTGCCCGAAACGGCTGTTGGCAAACTTGTAAATGATGGGGCGTCCCAGCCATTTTGCCAGATAGTAGTTTATCAATGCTCCGATATTTGCCCCTATGGTTGCAAACAATACCACCAGATATATATTCATGTTGTCATTGTTGGCGGCTTTCCAAGCGGCAGGAGGGACTACAACTTCCGAAGGGAAGGGAATAAACGAACTTTCAATGGCCATCAATAAAGTGATGGTCCAGTAATTGAGGTGGTCGAGACACCATTGGATAAAGGCTACTGATTCCATTTGCTAGATTAGTGGTATATAATTACTGTTATTGTAATGCATTGAAAATATTCTTCATCACTAGGGCCAGCTCTTCCTGATTATCTTCTTGTAGTATCTGCTGTAATCTATCCAGCTCTTCCAGCCTGAACGGATGTTCGCACAGCTGGTTGTACTTCATGAAGTTCTCTTTGTCTTTGAGCAGCATATACAGAGAGGTCAGCCTTTCGTTGATACCTTCAAAGTCCGGCTCCATCTCTTTGACATGTTCAAAGGCCAGCTTGGCATAGCTCAGTTGTCCTATTTCCATGCTACACATGCCTATTTCGTGCCAGGTATCCGCATAGGGGGCATACTCTAAGGCTTTGGCCCATCTCTTCACACCTTTCTCATACTCACCTTCTTCCATGTAGATGCGTCCCTCAATCAGGTACGGGTCTATCTCTTCGGGTGCCAAGTCGTATGCTTTTTTACAATACTGGTGTGCTTTGCGCTTTTTTCCCATCTTGTGCAGGCATAGGGCCGCATTGGCATAAAGGGAGGGCAAGGCGAAGTCATGGCTGTCTTCGGCCGTTATGGCTTTTTCCAGATAGTCGTATCCTTCTTTCCACTCTCCTTTGGAGGTTTTGTTCAGGCCGATGAAGGTGTTGATGAAACCGTGGGAGACGAGATGGAACTTTTCGGCTTGCAGGTAGTTTTCCATGGCACTTTCCTCATTTCCCAATTGGAAGAAGGAATGTCCTTTCATCAGGTAGGCATCGGCAAACTCGTCATCGGCCACCGTGGCATAGTCGCATGCTTCGATTGCTTTGTCGAACATCTGCTGGTCAAAGTAGCAACGGGCCAGTCCAAACCAGTAAGGAGCCGAATACGGATTCTTGTCAATCAGCTTATTGAAGAAGAAGGTGGCTTTTTCAAACAGTCCCTGGGCATAGTAACAATCGCCGGTGACGGCAAGGTAGGCTTCTTCTTCGGCATATTTTTCGAGTCCGCGCGTCAGCCATGTCAATGCTTTTTCCGGGAATCCCATGTCAATGTACATATAGGATACATCGACGATATTGGCCAGGTCGTCCTTATCGTTTATGCTGTCGAGTATCGCTTCTGCTTCTTCTTCTTTGCCTTCGCCCAACAGTAGGTTGGCTTTCAGCACTTTCACTTCGGAAGATTCTTCGGCAATCCGTTCCAATATATCCTTGGCTTGCTCTTTATGCTGGGTGTCGAGGAACAAGTATGCCTGTTCCACCAGCAGAGCCGTATTATCCGGATGTATTCCCAAGCCATACTCTACGACCTCGGTAGCCATGGCATATTTATGATGCACGGCATACCAGTCTGCGAGGTCGGCTAAGTCGTCTGCGTCCAGATAGATGGTTCTGTTCTCTGCTTTGGCAGCTTCATATTGTTCTGCCATTTCTTGCAGTTCTTTGTCTCTTCCGGACAGCAGGTTTTTTTTACTCATATTCTTATTTATTGATTTTACCCCAAACGTCTTTCAGACCTACAGTACGGTTGAATACCATTTTTTCTGGCGTAGAATCTTTGTCAACATTAAAATAACCGATACGTTGGAACTGCAGGTAGGAGAGGGGCTGCATGCCGGCAGCGTACTTCTCGATGTAGCAGCAGGGCAGCACATTCAGGGAGTCGGGGTTGATCATTTCTTTCATGGCTGTCAGTGCGTCGCAGTTCTTCGCTTCGCGGATGGCGGCAAGCTCATCGCGCGGGTTCTCCACTTTCCACAGACGGTCGTAGAGACGTACTTCTGCTTCGAGGCAGTGGGCACAACTTACCCAATGGATGGTGCCTTTCACCTTACGGTTGGCTCCGGGCAGACCGCTCTTGGTATCAGGGTCATATTCGCAATATACTTCGGTGATTTCACCGGCGTCGTTCTTCTTGCAGCCGGTACACTTCACGATGTACGCGTTCTTCAGACGTACCTCTTGTCCCGGTGTCATGCGGAAGTATTTCTTTGGGGCATCTTCCATGAAGTCGTCGCGCTCCATCCAGAGTTCGCGGCTGAATTCGATGACGTGGTTGCCTTCTTCGGGATGCTCGGGGTTGTTGACGGCTTCCATCTCTTCCACTTGCCCTTCGGGATAGTTAGTGATGATAAGCTTCACCGGATTCAGTACGGCAGATACGCGGGTGGCGCGGTCGTTCAAGTCCTCGCGCACGGCGCTTTCCAGCAGGGCGAATTCATTGAGCGCATCGTAGGTTGTATATCCTATTTTGTCGATGAACTTATGAATGGACTCCGGAGAGTATCCCCTACGGCGGAAACCGCAGATAGTCGGCATACGGGGGTCGTCCCAACCGTTTACCAAGCCTTCCTTGACTAGAGTCAGCAGGTTGCGCTTGCTCATCAGCGTATAGCTGAGGTTCAGTTTGTTGAACTCATACTGATGGGGGCGGTTATCGTCGAGGTCTTTGCCTTCCTTCACCCAGTCCACGAAGAGATCGTAGAGTGGACGGTGGGGCACAAACTCCAGTGTGCAGAGCGAGTGTGTCACGCCTTCGAAGAAGTCGCTTTGCCCGTGGGCGAAGTCGTACATCGGATAAGCCTTCCAAGTGGTGCCCGTGCGATGGTGCGGATGCTTCACTACGCGGTAGATGATAGGGTCGCGGAAGTGCATGTTGGGGCTTGCCATGTCTATCTTGGCGCGGAGCACCATGGCACCTTCCTCAATCTCGCCGCTGTTCATTTTCTGGAACAAGTCCAGTGTTTCTTCGATAGGACGGTTGCGGTAGGGACTTTCCACACCGGGCTGGGTGGGAGTTCCTTTCTGGGCGGCAATCTGCTCGGAAGTCTGTTCGTCGATGTATGCTTTGCCCTCTTTGATGAGGCGGATAGCGAAGTCCCACAATTGCTGGAAATAGTCGGAAGCGTAATATTCGTTACCCCATTTGTAGCCCAGCCACTGGATGTCTTCCTTGATGGCTTCTACATATTCCACATCTTCCTTGGTGGGGTTGGTGTCATCGAAACGCAGGTTGCAGACACCGCCGTGTGCGGCGGCAATACCGAAATCAAGGCAGATGGCCTTGGCGTGTCCGATGTGGAGGTAACCGTTCGGTTCGGGCGGGAAGCGTGTTTGTACTTTTCCCCCGTTTTTACCTTCTTTCAAATCGTTTTCTACTATTTGCTCAATGAAGTTCAAGCTCTTTTTTTCGCTTGTTTCTTCGCTCTTTATTTCTGCCATAATGTTACTATTTTCGTATCGTGGGGACAAAGATAGGGTAAAAAAATGAAGAATGAAGAATGAAGAATGAAGATTTATTCGTTATGTACCGGGATATATCCGCTCTCTTTGATGATTTTCTGTCCTGCGGCAGACAAAATGAAATCGAGCAGAGGGGCTATGACCGAAGCGTTTTTCCGGTTATAATAATAGTATAGCGGGCGTACTATCGGATAAGTCTTATTGATGGCATTCTCCAGCGTGGGAGCGGCATAATGTTGCCCGTCGTATGAAACGGCGAGCGTCTTGATACGCGGCGATACATAGGCTAGACCCACATATCCGATGGCTCCGCGAGTTTGGCTGACGGATTGGATAATGGCTCCCGTGGCAGGCATGGAGAGACTGCTGCTCATGTAGTTCTTGTTTTTCAGTACGCTTTCCTTGAAGAACTCGTAGGTACCGGAGGAAGTCTCGCGGGAGTAGACTACGATTTTGCGGTCGTCTCCGCCCACTTGCTGCCAGTTGGTGATTTTGCCCCGGAAGATATCTTCCAGTTGTTGGCGGGTCAGTTGTGTCACCGGGTTAGAGGGGTGGACCACTACGGCAAGGGCATCGTAGGCGATGGGTACTTCCGCCAGGTCTTCTCCGGCAGCTTTGGCTTTCATCTTTTCGCTGAACTTGATGGCGCGGGAAGCCATGGCGATGTCCGTGGTCTGGTCCAGCAGGGCTGAAATACCGACACCGGTTCCGCCGCCGGTCACGGTGACACGGGCAGAGGGGTTCAGGGTCATAAAGCGTTCGGCGGTCTGCTGCGCTATGGGGAGCACGGTATCGCTGCCTTTGATGCGTTGCGCCTGCATGCCAGTGGTGGCAGCTGCCAGGGCGAGGAGTAGGAGTAATTTTCTTGTCTTCATAAAACACATGGTGCAAATAGGGTAAACACATGATGCAAATTAAGGTAATGGATATTACAAATGTGTTACATGGAATGTGCTTTGAGTCGTTGTAATAGTTTTGTAACACCTTTGAAACATTTCTTTCAAACGTTAGTCACACTGCCTTAACATCCGGCCCGTTCCTTTGCATACAGAAATCAATAGGCAACATGAAAAAGATTTTTGAGAAGATTGTAGAAGGTATACTGGCTTGTAGCGGCTTTGTGACGAGTCTTACCATCGTACTTATCGTCGTGTTCCTCTTTTCCGAAGCGCTGGGCTTGTTCAGCAGCAAGGTGATAGAAGAAGGGTATGTATTGGCCTTGAATAAGGAGAACCGGGTGGGCGAACTGACTCCGGCACAGATAAAGAATGTCTTTGATGAAGAGCTGACAAACTGGAACGAAGTGGGAGGGGAGGACCTTCCTATCCGCCTTTTCCGTTTGGAGGACATCACACTGTATTATACGGAAGAGCAGTTGGGCGCTTCCTACGAAAATGCAGGTGCCTGCATTACGGAGCTGGTGGAGCGTACGCCTGGCATTATAGCCTTTGTACCGCAGCAGTTCATTGTCCGTCCGGACTCGGTGCATCTGCTGAAAGACAACACCATTTCGGTGAAGGACGTCTTTGCCGGTGCCGAATGGTTTCCCACGGCAACACCTGCTGCGCAGTTCGGCTTTTTGCCGCTCATTACGGGGACGCTGTGGGTCAGTCTGTTTGCCATCCTCTTTGCATTGCCGTTTGGTCTGTCGGTGGCAATCTATATGTCGGAGGTAGCCAATTCCCGGGTAAGGAATCTGCTGAAGCCCATCATTGAGTTGCTGAGTGGCATACCGTCGGTGGTCTACGGCTTTTTCGGCTTAATTGTCATTGTGCCGTTTTTGCAGCAGGTGTTCAACTTGCCGGTAGGCGAGAGCGGGCTGGCGGGCAGTATTGTGCTTGCCATTATGGCGCTGCCCACCATCATTACGGTGACGGAAGATGCGATGAGAAACTGCCCTCGTGCTATGCGTGAAGCCAGTCTGGCACTGGGAGCGTCGCAATGGCAGACTATATATAAGGTAGTGATTCCTTACTCCATTTCGGGCATCACCTCCGGAGTGGTGTTGGGCATCGGCCGTGCGGTGGGCGAGACGATGGCTGTGCTGATGGTGACGGGCAACGCCGCCGTCATTCCCCATACCATCCTGGAACCGCTGCGCACCATTCCGGCAACGATTGCCGCCGAACTAGGCGAAGCGCCTGCCGGCGGAGCTCACTACGAAGCATTGTTCCTGCTGGGTGTCGTGCTGTTCTTCATCAGTTTATTGATAAACTTCACGGTGGAAGCAGTTTCGCCAAGACGAAAATAAAAGAAGGTAGATATGGTCAATAGAAAGCATCTTTCGCAAAACGTGGCATTCGGCTTGTTCCGTCTGTTGAGCCTGAGTGTGGTGGGGATTCTTTTTGCAATCCTCGGCTTCATTATATATAAAGGTATAGGAGTCATTGATTGGGAGTTCCTCACTACGGCTCCTACCAACGGTATGACTGCCGGCGGAATCCTTCCTGCCATTGTAGGTACGTTCTGCTTGATGGCGGGCAGTGCTTTATTTGCCTTTCCGGTGGGAGTGATGAGCGGTATTTATATGAATGAGTATGTGCCGAAAGGCTGGGTGGTACGCTTCATACGGATGATGACGAATAATCTGAGCGGCATCCCTTCCATCGTGTTCGGTCTGTTTGGCATGGCGCTGTTTGTCAACTATATGGATTTTGGAGACAGCATCCTGGCAGGTTCGTTGACGCTGGGTCTGCTAAGTCTGCCTTTGGTTATCCGCACCACGGAAGAAGCGCTGAAAGCCATCCCCGACAGCATGCGTGAGGGAAGCCGCGCGTTGGGAGCTACCAAGCTTCAGACCATCTGGCATGTCATCCTGCCGATGGGGATGCCCAATATCATTACTGGACTGATTCTGGCGCTGGGGCGTGTTTCGGGCGAGACGGCACCCATCCTTTTCACCTGTGCCGCCTACTTCCTGCCACAGCTGCCTACAAGTATCTTCGACCAGTGCATGGCGCTTCCTTATCACCTCTATGTCATCTCTACCAGCGGTACGGATATGGAAGCGCAGCTTCCCATCGCCTACGGCACGGCACTAGTGCTGATACTCATTATCCTCCTGGTGAACCTGCTGGCAAACGCCCTGCGGAAATACTTTGAGAAGAAGATTAAGACGAATTGAAAACATATACAATAGGTATGAAGAACAAGATAGAAACCCGTGACGTGAATTTCTGGTATGGCGATTTCCATGCCCTGAAAGGCATCAGCATGGACATTGAGGAGAAGTCTGTGATAGCCTTCATCGGCCCCTCGGGCTGTGGAAAGTCTACCTTCCTGCGCCTGCTGAACCGCATGAACGATTTGATTCCCGACACCCGTCTGACCGGCGAGATACGCATTGACGGACAAGACATCTATGGAAAAGGAGTGCAAGTGGATGAACTCCGCAAGAACGTGGGCATGGTGTTCCAGCGCCCCAATCCTTTCCCAAAAAGCATCTTCGAGAACGTTGCCTACGGACTCCGTGTGAATGGCATCACCGATAACGCCTTCATCCGTCAGCGGGTGGAAGAAACCCTGAAAGGCGCCGCTCTTTGGGACGAGGTGAAGGACAAGCTGAAAGTCTCCGCCTACGCCCTCTCCGGCGGTCAGCAGCAACGTCTCTGCATAGCCCGTGCCATGGCGGTGTCTCCTTCAGTCCTGCTGATGGATGAGCCGGCATCCGCCCTCGACCCCATCTCCACTGCCAAGGTGGAAGAGCTTATCCACGAGTTGAAGAAGCAGTACACCATCGTCATCGTCACCCACAACATGCAGCAGGCAGCGCGTGTCAGTGATAATACGGCTTTCTTCTATATGGGGCAGATGGTGGAGTTTGGAGATACCCGGAAGATATTTACGAATCCCGATAAGGTGGAGACGCAGAACTACATCACGGGACGTTTCGGGTAGCGGATTGTTCCATACAAGCAAAAATAAGTTGTACAAAAGTAATCTTAAAATAGAAACATTATGGTGAAGTTTATCGAATCTGAACTCGTCTTGCTGAAAAAGGAAATAGACGAAATGTGGACCCTGGTATATAATCAGCTCGACCGTGCAGGTGACGCCGTGCTTACGCTGGACCGGGAACTGGCCCAGCAGGTATTGGTGCGCGAACGTCGCGTCAATGCTTTCGAACTGAAAATAGACAGCGACGTGGAGGATATCATTGCCCTTTACAACCCCGTTGCCATCGACCTGCGCTTTGTGCTTGCCATGCTCAAAATCAATACGAACCTGGAGCGTCTGGGAGACTTTGCAGAAGGCATCGCCCGCTTTGCCCTCAACTGCCATGAACCGGCATTGGATACTGAGCTGGTCAAGCAACTCCGTCTCGAAGAGATGATAGCCCAGGTGCTCTCCATGCTCGAGCTTGCCAAGCAGGCACTTCAGGAGGAGAGCCAGGAATTGGCTACCGCTGTGTTTGCCAAGGACAATATGCTGGACGAAATCAATGCGGAGGCCACTGCCATCCTTGCCGACTACATCAGCCGGCATCCGGAGAGTGCACTTTCTTGTCTGAACCTGGTGAGCGTGTTCCGCAAGTTGGAGCGTTCCGGTGACCATATCACGAATATTGCCGAAGAAATAGTGTTCTTTATCGACGCAAAAGTGTTAAAACATAGCGGGCGGACAGATGAACACTACTTAAATGATAAGAAATAAACAAAATTTTAGGATAATTTCAGTGTTTCATGGAAAATAGCCTTATATTTGTCCATTGAAAACGATTGCAGGTGTAGAAAAATGCTTTGAAATGATAATAAACTTAAATGATTTCTCAAAAAGATGTTATAAGACATGTTTTTTAATTTGGTTAGTATCACGAAAAGCGCCTATATTTGCATCGTTATCCTGAAAACAATCTTTTTACCTTAAAAAAAAACTAATACCTATTGAAAACTGAAAAAGGAGGCTTTGTGAAAAGCTTCCTTTTTTTTGTACCTATACGAAGGGCTTTTTGTATCTTTGCGCATATTAATAATAAATCGCGTATAACCTAAAAGTATATAGAACCATGTTTTCCGGAATAGTAGAAGAATGTGCCACATTGGTGGCGATGGTCAAAGACCAGGAGAATGTACATTTTACTTTCAAGTGTTCATTCGTCAGTGAATTAAAAATAGACCAAAGTGTGTCTCACAACGGTGTTTGCCTTACAGTAGTCAGTCTGACAGATGATACCTATACCGTGACGGCCATGAAGGAAACGCTGGACCGTTCCAATCTTGGCTTGTTGCAGGTGGGAGATGAAGTGAATGTGGAGCGTAGTATGATGATGAACGGCCGGCTGGATGGCCATATCGTTCAAGGACATGTGGACCAGACTGCCACTTGCATCGATATAAAGGATGCGGAAGGAAGCTATTACTTTACTTTCCGGTATGCTTTTGACAAGGAGATGGCAAAGCGCGGCTACATCACGGTAGACAAAGGCTCGGTAACGGTCAATGGTGTCAGCCTGACCGTGTGCAATCCCACCGACGATACTTTCCAGGTGGCCATTATTCCTTACACCTTTGAGCATACCAATTTCCATGCTTTCAAAGTGGGCAGTGTGGTGAATCTGGAGTTCGATATCATTGGTAAGTACATCAGCCGCATGATACAATATAAATAAGGTAACGGCACTATGGACGATTTCCTGCAATTAGTGGCATCCCGTCAGAGTGACCGTGCCTATGATATGACTCGTGCCGTGGAGCCTGAGAAATATCGGTGATTTACTTTTTAGACACAGATGACGCAGATGACGCGGATTTTTTTAATATTCCCATCCGCGTCATCCGCGTCTAAAAAATAATCAAAAAGAAAGCAGATACGGAGTTTCTGGAAAGACTTCCGCGTGCTTACAAATCCTTTAGCAGCACCTTGCTTGCATTCTTGTAGTATTCCTCCCGTGCCTTCAGCAATGCTCCCCATTGGTTGTTGAATTCATTTTCCTTATCAATTTTGAAATCTTCTGAGCCGTGCGTGTCCAGTTTGTCCAGTAGGAGGGCCACATTCATTTTGTTGATATCCATGGAAGGCTGGTAAGCGATGTCTTCACTCTTTTCATCGGTCACCACTTCATGTAGGAGGTTGATTTCCTGCAATTCATAAAGGGTTTCGTGTGTCAGCCGGATGGGAATCTGGCACTCTTCGGATATCTCTTCGGCTGTATAGGGCTGGGCGTCTTGTTCAAAGCGCTTGGCTATGAGAGACATTATCAGGATGGAGATAAAATCGCGGTAGCGCCGGCTGATATTGCGCGCATCCTTGTCGAAGCTGAAGTTCCGGATATTCTGTCCGGCGTAGGTCAGTTCGGCACCGAATAGGCAGATGGTCCAGGATACCTGCAACCATAGCAGAAACATCGGAAGGGCGGCAAAACTACCATAGATGGCATTGTAACGGGAAACCCACAACTGGCTGCTGATGTAAAGGAATTGGAATGCCTGGTGTGCCGTACCTGCCAGAATACCGGATATGAGTGCGTGTTTCAGCTTGACCTTTGTATTCGGCATAAAGACGTACAGTGCTGTAAACATGAACCAGGTCAGCACGAAGGGGATGAGGCGCACCATAAACTTGCCGACGGGAGCCAGCAGGGTAAAGTCTTCGAGGTTCTTCACCATCGTACTCATGAAGATGGAAAGACCACCGGACACCACCAGCAGAATGGGCATCAGCAGAAGCATAGAGAAGTAATCCGTTATTTTGCGGTACATGCTGCGCGCCTTTTTCACCTGCCAGATGCGGTTGAAGGTGATTTCCATATTGTTGATTAGATTCAGGACTGTCCACAGCAACATAATCAGACCCACTCCGATGAATATTCCACTCTTGGTCTGAGACAAATACGAATTCACGAATTGCAGGATGACTTCCGTGGTTTCCGTAGGACCGCCGAAACCGTTGACAATCTGGCTTTCCATCAGATTATCGAATCCGAAACCGCGGGCTATGGCAAACAAAATGGCAAGAATAGGCACGATGGCAAGCAACGTACTGTAAGTCAGCGCCGAGGCTTTGTTTACTATCCGGTCTTTGGTGAAGCGGTTGATGCAAAGATAAATCGTCTTGATGATATTGTATACGGAAAAGGTCGTTCGCGTGACTTCATCTTCCGTAATACGCCAGATGTCGTAGGTGAGGAATTTCCAAAGGGCAGCAATACGCTTGTTCATGCTATTATCTCGATTATCCATTGTCAATAAAAAAGCAGTCAGTCTGTAAGCCGGGTTCTGTTCTTCTGTTTCTGAAAAAGCCTAATTAGGAATTATCCATTCTTCATTATCCATTCTCCATTAAAGAAGTGTCTGTCATTTATCTGAGCCGCATGTCACCATACAAGCTTTAGCGGTCTACCCTCCGACATGGAGCGAGCAACTCTCATAACGTCGGTTTACATGACCTTACAACTCCCAAGACGCACAGCCCTTGTGTCGCCACAAGACTGGTAGGCTCTTACCCCACCTTCTCACCCTTACCGTAGCCCAAGGGCGACGGCGGTTATTTTCTTCTACGTTACTCTACCCTCACGGACAGCTTTCTGTTAGGAAGTGGGACGCTCTGTGTTGCCCGGACTTTCCTCATACGCACGAGGCGCAAGCGACAGACCGACCAACTGCTTTATAGGGTACAAAGATACGGAATATTAATGAAGAATGAAGAATGAAGGATGAAGAATTTGTTGTGCAGTGTGCGGATGCAGTACGGATGAATCCTTCATTCTTCATTCTTTACCCTTAATTATCTTAAAAACATGTATCTATTTCGGAATAAATTCGTAGCTTTGCTATTAGTAATAACCCCCAAATCCTTTTGGCCAATGAAAAAGTTATCCTCTCTTTTTTCTTTATTTCTGTTAATCCCGCTTTTTGCTGTCGCTTCGGAAGTGGGTGACCGTACAATACCTGCAGAAGTGGCGCAACTCGCTGACAGTTTGAAACAAAAGTTTGCACCGGACAAGCGCGTGGCTTTGTTCGATGTGGATTACTCTTTCTCCGGAAAGAATGTGATGTTGCGTGGTGTCACCACTTCGGCAGAGGCAAAGACGGCTTTGCTGGATGGTTTGGCAAAGAAAGGATATGCGGTGATGGATTGTCTGCAAGTGCTTCCGGATGAGGCCGGACTTGAAGGCAAGACGTATGGCATTGTCAATGTGTCTGTGTGCAATCTTCGGGTAGCCCCGGATTTCTCTTCAGAAATGATGACGCAAGGCTTGATGGGTATGCCGGTGCGGGTGTTGCAGCGCGACGGCTGGTACCGTATCCAGACACCGGACAACTACATTGCATGGGTACACCGAGTAGGCATACATCCCGTCACGCGGGAAGAGCTGACCGCTTGGAACAATGCAGAGAAAATAGTGGTGACTTCGCATTATGGCTTTGTCTACTCACAGCCCAGCCAGGCATCGCAGACCGTCTCTGATGTTGCTGCAGGAAACCGCCTGAAGTGGGAGGGGACAAAAGGTGCCTTTTATAAGGTGGCTTATCCCGACGGCCGTCAGGGATATATCTCCAAATCCATCTCCATGCCTGAGAAGAAATGGCGTGCCACCTTGAAGCAGGATGCCGCCAGCATTATAGCCACGGCGCATAGCATGATGGGCATCCCTTATCTTTGGGCTGGCACTTCCTCCAAAGGGGTGGATTGTAGCGGCTTCATGCGCACCGTTCTTTTCATGCACGACATCATCATTCCGCGGGATGCTTCCCAGCAGGCATACGTGGGCGAGCATATCGATATCGCTCCTGATTTCAGTAACCTCCAGCCGGGCGATTTGATTTTCTTCGGGCGCAAGGCGACGCCGGAACGCAAGGAACGTGTGGTACATGTCGGCATGTATATCGGCAACAAGCGTTTCATCCATTCGCAAGGCGATGTGCGCGTCAATAGCTTCAGCCTCGACGACGAGCTGTTCGATGAATACAACCTCGGTAGACTGTTGTTCGCTACGCGCGTGTTACCTTATATAAATAAGGAGGCGTCGCTCAATACAACGGAAACGAATCCATTTTATTCAATGTAATAATGTGCTAATGTGCCAATATGCCAATGACCTGCGGCGTGACGGTGCAAACATAACGTAGCATATACATAGCGCAGTCCATTGGCACATTAGCCCATTAGCATATTGGCACATTTAATACACACACAATTATGTCAAACAGAAGAGATTTCCTGAAAACCGCCGCTTTTGCCGCACTCGGCTCAGGCATGGCAATCAATCATGTATTTGCCGGAGGAAATGACGCTCCTTCCTTGTTCAACGTGAACAGTAGGGCAGGTGTAACCCCCAAAATGAAACTGCGTTTCTTCCCCTATGAACTGAAATTGCGCCATGTCTTTACAGTGGCCACCTACTCGCGTACTACCACTCCCGACGTTCAAGTCGAGATAGAATATGATGGCATTATCGGTTATGGTGAAGCCTCCATGCCCCCGTACCTGCAACACGAATTAGGCACGATGGACAGTGTACTGGCTTTTCTGAAGAAGGTGCAGGATGTTATCGGCCAATTCTCAGACCCCTTTCAGCTGGAAGATATACTGGCTTATATAGACAGCCTCTCGGCAGGGGATTCCGCTGCTAAAACTGCTGTGGACATCGCCTTGCACGACCTTGTGGGCAAACTGTTGCAAGCCCCTTGGTATAAGATATGGGGTTTGGACAAGGAAAAGACTCCCTCTACAACTTTCACCATCGGTATTGATACGGCCGACGTGGTGCGTGAAAAGACGAAAGAGTGTGCCGACCGGTTCAATATCCTTAAAGTGAAGCTGGGGCGGGAGAACGACAAGGAAATGATAGAGACCATCCGTTCGGTGACGGACCTTCCGATTGCCATTGATGCCAACCAGGGTTGGAAGGACAAACATCATGCGCTCGATATGATACATTGGCTGCACGAAAAAGGAATTGTCATGATAGAGCAACCGATGCCCAAGGAACAACTGGACGATATTGCATGGGTCACCCAGCAAAGCCCGTTGCCCATATTTGCCGATGAGTCCATTCAGCGTCTGAAGGATGTGGCAGGCTTGAAGGGTGCCTTTACGGGCATCAACATCAAGCTGATGAAGTGTACCGGCATGCGCGAAGCCTGGAAGATGGTGACTTTGGCACGTGCATTGGACATGAAAGTGATGGTAGGATGTATGACCGAGACCTCTTGTGCCATTACCGCTGCCTCCCAATTCTCTCCGGCAGTGGACTTTGCCGACTTGGACGGTAGTCTGCTGATTGCGAACGACCGTTTCAAGGGTATGGAGGTTGTGAAAGGTAAGATAACGTTGCCCGATTTGCCGGGTATTGGAGTGGTGAAGTTATGAGAAAGCTATTGTATACCGTCGCTCTGTTTGTGATGGCTTCTGCATGCAGCACGAAGCCCGAGAGCAAGCCCTATAATTGGGAGGACGACCTGTACCAACGTCTGCTTACGGATTTCTGTATGACGGAATCCCAGGTGAAGGACTATATCCGCAAGTATATTCCCGACGTGACCGATGAGCAGATGCGCCAGTGGGAAGCCTCCAAAGCTTTGGAGTGCATGATGCTGGATGGAGAGAAACGCTATTTCCGCAATGCCGGACCTAATCTGTTTCGTGTGGACTCCACTTGCTATGACATCAAGATAGCCAAGGAAGGCACTTCGCCGAGTGGCAGCGAGAAAGTGAATATGGAGAACCTGCCCGAAATCATTTCTGCTGTGAAGAAAGAGGGCAAGGCCATTGTTGCGCCGAAGCGCATGCGCGTCACCTACACGTTGACCGTAGATACCAATGCCGTGCCTGCCGGGAAAATCATCCGTTGCTGGTTACCCTATCCCCGTCAGGACCAGGCCCGGCAGCAGGATGTCAAGTTCATTTCGGCCAGCGAACCGCAATACACCTTTTCGTCGCCCGAGTGCCGTCACAGTACATTGTACATGGAGAAACGTGCTGTCGAAGGCGAACCGACCGTATTCTCCGAAACCTTTGAGTTTACCGCCAACGGCGAATGGCATAATCTGAAGCCGGAAGACGTGCAGCCCTATGATACGACGACCGCCCTTTATAAGGAATATACTGCCGAGCGTGAGAAGCATATCGTCTTTTCCCCGCGCTTGCGCGAACTTGCTGCCAAATTGACAGCAGGTGAAACCAACCCCTACCTGAAAGCCAAACGTATCTTCCGTTGGGTGAATGACAACTTCCCGTGGGCTTCTGCACGCGAATATTCCACCATTGAGAATATCCCGGAATATGTGTTGGATAACCGTCACGGAGACTGTGGCCAAGTCAGCCTGCTGTTCATTACGCTTTGCCGCATCAGTGGTATTCCCGCACATTTCCAGAGCGGCTTTATGATGCATCCCCGTGCATGGAATCTGCACGATTGGGCAGAAGTCTACTTCGAGGGTGTGGGTTGGGTGCCTGTCGACCAGTCATTCGGCATTCCTGCCTTTGCCCGCAATGCCGACGAAGAATATTTCTTCCTGGGTGGTATAGACTCTTGGCGCATGATTGTGAACACTGATTACGGCATGCCGCTACAGCCCGAAAAGCAGTATCCCCGCAGCGAGACCGTCGACTTCCAGCGTGGCGAGGTGGAGTGGGAGGGAGGTAACCTCTACTTCCCGCAGTGGGACTACCACATGGACATTGATTACTTGAATTATTAAGGTGCTATCTGCTCTCTAAAAACAGATGATGCGTTCAGCCCGAACACATCATCTGTTTGGTATAAACGCATCATCTGTTTACCCCAAATGCATCATCCGTTTCGGCCGCAACGGGTGATGCGTCTTTTTATGCCCTATCTGTCAGTTCTTTAACAGTCAGCAATCGTACATAAATGCTAATTTGTCAGTCTTTGCCGTTAACCGCTGTTAAGCCCTAAATATCCTCTGTTAAAAGAGAACAAAAAAGAGTGACAAGCGGAATAACTGAACGTTTTTTGTCGTTATTTTAACGTCGTAATGTTAAACGAAACTTGAATATTAACAATTTAAAGAATAGGAAGAATAGTATGAAACAGACAACAAAAAACATCCTTGGAGTTGCGGCTATCGTGCTCCTGAGCTCTGGAGTGGCTGGATTGACCACTTATAAGATGCTGAATAAGGAAAAGCCTGCCGCATTCAGCGAGTTGTTCCAACAGAACCCCAATAATCTGCTACCGGCGGCTTTCCATGCAACGGATGCCCAGCCAGTGGATTTGACACAAGCAGCGGAGAGTTCGCTCCATGCTGTAGTGCATATACGTGCCACTCAGTTGAGTAAGACCCAGACGGTACAAGAACAGCCGGATATTTTTGACTTCTTCTTTGGAGACGGTCGTGGACGCCAGCGCCAGATACAGACCCAGCCGCGTGTAGGTTTCGGTTCGGGTGTCATCATCTCCAAAGACGGATATATTGTGACGAACAATCACGTGGTGGAAGGTGCTGATGAAATCACTGTGAAACTGAATGACGACCGTGAGCTGAAAGGACGCATCATCGGTACTGACCCCAGCACGGACTTGGCATTGATTAAGATTGAAGGGGATGACTTTCCGACAATTCCGGTTGGTGACTCCGACCAGTTGAAGGTGGGAGAATGGGTATTGGCAGTAGGTAATCCGTTCAACCTGAACTCTACCGTAACAGCTGGTATCGTCAGTGCAAAAGCCCGTTCCATTGGCTCTTCTGCCTCCAATGGACAAGCTGCAAACATCCAGTCTTTCATTCAGACGGATGCTGCCATCAACCAAGGTAATAGTGGTGGTGCGTTGGTGAATGCCAAAGGCGAGCTGGTTGGTATCAATGCCATGCTTTACTCACCCACGGGTGCTTATTCCGGCTATGGTTTTGCCATCCCTACCAGCATTATGACAAAGGTGGTAGCCGACTTGAAACAGTTTGGTACCGTGCAGCGCGCGCTCCTTGGCATCAAGGGTAGTGATTTGAGTACAGACCTGCAGATGGACGAACGCTGGACCGAAGAACTGAAGAAGAAGGCCGACGAACTTGGTGTGAAAGAGGGGATCTATGTGGCCGAAGTTGTTGAAGGTGGTTCCGCTGCCGGCATCTTGAAGGAAAATGATGTAATCATAGCATTGAACGGCAAGAAGATTCACAAGTTCTCGGATTTGCAGGAAATGCTGGCAAAACACCGTCCGGGCGACAAAGTGAAGGTAACAGTGGTTCGTGACAAGAAGGAAAAGGAATTCGAAATCACGCTGAAGAATGAGCAAGGCACTACGAAGGTAGTGAAGGATGCCGGAATGGAAATCTTGGGTGCAGCCTTCAAGCCCGTATCTTCCGAGCTGAAGAAGCAGTTGAACCTGGGTTACGGTCTGGAAGTTACCGGGGTTACCAATGGCAAGATGGCCGATGCAGGTATCCGCAAGGGCTTCATCATTCTGAAAGCCAACGGAGTGCCGATGAAGACGGTAGACGATTTGGAAAAGGCGATGAAAGAGGCAAGAAAGTCTCCTGAGCAAGGTTTGTTCATCACCGGTATGTTCCCGTCAGGAAAACGTGCAATGTATGCCGTTGATTTGACTCAAGAATAAAAAATAGGGATAGTTAGGTAAGAAGATTGTAATATTAGCTAACAATAGCGAAAAAGGGGGTGTCGGTACAATACATACCGGCATCCTTTTTGTTATATAGGATAAGATATAAATAAGGTGAAAAAGTTGGGATGAAATTATTGTAACAAAATAATTTGTCGTACCTTTGCAACCCAAATCTGTATTATAAGAATGAGACAACTTAAAATTACAAAAAGTATCACTAACAGAGAGAGCGCTTCTCTTGACAAGTATTTGCAGGAAATCGGTCGCGAAGACCTCATTACTGTTGAAGAGGAAGTGGAGCTCGCTCAGCGCATCCGCAAGGGTGACCGTGTTGCACTGGAGAAATTGACACGTGCCAATCTGCGTTTCGTTGTATCTGTGGCCAAGCAGTACCAAAACCAAGGTTTGAGTTTGCCCGACTTGATTAACGAGGGTAATTTAGGACTGATCAAGGCTGCCGAAAAGTTCGATGAAACACGTGGTTTCAAGTTCATCAGTTATGCAGTATGGTGGATACGTCAGTCCATTCTGCAGGCTTTGGCAGAGCAGTCGCGTATTGTACGTCTTCCGTTGAACCAGGTAGGTTCGCTGAATAAAATCAGCAAGGCCTTCTCCAAGTTCGAGCAGGAAAACGAACGTCGTCCGTCTCCTGAAGAGCTTGCCGATGAACTGGAAATCCCTGTTGACAAAATCTCTGATACGCTGAAGGTGTCCGGCCGTCACATTTCGGTGGACGCACCTTTTGTAGAAGGAGAGGACAACAGCTTGCTCGATGTACTGGTCAACGATGACTCCCCTATGGCTGACCGCTCTTTGGTGAACGAGTCTCTTGCGAGGGAAATTGATAGAGCTCTTTCTACGTTAACCGATAGGGAAAAAGAAATCATACAGATGTTTTTCGGTATCGGACAGCAGGAAATGACATTAGAGGAAATCGGCGACAAATTCGGCTTGACCCGTGAGCGTGTGCGTCAGATTAAGGAAAAAGCAATCAGAAGATTAAGACAAAGTAATCGTAGTAAATTGCTCAAATCTTATTTGGGATAAATAAGAAATATCAGTTTCCGACAAATAGAAGGAATTAAAAAACCGTACGTCTTTAGTAGGCGTGCGGTTTTTTTTATATCTTTGCCCCATTGATAATTCATAACTTATAACTCATAACTCAATGAAATACGTTCGTATACTTTGTGCCGTAGCTTTGGTTTTTGCGTTGTGTTCGGCTTTTACAATGAAAGATAAGGAAAAGGCTGTATATGCTTTTGGGGTGGCGGCTTCTTTCAATGACTCCATCGTATATTATACAGACATCCAGGTATTGGACAGCGTAGAGCTGGATAAGAATGGATTCTTGCCCAAGCGTGATTTATACACTTACCAGCTTAAGAACTATCTGGAGTACAATCTGAAGAAACCTGATTATACTTGCATGATTTATTTCGCTGAAAACAAGAAAAAGTTGGAAAAAGAGGCTGTAAAGGTAAAAGGCAAGTATAAAAAGAGTAAGAATATGGTTTTGCAGGTGGTGAAGCCTGAGGCTTTCACATTTGCAAAACCGCAGGAATAAGATTTCAAGTATGAAAACAAAACTATATCTTCTTTTTTTCTTCGTTTTCCCCTTGTTCATGTCGGCGTGTCGTGGTGATGACCCGATACCTGATCCTCCGGTTGATGGGAAACGTACTGTGCTGGTATATATGGCAGCGGATAATAGTATAAATCCATTGGCTAGCTTTACGGATGGGGATTTGGAGGAATTGAAAGCTGGGATGGCTTCAATTGATAATACATCTGATATGCATTTATTGGTGTATATAGATACGGGATTTCCTCGTTTGATTGAAATTGAAAATAAAGGTGGTACTGTTGTTGAAACAATAGTCAAAGAATACGAAGATAGAAATTCGTGCGGAGTCGCTGAGACGCAAGAGGTATTCAATGATGTGTTTGGGAATTCTTTATATAAAGCGGAAAGTTATGGTTTGATTTATTGGTCGCATGGGGAAGGATGGATACCTACTCCATTGCCTTCTACTCGCTGGATAGGAAATGATAAGACTGGAGGAGGGCATTATATGAATATTGAGGACTTGAAGTTAGTATTACAGAACGCTCCTCATTTTGATTTTATTATGTTTGATGCTTGCTTTATGCAGTCGGTGGAAGTCGCGTATGAGTTGCGTGATTGTTGCGATTACTATATTGGTTTCCCTGCTGAGAATCCTGGTCCTGGTGCTGCCTATGATAGAATGTTTCCATTTATATTTCAGAAAGGTGCAGCGGTAGAAATGGCTATTGGGACTTTTGCTGCTTATGATGAAATTTATACTGGAAAAATAGGAAGTAATAGCAATTGGACAATGGGCACTGCTATAGATGTGCTGAAATCTTCTGAGCTTGAGAACTTAGCTGCTGCTACAGCAAATGCTTTGTCGGGAGTGACAGCAGATAGAGAAGTTCTTCGGTCATCGGTCTTTGATTATGATCAGCGTAAAGTAGGATCGTCTTATTATGTAGGCTATTATGATTTCGTAGAAATGATGGAAAAACTCGTTGTGGATGAAGTTGCCTTGGATGAATGGAAGCAAGCATATGATGCAGCTTCTGTCTGTTGGAAAAAAACGCCGATGATTTATTCGATGTCTGTTGGTATGTTCTCCATGAAGCGGGCAAATGGGGTTAGCCATTATATACCTTCCACTGCCACTTCTGCTGCTGCTCAAGCTGCTAATGCCGCTTATCGTTCTACCTTATGGTATAGTGCTGTCGGTCTTGCTCGGCTTGGTTGGTAAGCTTATAAAAACTTGCATACTGAACGGATTATTATAGGTGTAAAAACTTGTAATAATCCGTTTTTTTATGCCTATTCTTATTAAAAATGAGTCTTTTAATAATATTTTCCTTTGGAAATTATATTTTATTGAAAATAATTATTTTCTTTGCATCGTCAAACTTAAAAAACGAAGAATTATGAAATATGTAATCATTGGCGGTGTAGCAGGTGGAGCCACGGCAGCCGCCCGACTGAGAAGAGTGGACGAAATGGCTGAAATCCTTTTATTGGAGAAAGGCCCTTACATCTCGTATGCTAATTGTGGTTTACCTTATTATATAGGTGGAGTGATAGCAGAGCGCGAGAAGCTGTTGGTACAGACACCCGAATCTTTCGGCAAGCGCTTCCGCATTGATGTGCGTGTGCAGAATGAAGTAATCGCCATCCATCCCAAAAACAAGACCGTTACCATACGCAATGTGGAAGGCAAGGAGTACGACGAAAGCTATGACAAACTTTTGCTTTCTCCCGGTGCCAACCCCGTGAAGCCCCCCTTGGAAGGCATTAATTCCGAAGGCATCTTCACGTTGCGCAATGTAGAAGATACCGACCATATCAAGGCTTATATCTCGGACAAGCAGGTGAAACGCGCCGTGGTGGTAGGTGCCGGTTTCATCGGATTGGAAATGGCGGAGAACCTGCATCATGCCGGTGTTCATGTGTCTGTAGTCGAAATGGGTAATCAGGTGATGGCGCCTATCGACTTCTCTATGGCGGCACCTATTCATCAGCATTTGTTGCAGAAAGGCGTCTCTCTCTATCTGGAAGAAGGAGTAACCCATTTCAAACGTACGGACAACGGAATCACCGTATTCCTGAAAAGCGGAAAGGCCATTCCTGCCGATATGGTGTTACTCTCCATCGGTGTGCGTCCTGCCACTGCATTGGCGCAACAAGCCGGCTTGAAACTGGGCGAGATGGGCGGTATCTGGGTAGACGAACACTTGGAGACTTCCGAAAAAGACATCTATGCTGTGGGCGATGCCATCGAATATCCTCATCCGCTGACCGGAAAGCCCTGGCTCAATTATCTGGCAAATCCTGCCAACCGCCAGGGACGTATCGTTGCTGATAATATGGTGTTTGGCAATACTGTTTCCTACGAAGGAGCTATCGGCACCTCCATTGCCAAAGTATTCGACATGACGGTAGCCTCTACGGGCCTTGCAGCCAAACGCTTGAAGCAGTGGGGCATGGAATATCAAAGCTCGGTGACTCACTCGGCATCTCATGCCGGTTACTATCCGGATGCCCTACCTTTGACCTTGAAACTGACTTTCCATCCCAAAACCGGTAAACTCTATGGTGCGCAATGTATCGGTTACGAGGGAGTGGACAAGCGAATCGACCAGATAGCCGGACTCATCAAGCGGGGTGGCACAGTCTACGATTTGATGGAGACGGAGCACACGTATGCGCCTCCTTTCTCCTCGGCCAAAGACCCCATCGCTATTGGCGGCTATGTAGCATCGAACATTATCAGCGGTGCAATGCCCGTCATCTCTTGGCGCGAGCTGGTGGAAGAGAAGGATAAAGTGATGCTGATAGATACCCGTACGCCCGAGGAATTCTCTTTCGGCACCATTCCGGGAGCCGTCAATATTCCGTTGGACGAAATGCGCGAGCATTTGGCAGAGATACCTACAGACAAGCCGGTAGTGCTTTTCTGTGCTGTGGGTCTGCGCGGTTATCTGTCCCTGCGCATCCTGATGGGGTGCGGCTATCGCAATGTGCGCAATCTGATAGGTGGTTATAAGACCTACTCCACGGCAACAGCACCTCTGCCGTCTCCATCTGCTCCGGCAGGCGGCGGCTCTTCTTCTTCTTCGGTAGAGGCTGCTACTGATGATGTTCCTGCGGATGCATCAGTGTCCAAGAAGGAAACGTTGAAGATAAATGCTTGCGGTTTGCAATGTCCGGGACCTATCATGCAGGTGAAAAAGGCGATGGATAGCATTGCTGTGGGCGAGCGTGTGGAGATTGTGGCAACCGATGCCGGTTTTGCACGCGATGCTTCTGCCTGGTGTGATACGACGGGAAATAAATTGATAGAGAAGCATGACGAGAAAGGACGCTATACGGTAGTCATCGAGAAAGGTGCTCCGGCTTGTACATCTGCTTCCAATGTTTCCGCAGCCGGGGGTAGGGGAAAGACGCTGATTCTGTTCAGTGACGACCTGGACAAAGCGCTGGCAACCTTCGTACTAGCAAACGGAGCAGCGGCAACGGGACAGAAAGTAACCATTTTCTTCACCTTCTGGGGACTGAACGTCTTGAAGAAAGTGCAGAAACCCAGTGTGCAGAAGGACTTCTTCGGCAAGATGTTCGGCATGATGCTGCCGTCCAGCTCTTTGAAACTGAAGTTGTCGCAGATGAATATGTTTGGCATGGGCAGCCGCATGATGCGCTTCTTGATGAAGCGCAAGGGAGTGGATTCTTTGGAGTCGTTGCGCTCGCAGGCATTGGCGCAGGGAGTGGAATTCATTGCTTGCCAGATGTCTATGGATATGATGGGCATCCAGCACGAAGAACTTCTGGATGAAGTAACCATCGGCGGCGTGGCTACCTATATGGAACGTGCGGACAAGGCAAATGTGAACTTATTTATATAGGAGGACAAGATATGGAGACTTTATGTAAAATCCGTGATGTTTATCGGGCTATTGCCGAGTTCGAGGTGCAGTTTACGCAGATGTATGATTTATCGCTGAATGAAGGAATGCTGTTGTGCACGCTGCTCAATACTCCTAAGCTTACCTCCAGTGAGATAGCCGAGGCACTGGGTTTGTCTGCCTCCAACACTTCAAAGGTCATTCGCTCTGTCGAGGGAAAGAAGCTCATTACCCGTCTGATAGGTAAGGAAGATAAGCGTCAGATGCGTTTTTCTCTTACGACAGAAGGCAAGAACCGGATTTCGGATATTAAGAATGCTACTTTCGAATTGTCGGGGTTGTTGCAGCAGGTAGTTAGCCTCGTATAGTTTTGTGTAAAAGCGAATTAATATCGTGTTTGCAGGAAGTTAATATCCTGCGGACACGATATTTGTTTTTTGTAGGACACGTTATTAACTTCTTGCACGACATGTTGTTAGTATCGTGTATTGCATGCTATAAATTGTTTGTATCTGTTCATGTATACTGTTTTTGTTTTGCTTGAATAAACTGTGTAATTGCTTGTAACACAGAAAGATGGAGGAGATGCTGGAGGAGTTTTTTTAACGTTCGTTTAATAAACGCAAAGATAAGCCGTATTTTTTGAACTAACAAAATGTTTAATAAAAATATTTCCAAAGTAATTTTTATTTCATATTAATGTATTGATTTACAATAATATAAATCTAATATTTAACATCTTAAAGTTTTGTTCCTTTTTAACTTTTATGCCTCTACTTATTTTCTTAAAAATAGACGTTCATTAAACGAACGTCTATTGAACGCTTTTCTACTTCTAATTCGTTCGGTGACAACGTTTTATAAGCACTTGTCTGCAGATACGGTTCGAAAGAGTAAATGACTCAATCGGACCGCGAAGCGTACCCCAAAACAAACTTCCGATTATTTATTAAACTTCTCCAAGTGGTTGAAACACAGAAATATTGGTTCGCAGCCCGTACACTAAGCAAACAAGAATTTGCAGTTAAGAAGCGTATCGAAAATCTTAATTTGGAGGAAGGTATTGATGTGGAGTGTTATCTTCCCACTCGAACTGTAATCTCACAGTTGAAGTACCGTCGGAAGCGTAGCGTGGTTCCGGTTGCCCGTGGATTGATTTTTATTCATGCCACCAAACAGTCTGCTTGTGACATACATAATGTTTATGGTGTTCAGGTTTTCTATATGAAGGATTTTTCCACTCATTCCATGCTGGTTGTTCCCGATAAACAAATGCAGGATTTCATGTTCGTCATGGATTTGAATCCCGAAGGTGTTTGTTTTGACAATGAACCTCTTACCGTTGGCAAAAAGGTTACAGTTGTCAAAGGGGAGTTTAGCGGCATTGAAGGTGAAATCGCCACAGAAGCCAACAAGACTTATGTTGTTATCCGCATTACGGGTGTTTTAGTAGCAAGCATTAAAGTACCCAAATCCTATCTGAAGGCAATTAATGACTAAGCGACTCTCTGTCATCCTAATCTTCTCGAAAGATATTTTTTCTTCCCGATAAATAATAAAAAATCAATATAAAGATGAATTCTTTACTTTCCCGTGCTCTTGAGCTTCAACGGATGGCTCATGAACTTATGTATTTGGATACGAATGGTAGTCCTATTTATTCTGATGAATTCTGTCGTTTAAATAAAGAAGTTCTGACCCGTTCCGATTCTTTATTTTCCGAACAAAGCTCTGATATTGAAGAAGAGGGAAATCTGTGTCTTGCTCTGCTGATGGGGTATAATGCCACTATCTATGATAATGGAGATAAGGAGCGGAAAAAACAGGTTATTTTGGATCGTATCTACAATATTATGAGTCAACTTCCGGCATCTTTATTAAAAATGCGTTTACTGACATGGGGATATAGTGAAACGTATGATGAAGAATTGGCTCATGAAGCACATCAACTTATTGAAACGTGGAATATTTCAGACTTAACGGATGAACAGAAGGAAATAATAGAAGAATTGAGAAATTTCGAGGAGAATCAATATCCGTGGGAAGAAGTGCAAGAATAAATTTCCGCAAATCTATCAGGTTCTTAATATTACAATTATAATCAATGAAAAATTTTGCATTAATTGGAGCGGCGGGTTACATTGCTCCCCGTCATCTGCGTGCCATCAAGGACACCGGAAACCGCTTGGTTGCGGCTTATGATAAATTTGACAGTGTTGGGATTATGGATAGTTTTTTTCCGGAAGCATCCTTTTTTGTCGAACATGAATTGTTTGACCGTCACTGTACGAAACTGAAAGGTACTGACAAGCAAGTTGATTATGTCTCTATTTGTACTCCTAATTATCTTCATGATGCACACATGCGTTATGGGTTGCGTTTGGGGACTGATGTGATTTGCGAAAAGCCCTTGGTCTTGAATCCTTGGAATGTGGATGCCTTGGAAGAAGTGGAGAAAGAAACCGGACACCATATTTATACAATACTTCAACTTCGTCTGCACCAGTCTATTATTGATTTGAAGAAGAAAATAGAGAACGGTCCTAAAGATAAAATTTATGATGTGGACTTGACGTATATCACTTCACGTGGCAATTGGTATTATACAAGCTGGAAAGGTGATGTACACAAGAGTGGGGGAATTGCGACCAATATCGGCGTGCATTTTTATGATATGCTTTCATGGGTGTTTGGTCCTGTAAAGAAGAATATTGTTCATGTATATACACATGACCGTGCAGCAGGATATCTGGAGTTGGAAAGAGCGCGTGTCCGTTATTTTTTAAGTATAAATTCAGACAATCTTCCTGAAAATGCAGTACAAGGGGAGAAGCTTACTTATCGTACAATCAATATTGACGGTGAAGAATTTGAATTCAGCAAAGGTTTTACGGAATTGCACACTGAAAGCTATAAGGATATTCTTGCCGGTAAAGGTTTTGGTATTGAGGATGCACGTAATGCAATCAATATCGTGTATGATATTCGTCATGCAGAACCCATCGGTTTGAAAGGTGACTACCATCCTTTGGCAAAACTGCCTTTAGCCAAACATCCATTTGGGTGGTAAATAATTCTTGAGAATGAAATGGTTATGGATATGAAACTTCAAATGGTTGACCTTCATGGTCAATATTTAAAGATAAAAAAGGAAGTGGATACGGGTATTCGGCAAGTCATTGAAACTTCTGCTTTTATTAATGGCCCTCAAGTAAAAGAATTCGCTTCCAATCTGGCAACTTATTCCGGTTGTAAACATGTAATAACTTGTGGTAACGGGACAGATGCTCTTCAGATAGCATTGATGTCTTTAGGCTTGAAACCGGGAGATGAGGTTATAGTGCCTGCATTTACGTATGTTGCTTCTGCAGAGGTGATTGGCCTTTTAGGTTTGATTCCTGTGATGGTGGATGTAGATTATGCCACTTTTAATGTGACAGCTGCCAATTTGGAAAAGGCGCTAAGCCCGAAGACAAAGGCTATTATCCCGGTACATCTTTTCGGTCAGTCTTGTGATATGGAGCCTATCATGCAGTTTGCTGTAAAACATCACTTGTATGTTGTGGAGGACAATGCACAAGCCATCGGTGCTACATATACTTTTTCCGATGGCACTAAGAAACATACCGGTACCATTGGTCATATAGGATGTACTTCATTTTTCCCTTCAAAAAATTTGGGCTGTTATGGTGATGGAGGAGCAATCCTTACCAATGATGATGTATTGGCCGAACAGCTTCGTATGATAGCCAATCATGGTCAGCGGATAAAGTATCACCATGCGGTTATCGGATGTAATTCTCGTCTGGATACTGTTCAAGCTGCGGTTTTGAACGCCAAATTGAAACATTTGGATGAATATTGCCTTGCTCGCCGTGAAGCGGCACAATATTACACTTCACATTTGAAGGATGTGCGAGGCATCATTACGCCGGAAGAGTTGCCTCAAAGTACTCATGTTTATCATCAATATACTTTGAAGGTATTAGATGGTAAACGTGATGCCTTGAAACAGCATTTGGCAGATGCCGGTATTCCTAGTATGATTTATTATCCGTTGCCCTTACAGCAACAAGAGGCATTCCAAAAAATAACACGTGCTGCAGAGTCTTTGGATAATGCTGAAAAATTGGCATATTCCGTTCTTTCCCTTCCTGTTCACACCGAACTGACTACTGAGCAGCAGGATTTGGTTATTGATAGCATAAAAGATTTCTTTAAATAAATACACCTATGCAAGATTTTTTTGCTCATGAAACAGCAACCATCGATGATGGTTGCCGGATTGGTGCGGGTACAAAGATATGGCATTATAGTCATATCATGTCCGGATGTGTGCTTGGAGAAAGATGCAATATCGGTCAGAATGTGGTGATTTCTCCAGATGTGGTATTAGGGAATAATGTAAAGGTTCAGAACAATGTATCAGTCTATACTGGTGTGACGTGTGAAGATGATGTTTTTTTAGGTCCTTCTTGTGTCTTTACCAATGTTACCAATCCTCGTAGTGCTGTCAACCGTAAATCCGAGTACGCCAAAACTCATGTTGGCAAAGGTGCCACTATTGGTGCCAATGCCACCATCGTTTGTGGACACGATATTGGTGAATACGCATTTATCGGTGCCGGTGCGGTAGTTACTAAAACTGTTCCTGCTTATGCTTTATTGGTTGGTAATCCTGCCCGTCAGATGGGTTGGATGAGTGAATACGGTCATAGGCTTGACTTTGATGAAGATGGGGTTGCAGTTTGTCCGGAGAGTAAGGAACGTTATCGGTTGAAAGAAGGTAAGGTTGCTAAACTTTAATTTTTAGTTCTTTAATTTTTAATTTTTAATTTTGTTTGAAGGTTATGTATAATAAGTTAGTAAATAAAGAGGCTAAACTGGCATTGGTCGGTTTAGGTTATGTAGGTTTGCCCATTGCTCTGGAATTTGCAAAGAAGATTTCAGTAATTGGTTTTGATATAAATGAGTCACGTTTGGCAAAGATGCGCGAGGGGATTGATCCTTGTGGGGAACTGGATGGTTCAGCCTTTGAAAATGTAGATATAGAGTTTACTTCCTCTATTGAGAAGTTGAAGGAAGCTTCTTTCTTCATTGTAGCCGTTCCTACTCCAATTGACAAATACAATAAGCCGGATTTGACCCCGTTGTTAGGTGCTTCCCGTTCAGTAGCTAAAGCCTTGAAACCGGGTGATTATGTAGTTTATGAATCTACGGTCTATCCGGGCTGTACGGAAGACGACTGCCTTCCCATTTTGGAAGAGGTAAGCGGATTGAAAGCCGGCATAGATTTTAAATACGGCTATTCTCCGGAGCGTATCAATCCGGGAGAAAAGGTGCATACTCTGCCCAACACGATTAAGATTGTTTCTGGTTGCGATTCAGAAGCTTTGGATGTTGTGGCCAAAGTATATGAGCTTGTAGTAAAACCGGGCGTCCATCGTGCACCGAATGTAAAAGTTGCTGAAGCGGCAAAGATTATTGAGAATACTCAGCGTGATGTCAATATTGCCTTGATGAATGAGCTTTCCATTATTTTCAGCCGTATAGGTATCAATACTTACGATGTGTTGGAAGCTGCCGGAACCAAATGGAACTTTTTGAAATTCTATCCGGGTTTGGTAGGAGGGCACTGCATCGGCGTCGACCCTTATTATTTGGTTCAGAAAGCCAGCGAGTTGAAATATCATTGCCAGATAATCAGTGCGGGCCGTTATATAAACGACAGTATGGGCGGATATATCGCTAAGAAGCTCGTAAAGCGTTTGATATCATTAGGCAAGGGTGTACTTGGTGCCCGTGTCCTTGTGATGGGGGTTACTTTCAAGGAGAACGTAGCGGATATCCGTAATTCAAAAGTTGTTGATATTATTAATGAACTCAGGGACTTCGGGTGCGATGTAGATGTGGTTGATCCACACGCAGACAGTGATGAAGTTCAGAAAGAATACGGTTTCCGATTGGTGGAAAAACCGCGAGATAATTATGATGCAGTGGTTGTAGCTGTGGCTCATGATGAATACAAGAATCTGGATGATAAATACTTCAAGGGTATGACGTACGATCATGCGGTGCTTGTGGATATTAAAGGAATGTATAGAGATAAGATTCATTCGTTGAAGTATTGGAGTTTGTAGTGAAAAGACTATCTTTGCGGTAGATATAAATACAAAAAGAGGAGTGAACTTTGCTCTTTGGTGAAAAATAGGAGGATATAATGATGACTACGGATGACATGTTGAAATTAAAAGCTGTTACTCTCTATATTTTAAAGCAATGTGGCGAGTTGGATTTCATCCATTTGTTCAAAATTCTATATTTTGCGGAGCGCCAACATTATGCTACTTACGGGAAGCATCTGGTGAAGGATACGTTCTGTGCGTTGGAGCGTGGTCCTGTTCCTTCTTTTTTGTATGATGCCGTGAAGGTTGCAACAAATTCGGCTCATGCTGTAAAAGGTTCCTTGTTGCAGCAATTAGCGGATTCATTAAAACCGGGAAATGCAGAATGTTACTATTTTATAGGAGCTGCCGAAGAACCGGATATGGATGAGTTGAGTAAGGCTGACCTTGCGTGTTTGGATGCTTCCATAAAAGAAAATTTGCAGAAGGATGCAAAGCAATTGTCCAAAGATTCGCATGATGTAGCTTGGCAAACGGCATGGGATGCAAGGAGTGCATCACCTATGAATCCGCTATTGATGGCTCAGGCAGGAGGCGCAACTTCCGGATTTGTAGAATATCTGAAAGAACAATCTGAGATTGACGATTATTTGCAGGGCAGATGAAGAAAGGAACCTTTGAAGACCTTTTACCGCAAGAAACGGTAGAACGCATGTTGCTGTCCAATGTATCTGTTGGTGAGGTGTTCAGAATGCACTTGGGGAAAGAAGAGAACATCAAGGGTAAGAATCCGGGAGATGATGGCCGCAATAAATATTTTGTTGTCTTGGGACATGATTTAGATGGAAATGCCATAGGAGTTGTTATTATAGACACAAAAATAAATCCTAATTTGCCTCTAAGACGGCAACAGATGCACTATCAATTGTCTGCAAAGAAATATGCTTTTCTAAAAGAGAAAGATCGTTTTGTAGATTGTTCTGATTTGAAAACGATTACTGGTAAGCGTTTTAAAGAACTGTTTGGGAACGATAAAGCTAAAGGTATCATTATGCAAGATGACCTCGAACTGATTAAAGGTGCTGTGATTAGCTATGAAGATGCTTCGCCTAAAATGTTAAGGCGTTTTGGATTATTGCTTTAAGTATGTGTTTCCTTTGTTGATTACTATTCTGATATGAGTTCCATAGAAAAATTAATGTTGCTTGACGAATTTTTCGCATTGCGCAAAGCTAATCGGGAAGAGAGGGAAAAACTTTGAGAGAAATCTACCTACTAGATAGGATGTTTGTTTTGGAGTATTTGATTTTTTTATGGATTTGACAAAAGATGTGGGACCATGAGAATCTGCTTAATGATTATCAGAATAAATGCTAGTGATATTTAAAAAGGGGGGCACTTTTGCTTTGCTTTATAATTTATAGAGGTCATAATTCAAGCTGTGTCAGTTCTTAATCCATTGAGTAAATCATATTTTACTTCGGATAAACACTTGAATATCAATATAAATACAAGTAGTAATCTACTGATAAAAAGAAAAATGCAAAGATTGACACAGTTTAAATTACGTCCCCCTAATTTTAATATTTTATCTTTCTATAGTTTGCTATCTTGTAATGGCTAAAAAAGCATTAGTTTTAATTACTAACTCTTTCCCTTTTGGTAAAGGAGAAACTTTTGTAGATAATGAAATTCGCTATTATAGCAAGTTTTATCCTGTTTACGTTGTTTCTATAGATAATGTTTGTCCACAGCGCTTTTTGAACATCCCTAATAATATTAGCATTTATCAAATGCCTAAATTGAGTAGATGTAATAAAATAATCTGGTATCTACGTTCTCTTCTCAGGCAAGTCTTTTATGAAGAATTACTATTTTTGCTAAAAGAAAGAAATTATTTTTTTTCGAGACTGCATTCTTTGATTGCATTTATTGGTTTAGGTGAAAGGGTGTTTATTTTTCTAACAAAGAATATATCTAATAAAATTGAAGGACATGATACGGTCTGTTATAGTTATTGGCTGCATCATGGAGCTTATGCTGCAGTTCGTTTTAAGAAAAAGTTTTCAGCAAGAGCAGTAGCTCGGTGTCATGGGTATGATTTATATGCAGATAGGTATATCTCTAATTATTTACCTTTGAGATTCTATTTATCAAGTTACCTGGATGTTATATTTCCAATATCTAAGCATGGCTTGGATTATTTAAAAGGTAATATTTTTATTTCTAAGAGTTGTAAACTAGAAGTTTCTCGTTTGGGCACTTTTGATTATGGAATTAAAAGTAATGTACATTTGGAAGGAACACTTCGATTGGTATCTTGTTCTTGGATTGTGCCAGTCAAGAGGGTTCATAGGATATTAGAAACATTGCAACAAATAGTTGATATAAATATTGAATGGACACATATTGGTGGAGGAGCATTAAAAGAGAGGTTGGAATTAGATATAGAAAAACTACCTAAGAATATAAAAGTAAATTTGCTGGGGGAATTGACATCTACAGATATTTATAAATTATATAAGGAAAACTCTTATCATATTTTTGTGAATGTTAGTGAATCAGAAGGTATTCCTGTTTCTATTATGGAGGCTTCATCTTTTGGCATTCCTGTGATTGCGACCAACGTGGGTGGAGTGGGAGAAATTGTAGAAAATGGGTATAATGGTTTATTACTGAATAAAGATTTCTTGAATAGAGATTTGAGTGTTTGTTTGAAATCTATTGCTTGTATGGTAGATAATGATTATCAGACTTTAAGAAAACATGCTAGAGAAATGTGGGAAGAAAGATATAATTCTTCTGTGAATTATAGCAAATTTGTGCGAATATTGAATGAGTTGTTTTGACTTTAAGGACTTTATAAAGATATATAGAGATGGAAAAGCAGACGATAGGTTGGATGTTTATGTTGTCGGGAAAAAATGGAATTGTCCGGGTGAAGGTAAATTTTGATGATAGATTTAAGGATGATAAGTTTTATTGTGATAACGAGAAGATTACTATTGTTTCTGATGGGGTGATTTTAAATAAGTCGGAGCTGTTCGCAAAATATAAGGTTACAACTCTTGAGGATTTACTTTTTTTATTATTAAAAAAAGATGAATTTACTTTTTTTAAAGAATTTATAGGCCCATTCAATGGATTTTATCGTAATAAAGAAACTGGAGTGCTTATTGTTTGGGGAAATCAGACGGGTGATAGTGCTCCTTTTTATTATGTAGGAGTGGATGGTAATGTTGTAGTTAGTAATAAATTTAACTTGGTATATGAAGAGTTAAAGCGGAATGGAATGGTATATTCGTTTTCGGATAAAGCCGCTTACCAATTGCTTTCTTTCGGTTATATGGTAGATGATTCTACATTCTTAAAAGAGGTGAAGAGGGTGAGAGCTGGAAAGTATTTGTTTGTGAGTGAGAAAGGAATGAATATCAAGGAATGGCATCGTTTTTCCTATAAAGTAAAAATAGATATGGGAATGAACGAGGCGATAGAGTTAATTGATCAAGGTTTCAGAAAGGCTGTTAAATGTTGTTTTGACAAAGATACGGAGTATGGATATAAATATCATTTGGTGGATTTAAGTGGTGGTTTAGATTCTCGAATGACAACTTGGGTTGCTCATGATATGGGTTATAGAAATATTGTTAATATCTGTTATTCACAATCAACTAGTCTGGATTGCCAATATGCAAAAGATGTTGCCCACTTTTTGGGTAACCAATTTTATGTAAAGTATTTGGATGAAGCTTCGTTTGTGCGAGAAGTGGAGGAAGTTACGAAAAAGAATTTTGGCATGGGATATTATGCGGGAATTACCGGGGGAAATCAGTTTTTGAAATTTTTGAATTTTAGAGTCTTGGGTTTAGAACATACAGGGCAATTGGGGGATTTGATTGTAGGAGGAGGATATTTAAAATCCTTACGCGAAGATACAATAGATGTGAATGGAATTAAATATTCCAATAGGGTTTCATGTGAAGATATAAATGTTTCGAGATATGAGGGCCATGAATTGATGTCTCTTTATCTTCGTGGTTTTCAAGGTGCATTATCAACTCATTATATTCGTTCGAATTATACATATGCTGTTTCTCCTTTTATTGATCCAGAGTTTATAGATATTTGTTTTTCTATCCCTAAATGTTTGCGTATATATAACAGGCTTTATTGGACATGGATTAATAAAAAATATCCGATGGCGGGTAAAATTCAATCTACTCGTAAGCAAAGGACTCGTTTTTTTATTTTTCAGAAATTGATGCAGCTTGTTCAAGGGGGATTTCGCAGAGGCTTGCACATAATTGGAAGTCGCCATTTTAGCCATAATAAGCGTGATATGAATCCTTTTGAATTTTGGTATGCTACAAATCCTGGAATAAGGAACTTTGTTAACACTTATTATGAGGAACATATTCATTTATTAGATGGATACAAGAAGTTACAAGCGGACTCTATGATGCTTTTTAATCAAGGGAGTGTGATTGAGAAGTTACAGGTTTTGACAATACTTGCTGCGAGAAAGATTTATGCGTAATAATACGGTAATTCTTATTAAGAATTTGGCACAACGTGGCTTGATGCATATGTTTGGTGCGAATGTCTTTAATAAAATCATTTCTTTTTCAGGAACTATTTTGTTAGTCCGCATTTTATCAAAGGGAGAATATGGGGTATATGCTTATGTCCAAAATATTTTGTCTTTTTTTTTGTTATTGAACGGTTTGGGAGTCGTTTCAGGGTTGTTGCAATATGGTTCAGTGTATAGGAATTCTCCTTTGATGTACGCATTTTTTAAATACGGTTTAAGAAGGGGAGTGATCGCAAATATTATATTGGCTTTTGGAATCGGATTATTTGGTTTGTTATTTGTCAAAGATTCTTCTACAAGTATTTTATTTGTGATTATTTCTTTTATACCTGTCTTTACAATTATTTATGAGATTTTCCAAATTTATAATTTAGTACTTCGAAATAACAAATTTTATTCTTTATATACTTCTTTGAATACAGTATTGGTTATGGGAGGGACTGTAGTTGGAGCATATTTTTTAGGTGTGAAGGGAATTTTTGCTTTTACTTATATTGCTTTGTTAGGTTGTATTGGGGCAGGAATGGTTTATTTAAAAAGAGGTGGGTGGATATGGTGTGATGCAAGAGTTGTAATAACAAAGGAGGAGGCATCAGAGTTTAATCGTTTTTCATTAGTTTCAATGTTCAATAATGGGGTATCATTTTTGGTTTATATTATTGATGTTTTTCTTATTGGGGTTATTACTGAAGATATGAATGTTCTAGCATCTTATAAGACAGCTACACTTATCCCTTTTGCTTTGACGTTTATTCCTTCTACTATAATGACGTTTGTTTATCCTTACTTTGCCAATCATCAAAATGATAAGAATTGGGTGCGCAACCATTATATGAAATTACTAAAATATTGTTTGGGATTAAATTTGTGTATTTCTCTTTTTCTTATTTTTTTCTCAAAGTTGATTGTTCAGATTTGTTTTGGCAAAGAGTATTTGGACTGCGTATCCATATTTATTGTTTTGGCGATCGGTTATTTCTTTACAGCCTCTTTGCGGATTCCAGGAGGAAATGTATTGGCTTCTTTAGGGAAAATTAAAGTGAATTTTTATATTACGGTTGCTATGGGGCTTTTTAATATCATAGCAGATGTGGTTCTAATATATTGGATGGGAAGTATCGGGGCGGCAATAAGTACGTTGTCGGTGTTTTTATTGTCTGGTCTTGTGTCTAATCTTTATTTGTACAGATATTTGTTGTCAAAGTAATTATATGCGGAGAATACGAACGGCATATCTTTTCTTTTTCTTATTTCTCGGGCTTTTCAGTTTCGTAATAGGTTTATTGTATCAAGTGTATCTTTTTTCATTAGGAGCTATATTTTCGGTTTGGATATTAAGTATGATCTATGCAATAGCAGACCTAAATAAACGATATGTATTTGCTCTGTTTAATGTTACATTTTTTACTTTTTTATTGAGTAGATTGTTTATTTCTCCCATTTTCGGTGAATTACAGTCAGAAGAAGGATTAAATTTTAGTTCTCCGCAGATTATAAATCATATTTTGTTTTCCCTGTATTTAAGTTTATTTTTTTTATTTGTTGGATTCTATATGTTTCAAGATAAGCGGATTGTGTGGTTTAAGCAAAAAGAAAGGACTAAGTATGCTTCGGACATTGTAAAATTCCGGAAAAAACTGTTTTTGCCTTTTCTTTATGTATGTGCAGTTGCTGCTTGTTGTATCAATATTGAAAAAATGTTGTTTGTTCTGTCTAATTCTTATTTGAGTTATTATACAGATTTCAGTTCTAGACTTCCTCATTTCATTGGGTTTATAGGTAGTTCATTTAATTTGTTTTTTTTCTTGTATTTATCGACTATGCCTTCGAAACGGGAATTGAAATATCCTTTTTTAGTATTTCTATTAATTAATACTTTATCATTAGGGTACGGACAGCGTAACGGAGTCGTTTTAGCATTTTGCTTTTTGATTGCTTATTTGATTCTGAGAAATACGGTAAATTCTGGTGGTAAGGTATGGTTTGGCAAACGTGAATATATTATTTGTGGTATAATAACTCCTTTTGCCCTTTCTTTTTTACTTGCGTTCGGGTATATACGAAATGAGCTAGATCATGAATCAAAAAATATTTTTGATTCGGCAATTAGTTTTTTTCAAGGTCAAGGGGTTAGTGTAAATGTCATCGGTTATGCAAAAGAGTGTGAGGGGACGTATCCTGAAACGAATATCAGTTATACATTCGGACCTATTATACAGGAGCTTAAACATAATCCTGTTAGCAATTTTTTCGGGTTGTTTCCTTTTTATAAGTCACAGGAATTAGAAGCTGTTTATCATAATAATAATTTTGGAGCAACGATTACTTATTTGGTAGATCCTCAACGTTTTTTAGGTGGAGGTGGGTTGGGAAGTTCATATATAGCAGAGGCATGGGTTGATTTTGGATATGTCGGAATTATTGTGGTGAATTTTGTATTCGGAATCCTTTTGTCACAGTTGCATAAATGGTTTAGACAGGGTGGTTTTATTGCCGTGATGGGGATGCTAATGTTTTCAGGGTTATTATATGCTCCACGTGGATCAGTATCGGATTGTATATATCCGATTATAAATTTTAGAAATGCATTTTTGCTTGTTTTCATTTATTTAATATTGAAAACGTTTTATAAAAATAAAAAGAAATGGAGAAGAGTATACAGAGGATGATTTTTCATATTCCCATGAGAATTAATCGGGAACGGGCTTCTGCAAGTTCAATTCGTCCTGTCAAGATGATTGAAGCATTTGAAAGATTAGGTTACGAAGTCATATTAATTGAAGGAAATGCTTCTCAACGTAAAAAACGAATAAAAGAAATAAAACACAATATTAGAAAAGGTGTAACTTATGATTTCTTGTATAGCGAATCCTCGACAATGCCAACTTTATTGACTGAAAAGCATCATTGTCCTACTCACCCCTTTTTAGATTTCTCTTTTTTTTCATTTTGTAGAAAACACGGAATTAAAATTGGCTTATTTTATCGGGATATTTATTGGAAATTTGAACTTTATGGCTCCTCTATAAAAAAAAATATCGCCAAATATTTTTATCGCTATGATTTGTTGAGATATAAGCAATTGGTTGATGTATTATATCTTCCCTCAACAAAGATGCTTGATTATATTCCTATAAAATTGAATATGCCTGTTTTTGCTTTACCATCGGGATTAAACGTTGATTTTTTGCAAGAAAACCTTACTCACAAGGACAAGAAATTGAGTTTGTTATATGTTGGAGGTATTGGAGGAGTATATGACTTGAAACAATTCGTAAAAGCTGTTGGTAATATTCCTGAAGTTCATCTAACAATATGTTGTAGGAAAGATGATTGGGAGAGGGAAAAAACACAATATGGGATACTTCCTTTAAATGTTCGAATAGTGCATGGTACAAAAGAAGAAGTTAAAAAAATGTTTTCCCAAACAGATTTGTTTTGTATATTAATAAATCCTGTGGAATATTTAAATTTTGCAGTTCCTTATAAATTGTTTGAATCATTGGGATATGGTTGTCCACTATTAGGAACTAATCATACGATGACAGGAGATTTTATATCTGAAAAAAAAATAGGTTATACTTGTAATTATACGGCAAAAGATATAGAAAAACAGCTTTTGTTTATACTGGATAATAAGACAGATCTTGTTTTGCTTAGAGAACAGGTAAAACAAATAGCTTTAGAGCATACGTGGGAAAAACGATGTTTGACTGTGATTGAAAGTCTACATTCATAGGTTTATGCTAATTGAGAATCTTGATGAAAACGGTTTATTTGTTTACTAATACTTTTCCTTATGGAATAAACTCAGAAACTTTCATAGAGGAAGAGATGCGCGTCGCTGGAAATTTGGGATTACATATTGTCGTATTGCCTCTTCATCGAAAGAAGGTTTGTCGGTGTGTACCTTCAAATGTCGAAATTTGTAATTCATTGGCTGATACGAGTTTTATAAAGAGTATTTACAACCGATTATTACTCAATATTTTATAGATAATAAGTCAGAAATATGGTTGTTATTTTTAATTGCACATTCTAAAAGGTGAAGATTTAACGCTTTTATTGATTATTAACTCAAAAAGGACATCAACTTGGGTCGTTTCTTCTCTTTTCCTTGCTATTCGTTTCCGATATTCCACTTTTGTTTTGGTCTATCTCATATGTACTGCAAAGGTATTGATTTTTGTTTGATATTGCTCCTTGCTTGCTCCTTGTCGTAGATTAATTTTCACACAGGAATTTTTGTTCTCTTTCTATAGGGGCTTGAAACAATCCATTTATTGGAAACAATTAAAGAC